>Ga0181553_10000209_pt1 | contig 48162 bp, 51 predicted proteins | sample 011ome_17_FD_133753 | JGI IMG/M metagenome (GOLD analysis project Ga0181553, IMG submission 133753) | Coastal salt marsh microbial communities from the Groves Creek Marsh, Skidaway Island, Georgia - 011502XT metaG (megahit assembly) | ecosystem: Environmental > Aquatic > Marine > Intertidal...
CCTCATCCTTTAGGAATTCTTTGATAAAGCGCATCACTTGAAAGTATTTTTGAAATACCATCTCCTGATCGCCATCGGATGGGTGTTGAGTTTCAACAACAAACCCATTTGATACTGCACGTACCACAATTGTTTTAGTTTCCATTACATTTCCTTTTTTACATTATTACCATCTTTATCAAGATCATAAACGTTTTGGAGTTTTAATTCATTGCTCCATGGTCGAAGATAATCATTATCTTCATCAAACTGCGCAAGCAGTTCTTCTTCACTCAGGATACGCATAGATGAAATTTGTTCACCGATGTGTTCTTGAGAAAATTCTTCAACATCTTCACAGGTAACACTGTCACCTGCCCATTCTTTTGCTTTTGCATCATCAAAGTCTGCAGGAACTGATACCGCATACCGAATACGAAAAGATGAAATAGCATCAACCAGTATGTACTTTTTCATTAACAAACTCCAGATTTGTTTTGATAGTTTTGAAGGTACGTCTACGTTTATCGAATGTCATCGGCTTCGAGAAGATCGTCATCTTAGGAGAACCATTCTTGATATAACCGACCATTTTATACATACTATCATCTACAAGGTAAACATGATTCTTTTGATTTGGAGAATCCCATTTGGTAGTTTCTAGTATAAGTTTCATGCAGCCACCTGCATAGTCTTGAAGTAAGAATATGGCAACCCATGCAGGTAAGAGAAGTATTCCCAATCTCCACCAGCTTCGCTACCATCCATGATCCAGCGCAGTGCTGTCTCACGATCACCTGCACCCATAAAGATAGTATTGACAACATGCTTTTCGAACGCAGTGATCGATTCAGCTTGCGCAGCTTTTTCACGTGCAATAACTTCTGTCAACTGCTTATCGAGCGAATCAATTTCAGCTTCCAATTCTTTGATAGACATAGAACTCATGTCCATAAAACGAGGACGGATGCCATGCACTTCTTTGTACATGTCCCAGATGGTTGTCTCCAAAAGATACCTCTCGAGATCTTCTGCAGTGTAGACTTCATATGATGCCCAATGCTCCAGATCTTGAGTAAGTCCAGGAATAGTAGCGAGTTTTTCTGTAAGAGTCATATCAATCACCTCATTCATACATACATTATACAACAACTATTGAAAAAAGTCAAGCACTAATTTCATTGTTAGCGTAGTGCTCATCCATCTCCAGAATCTCTAGTTCTCTGGAGAGGACAGCCGAATGGCTAGAGTTATTTTTGTACAGGGTTTCAGCGAATGCCCCTAGATCCTGTAGGGTCATTTTTGAGACAGCTTTTGCGAGGGTTTCATAGTCCATAATCAATCTCTTTTTCAAGTTTGTAAGTTATTATACAACACTTTTCTGAAAAAGTCAACAACTTTATGCAATAAAAATCCCCTGTAAATTCAACAACTTACAGGGGAGATTCGTGGGGCTAGAAACTGGGGGTTAACCCTTCAGGATCCCCTTTGGAGGGACGATGAGACCGCTCCCAAAGATACGATTGTATTCATTGAGCATCTCACTAGCTGGAGTAGCCGATGCAGCTACAGCTAGGCGATTGATATCAACCTTTTCTCCTTCAGCATAGGGCATAAATGGTGCGATTCCAACACCAACTTTACCGTTACCCTGATCTGTCATCATAATTGATGCAGGTTTATCTACAGTGTAATGTGTGTCGGTTTCAGTAATCTGATTACCAATAACCTCTTCTCCACTGATCATTTTATATACTTTTACTTCACTCATTATAATCTCCAATTAGTTCGATAAATTCAGCAGCATCAGTTGGGTTATAGAAAACTCTTGTTATCAATGTCCCACTGTATCTGTTTTGTGCCATGATGAGAATTTGTATGTTCTCGTAAATAGAAACGTTCACTAACCACTGACCATGCAGCGTTTGCGGAAAAACAATCATGTCTGGGGTTATTTGTACGTCATCCATAATCAATATTTATGTTGGTCGGAGATGTAGGATTCGAACCTACGACCCTCTGCTCCCAAAGCAGATGCGCTACCAGACTGCGCTAATCTCCGATATAAACTGGTGGAGAAGGTGTGACTCGAACACACAATGCCAGAGGCGGTGGATTTACAGTCCACTGGGGTTACCAATTTTCCTACTTCTCCAAAGTACCATTAGTTTGTGCTGCCAATTTCTTGTAACCCTTATAAGTCGGATGGACGCCATCAGGACTTATATCAGTTTCTGGTCTGGAGATAACCACATCTCCAAATTCTTCAGCAACACGTTTCACTGCTTCTACCTGTGCGGGTTTTAGTTTACCGCTGGGCAGTAACCAAAACACTTGATCTGCTTTGGCTACTGTCCGTAGCATACGAATGTTCTCTTCTGTCTTGATGCCTTTGTAGTCGTTAGCACCTAAACTGATAACCAACGTGCGAGCAGGTTTTAGGCTATTGAGATGACGTTCGTTCCATACTTTGGAATTGATTCCGCTCTTAACGATTGCCGCACATTCTTTTCGTACTTGACTAACTCCTACTGCGATGCTATCTCCTACGATCAAACATTCTAACATACCGCCTCCTATAAAATGGTGCCGATGAAAGGATTCGAACCTCCAACCTACTGATTACAAATCAGTTGCTCTACCGTTGAGCCACATCGGCAATTTTGGCTCCCTCTGGTGGGCTCGAACCACCGACCCACAGATTAACAGTCTGTTGCTCTACCAACTGAGCTAAGAGGGAATGCACACTTGCATGGGTATTTACTAAGTTCTATTATACATGAATATTTGTTACATGTCAAGCAAAAAGGTATTTATTACAAAAGAAAAGGGAGACCGAAGTCTCCCTTGTTTCTCTCTCTCCAGTGAGATTAGTTTACTGGACGATAGTAGTAGTCACGATTCTCGCCAGAGAACATGTTCTGCATGTCAGCGTTGCCATCAGCATCGAAGTTTGCTTCAGTATTAGCAGAAGCAGAGAAGTTCATATTAAAGGTTGCAACACCACGACCCTTTGCATCACTGTTCATCTTAGTAGTAGCACCACCTGCGTGGTTGCCGTTACCATCATCGAAGAATGCGTGTGCTGGACCAAAAGTAAAAAGGGTAATACCCAATGCAATTGTTGAATAAGCGAATAAATTTTTCATAAATCCCTCCAAGGGAAAGTGTCCTCATCACGAGGAGTTAAAAGATATACTAAAAGAGCCTCAACTCTTGTGTATTAGTATACGCTTATTTAGTAATATTTTCAAGTTTTTCAACAACTTTTTACACTGAAATTTTTTATGGGGGTATTACTTATTTTTATGGTTCAACATAAGTGCTTTCGCTTCTTTATGATATCCCATGTTTGCCAACTGAGCAGCAGCACGAGCACGACCCATAGTCTCAAATACTGAGATAATTTTTTCAAAAACTCTTGCCATTACATTGCGGACTTTGATACAGAAGTTACACGTAACTTCCCAATACATTTGTGCGAGCGATTCCATTACACTACTCTCCTATAAACTGCTGTGTTTCCTTTTGCGATTTCGTAAATATCATTACGACCAATACCAATATCTCGCAGTTCCTTATCAGTCAGCTTTGATAGTTGTTCAACAGTCTTTTGAATGTTACGGTAATCAGCTATTTGTTCTTTCACTCTCTCCATCATTTCAATTAATCGGTTCATTTTACTTCTCTTTCTTTAGTCTTTTAGACACACGTAATTGAACCCTACCTTCTTGTGAAAGGTAGGGTTTTCTCTTAGTTTATTAAATCGTTGTCACATTAAGCGATTTCGATTTTTTTAGGCTTTTTGTCCTCTGGAATGATACGTTCTAGAGAGACTTTTAATAGTCCATTGATCATCTCAGCATTCTTTACCTCAACTTGATCATTGAGTGTAAACATGCGAGTGAATGGACGGAACGCCAATCCTTGGAATAGAATATTAGTTTCTTCTTCTTTGGCATCGGTGTTACCTTTGATGACAAGTTTGTCACCTTCAGTTTCGATTGTGATATCTGTTTTACCGAATCCAGCAACAGCCATCTCGATGACGTAGGTATTCTCGTCAGTTTTCTTGATGTTGTATGGAGGGTAATTTGGGATGTTCTTTGCAACTTCGTCATGAATTTTAGTCATGCGATTTAAGACGTCATCAAAGCCAACATAGAACTTATCAAAGTCTTTGAAAGAATCCTGAAATGGTTTTAGATATGTCATATTACTCTCCTTTACTCTTTGTGAACATTTTATCCACAGTAGCTTCCGCTGCTGCACCAGTTACTTCCCAAGCAGTCTTAGCGACTTGCTTAGTGAAAGCAGTTTGTGCGTCTACGAAATTTTGTAGGGGAGTTTTGACAGTTTCGTCTTTGACGAATGTCGAGAGCCAAGATGATTTGGCATTTTGAATGGCATCAATAGCCATGTTTGCGTACATTAGCATTTAGTTTCTCCTATTAAGCGAGTTTTAGTTATACACCACCCCGAAGGCATGGGAATCCTTGGTTTGTTTAGCCAGAGCCAAGGCTGCTGGTTTAACGCCTTATACCGTAGCGTCAAACGGTTCCCAAGGTAGTGGGAAAATTGGGGTGGTAGTTTTGACTGGACTACCAACCAGATTTGATGTCGTTACGAACTTGGGTTAAAAACACGAAACAAGAACTGGATCACCTCCTTACGTACGATGAAAGTAATCACACATCAAATTCCTTACTACTTATTCATTACGTACATCGTAACTTCAAAGCCAAAACGCATTTCTGTTGCTACAGGTTTTGTCCACATATGCTTCTCCTTTCTTCGAAATCTCGCAGATCGGAGGGGAGCCAGAGGCAAGTCCACCTTGAGCGGTATTGGAACGAGCTAACCGTTGACTCGCACGGATGTGTTAAGGCATCACCCTCAGTATTACTTAGTCTCCGCAGGAGCCTCTTTTGCCTCAGCTTCTGCAATCGCAGCAACCTGTGGCTCGCCCTGCTGTTTAATTTTGTTAATGAGTAACACAACATCCTCAAATGGGTGCTTACCTAGCACACGAAGAATAGTATTTGCTTCCTCTACGGTCAATTCAAGTTTAATCATTTTTTCTTTCCTATGTTATATTTTGGAACAAGTTCCCACTGGTCTTTTTCTTTGTAAGAGACCACCTTAATTTGAGACAAAGATGCCTTCTGTTCAGCTTGGGTAGGAGTAACAATACTTAGTAGTTCCCAATCGCCAAGCAATCCAGCGATAGCATTTCTGCGCTCAATATCACCAGAAGTGATATTCGATTCTTTACCGTCAAGAGCAAACAACTCTTTAAAGTGGACGATAAAGTACCTACCTTGCTTATGTAAAATATGGCAAGATTGATAAAGTTTTTGTTCTTTTCTGGAAGCGATGCCAATACGTGTTAACGTTTCTCGTACTTTAAGAAAGTTATCTGGCTCAGGCAGCGTAATCTCTAACATGGACTCTGGTGTCCAGTCATAGTAAATCATTTCAACGCTCATTTTATTTTCCACCTTTATATAATTTGTCTCTAATTATTTGTATTTGCTCGGACGTCAAAACATCCAGTGCACGTTTCGCTTTCTCACTGGAGTATTTATAATATTCCATGATAAGTTTCAAATCATCAGTGAAGGCATCTTTCTTATGCCATTTGCTGAATCTTTTACGCTTTGTAGCACTATTTAGCAAAAAAGAAAATTGGAGACTAGAAGGTAGTTCATGCCTTACGTTCATCTCATTAGCCAGAAGAATTGTATCTGGAAAATAAGACAAGCCACGATTAACAATAAACGCATTATAATCTTTTTCAGCTTGAGGATCTTTGAACAGATCCTCTTTCGTCATATTGATAGCATTTAAAAAATCAAAAGGTGTCATCATTTAAACCTACATTGCGCCATAATCTCAGTCAGTGCTGCCATAGTATTTAGTTCTTGGTCAGCAACGAACGCAGATTTATATTGATAGTCAGCTAAGATGAGCACCATTTGTGGAATGCTAGCAGGTTCCATGGCACCTGAAGAAGTATCGTACAGGTGACGAAACAACTCCGTAGATTCCATGTCGCTGTTTTTGGCAACCCACTTACGAACCTCTCCGAAGTTTTTATCTTTCAAGTCACGCAGAAGAGACTTGTATGATTCTTCAGAAAGGTTCACAAGGATCGCAGAGTCGATCTTACCAGTAACAGAGTATCGTTGAAGTTCATTTAACATACGACGATAATCTGGGAAGAACTTAGTGATAAGTTCTGCGACTACTTTAGGATCAAATTCAACACCCTCTTGTGTGAGGATTTGAGTAACTCTCTTGAAAAACTGTCCAGCAACCTTTTGTTTCTCAGCACCATCAATCTTGAATTCAATCACAGAACAACGACTGTGAAGTGGATCAATGATACGGTTCTTAAAGTTACAGGTAAAGATAAACCGACAGTTGTTTGAGTATTCCTCAATAAAGTTACGCAAAGCAGGTTGAACCGATTGTGGGTTCATGTAGTCAGCTTCATCAATGATAACTACTTTTTTGGCATCAGTCAATGATACGCTAGTAGCAAATCCTTTGATGGTGGTACGAAGAACGTCAATCGAACGACCCTCTTCAGAACCATTCACTACGATATACTCAGCACCAACTTCATTACACAGTGCCTTTGCTACAGTAGTTTTACCGACACCAGCAGTGCCAGACAACAACAAAGTCGGCAGTTCTCCTTGTTTAACATACTGACGAAATGTTTCCTTCATGCTATCAGGAAGGATACAATCATCAATCTTTTGTGGACGATACTTTTCTACCCACAAAAACTGTTCATCACGTTTTTCAATCATAGCATTCTCCAGTCATAATATAAAATAAGAGAGCAGTTTTCGGTCATGCTCAGGACTCTTGGCTGCGTAGTCTTCAGTGTACTCACCGAACCTTACCACGCCTTACATCCAAGATTAAAAAGTGGAGTCTGCTTCCACGGCAACGTAGTAAACCAGATCGCTCGAAGCTGATTGAATGCGAGAGATTTTACGAGAGGACAAACTTACCTGATAGTCTCCAGGAAGCATCTTCAAGTTCTCTACTTTCAAGTTCACTTTGAACGTCTTATCGGTTGCGCCTACATCTGCGCTGTAAGAGTTACCAGTGGCATTCTTTTTGTCACCGACAACAATACTCATAACGCTACCGTCGCCAACAACTGCTACATCTGATGCACGTAGGACAGAAGCAGTTTTATGAATCATACCTAACATAGAAGCAGTCATCGTAAAGTCAATGTCAGACTCAGGGAATGTGATCGACTTTTGAGGAACGGTAAGGACAGAAGGATCTGCTGCAAAGTACTTGATGCTGTTTGAACCTTCTTGAATCGTAACATACTTCTCTTGGAAAGTTAGTTCAGGATCATCGAACAGCGACATCGCACCAAGGAATTCATTCAAGTCGTAGATACCAAAGTCAGGGAATGATTCACCGACAGTAGCATCAGCCATGATGTTCTTTTGTGCAGAGATGGTTGAAAGTTTATTACCTTCTTTGAGAAGAATGTTGGAGTTGATTCCAGCAAAGTTCTTAAAGAGAGCGAGTGTTTCTTTAGATAGTTTCATAATTTACCCTTTTCAATTTTGTAGATGTATTATACACCATATTACATTGTATGTCAAGCGTTCTCAAGATATTCAAGAACTTTTTCAGGGGTAGAGTTTACATATGGATCTGTCTCACAATTGTTCATGATTCCATCCTCTGCACCCATATATTCAATAATTCCATCGTTGACCACCATAGCATAACGCCATGATCGAACACCGAAACCCAAGTTATCTTTTGCTACCAAAGCACCCATTCCAGCAGTAAACTTACCAGAACCATCAGGGATAAACTTGATGTTCTTAACCTTTTGATGGATCATCCACTGGCGCATAACGAATGTATCGTTAACAGAAATAACGTATACCTCATCAACACCTAAGGATTTCATCTTGTCATAATTTTGTTCGAATCCAGGAACCTGAAAAGTCGAACATGTTGGTGTGAATGCGCCTGGAAGTGAGAATACTACGACACGTTTACCAGAAAAGATATCTGCTGTCGAGAGTTCTTTCCACTCAAAGGGATTTTCTCCACCGTTTGTTTCGTCCACATAACAGATATCTTTACCATCTGTGCGAACACGGTACAGAAAATTTGTTTGTGGAACACCATCACCAACTCCAATCATATATTACTCCTACTTGTTATGATCTTGATCATGTGTATGTAATGCGATCAAGGCATAATGTAAGACCTTCAATAGATCTTTACGATTAAACCCTTCTTTCTTACCATAACGTTGAGTATACTTGATAACATTTCCTAGACAGAAACCCATGCCGTGACCACTATCGATAATAAACTCAGTTGTCTGAATATTATTTTGCGAATAATGTTCGCCATAAGTTGAATCAACATATTCTTGAAGTTCCTTAATCAAAGAATCTTCACTATATTTGTAGTCTATTGTCATATACTCTCCTAATGATAAAAGAGGAGGGGGAAAGAATTCCCCCTCTCACCAATTTCTCTCTAATTAACGAGAGAAGACGTCTGCACCAAAGAGGGCTGCAGCTGCTGCGACCATCTTACGTGATGGTTGACCCAAGCGATACTTGGTCACGACAGAACCGTCTGATAGTTTAGCGTCATTACCGTAGATCGCAAAGCCAGCGTTACGTAGTGTACGAACTGCTTCATGCGGATTCTTTAGAGAATACGTGCTAGCAATTTGTTTAGCCGTAAGGATACGACCAGATTTAAATGCCGTCAGTAGCTTGTCAGTTTTCGATTCAGTTTTACTCATATAATATCTCCATGATATGCCATCATAACAAAAAAATCCAGAGGGTGGGATGGCTCAACACCCTCTGGTTAAACAGAATTAATAGTAGTTGGAAGTATCCACGCCTACATCAATTCCAGCTTCACGACAGATGTCGCTGAAGTCATTGTTGAAGTCGTAATCTTCGACTTCCAAAGACTCATCAATGATTTTCTGAAGACGATTTTCTTCAGGATCTACAGTCACGATGGTCTTTGCAGCAAGGGAAGCAACCTTAGCCTTTGCTGCTTTAACAGGGTTAGAACGAATTGTCTCGTCTCGAGCGAACGATGAGAGTTCAGCTTCTGAGGGAATTGGCAACTGGTACTGACCTCGAGCGATCTTGTTCTTAGCGAACAACCAGTTAGGGTAACCAATCTTTTCACCCTTCTTACCTTCTCGCTGGTCACGCAATTCGTAATAAATCGCAGCGCATTCTTTCAGCGTGATGGTAGGATCAGTTTTGTATTGTGGGCTATGCTCAATGACAGCAATCACAAAACGCTTCTGGGCACGAGACAGGGTATCAAATTTCAACATAATGTATTCTCCATTTCAAGTTTGTAGATGTATTATACACCATAAAATCCAAAAAGTCAACAACTATTTGCATCTTTTTTCAAGTATTTTCCTCTGTAAAATCAACAACTTACGACTCTACAGAGGAATAACCCTTAATATGGTATGTTATTCTCCTCAACTTCAGGTTCTGTAGCAGGGATTTCGTTATACGACTCTTCAGGAGTCGCTGCAGGGTTTGCTACAGCATCGTACAGAGACATAAATGCTTGCTTAGTCGATGTATCGAAACGATTGCAGCAGAGTTCAACAGCTTTAGTCTTTTCTCGGAAGATGGAGTATGCACGAACGATATGAGTCAGACGCCGAGTAGTGATAGTTTCATCCACGCCACCATCATCGAACGTTTTGCGAATCGCTTCAGCCCACTTTACAAGTGTCTCTGAATACTCTACATCCAAACAATCGTAGTGAGTCATAAGGTTCTGGACGATCTTGATCTCAGTACGAGATCCAGGATATTCCTGATCAAACGTAACAGCGAATCGTTCCAAGAATGCTTCGTTCAGTACGTTTGTACCGATGTAACGACCATCGTCAGAACCTTTACCTTTGGTGTTCGCTGTAGCGATGATGTTGAAACCAGCTGCAGGAACAATCATCTCGTTGTTGAGTTTGAAATAGTATGGCTTACCTTCAAGGATAGGCTGCAGACACAAGAGAGTGTTCGCAGAGCCAGCATCAATCTCGTCCAGAAGGAGGGTTGTACCAGTACGCATTGCGATAAGAACTGGACCTTCGACCACTTGAATGTTTCCATCCACCAAAGTCTTCGAGCCGATGAGTTGTTCTTCATCTGTCATCATATTGAGGTTAACACGAATCAGAGGACGCTTCTGCTTTGCGCAGATTTGTTCGATCATGGTTGATTTACCATTACCAGTTGGACCACTGATGTAGGCAGGGTAGAAGATCTTAGACTTAATAATGTTCTCAAGATCTTTGTAGTTACCGAAAGGTACAAAGTTTTTATCCACAGCAGGGATCAATGCTTTAGTGTCTGAATAATCCACAATAAATGACTCACTAACAGGTTCTTGTTTTAGGGCAAGGTTGCCGACGACAGCAGCACCACCATCAATAGCATACAAGCCACGCCCAACTTTGTTAGCCATCAGCCACAAAGGATATTTGGTGGTGTTCATCGCACCCATCACTTCCACAAGTTGTGGACGACTGACACGACCAGAAGATTTCAGATCAGGAAACATCTCATACATCTTAGTTTCAAAATCTGTAACGAATTGAGTATCACGCTTTGCCATAATATAGACTCCATTTCAAGTTTGTAGATGTATTATACATCAGTTTTTACAAAAAGTCAACAACTTTTTTCACTTTTACGCAATTAAATCAACGAATCGTGTCAGAAGAACACGAGAGGTTTTCTTCGTATTCAGAAACTTGGAGAAGTTTCTTGCAAGTCTAGTAGAGGTCATATCAGAAGTTGCATTCAATTCTTCGATAGTGATCTTCTGTTTGTTTCGTGGAACCAGAAAGAATTCGTCTCGTCCAGTACCTGTGAGCGAATAGTACCCTTTGTCCTTGAATGAAGCACGAACATTGGTCAGTTCTTTATCTGCCTTCCAAGTATCAGCCCAACTCAGGTTTTTATTGACCATAAAACCATCTCGAATAGAACTACGATTTGATTCAACGATGTAATAACCCATAGTGGTAACACCCCAACGATCCTTGATCATCTTGTTCAACATGATTGTCTGAGCATATGAATCGTTAGTCATTTCATATGTTTTTTGGGTAGTACGATCAGTGATGAAGTGGCGACATTTGTATGCCACACCATCAACATAATTTCTGTTATGCAAACTACCATTTTCAGTATGCAGGTTCGAACCTGCACCATCAGAAAGGGTAATCAATGAAACTTTCTCTGCAGATGTTTCTTTGATAAAGTCACCCATGTATGTATAAACCCAAGCCAGTGCTTCATTCAGAGGTGTTTGTGCAAGACCATATCCACGGCTCATGAAAAATCTCCAGTCTTTCAATCTGCGTGTCATAGTATTGAATTCGCTGCTAGTCATCTTACTTGACAGCAGTTCCAACATATTGAAGTCGAAAGAGGACACATTAATATAGGGAGCAGTGCCAGCGTCTTTATTATAATCTTTCTCACGCTGTGCAGAATACTTTTCGTACGCAGCTTTGTATTTCTCTAAACCAATGTTCTCAGCATGGGACATATTACGGTATCCATTGGTAAATGCTAAGACTTTGTATGGAATCTTGGCACGGTTGCAGAACATAGCAAGGTTAATGACCTGCGATAGTGTGTCCCTAATAATGCGATCCATAGAACCTGACCAGTCCACAAGAATCATCATAGCGTGGTTCTTACCTTCAGGAAGGATAGTGATTCGTTTGAACAGATCGTCTTTGATTTTATAACCATAGATTTTACCCATGTTCAAAGATCCTGACTTTGAAGTCTGTGCACGTTTGAATAGCTGTGCAGACTTCTTCATCTCAAACTCTTTAACCATGTAGTTGACTACATTTTGAGAATCACGAATGAATTGATCATACTCAGCATCAACTTTCTCATTCATCTCGTCATATCCAGAGCGGAATTTCTCAAGATCAGTTTCGTTAATAACATTTTTATAAGAAACGACAGGAGAGATATAATACTCACCGAATTCCCAGTTGATGTATTGGGTATTCATATCAGCTGCTTCTTCAAGACGTGCGTCCATCGCTTTCTGAGTTTTTGCTTCTAAAGAATCTTTGGTGTAATCAGATTCTTCATCTAACTCATTATATGAATCCAAAGGTGCAAATGTTTCAGGAGTGGAATCTCTGTCGATAGTACCTTCATCTAAATGGTTTTTGTTATCAGGGGCTGGGGTAGTCCCAGATCCAAAATCATCTTCAGTCTGGTCGTATGAGTCATCATATTCTGTGTCGTCTTCATACATTTCAGAATCCGCATCATCATAATCTTCTTCTTGAGCATCCTCTTCCATTTCACCATTCTCGATAGCGATACGCAATAGTTCTTCTTGTTCTTCACGCTCTGCATCACGCTTTGCTTTAGCCCAAGCAAAAATATCGTTAGCAAGTTTGACAACTTCTGGAATAGTCTCAAGACGTTCAGCACGTTGGATAAAGTTACGCTCATCAGAGTCGAAAGTAACTTTGCTGGACAATCCTACTTTGAACCACAAATTGATTCTGTCAATAAGAATTTGTTCGTTGACATTACCGTCCACGTCAAAGAAATTCTTTTCGTTGATTTGGCGATAGCCTTCAGCCATACGGCGACGAAGTCCAGGATATTTGCGCTTGATTAACTTTTCAATACGAACATCTTCGAGGACGTTCATGTAGCCACGCAAAGAAGGGTTTTGTTTGATTGGTGCGCTGTACTGATCATTGTCAGTATAAAGCGCATGCCCTACCTCGTGTGCGATCAACATGTCTTCAATCTCTGGAGACATATCTTTCCACATAGGAAGGGTAAGAACACGGGATTTTACATCAAAGGATGCTGTCGAAACGTTAGACCGAACTACAGTAACGTTTTCTGTAGCCAGTAGTTTCGCAGAAAGATCAGAAGCAATAACAGTCATAATATATCTCCAACGTTTGTAGATGTATTATACAACACTTCTTAGAAAAAGTCAACAACTTTTTTCAAAAAATTTTATTTTTTATTGCAAAGGGTTAGCCAGACGCTATCGTGGAGAAATCATGCTGCTTCTCAAACTTAATCACAGATCGGAATTTATCAAATAGCTGATCACCCTTGTGACTTATTACAAAGATATTTGTATTCTCTCCAAGAGATCCCATTAGATTTAAGAAGTAATCTGTTCCAGCGGAATCCAGAGAAGAATCAAAGATCTCATCAAGAATTAGTAAGTTAGTGTTAACAGAGTTTTTCATCTTAGCGATCTGTCGCCAAGTGAAAAGAATGGACAAATCAATACGCATCTTTTCTCCTTCTGAGAAACTAGCGTAGGTAAACTCATCACGGAATCGTGACTTAACAATCTCATTAAACGATTCGTCTAATTCAAAATGGATATAAGCATCCATAGATTGTAGATATTTATTAATTAACTTATTCATTACAGGAAGGTATTCCCGAATGATAGCCGTTTTAATTCCTGTATCTTTTAACAATTGAGAACTAATTTCTTCCATATTTCGTTCTGCAATTAATGTCTTTTTAGAGGCAATTTTCTGTAATGCCAATTCTGCCAATTCTTTCAGTTTATTCTTTTCAATGTCAATATCAGTTGTTTCTGATTTAGTTTTATTAATCTCGTTTTCAAGTTCTTTAATTTGTTTATTGACAATTGTTACAGTCTGATTCTTGGTAGATAACTCAATGTTTTTATCAGTGATCTGCTTTTGAATTGCAGCTAGTGCAGCCAAGTCTTCACGAAGGGTAGTAAGTTTATTCTGTAGATTACCTGATTTGGTATTGAATTCTTTGATCTCGTTTTCAAGTTCATTAACCTTGTTCTGTTTGAATGACAGATCAAGTTCTTGACTACATGTTGGACAAGAATCGTTCTTTTGATAAAATTCGATATGCTCAGCACACCGATTTTGTTTCTCTTCTAAGATGTTTTGTGCACCTGAAGCAATGCGCAACTCATCTTCGATAGCACCCTTACCAGACACACTCTCTGTTAGAGTTTTAATATCCTCTAATAACACATCAATCTCTGTTTGCGTTTCTTCAATAAGTGCTGTGTTCTGTTTGATCTTACTTTCAACAACTTTAATTGAATCAGTCTTTGCTTTGGAGATAGTCTGAATAAGTGTTTGTTGAGAATCAACTTTGGTTTTTGCGTTAGAGATTTCAGACTCTACACGAATGATAGCATCTTTGGTAGCACTACCACGCTCTTTCAATAACTGATTCATCGTGCTGAAGATACGAATGTCTAGGATGTCTTCAATAACATCACGTCTCTGCAGCGGAGAAAGTTGCATGAATGGAACAAATGAAGCAGAACCAAGGATAACAACCTGTGTGAATGTTTTGTAGTTCAGCTTTAAGATCTGTTGTTCCAGCACCTTCTGGTAGTCTTTAACAGCAGCGTCTTGATTGATCAATTCACCGTTCTGCATTATGTTAAAAACGTTTGGTTTGATACCACGTTCGATAACATATTTGTTTCTGCCGATGGTAAACTCAACAGTAACCATACAGTTCTTTTGATTGATAGAGTTGATTAGCTGATTCTTCTTAACGTTTCGGAATGGCTTACCGAACAGAGCAAAACAAAGCGCATCTAGAATGGTGGATTTACCCTCACCGTTCTTACCAACAATAAGAGTGGTTGTGGAACGATCTAGTTTTACAGTTGTCTGTGCGTTGCCTGTGGAAAGAAAATTCTTCCACGATACCGAATTAAAAATTATCATTAAACAACCTCAAGATTGATGGCTTCTGTGTAGAGTCCACGCATATATGTTTTCACAGCTTCCTTATCAACATCAGTTTCTACTGAGTCAATGTAATTAGAAAGAACGCTTAACGTATCTTCAAGATTGATAGATTCGTCCTGCAGTTCACCATTATCAAATTCTGATAAGTCTTCAACAATTTTAATGTCGTGACAACCTAGAGTATACAACTTATGAACGAATTTGTCAAATTTATAGTAGTCAGTTTTATTGAGAACTACAACCTTAACGATAGAATCTTCCAAACTAAGTGTGTCTAGATCTACAGGTTCTTGCTCTTTGTCGTCATAGACAACACGCTTAAACATCTTGTAGGGATTTTCAACAAACTCTAATTTTCGTGTTTCTAGATCAAAGAAGTGAAAACCTCGTGGATCATCATAGTCATTCCACGTCATCTCGTATGGGTTTCCGAGATAGTAAATCTGCCCATCGTCAGACTTGTGGTGATAGTGACCACTGAATACCATATCAAATTTCTTGAAGATATTTTTCGAGATACCTTCTGCTGATACTTGTCCACGATGCATAACAAAACCTTCAATCTCGAAGTGTCCCATACAGATAGTGGATGTAGAATTTTCCATCACTTCCAATGTTCGTGTATAGTTGTCAGCGCAGATCCATGGAACGAAACAAATTTCATAACCATTGATGTCAAGGGTTGATGCTTCAGATAGGATCTCGATGTTACCGTATTCACGCAGTAGTAATTCTGGAGAGTTTACTTCATTGGTGTTTTTAAAGTAGGTATCATGATTGCCTGCGATCATGTAGATCTTAATACCACGCTCTTCCAACTTATCAAACCACATTTTCTTTGCACGATCCAGCGCATAAAAGTTCATATACTTTCTGCGATCAAAAGTGTCTCCTAACACAAGCAGCGTATCAACACCACTTGCATCAAGAGCAGGAAAGAATGTGTTTTCGTAAAATTTCTCGTAGAAGTCAAGAAACGCAACGCTGTCGTTACGTGCACCAAAATGCTGGTCGGTGATAATGGCAACTTTCAATTTAGTTCTCCGAATCGTCTAAGTTCTCCATATCATCCGAAGGATCATCATCGGTGTCAATAAAGTCTTCAAGAGATACATGGTTAGATTTTGCTTTTTTCGCTGCAGCACGTTGTTCACGTTTACGTTCAAAGAAATCGTCAACTTGGTGATTGGACTGCATATGTTCCATGTATGTGTTGTGGAACAGGTTAGAATCTTCACCATCCTGTACGTCAAACAACTCCATAGGAAGTTCTTGAATCATCTTACCTTTGATGTAAGTTTGTTTCTTTTCTTTTTGGATTCTACGCAAGAACGCATAGTAGATAATCTGAGTGAAATAGGCGAATGGATTATTAGATTTAGCTGGGTCAAAGTTATCAATATACTGGAGACAGTTTTCAATACCGTCCGAGATCATTTCTTCACGATAACTGTAGTTAATAAAATTTGGTTTGTACGACAGGTGTGTAGCAATCTTTAGGATACACTCTCCGATATAGTTACTCACTATCGGTTTGGGTTTGTCTTTCAGTTTAGCTTCTGTGACTTTCGATCGGTACTCAACAATCGCTTCCAAAAACTTTTTATTATCTACATAGTGCGCCATTAAATTAAATCTTCCTATTTCAATTCATACATGTATTATACAACACTTCATTCAAAAAGACAACCAACTAAATTGCAACATTGCAACCCTAGCTGTTGACAAATGCTTGACGATGGGGCATAATAGCGGAGTTAGGGTTGATGATGAGATAGATTGTTACTTAGTGATATTTCTTTCTAACCTCTTCAGATACAGCGACATACTCTTCTTCGTCTTCTTCATAGGATTCATCCTCCCAATCACCCAGAGATGCATCACCTTCTTCAGCAGAACGCACGACAAGTTTTCTAAAATGAGTAATCATATCATTACTTAGCGGAAGTTCATATACAATAAATTTATTCTTTAATTCATATTCAGCATGGTCAGAGAATTGACACAATGGCATCGCTGTGAATCTTGACGTCACTGTATCCTCTGATGCTTTTTGCATTAACATGTTTATAAGCATAGGGTACAAAACAGTTGTAACTTCTTCAGTCTCGGCTATCTTCAATGCCATGACCTGTTCTCCAGTTGACAACTTTAATACAACGTACTCTGAGTTTTCATTTTTCAAGATAAATCCACTTCTACAATTTTTAATCTAAATTGTTCTTCAGCGTAAGTTTTGTAACGTTCAGCTGCATGATTTAGAGTGTGGTTCTTCCACGACTTCCAATGCAAATCATCAGCAAGATCATATAGATTACAAGACGTCTTACCATTCTTCAGTCTCAATCCACGCCCAATACTCTGCAAATTGCGTATCTTACTTTTAGAAGGGGACGCAAAAATAACGTTCTCAATTGACGGTATATTAATCCCAGTCGAGAAAGTCCCGAACGATGCAATAATGATAGCATCTTCCTCCCCCTCGCAGATATGCCTAATTGCCTCTCGATCAGATGTTTGGGTGCCACCATAAACGAAAAATACTTTGCGATTCTCATGGACTTTTTCTTTAATCAAATCGTGTAAAATTTTACCATGTTTTTCAACAAACTGGAACAACACTAGCGTATTACCCTCACTCTTGACTGCAAGGTTGCGAATAAAATTATTTCTTTTATCGTTACCAACGATCCAAGCCATTTCATCTTGATATTGGGTATTCTTCATTTCCTTTCGGATTTGTTCAGGATACTTTAAGATGACGCAAGTTATTTTTAACTGTGCAAGTCTACCACTGTCCATTAGTTCTTTTGTGGTAGTAACACGATGTACTGGACCAAAAATTCCTTCAAGTGTTAACCGATGAACCTTCTTGTTATCTATTGTTCCAGTAGTTCCTATTCTATAATCAATGTGGTCAAGTTTAGCCATAACATCAGTCAAGGACTTTGCTTTGAATTGATGCGCCTCATCGCCCACAATAGCATTAAACTGTTTGAACCAAGACTTTGGTTGCTTATATACTGACTGCCATGTTGTGATTAAAACATTCTTGGTAAAATCTCTTGTGAAACCACTGTATAGTTTCTGGCAGTTCTTTCCAACATCCCATCCATTTGCAGTTGAGTAGTCTTGGAAGTCAGCGTATAGTTGTTCAACTAGAGATGTTGTTGGAACAACAATGATACATTTCTTATCTTGCTCAAGCAACCACCTTATAGATGAGTAGATGATTAGGGATTTCCCCGACGCAGTCGGCGATAGTAAGAGAGTTCTTTTTTTGTTAATTGCAGTAGAGATTGCATCGAACTGGTAGTCTCGTACGGTGATTGGCTCATTTCTCGACTGTGGATTGAGATCGTCAACCCATTGTCGTAAGTCATCGTCATTGATTGCACTTTGTACGGCGAGTTGATTAGATACTGATAATTCATAATCGTTCCTTTTAGCAAATTCTTTGACATAGTCTACAAGACCGACATACAAGGTTTTGCGCAATGGATCGTATAATCTTACCTTACCATCCCATAACCTCGCTTTATACTGTGGAGTAAATCTAGCTCCAGGATATTCATAGGTGAAGAAGTCACAAAGTTCCTGTTCAATGCTGGCATCACCAAATACTCGAACATAAACCTCATCTAGTTTTTCAATACGAATCTTCACTTATTACATTCCTGCTAGAAATTTCTTCCATTCAACAGCTGTTTTGATTTGCCAGTCTCTTGCTTTCAGCTGTGTCATGATAGACTCCAAACAATATATCATTGCCTCGAGATATTCTATTCTGACTTTAATGGTATTTAGTTCAGTATCCCCATGTAAGAACTCATCCATTTCGTTCTTCAAAGGTTTTACTCCTTGCCACTGCTCCCATCCTAGATTCTGTAATTCATCACGTGACATTTCACCACGGTAGTAACGAAACTTATTCTTACGCAGAATGTTATGATCCGACTGAAGTTTTGTGTGCTTCAGCTTTACGTTCATCAATAGACGAAGATATTTTGCGTGGAGTTTGGGTGTTGTGGTAGAATGCTCACCGAGATAATTGTCGTCAATTTCACAATCGGTTGCCCACATATCTTGAATTTCATTAATGTCCATAATTTACCTCACGTTGTGGTGTCTAGTGACACCGTATCATCTATTTAGTCTAAGAATTTATAGTACCCATAGCGGAATGTTGCATTACCGACCATGTAGTTAACATCTGTATTTGAAGAAGCAAGAACCAATGACTCTAGCGAGATTGGAAACAAGTCTTGAAATTGAATTGTAGCAACAGGACTATTTAAATTATCTAGGATCTGTAGCGTTGCTTGAGAATAGTTCTTTGAAAGTTCTAGGTAAGATGATGTTTGATCATTGCCAACTAGATCTTTATATTGTTCATAGTCTTGTGGGAAACCTAAAGCGATCATCCAGTTGTAGATTGCTCGATAGTTTGCCATAGAGGTATCAATAAGAAACTGTACTGATAGCTGATCATATGTGATAGATTCTCCAGGAACTGGCTCTAATCTAAAGGGGTTAGCTAACTCAGGTGCACCCAACATAATTCCAGGAAGATTTACCTGCTGGCAAAAATAGGTTACTTCTGGCAGTTTTGTTATTTCAAACCTAAACCCATTCGGTGAGAGTGGATTGATGTCTGATGGTATTGGGCATGAGATTGTCGTTGCCATATTCAGATTCCATTAACGTTTGTTACATACTATTTAGGAATAAAAAAAGAGGGATCCGAAGACCCCTCTAAAAGTAGACCTGACTATTGTCAGTCTAAGCGGTGGGGATACTTAGTCCCCACTTCTTATGACTTACATCAAGTTCGTAACTTTAACTCTACGGTAGTAGTAGTTTTCGTTTGAAGTTAGACCGCCTGAACCGTCTAGTGAAACGAATGGGTTAGCAACTAGACCGTAACGAGTCTTAAAGCCAATTTTTGGCTGGAAGCTGTTAGGATCTACAGCACGAACCAACTGGAGTGGTACGTATGGGCAGTAGAACAAGCCAGCGTCAAAAGCAGAAGTGCCTTTGTAACCAACTGTGAAGTACTGGTCAGCTGAGACGTTAGCTGAATATGGATCAACATACACTTTGTACTTGCCGTTCAATACGCCAGCGAAAGTAGTAGAAGTGTCGTCAACATTCAAGCCAGTGCTCAATGCAGGAGCGTAGTCAAGAACACCAGCCATGGCTAGAGCGGAAGCAACATCAGCTGAACAGATGATGAAGTTACCACGACCACGACGTGTCAATTGACCGATAGCGTTTGCTTCACGCTCGATTTGGAACAATAGACCTTTGAATTTCTCAACAGACCAACGACCGTTTGAGTCAACGTCCAAGTCGAAAGTACCAACAGTAGCTGTACCAACTTGTGCTCCAGGCTTAGCAGTGCGATAAACGGTACGAACAACTTCACGGTTGATCTCACCGAGGATCTCAGAAGAAAGAATGTTGCTCAATTCGCCTTCAGCGTCAAGACCATGAACAGCTTTCATGTCCTGTGCCAATTCGATTGAGTACTCAGCTTTCAACGCACGAGTCTGAGCAGTTACGCTGGTCTTCTCGATTGAGAAAGCCATCGCACCGAAAGTACCGTCACCAGTACCGCCTTGACCTAGACGCTCAGCAGCAGCGGTAGTCATACCAGTGCCAGTAGTGTCTGTGCCAGCTGCTGGGTTAGAACCAGCGTGAGTGCCTGTACCAGAGAAATCGGTATCGGCTTCGTTGAACAATGCTTCAGCACCGTTCTGTGCACCGTAGCGTGACTTCATTGCGAAGATCAAGCCAGTAGGTTGGGTCATTGGCTGAACGCCAGCGATGTCATAAGCGATAAGCTGTGGCATTGCACGACGAACGAGGCTGATTAGGATTGGATCGTAACCAGCAACAGTACCTGTGTTAGCACCAGCTTCGCCACCGAGAGCGATACCAGTACCGCCAGCGTTGGTTGGAGCAGCTTCGTGCAAGATACCAGCTTGTTTAGCCATTTCACGCTCTTGGTTTTCCAAAAGAACGGCTGTTACTTCTCTGCGGTATTGATCCGCAATCTTTGGAGCACCCTCATGTTCGAGGATCGGTGCCCACTTTTTTACTAGGTCATTACGTGACATTTTAGTTTTCCTTTATTGCTTGTGTGAAAGGACTGATAGATACGCTTTCATCTGAGGAGTGTGAACAACCTCTTCTGTCAACGATTCTACAGGCTCATCTGTTACTACTGATTCAACGATTGAGTCAGTTTTGCTCTTGTTCGTGAAGTAATTTTCACGGATTGTCTGTACTTTACTCTTGAAAGTTTCAGCACTGTCAAAAGAAATTTCTTCGACTAGACCTACGAATTTCTCACGCTCAGTGGCAGAGAGACCTTCTGATAGATCAGCAACGACTTCTTTACGAGTCGCTTCGTCAATTACTTTCTTCATCTTTACATTAACGGCAACTTGCTCATTAAATTTTTCTTCGAGTTCTTCGATCTTGGATTCCATTTCACCAAGAACATCGAAACGCTCTTCTGGAACATCAATATAATGCTCTTCGAAAAGACTCTTCAAGCCACCTACGAAATTCTCAAGAATTTCAGACTTCATACCACGCTCAAGGGCTAATTCATTCTGTGCAATCCACTGCTCGGCAACATAACCGAGATATCCATCAACCTGTTCAACAAGACCCTCTACATTCTTCGCAACTTCCTCATTGAGGCGTGTTTCGAATTCTTCTTCGATGCGAGCAATTTCTTCGTTTACACGAGTCATTACTGCTGCTTCAAAAATTGTTTCAGCTTTCGCTTTGAATTCTTCTGAAAGGTCTTCACCGTTAACCAATGCATCGATATCTTCTTTCATAGCCTTCTTGCTTTCAGCAGTGGCTTGATAGTTTTTACGAGCACCTTTAACAGCACCGTCCATAGCACCAGTAACTGTACCAACAGCACCAGTTGCTACGCCAGCAACCTTCTTAACGACATTGACGGCTTTTTGTGCTACATCGCCAATACCTTCTTCGAGTTCTTCAGCATCGTCAGCAACTACTTCATCAGTAGCTTCTACTTCTTCAGCTGCTTCTTCTTCGTTTGTATCTTCTGAAATTGTTTCGATTTCTTCTTCAGCCACAGCTTCGACATTTTCTGCCAGCCCCTGCTTTTTAGATTCTTCGAGCAACTCAGCAATTCTTTGTTCAATTGACATTGTTATCTCCTGTAAACTGGATAGTTCTTATGTAACTATTATTTATAATTTATCTGATTTTACTCAGAAAATTTTGGAAAGCGACGATTTTCGCCTCCTCTAATTGCCTAGAGGACGCCTTCTTGATAAAAGATCTCGTTTCCTCAATATGTTTTTCCACAAACTTTCCATCAACAAAAATCCACTCCTTACCTTCCATAATACCCTCAACATAGGCATCAGGGGCAGATGGATCTGCTACAATATCTGCAGCGGTAGACAACATAAAGTCATCTTGTACGATCTGAATCCCATTCTGACCAGTCTTCAGGGATCCCATCGCTCTACTAGAAACACCAAGGTTGGCACCGCCATCAAGTAAACCTTTAGCGATATTACCCATTGGAGTATCTAGAATCTTTGCCTTGCCGATGTAGTTAGTTCCTTCTTTACGAAGGCTAACGATCATGTGGCTCACACGATCAAGATTGATCGTTGGTGTGTCAGGATGACCCAACTCACCATATGCACGATTACGCTCGACATATTCTTTAATGTAACGGTTCACTTCTTTATCCATTGTTTGCTCTGGATACATACGACCGTTACGGTTTTTTAATTCTGCTTGAAGAAACACACCTTCGATGAAGTGTTGTTTCTTACCGTTTTTTTCTTCGACAATAAGTGTATTGGCGTCAAAAACTTCTTTAATAAGTTTCATTTGTTAGCTCCCAGCTACTGCAGGATTGTCGTATACGCTAAACTGTTCAATCTCAACAGTAGTTGAGAAGCCATCTACTTTACGTAATACGAGATAAAGTTGTGCATCACCAGTAATAACTACATCAATGTCTGAGTCATTTTCTACGTTATCCGTAAAACCCATATCATTGAATTGTGCAGCATCCACAATTGGACCAGCAAGGGTTAATACCTTTACGCTATTTCTGGAAACAACGATAGTAGCACCAGTAGAAGCGATAACATGAAAGCCAACGATATTTGCCTTTGGTGTACCAGAAGGTGTAAGTACCTGACCAGCTGCTGTAATATCAGCAGCAAGATCAATAGCATATGTGCCAGCATCTGACAGTTTAACCACTGCCTCTTGATGCGTTTTTTTCAATACCGTTTTAGCCATCTCAGTCCTCTAAAATTTCTATGACTTTTATAAAGTTGTCGACAGACTCTTTCATAAAAGCAACTAATACTTCTTTATCTTTCAGTTTATTTAGCTTATCTATAGAGTCCTCGCTAATAGCAATGACAGACGAATCGTCTAAACTGAAGTGCATCTTATTTTCTACAAGAGTGTCAATATTATTTAGTTTTCTAATTTCGATAACTACTGGATCAATTGTGAAGGCATTAGAAGAAGCAAGTGTCTTATAGTTTTCGATAAGTGTATTTGTTACTTTTATTTTATGCTTTTCTTTGATAATACTAGCTATTTTTGTATCAGATAGTTCTTCGTATATTTGTTTCGATATTTCTTCTTCAAGATTGTTCGAAATATTCTCTTGCTTAATGTATTTTCTTGCTTCTTCTAATTCTGTGAAGTCAGTTTTGGCACCATCAATATAGATAAAACCTTCAGACATAGTGACACGATGACCATAACAGTATGTATGGTCTCCGTATACTTGTTTTGAAAACTGACTAAAGTTCATTTTATTCTGCAGTTTCTTCTTGTTTCGGTTTTGGAAGTTTAACCAAATGTTTACCACTCGCATCTTGGTGAACGGTGCCATTATGAGTCTTAGCATGTTTGTCAGCAGTTGCTTTGTCAAACATTCCAGCATCATGGTATCCTTCTTTGGATCGACCAGTACCATCTTTGTTTAAGTAGTTTTCTTCAAGATCAGTTTCTTCATAGTCTTCTGCAATAGCAGGTTTAAACATATTTTGTGCTACTTCTTGGCGCATTGCGTCCAACTTAACACTCAACTTCTCTGCCATCGCTGCGGCAAATGCGGTTTCTGTGTTGACGGCATCACCTGATACCATAGCGTCTACTAAATCATTTACTGTACTCATTCTTTATTATCTCCTGTACTTGTTGGTGCTTCCTGCGTTTCCGCTGGAGCATTTTGCTGCAGATAGGTCTGTTGCGCTGTTTGCGTAACACCTGCCATTGTCCCATCAAACTCACGATTAGCAACGTGATCTTCTAGTTCGCCTTCGATCTGTTTCTCGATCTCGTCAATTAGCTCTTCTGGCATCTGTAAGATGTTCTTTCTTACCCAATCCATTGAATAGTATTTACCAATGTAAGGCTCGACTGATTGTAGTAACTGAAGTCTTTGTGTAAGAATCTCGCTGTCTTTTAGTTCAGCGTAGTGATTATCTTCTAAGAAGTCAAACCGCATGAACGTACTAAGATCATCCCATTCTTCTTCTTTGATAATATTCTTTGCTACTAGCTGTACACGCAATGCATGGGCAAACAATTTAGCAAACTTCTTACGTAGTCTAACAATAAACTTATTAAACTTAACTTCATCACGACTAATTTCATTAGAACGACCGATTGAGAAACCTTGCTGTTGCTGGAGTCTACTAATAGGAACGTTCAATGAATGATACAATTTCTGTTGGAAGTATTCAATGTCTTGGATCTCACCAAGGTTTTGACCTCCAGGAAGTGTAGTAATTTCTGTACCTTTACCACCTTCACGTCTTGGCATCCAGAAGTCTTCCATCATTGATAGATGGCGACGATCGTCTCGGACTTCACCAGTAGTAGCATCATAAACAATCTTGTTACGGAACTTGTTCATGATGTCAGTTACATACTGCTCTGCCTTCAATTTAGGTAAGTTACCGACATCCACATAAAAGATTCTACGCTCTGGTGCACGACTAATTCGATAGATGACCAGTGAATCTTCAATCATTTTTAACTGATTGACAGGCTTGATTGCCTTGTGTAGATATGATAACACCATACCTGTATTCTGATCAATCACACCAGAAGGGATGTGAATAACAGAATCGGTAGATAACTTGATGCCTTGGGTGGTATTTTCCGTAATACCTTTATCATTGTACAAGTAGTATTCTTCAACACTCTTTACAACTTCAACACCCTTTGCATTCTTTTCTTTTTTAACGTTTTTGATCTTACGAATTTTTCGTGGATCAATTTGTCTTAGCTCGACAATACCACCTTTTACATTATTCTGATCAATCAGAACATGGAAGTATAAACGACCATCAACATACCAGTTACGGAATAACTCATGTCCACGATCTTCGAACTTCAAGACTTTAAGAACGTGTTCGTATTCTTCTTGAATCTTTTTCTTAATATTGTCTGAAACTTTTACGTCATCTAAAACAATCTCAACAGATTTGTCTTTTTCATGAGCAATGATTGCTTCATTAACAATATCTTCAATAGCACCGTCACAGTCACTGTATTGAGCAACTTCACGATATCTCCTCAGAAGGTCATTTTCGTTTTTAACGATGCCTTCAAGATCCATGACTGCGCCATAATAGCCCCCAGCATTTACGCCAGAGGATACTACGGTCGAGCCATCGGAAGAATCAGGTGCTACAACTGAGGGTAGCACCTTTTCCTTTTTCCGAGATATTTCAAAACCAAATATTTCCATTATGTATCCCTATAATATCTTATAATCTACTTATGCGCCTACTGGGAAAGTACCTACTGGAGTATCAATAGAAACATTGATACCGAAGCCAGCAGATGCGCCAGTATTAGACGTAAAGTAGTTAAAGGTAAATTCGACATCAAATTGTTCGATAGCATTTTGCTGCTCATAGTCAAGAGCAATTGCACCGATATTGGTAGGCATAGCATCGATAAAGGTATACTGTTTAATAGTAGCACCGTTACGATCAAGCTGCTCAACCAATAGATCTACTTGATAATCTGAAGGGTTAACACGACCATCTGTTGTGTTGTAGTTTTGGATGCCTGACTGCCACTGCTCAAGAGCATTGCGGATGCCAAACGTTGTGTCGTTATAAACTGACACAGTCCACGGTTGGAAAGTACGTTCGCCAGCAAAGTTCACAGGACGACCACGATAAAGCACTGGAAGTACTTCGATCGTGGAAGCAGGTAGCTGAGCAGCTTTACAGAGGAATTGTCCTCTTGCGCCAGCAACCTGTCCTAGTGTAACATATGATGGAAACGCTAATGTAACACGGAACTGATTGGGACGTGCACCGCCACCAATCATCTGTGCTTTGAAATCACTAATATTAGCCATTTAAGTCTCCTTGTCTGTTCTTATCTATTTATGCTCTTAGCCACCGATCTCGCTAAAGTTAATAGCAGAACGAGCAGCAATAAAGTTTAGAGTGATAAAGTTGATAGAACGGTTTGGTTTGACAAAGATGTCAGCCACGAATTCGTTACGATCAATGATTTCACCTGTATTGTTTGTTTCATCACACTTAACACGGAAGTCAATGATACCACGACGACCCTGAACATCACGCAAGAATGGTTCTACTAAGTTGCGGAACTGAGCACGTGTGAAACTGTCGTTAAATTCAAACAACTGGAATTTAGCAGCAGTAGCCACAGCTTTTTCCATAACGATGAACAAACGACGAACGTTGATTCTGTCGAACGCAGAAGGTTTAGCCAACATTGTCTTATCACCAAAGAGAACTGTGCCCTCTCCAGGGAATGAAACAACAGGGTTAACACCATTTTTGTACAACTCATCACGTTGTGTTTTGCTTGGGTTTACAGCTAGTTTAACGACACTCTTGATTTGACCACGATTCAAACCACTTGGTGAGAACCAAGGATCGTTAGTGTAGTCAGTACGAGCACATAGACCAGCAACGTCAGCATTCAATGGGATCCAACGATAGGTATCGTTGTAGCGATCGTATTGATACTTGTAACCAGAATCGATAACACCGTATGAAGAACTTGGTAGTGCATCACGGTAAGTATTGATTGCTGTGATTTGAGTAGAAGTTGAACCTTGGATAACTTCACCAGTTGAATTGTCTTCTGGGGATACACAAGCGATACAATCAAGTCTTACTTCAGCGATGTTTTGGATAACGTGAGCAGCAACAGTAGCTGATGCTTTACCAGCCATGATCAAACTAACGTCATATTGTTCTGCATTAACAAACAAGTTAAAGGCAGCAATTTTTTCAGCATCAGAAGCACCGAAAGCGTTAACACCACCAGATAGTGAGGAAGAGATAACAGCGTTCAAATCTAGGAACTTGCTTGAAGCATCAGCACCAAGAGCAGCACCAACAACACCAGCTGCAGGAGCAGCACCACCAATTGTGGTAGCCATGTTTGTTGTATGATCCATCCACCAGATGTAATCTGAACGACCATTCACAACATCACGGTAGAAGTTGTTAGTTCCGTCAGAACGTTTGGCATCATTTGCCTTTGAGACAAAAGCGAATTTTTCGATAACTGTACCAGCAGCACCAGTGAAAGCACCATCTTCGTCAATAACGATAATGTGCATTTCATCATTCATGCCACCAACAGAGGCAGCGTATGTAGAAGTTCCTGGAGCAGAATCAAATTCAGCTTTGTATGCCCATGTTGCGTAGTTTTTAGCATCAGCCATTTCTACACGAAGTGAGTCACCCATTACACCAGCGTATTTTGCAGCCCACTCGCCAACAACACCAGCACCAGCACCGAAAGCAGTAATGTAATGTTCGCCATTGCGAATCAAAACACCGCCAACAGCGATTGAAACATCTAGTGAAGGAGCAGAACCACCTGCAGGAACAGTAACAGTTACTGTTGGAGCAGTGATGTAACCAGTACCAGCAGTGTCAACTGTGATGCTAGAGATAGATGAACCACCAACAGTGATAGCACCGATTGCAGCACCGTTACCGTCTGGGTCAGAAATTGTAACAGTTGGGGTAGCTTGATAACCAGAACCACCGTCTGTGATAGTGATACCAGTGATAACACCAGACACTTCAGTAACAGTAGCAGTAGCACCAGTACCTGAGTCGCCAGCTGCAGCAGTAATTGTAACTGTTGGAGAAGTGTAACCAGTACCACCTGATGTCAAGGCGATAGCAGTGATTTCACCACCAGAAATGTTTGCAGTACAGACTGCTTGAATACCACCAGCAACATCTGGAGCACTCACAGTAACTGCAGGAGCAGCACCAAGCGAGTCAAAACCAGAACCACCAGCGGTAACAGTAACAGCGGAAAGACCACCTGTTTTTGTTGCCACAGCATTTTTCATGCCAGCGGTTTCTACTCGAGTGAGTAGCAAGTTATTAGTGTATGACAGGAAATTTGCAGCTGTAAAGAAAGAGACCGCTGTCGAGGCATTCGGCTTACCGAATCTTTGAACGAGCACATTCTCTGAAGATACCGTAGAAGGCTCCATTACTGGACCCCAGTTAAACTCGCCCGCAAACGCACCCACAGATGTTGAAACTGCTGGAACGATTGACGAGAAATCTTTTTCTACGACTGCAACGCCTGGAGATAATTGAAACGGCATTGTTGTTCTCCTTGTTAATAAGTTTTACCTAGACAACCTTATGTCTACATTTTATTTATGTTTTTTGGCTTTTTAGAAATTTAATGGCGCAGCTTCTTCGCCCCCATCGTCATAAAAGCCGAACGGTGTCAATTCATTTTCGATAGCTGTAATTTGTTTCTCGTACATCATTTCCCGTAGGTTAACATTATTTAGTTCCTTAAAATAACTGTTGGTTGTTAGCCAACTAAACAGCACCAATGGCATAACCAAATCGTCATGATATCCATCATCTGCAGAGTAAGACCCCTTCATCTCAATAAATGTTGAGATTTCAGAGATAGTATCTGCGTCACTTATTAGTAGTTTATTTTCTTCGACTAAAGACTTAAAGTTATGACACCCAATTCTTTTAACTTTTTTGTCCGTAGTCACACCCAGTTGAGTTTTACCTCCTCCGAAACCACCAGAAACTACTTGTCCAGAAGTGCTTCTATTTACAAAAATGATGTTTTCATATTCTAATTCAGTGTATAGAATATGCGCAACTTGTTCGCTAACGTTAGTTTCGACAAGAACAAATGCTTGGTTGTAGTCCATTGCCACTTTGTATATAATGTTCGGGTAAAGCAGGGGACTAATATTGTTGTTTCTATACTTAGCGACTAATTTATAAGGCACTTCGGTAATATCAATAACAACAAATGCGGAGTAGTCACCACCTACGCCATTAGCTACGTCAGCAACTATGGTATAAATGTGACCAGAATCTGGTTTATCGTATACGTCTAAACCATCTTTTTCGTAGATTGGGACATCTACGCTCAATCTTGCGATAACATCAGAACGAATCAATGTTAGCGATGAACCAAGGAAATTACACAAAACCTCTTGGTTGAATTTCAATTCGCCGAGCATCGCTTTCTGTTCTTCTGCCCATGCTTCATCACGTCCAGGAATATCTGAATATGGAATGAATAGTGGTATAAAACCATTACGACCCTTTTCAGCATCGTTCCAAAACTTCCAGAAGTGGTTGTACCCAAGTGGGGTAGAACTCAAAAGAATCTTTGTTGTTTGACCAGCAGAAATGGTAGGATAAACAGACGTGAAGAATTCTTCGGCAACTGTGTTTGGAATAATCGCAGCTTCGTCAACATATAGCATGTTTACAGATTTACCACGAATGCCTGATGCTGAGGTAGCTGCAGTAAATACTTTGCTACCATTTTCTAATTCAATATCACCCTTGTTCCATGTAGTAACACCAGCTTGCATCCATAGTGGCAATAGTTCGTACATCTGTTGATAACGAGACAGAACTTCTCTTGCTGCTGTTGCTTTGTTAGCTAGAATTGCTACAGTTTTATTTGCTTGGAATATTGTGTACCAAAGAATATATGCAGCAGAGGTAGTTGTCTTACCTTGCTGGCGTCCTTCCATAAGAATAACTCTACGGTTATTGTGGATGACGTTAATTTTATTAACCTGACATGGGTACAGATCAAATTTCTGTAGACCATGATCAAGTGTTACGATATAACAATAATTACGTATAAAGTAAATAGGATCTTGAGAACACTTCAAATACTCTTGAACGTTCTCTTGGGTGAATTCAACTTGTACACCAGCAGCTTTTAGGTTGCTATTCGAATTATAAATTTCAGCCATTAAAACTCAGATTCCCAATTTTCACTCGCTACTGTTGCTGTGGTAGTATCACCAGTTGCGACATACGTTCTGTTTGGATTAGACAAGTCTTCATTCTCGCCAATTTTAGCAGTAACTTGATCAATAATACCCTGATTCGATACTGGACCAAACATGTTAACCTTCATAGTGAAAGTTAGGGTATGCGTCACAAAACGTCTCATGTTAAAGTCACCATCGTATTCATCAGTAACTGCAACACTATTTAGAATAATTGGTGTGTCCAGTTTGATATTCATTTCTGGGATAGCATTAACAGTTAACGTATATTCAGGAGTGAACGTTGGTAAAATCTGTTCAATAATCTGTAGACCATCTTCTTGGGTCTTTGTAATAACATAAAGAGAAATGTCTAGGTTGTACGGTACTGGTGAAAACATAGTTTTCTTATTCAGCGTACCATCACCACACTCAATCTGAGACATTCTGTTGGTTTTTCTCATTGGATCATAACTGTATCCAATAATTTCGAACGACATTCTTGGTAAAGAAGTGTATGTGTGCTGATCAAGATTTGGATCTTGCTCTAAACGAACTAGCCATTTTTCTTTAGGTGCATACGCTAGTGGAACTTTTAGACGCTGTGCTGTAGTTCCTGTTACAGAGTCACCTTCTTTTCTATCAATGTAGATGTTACTAAAAAGTTTACCGAATGCAACGATAGACTTTCTAATTATTCCATGATAGTGAACGTTACCATTAAGCATTAAACTTCTCCGAAGGGATTAGACTCATTAAACAAAATGTCCTTGGCTTCTTCATCGAAAGACATGTTATCACCATAACTTTCGACTTTATCAATATCAACTTCGATCGTACAAGTAGCTTGAGCACCTACCCCATCGCCTCCGACAAAGGTAACGACAGGTGGTGTGCTATATTGTTGCCCACCAGCAGTGACATTTACTGCAGTAATGATTCCATCAGTAACAACTGCTGTCGCAGAAGCACCGTAGCCACTAGATGATAATAATTGTACTTCAGGCACAGATGTATATCCAGAACCACCATTAGTTACAGTGATTGTAGTAACTGCTCCATACTTGGAACGAGTTGTGTTTGTGGTGAATGATTTTAGTGACTCGAATTCATCAACATCTTTAATGCCTGTATCAATTCGTTCACTGCTGTACTGGAACAATTCAACCTGTAATTTGTAAACGTATAGTTTACCTAGTTGATAGAAAGGATCCTGATGTTGTACAAATTTGATCTCAAACAGTCCTCCTGTGAGAGGAAAGTACAATAAATCACCTTCATTTGGTCTATTTGGAAGCGTTGTTGCGCCATAGCGACCAATTAGTTGTTCCCAACGTCTACGTGCCACTGTTAGTGTGGCAGACTGTTCCATAGCAAGACCAAACTTCTGAATGAACGCACCTTGTCCTTCGAAACCATCTACGTTTTCTAGATACATTTCGATAGGAAAAGATGATGTGAATTTACTTAGACGATCTTCACCAAGAATATTGTCTTTAGAAATAAGAGTCCTTGGAATGTAACGAAACTCTTGTCCCCAGATTCTAATTGATTCAACAATTAGATCTTCAACAATAGATTGTTCATTTCTTGTTCCGTGACTAAAGTAGACATTTGTAGTTGACATGTTACCCCATTATAAATTCTAGAGGAGCAGATTTATTTTGGATAATTTCATCCAATTCTCTAATTTCTGTATTGGCTTCATCATACATTGACTGACCATCCAACTGAACACCTCCAGGAAGAGCAATACCACCAAACTTTTTGAGGTTTGTACCCCACTGTCTTTTAATCAAAGCAGCAGCGTAATGTTTAAGCCATGGATCGTCCCATACTTTAGACCATGTATTTGGATCCAATGCAGCATAGGTTTCCAATACGATATAATCACCAAGAATTACATCAACGTCCCAATTGATATCAAGAAAGATTCTTCCTTGACGTCTGTTAAATCTGAAATTATTGTGCCCATTTAATTCATGGTCTAGCAAGGCTAGATGATTCATTACTGTTTTATAGTAAATTAATGATGTGGCTGTTAGATCATATAAGTCATTCAACCTTAGTTGATACTGCAAGTCAAAGATATTTTTAGAACTAGATGCCTGACCAAATGAAATAACTTGGGTGACACCAAAGATGTGATCTGGTAATTCAATATAGCGTAGATCGTATTCACGCAATGTGATACCTTGTAGAGTTCCAGATGTGGAACTATCTGCACCAACAATTATTTCACCACTTGTGAAATTGCCAACAACCTTCTGGACATATAGATCATTATTGTTAGATGTTCGGTGATCTTTAGTAACTTTGGCTGTAGCACCAGAAGTTTGTCCAGTGATAATCTCACCAAGAGCAAAGTCCTGAGCATTGTTACTTGTCAAAAGTATTTCTGAAGCACGCATTTGATGCTTCAAATAAACCTTTTCGATACCATCGTAATGATAATTTTGGTAATGCTCAACTGCTTCATCAATGCGATCTTCTACTTGGTCGTCATCAACGTTGATCTCAACGACTGGTGCGCCTAGTAGTCTGAAGCAGTATTCTTTGAACCCTTGTCTTGATGAGACTGCCATATTATTTTCCTAACTCAGCAACTTTTGCTTTTAGTTCTTCGATCTGTTTCTGTTGCTCTTTAATCGCTTCAATTAAGAGAGCGTGAACCTGATCGTATTGAACAATCTTGTATTTCTCACCACTGTCATCAACAAGTGGGAGTTCTTTTTCCATCACTGCTGACGGTAATACAGCTTCCATTTCTGTAGCTAGTACACCAGCAGATTTCTTACCATCATGTTTATATTCAAATTCATATCCACTTAGAGACAAAACCTTATCAAGAGCATTTTCTACTTTCCTGATATTTGTTTTTAGTCTTGGGTCAGATAGAGTTGTTGAATAACCAATAACTTCAGTTCTAGCATGGATCGTACCACCGCTATCGACACGCATTTGTTCAGTGCCGTTAACAACAGATCTCTGCCATGCATTATTAGACCACTGAATGTAATCACCAGAATCATAACCGATATGCGTGATAGAATCACGAAGATCAGTTTCCAAATCAAGAGTGATTGTAGTGCTACCAGTTTGGTTAACAGTAAATGAACCACCAGAGTCAAGTCCACGTCCTGGATTGATAGTGATAGTACCATCACCGATAACAGCAGTGGCAGAAACCAGCCCAGTGATGTGACCAAATCCATCCAGAGTAATATCTTGAATGAAAGTATTACCAGAGTTATTAATAGAACCTTGTGAAGAGGTATCTGCGTGGGATAGTGTGATTGTCCCAGCCGAAGATTGGTTTGCTGAGAACGTGCCACTACCAGTCAATCCAGAACCAGTGTTAACAGTGAGTGTTCCATCACCAATTACGACAGTTCCTGATGTAGTTCCTGTTACGTGTCCATACGTGTCAAACGTTAGATCTTGTATAAAGGTATTACCAGAGTTATTAACGTTAGAAACGCTAGAAGTATCTGCGTGGTTAACAGTAACGGTATTGGTTTCACCACCGCTATTTGTTTCAGATAGAGTGATACCAGAACCCTGTACAATATCAGCGACATAAGCACCAGTAGTATTTGCACCCAATTCTACAGAGTTATTGATAACTGTAGCATTAAGTGTTACATTAGAAGAACCGTCAATGCTAACAGATCCACTCAAATCACCACCAAGAGTGATAGTTCTTGCAGTAGTCCAATTAGCAGCAGAACCAGTAATGCTAGTTACGTCTAGAGTACCTTTTGTTCCTGTTACTGTGCCATTAGTTAATGTAGCGTTTGGTACAAAAGTAAAGTAACCAGTGCTTCTATCGAAACCAAAGTAACCTTGTCTTGCTTGAGTATCATACCAGCGGAAAGCAATGCCACGATCTAAACCATCATTAACAGTTGGAGGAGTATCACCACCTAACTGAATGATCAAGTTATCTAAGTTAACTTCTGTAGAATTAACAGTAGTAACTGTACCGTTTACTGTAAAGTTTCCAGTGACAGTCAAGCTGTTGTTAATTGTAGTAGAACCAGAGGTAGAAGCCAACTGCAAATCAGTAGCTGCTCCGAACGCATTTACTGTGGTAGCATTCGTGTCAAACACATTCATCGTTGTAGCTGTGGTAGTAATATCACCACCATTTACCGCAACATCACCACCAAACGTTCCATTGGTTCCAGAAATGTTAGAACTAGAAACAATATTTCCTTGAGCAGCAACATTACCAGAGAATGTTCCGTCTGTGGCAGTTAGAGCATCAATTCTCAACGAACCATAGCTGAAAGAAGCATGAGATGTATCAACGTTACCGTTAATTTCTGGCTCATATTGGTCAAACATAATAAACTGATTTGATGCGACATCAAACATTGCACCAACGTGAGTATAACCAATACCAGTGGCACCTGTGTTTCTATTAGATGCCCAGCCTGTGTCTATGTTAATTGGACCAGCTTGACCATCCCAAGCATCACCAGAGGTGTGTCCAGTAGTAGCGTTAAACTGAATGCTAATATTACCATCAAGAAGCTGATCTGCTCCAGTAATATCAACACCATTCGCAATAATAGTAGTGAAATTATCTTTCGACCATTCAAAAGTATCTACGCCACCAGTACCAGTTCCAACACCATCGATTCGAACATAATAGTGAATAACTGTTGTGCCTTCAAAATGACCAGTGAAATAAGCATCGTCAAGACCACTACCTGTAAATGTAGTATTAGCCTCGCCAATCGTATCACCTGAATTCATGTAGATGAATGAAGAATCCAAAGCAAGGTTTGCTTGATTTGTGATTGTTTGCGTACCTTGAACATTAAAGTCACCAGTAACAGTAACATTACCTGAAAGGTGTGTATTACCAGTAACACGGAACTGTTCAAAAGTATGCTCTTGAATTTTTACTGCAATATAACCGTCTGATGCGTCAGAAATTACGCAAGTTCCAATATCTGTTGGGAAATATGGATATGTAGGAGCATTTGTCTGCAAAGCACCACTTGGACCAACGTGAACACGCTGTCCTGCTGTCAAAGCAGAAGTGTCGATACCACTAACTAAACCAAACGCAGTAACGATGCCCTGAGAGTTGGCAGCAATATCATGAGTCGTTAAACCGATGACTTCTGCCTTCATAGCAGTTGATGCATCTCCAGGCTCAACAGTAGGTGTTTCACCTGTAGCACCTGTTACATAAACAGGTGTGCCGTTAGGAATTGTGGAAGCAGTGTTGTTGAAAACACGAATCCAGTTTTCCATACCGATTTGGTTTGAAATGCCAGCAATATCATTATAGTATGTTAATGCTTTATATTCTGAATTGTAAAATAGTGCACCCTCAGAGTGAGTAGGCGCAGAGGCTGACGTTGTGTCAAATTGTACATAAACGTCATTCTTCAGCGTAACAGCATTTACATCGATATCAACAGTATTTACATTGTTGTTAAAGAATTGGAATGTATCTTCATTATTTCCAGGAGCAGTCTCTGTTAAAAGGTATGTATCTTGGTTTACGTCTTTAACGCCACCAAGTGAACCCCAAGCATTTCCTGGACCATAACCTTCAAAAGAAGATAGTTGGTTGTTATAACGAATTTGTCCAGCAACTGGCGTTGCATCACGTTGTGCTGTATTACCAGAAGGGATCTGAATAGAGTCTGTTGAATTGAATACTGTTTGAGTATTATTGATTGTCAATGTACCTGTTGATGCACCGATATCAATAGTAGTCGCAGCACCGAAAGCGTTTACAGTAGTGGCAGTTGTGTCTAGCAAATCAAAGGATGTGCTAGTAGTTGACAATTCTGTGGTGACGACTGGGCTAGCAAGAGTCTTATTTGATATTGTTTGGGTAGCATCTACCATAACAAGATCGTCAGCTGTGGTCATATCCATGACCATTGTGTGTCCATCAGCACTAAAGTGTACTTCACCAAGACCACTATCATAAGATAGTTGCATACCACCTAGATCAAGAGTGTTGCCAGAAAGGTATAGATCTTTAAATCTTTTAGTGGTAGAACCCAAGTCATAGGTAACATCAGTATCTGGGATAATGCTTCCAGCTGCAGTTACTGCACCAATGGTTGCAGCACCAAGAGTTGTTGCTCCAGTTACGGACAGCGTACCATCAATGTCAGCGTTTCCACCAATATTGACATTCTCAGCAATACCTACACCGCCACCAATAGTTAGTGCGCCAGTAGTATTACTTGTTGAAGTAGTCGTTCCAGAAATAGCAATTGAAGTGACACCAGCAAAATCTGTTTCAGATCCACCAAGATCAACAGAGGTTGTACCGATAGTAACAGTAGCAGTAGCCCAATCTGGAGGGGTAGAAGCACCAGTTGATCGTAGGAAAGTACCTGTTGCTCCAGGAGCGATATAAGAAGTAGTGTCTGAAGCAGCTTGGTATGGCAAATAACCAGCAGATCCACCAGCGAGGTTATTCGCAAGAGTGGCGACAGTAGAAGTACCAACAGTCAAAGAGGAAGCATTTACCCAAGCAGGTGGGTTTGCACCACCTGAAGTTAATACTTGACCAGAAGAGCCAACAGCAGAAAGTCCTAGACCACTAGCTGTAGAATAAGCAAGAGCACCAGCAACGGCTGTGAGGGAAGAGCCTGTGCCGCCATATGCCATATCTACAATATTACCTTCCCAATTAGAACCTGTTGATAAGGTTTTATTGAGAAGAGTCTGCGTGGCTTGTGTTGTGACCATATAAGCACCACCACCTTGTGTGGTGCCATCATGTAGCCTGAGTGTTAATACGTCCGTATCAACTGTTAATTCACCGATAGCACCAGTGAACGCATTGTTTTGCGTTGTCGTGCCTCGTCTAAACTGTACTTGTGTTGCCATGGTTTCCCTCTACGATTTTCTCTTCTATTTATGCTTGCGCTTCAGACCAGAAAAGGTTTAAGTTAATTTCGGTTGAATTCGATGAATCCAAGTTATTTACAACGACTGCCAAAACGTCTGGTCCATCAGGGAAGTTATTGTATCCACCGATAGCAGAGTTTGTCAACTCTTTCAAGTTTGACAAATCAATTTCAGAGAAACCATTTGGCTGTCCAAGTGTTGAGAAAATTTGTTCCCCTGGAGTCGCTGTAGTAGTTGTACTTGTTGAAATCTGTGCAAACGATGGTTGTGAACCAAGTGATACAGTGTTAACACGATCCCATGTCAAGTTGCCAGCTTCAATATTTCCTGGGTTCAAAATACCATATACTTGAACCGCAGTTGATGCTTGAACCTGAAGTTTCTGTAGCAACAATGACGATCTATTTAACAAATCTCTATCGCCAAGTGCGCCAGCAATTGAGTTAGAAACTGATGGTGCTAGACGAATAAAGAAAGCTGTTTTACTTTGACCAGAAGGAATTGTTAGTTTTAGCTCAGAGTAGTTAAAGTAGTAACCACGATCTGTATCAAAACCACCATCCATAATATAAGAAGAACCCCAGTGGTTTAGAGTAGGAGATGCTGTACATGAGATAAGAGTCACAGCATTAAAACCGTTTCCAACCGCATGCGGTGCTGCAGCACCACCAGAGAATGTCTTATTAGATCCACCAATAAACATCTGGAAAGAAGCACCACGTGTACACCCAGTCAATGTATTACCAACTTTAGAGGTATATGTGATACATTCATTTTCAATCATAACAGTTCCATTTGCAGGGAACCGAGATGCGTCATGTAATGGGATAGTTGTTGCCGAAGCAGAAACTGTTGCGGAAAGTCTACCACTCGCAGATTCATTAATAGATTGATAACGAACAGCAGTGTTACCTGAACGCATATACGCTTCATCGTTAACGTTGTTCTGTTTCATTCTATGGACCAAGATCATATTACCATCTGGACCACGACACATAAAGTCAATGAAACCAGCACCATACCATGAGAATGAGATACCAAGCATCTGCATTTTATTCAGGTTCATATTGTATCCAGAGATACCAGTGCCGTCTAATTTGTCAATATTAAAGTGATCTTGAGTTACTCTGTCTTCAATAACAGCAGCAAGTTTAATACCAGTTGATACGTTAACACCACGATATTCTGGGTTAATAGTCAGATTATTATCATCAGTGATTGTTGAAACAATATAAGTCATACCACGAATAACAACTCTATCACCAACTTTTAATTGTTGTGTGAATCTACATGATGTTCCAGCAATTGCCTGAGATCCTGGGTTTGCAGTAATAAATCCTGATAATTGGAAAGTAGAAGCACGTTTAACTACTGCCAGCTGCTGTCCATCATACTCCCAGAACAAACCGTTTTGATCATCAAATGGACCAACACGAACTGAAGCACCATGCCATCTCTTAACAGTGACACGTGGAATGTTAGTAATTACTGCAGTACTATCACCAAGAATTTCAGAAGCAACAACTGTGAATGTGTTTTCATTCACAATAGAGTTAATGCCATATGTTCCATTATAACCTGCAGTAATAACACCATAAATTTCTACCTCACAACCAACTTGTAGACCGTGATCTAGTTCTGTTTCTACTGTGATAATAGAGCCAACTGTGGTTCCATTAGCATAGATCTGATCCAAGTTAATAACAGGGTTCAATGATACACCAGATGTCCACAAAACACCTTTACCTGATTGGTAACGCATGTATTTTTTAGTTTGGCGAGAAATTGAAGCACCATGAGATGGAACAAAGTTACCTAATTGAACACCACCATCGAATGGTCTGTGCAAAACGAACGCATCAGATCTAGTATACATACCAAGTTGGATGCCTATATTATCTACTGCGCCACCAACTCGTGCTGTGAATGTGAAAGACGTTGGAGTTGGGACTGTTTCTGCAAAGAAATTACCAGTCATTAGATTGTGATTAGTTCCATTGGAGTGTGCGATGCCAACAAGTGGTGCTCCAGGAACTAGACCATGATTCGCAGAACAAGTGATTGTGATTTTAGATGGATTTGCTTCATCAGAAACAATAGTGTTAATAGGTAGATCTGCGCCAACATAAAAACCACCACGACGACCATAGGTAATACCAGTCGCAATTGATTGGTCATTAACTCCAACAATACCCTTAGCATAGTAAGTGAATGATCTTGCATCTGGTGTGCTATTAATAACGAAAGCACCTTCAGCCCTCGCATAATCAGTAGTATTACCTAGACCGTAAATAATAACTGGATTGTTTTCTTGTAAACCGTGATCAGCTGTAGTTGTCACAGTAATGAGAGATGGCGAAGCACCATTCGTTGTAACATCATCCAAGAACAAATCAAGTCCAGGTTTTTCATAAATTCCAGGAACACCACGAATATCAGAATAGTTCTGCCATTTAGTAGGCTGTAGACCATATTCAAAGTCAGCATCAATTAGTGATGTTGGATTTGATACACGCATACGCTCAATAGCGTCAACACCGAAAGCGTATGGACGAACAATGTTACCGATTTGTCTTGGTGCGTCAGTATAAATGGCAATCTTATGGTTTGCCTGCATCAATGACGTATCACGTGAGAATGTTACAGTAGTAACACCACTTTGTTCAGAGTCAAATAGACTATTATTGTCTGGATCATAAGATAATGAACCAGTGCGTGTTGGATCGCCAATAGCGTAAATGTTATCCTGAACAGTTTTGTTCGCAATAATCAATAGTTGCGTTTCATCACATTTTCCAGGAAATTTAACTGTTCCGAGACCAGCTACATTTGGTGAGAAAATATATTTTTCAATCAGTTGTCTTGCCATTGTTTCATCCTTTAGAATCCAAAAATAATTGCGTAGCCGATATAATCAGCCTTCACGGATTGGTCAATATTACTTAATGACACAATACCATCTAGTTTAAGTTGCCCCAGATCGTATATTTGCACTGTCGTCTCATATACAAAACCAAGATTTTCAATCGAAGAAAGGTTAGTTGCTTCTGTTACTAGCCCCAAATCAGATGTTGCCTGTGGTGCGAAAATCGCAGAGGCAACAACAGAATCGTTATCACCAACAACCCATGAGGATCCGTTGAAGATAAGGATTTGTTGGGATGTCGCTCCTGATGTTGAGACGTTTGTTAAGTCTCCGAGTTCAAGAGTTTCAAATTGGGTGTTACCAGATCCATCTGTCGATAGATATGATTTAGGCAAATTGCCAGCGGTGGTCGGTAAGAACCAATCGTTATTAACCTTTAGTTTACCATTTTCTAAGGTTAAAATATCTGAAGACCCTAATTTTTGAGTGCCGTTGACCAACACAAATTCTCCGCTTGCGCCGAGTGTGTCAACTGTAGGATCTGTTAGAGTTTTATTTGTGAGAGTCTGTGTACCATCTAATGTGGCAATAGAAACGATAGAGTCTATACCACCAGTACTTGTTTGATCTTTTTTGAAGAATAAGTCACCGTCATAGGTGTTAATTGCAAGTTCTCCGAGGTCTAGCGTTCCCGTAGAAGGAACACGACCTGAAACTGCAGATCTTCTTAATTTAATAGAGTTTGCCATTATAACCTATTCTATGTAGAACAATTTAACCAGTATATACTGGGTGGGTGAGGAAAACCTCACCCCCTCACTTTTATTTAGCCAACTTATTTAATATGTGCCACCGTCTATTTCAAAACCATCCAATAAAGACGCACCAGCACCAGCACCAGTTAAGTTAGCGTTAACAATAACATTACCATCAACACCTAGTGTACCAGCGATAGCAGTATTACCAGTCGTACCAGCAACGGTAAACTTATTAGTATTTACTGATAAGCTACCTGTAAAGGCTGCTGTGCTAGAAGTAGTTATAGTAGTAAACGAACCAGCTGCTGCAGTAGTTTGACCAATTGGAGTGGCATTGATAACACCACCAGTAATTGTCAAATCATCATTAATATTAGCATCGGCGATTGATGTGCCATTCCACACACCAGTAGTAATTGTGCCAAGTGTGGTAATAGAAGATTGACCAACATATGTTGATGCAATATCAATACTATTAGCCCCAGCTGTGATGCGATCAGCAGTACCGACAACATCTAGAACACCATCAGTATAAGTTAAACCGTCACCAGCCACAGAGGTTGCTAGAGATACCTCATCAGCAGTTACTGTGATACCATTACCAGCACCAACGTTAAAGATCGTACCTGATTGTGTTAGACCAGAACCAGCAGTATAAGCACCAGCACCAGAGAACTGAACCCAAGTCTGTCCTGTGAATGATGTTAAGTAATGGTTAGTTTGAACCCAACCAGTATTAGCGTATACAGTACCTTCTTGAACGAATACTGAAGAACCATCTAGTTCTTGGTAAGTATCAGCATCATCTGCACGAACAAGAGTATAAGATGTTCCATTGTCTGTATAGACATAGATACCGTTTTCAGAGGAGTCTGTCTGTCCAGTTAACAATAGACGATAAGTTCCATCGTCTGCCTGATCAAGCGCAGCGTGGCTATCAATTACTAGAGTAGAAGTAGAACCTGTTAGTGCTACATTACTATCTGCATGTAAGTTAACAGCATCTTTGTAGGACAAGCCAGTAACAGCATTATCAACATAGTATTTTGTCGCAGCATCAGCATCGTTAACTGGCTCTGCCAAGTTAGCGATAGTGTTGGAATTCATGTCAACAGTACCGTTGAACGAAGAAGTTCCAGTTACTGCAAGTGTTCCACCAACAGTAGCATTACCAGTAACACCTAGCGTGCCACCAAGAGTTGTAGCACCAGTGACACCCAATGTGCCAGCGATAGATGTGTTACCAGAAGCTGCTGTAACGTTAAACTTGTTAGTGTTAATAGCAAGATCGTTTGTTACTGCTAGTGTGCCACCAAGAGTTGTAGCACCAGTGACACCAAAGGAACCACCAACAGTAGTATTACCAGTGATACCCATTGTACCAGCAACTGTGGTATTACCAGAGGTAGCAGAGACGGTAAACTTATTTGTAGCAACTGCAAAGTTACCAGCAACGTCTAATGTAGAACTTAGAGTAGCTGCGCCAGTAACACCTAATGTTCCACCAAGTGTAGTAACACCGAGAACACCAAGGTTTGTCAACCCTGTCAATGAGGCAGTAGTTGAACCTAGTTCTAGAGTAGATCCACCTAGCGTAATTGCTTTAGCAGCAACAGCACCACCAGTAACAGTAAAGTTTGTAGCTGCAAAAGATGCCACACCCTTATTGGTTGTAGTCGCATCTTCACCAGAAACTGTTACAGTATTATCTGTTACAGCAATATCAATACCTTCACCACCAGTGAAAGTTAAAGTATCTGATAGAATTGATACGCCATCGGCACCTGTGTCGCCAGCGATGTTTAGAGTTGTTGCGACTGATACAGAACCAGCAGCTGTCAAACGACCTTGTTGGTCAACAGTGAATGTTGGGATGTTAGTCGCATCACCGTATGACCCAGGAGTTACCGTAGTATCATCTAGATCAATGGTTAAACTATTTGCACCAACTGATGTGGTGATACCAGTATCACCAGTGATTGATAGTGTTTCACCAAGCGCAACAGCATCAGGTGAACCAGAATCTCCTGAGATATTGATACTAGAATTTGTTAGCTTAGAATTGGCGATAGAACCAGCGATAAGAACTAGGCTAGTAGTACCAGCGTCATCATCGTAGGTTGAGTCAATTTCTGCAGAGTCAACAATACCACCACCAGCAACGTCTTGAATATACTCAGTAAGAGTTACAAGAGAGCCAGCTTGTTCGATATATGGATTGTATAGATTTACCGCACCAGTACCATTTGGTTGGAGAGTAATATTACCATTTGTATTAGTTGATGTGATGGAGTTACCATCAACAGTAATGTTATCTACTACAACAGAGGTAAATGCGCCAGTGCTTGGTGTTACATTACCAATTGGCGTGTTGTTTAAACTGGTGAAAGACGCTGCTTGACCAGAAAATGTACCACCAAGATATAGATCGCCAGCAATACCAACACCACCAGCAACAATCAATGCGCCAGTAGAAGTGCTTGTGGATGCTTTAGTGCCTGTTAATGATACCGTTCCTGTTCCATTTGGGGCAAGAATCAAGTCACCATTAGCATTTGTAGTGCTTAGTGTATTACCGTTTAGTGATAGATTATCAACAAGTAGTTGATCTAATTTTTTATCAGCATCGACAATGAGTGCAGAAGATGCTGTTAGCACCCCTGGAACATGGTCGAGTCTATCTGTAAATACTGTACCACCAATAACTAGGTGGTTAGCTGCATTTCCGTTTGTTTCTGTACCAATACCAATATAAAGGCGTTCGCCTCCATTGGAACCGTTATCGGCTAATGCTGAATATGCGAGTTCACCAGCTGCTAGCGTACTTGGATTTCCGCTAGTGCTGGAACGTTTAATTCGGATGATTGATGCCATCTTTTATGTCTCCAATTAGAATTCTCCACCTTCCATGTTCTGTGCATCGAGGGTGGTTGTGGCTGTCCACTTATTTGTTAACGTTTTATAAACCAGAACAGAGCCGTTTAGTTTGGTTGTGGTATCAACATCAGCGACGTTCGAGAGGGATTCTACGACGCTAGGATTCGTTGTGTTAGTTGATGCCAACGTAATTGAGTTTTCAGCAACTGCAACTTGCAGTGCCTCGTCCTCTGATATGACTGCGTATGTTTCTGCCACGTTAAACCTTAGTAATTTGCGGAGTTACAGTTACAATCCCTTCAACAACACGAGTACGTGTCCCAGAAGGTGACTCTATTTCTACATCATAAAGATATCTGCCTGCTGGGATTGCTTCCGACTGTTCATCAGTCAGTTGTAATCTCACTTTGCCTGCAGTGGCATTGTAAATGCTAGCCGTGAATGCATATGCTGTGCTGGATTGGTACGACTTCCTCATCTGGGAAGCGACAGAATACCCTGTCAAATCTAATGCTGATCCATTAGATGCGCTTACAGTAATAATATTACTATATGTGCTTCCAGCGTCCACGTATATATTGCTAATTGTTGCCATTTGAAAAAATCCCTCAGTTTACTTCTTTATTTATAAGCTGAGGGATTTGAGGTTCCTAAGAATTTAAATGTTGATTAAAAATTGAAACTTGTGTATCCACCCAAATATCCACCACTTCGTGCTGAGCTGAAAACAACGTCAAAGCCATAATACCAAGATTGGTTAGTTGTACCTACAATTCTATTATTATCAGCGATAAAGAAGAAACCATTAGACGTACCTTCTGTTTGAGGTTGTACCATAGTTACATTCTCTTGGAATCGTGGCATAACAGGCGTGTAGTCTGAGAAATAAACTTCGAACGGTAGAGTTTGGTTTTTGCGGAAAAAGTCATCAGGGTTTGAAGTCCAGTGACCAATACCACGACCAGCATAACCACCATCATAACCGTTAGTCCATGTTCTACCATCTCGGTTTAGATAAAGGAATGTTGCGCCATCATCACTACCACCACAAGCAACATAACAAATATCTGTCATTGGTCCAGTAACAACTGGGACAGGGAATGCAACACCACCAGGATTGGTACCAACTGGATTATCACCACTATGTTCATTCACCATTTTGTGTACGTCATATGATGCTACGACACCATTATAACGACCAACCGAATACATCAATCCTGTATCTTTTTCCTTCATAACCAAGTGTCCCTGACCAGAAGTAATACGATAGTTAATCCAGAAATCTTCAACTTGACCAGCCATGTTGATCAATGAAGTTAGATGTTTATCTTTTCTTCCAATGCCAAGAGCATTAGCATTTGCTCTAAACGTATCAATTAATGGACGCATATGAGCGATCCATGTGGTTCTAGTAGCACCAGCACCTGTCCATGAATACGAACCATTAGACATATAACCAGTATTATGTAAATTACCGTCATGCGTTAGTACGTTGATGGAGTTGTGAGAACCATCACCGAAAGCAATAACCTTCTTGATACCACCAAACTTCTGCCAGTCATATTTAATTATTTCTGGACGATAGTTGTAGCCTGTGTTACCTGTGCCTCCACCATAGCCAGCATAACCACAGAAATACAAATCACCATCTTCAGTTTGGAATACAGTTGATTGATAGTCAACACCATACATCCAACCGTCAACAATTTTCTTATTATGGAACCAGTGCTGTGGAATTTGAGTTGGTACAGAATAGTTGCTTGTATTACCGTGACCTAGCTGACCATAACCATTATAACCCCATGTCCAAACTTTACCAGTATCAGAGATAACGAAACAGCTGTGTGTGTCAAGATCGGTACCATCACCACCTTTAGTTGATTGACCAACTTTGATAACATGGACGTCTCTTAAAACACCTGTACCACGCCCACCAGTGCGACCAACACGTCTAGCGTAATGGTATGTACTTGTAGTACCATCACCTGATTGACCATGCCCACCATATCCAATATGATAAACTTCGCCATTATCAAACAAAACTAAGTTATGATTTAAGTTTGAAGTGTATTGGATGACACGAGGAGGTTCTCCTGTGATTGAAGGACGATAGTTATCTTTATAATCCCAGAAGTCAAATGCAGCAGTCATACCATGAGTATACATAGAGCATGTGTAGTCAGGTGATCCACCAACGTTCCAGTTGCTAGTTTCGCCAATACCACCACCTTGGTGACCACCATGTTTCATTCCAAGGAATGTCATCTGATACTTACCGTTGATAGTAGCAATTCTGTTTGAACCAGCATTACCATACATTTCATTGGTTTCGCCACAGTTTCTAGTCCAACCCATTGGAGGGTAGTTACCGAACCAGATGTGGTTTTTATGTTTATTTTCTCTGGCAGATTTCGCAGTTAAAATCCATTTGTTCGTTAAAGCACCGTTTTCATAGATTGGATGACCATCATAATGATCAACGAGACATTGATACATGTCACCATTATATTTTACGATATCACCTTGTTGCCAATACTGATGGATCGCCCACTGCCCACGCATTTTAGAACCTTGAGAGATAGCCAACCAGTTAGTTGAATTAATATCAGGCTTGGTGCTTGGTCCGAATCTTAAATTTTCTTTTAAGTCATCATTGATACAAACGTACATTCGTCCATTAATGCTAACAGTATCGTTCCGACGGTAAATTGTACCAACATCCCACTCACCCTTCCAATTTTGTTTGAGTTGCGAAATATCAATATCACCGTGTAATGCGTTAATCATTATACACCTTCCTCTGTATTAAGTTCTTCTGAAATATCTGGGGTGCCAAGGATTGTGTTTTCTACATCTGCTGGCGTTTCTGAATAAAATAATCTTAATTCTGGAAGATCAGGAGATTCAATTACAATTTCTTCAGGAATCATTGTATCAAGATCTGCTATGTAATCAAACCCAACTGGAACAATTGATTTTTTATATAAGTCTTCATAAGAATCAAATAATTCGGGGTCGTATTCTGTAGCACCCAACCAACTTGCGTATGTTGAATCAGCATCCATCTTTGATTTAATTTCAGCATTCGTTTCATATGCTGTTTTAATAATATCATTATATTTAGATGCGTCTTCTACGATGTAATCTTGACTTTCTTCTGCTGCTAGCAGTTCCTCTGTAATATCTTGGTGGACAGAGTGATACCATCTACCATCAAAACAAACTAAAGGGACAGCTTCAACTTCAGGAACATAAGTAGGGTCAACCTGCCCTACTTTATATTCTCTATCTACACCATCTTCTTTAATAGTAATATCTTCTTCTAAAACTCGGCTCTTAGCAAAGATTTCAGGAAAGTATACGCTACTGTCATTGGATTGTGATATAATTCTTCTCATTTACGTTTCCTTTACGTTGCGTTATGTACTGGCTGTGGGGCATAAGCATGTCCTTGCCATGGGAAATTATAGTTATAATCTCTGCCTGCTACACAAACATCTCCATCAGCACTCATGAAGAATGCGTGCACGATATGACTTGATGTTCCATCATAATCACCACATCCCCAGATAAGTTTTGTATTTTTAATAAATTCTCTTGCCATCATAACTCGCTGGAAACCAGTAGCAGTAGAATTGGATCCAACTTGCTGTTGACGATAGTGTTGATTGCCAGCATAATCTGTAGTACCAAAACCAGCAGCACCATAACCATTCCATCCACCACCATAGGCAACACCTGAGGCGTCTAGAATTGTATAATGGTTACCACCTGATCTACCACCCTGTGTTACTTGAACAACGTCAGTGATAACACCGTTTGGTCCATATACTAGTGTTGGAGAAGTTCTATTTGATGTGGTTGTTCCGAAGATATAATGACCACCATGACCTGAACCCCACAATTGATTAGAGGAAGACAAGAAGAACGCATTGTTCTGACCACCGCCACCAACCCACAGATTTTCAACACCACCACCAATGCTCCATGAATATGTTGATGAAACTCTAATCATGGTAGAAGCATTAGTATCGCTAGTTTCGTTATTTCTGCCTAGTAGACCAGAACCATTATAACCACAGTTCCAAACATGTCCTTGCCCATCAAGAACCCAGAAGTTATCATAGTTCTCACTACTATTCACAATAAACTTCTGGACACCGCCATAGCTAGAAAAGTTAATAGGAACCATTTTTGGCTCATAGCTACGGTCGGATGATTCAAAACCAGAATTTGTTGGGTATCCCAATTGTCCGTAGTTATTACGACCCCATGCCCAGAGACGCCCATCTTCTGTCATCACATAAGAACTTTCATAACCAGCAGCGATGTCAATAATTCTAAGACCACCAAAATACAAGTCTCTGTTTAAATTGTATGGGCTAGTAATGTAAGATGTGTTATTGATTCTGGCACCAGTATTGAGACTCTCATTTGCGCCAGTACCGTTCTTAGTACCGATTTGTCCGTAGTTATTGTTACCCCAAATCCAAACCTCACCATATTCGTCCAACGCTATCGTATGGGTGTTATCAGCACGGCTACAATAAGTGCCAGTAACGAGTTTAACAATTCGACGACCACC
>Ga0181553_10000210_pt1 | contig 48130 bp, 44 predicted proteins | sample 011ome_17_FD_133753 | JGI IMG/M metagenome (GOLD analysis project Ga0181553, IMG submission 133753) | Coastal salt marsh microbial communities from the Groves Creek Marsh, Skidaway Island, Georgia - 011502XT metaG (megahit assembly) | ecosystem: Environmental > Aquatic > Marine > Intertidal...
CAGCTTGAAAAAAATGCCATGAATAAAGTCAAAGCTGCAATGGAAATGTAAGCCCGAAATAAAGTTGAAAAAGCCGCCCAAAGGGCGGCTTTTTATTAAGTATCGCTTTTACAAATTTAGAAAGACATATCTAAAAAAATGAACTCCCGAACTGGAAGACAGGCACTAAGCCTGGCGGCAATCAATGGCTTTCTTGTGGTAGCTATTGGTGCATTTGGTGCACATGGCCTGGAAGCCAAACTTTCAGCAGAGATGCTGGAGGTGTTTAATACTGGAGTTCAGTACCATATGTTTCATGTGGTTGGGTTTGTTGCAGTTGCTATTCTTTGTGTATTCAATAAATCACCACGTCTCAGGTTTTGTTCCTGGTTATTCGCAGCCGGGATTTTTCTTTTCTCTGGCAGTCTTTACGTATTGGCGATCACAGGTATCCGTTCTCTAGGCATGATAACTCCGGTGGGTGGAATTGTATTTCTGGTTGCCTGGTGCTTGCTGTTTGTTGAGGCTATCAGAGCAAATGACTGAAGAATTGCGCAACCGTCCGATCCGCAGCTATGTGGTTCGAGGCGGCAGGCTAACGCCCTCTCAAGAGCAAGCGATAAACACCCTGTGGCCTGTTTACGGTCTTGAAAAAGACCAGGGCCTTATCAAAAGGGAAGATGTCTTTGAGCGCTCAGCAGAGCTTGTTTTTGAGATTGGTTTTGGCATGGGCGACTCACTGGTTGCCATGGCTGCAGAGCATCCTGAAAGAGATTATATCGGTATTGATGTCCATCCCCCGGGCATTGGTACCATTCTTCGTGATATCAAAATTGCTGACTTGAAAAATCTTCGCGTTATGCAGGGAGATGCGATGGAAGTGCTTCAAACCTGTTTTGAAGATAATGAACTCGATAGAGTGCAAATATTTTTTCCCGATCCCTGGCACAAGAAACGACATCATAAAAGACGCATGATACAGCCGGCATTCGTATCAGAACTTGCGGCGAAAATGCGAAGTGGTGGAATACTTCATCTGGCGACAGACTGGGAAAATTACGCCGAACAGATGATGGAAGTCATGTCTGCGTCAGAGCTGTTTCGGAATTTGGCTGGAGAAGGGAATTTCGCCGAGGATCATGAGCGGGTGGAAACCAAGTTTGAAAGGCGGGGAAGACGCCTGGGTCATGGTGTTTGGGACTTACTTTTTGAAAAGAAGTAGTTGTCAGGGTTGGCAGTTCATCCGAGGCTTTCATAGCCTCTAGCCTCTAGCCTCTAGCCTCTAGCCTCTAGGTACTAATTTGGATTATTGGTCCTTGGGTCTAGCCTGTTTTCGCTTGTAGCTTGTAGCTTGTAGCTTGTAGCTAAATTTACGCCTGGCTCCAGAAGCGATGGCCATGCTCAGCAAGCCATTGACGTAATTCCTGGTAATTGGGACAGGCGCTTTCCACCACTTGCCAGAATCTCCTCGAATGGTTCATGTGCTTCAGGTGACTGCACTCATGGACGATCAGGTAGTTAATGACCTCACGCGGGGCCATCATGGCGAGCCAGTTGTATTGGATAGTGCCATCTGAACAGCAGTGTCCCCACTTGGATTTGGTTTTGCGAAAAACAACATCCTTCAATTTATGCGATAGGCCCAGTTGATGGGCGACCCTTTCGGTTTCCACTGTCATGTATTCCTTGGCCCTTTCCTTTAGCCAGTGGTTGAAAAGTTTCTCCAGTTTTTCCGGTGTGTTTTTGCGCGTATAAATAAAAATAAAATCACGTGTCACCCTGACTTCCTGGTGATGACTCACTAATGCGACGATGGTTCGTGTTTTGCCAAGGTAGGGAACATCACGCCCATCGGCTATAACCAGTCTTTGACGGCGTTGGCGTTTCTGACGTGCTAATTCGCCAATAATCCACGATTTTTGCTCAAAAACAAACTCATGAATCCACTTTCTGGATGCATATCGGGGTGCTCTGACCTCTACATTCCCACTTTTTACATAAATAACCAAAGATTTGCGTTTTGAGCGATTAATCTCAAAGTTAAAGGGTAAAGTGGGATCTAAATTACATATTTCAGGCATTTTTGAGCGATTTCACCAAATTTTTACTACCAGAAACCTCAATTTCCAGTGCTAATTGCAATAAATCTCCAATTTCACCCCTTGGAAACCCTTCCCGCTGAAACCAGAGTAAATAGGCTTCAGGCAGGTCTATAAGCATTCGTCCCTTGAATTTGCCAAAAGGCATGGGGGTGTCGAGTAGCTTCAACAAAAGTGTTTTGTCCGGTCCTGTTTCGTCCATCAAAAATTTATCACCAACGCGTTGGCCGAAAAGGCGCAGCGAATAATTGCGTAGAAAATTTTTCCAAAGGGCGAAAATTGATGGCAAGCCAATCCATTTTGCATACAGATATAAATGCAATGTTCGTTTTAAGGCGTTGAAAAATATCCAGCATGGCTTCTATCAAATGTAACTAACAGGTCTAACAAGACCAAAAACCCAATAATCAGTTTGAGAAAAACAGATTGAAAATTGGTAGCTGCGAATAGTAGACGAAAGCCATTCCCTGCTCAATATATTCAGGTGCTGAAAGAAAATATTTTTAGAGAAAAATATTTGTTGTGCTATTTAAAACAAAACCGAGTGGGGATTTAAATAAAAAGGCCGGCCATAATTTACATCAAAGAAAAATATAGAAAAATATCTACCAGGTTTTTCAGGTTCGTTTTGAGAGGTTTCAGGCCATGGTTGTTCGTTAAACGGACTTGCCTGTTCCGCTCATTGCTACGAACAAACGCTGGCCTGAAGGTATGTCGTTTTTTAAGGAATTATGCAGCTTCCTGGCGCCGTGTATGCAACGCCTGACTGACAGCATTGAGCAACGCATTGACCGAGGAAGTCACGATATCCTCATCAATGGCAATCCCGGTAAAGCGATAGTTTTCATATTTCAGCTGCAGGTAAGTCACAGCATCCGCATTGGAGCTCTGGCTAAGCGCATGCTCGCCGTATTCCAGGATCTGCATTTCCATGCCAAAGGTGTGTTCCAGGCCATCAACGAAAGCTTCCAGCATTCCTGCGCCCTCGCCCTTGATTTCAAACTCTTCACCGTCCAGTTCAATCACACCCTTGATAGTTTCGTGTTCGGCTTTTTCGATGGAGAAGCTTTTCAGCGTCAATGGAGAAGGCAGGTCCAGGTATTGCTGCTGAAATAATTCCCAGATCTGCTCTGGCGAAATTTCCTGCCCGCTATCTTCAGCGGCTTTTTGCACTACGCGGCTAAACTCAATCTGCAGCCAACGGGGAAGCTGGAAGCCATAGCGTGAGTCCATGACGTAGGCAACGCCACCTTTCCCTGACTGGCTGTTAACCCTGACAACGTCTTCGTAGGTCCTGCCGACATCACGGGGGTCGATAGGCAGGTAGGCAATATCCCAGGTATCACCTTCTTTATAGGTATCCAGGCATTTCTTGATGGCATCCTGATGACTGCCGGAGAACGCTGTGAATACCAGGCTGCCGGCATAGGGGTGTCTTGGATGGATTTCAATCTGTGTGCATTCCTTGACGATAGTACAGATACGATCCATGTCACTGAAATCAAGCAAGGGGTCAATGCCCTGGCTGTACATGTTCATGCCCATGACCATGATGTCCAGGTTGCCAGTTCGTTCGCCATTGCCCATGAGCGTTCCTTCCACTCTGTCAGCGCCGGCCATTAACGCCAGTTCTGAAGCAGCCACACCACAGCCACGGTCGTTGTGTGTGTGCAGGCTCAGAATAATTGCGTCGCGGTTTTCCACATGGCGGCTGAACCATTCAATCTGATCGGCATAAACATTCGGTGTCGCCATCTCCACCGTGGAAGGCAGGTTGATAATGACCTTGTTCTCAGGGGTGGGTTGCCAGACATCATTGACTGCATCGCAGACTTCAACGGCAAACTCCAGTTCGGTGCCTGTGAAGCTCTCCGGTGAGTACTGAAACTGCCACTGGGTTTCCGGTGCCTTCTGAGCACATTCCCTGACGACCTTTGCACCGTTAACAGCAATCTCCGTAATGCCTTCTTTGTCCATCTTGAAAACATGTTCACGCTGGATCGTGGAAGTCGAGTTATACATGTGCACAATGGCGCGTCTGGCTCCCTTGAGTGCCTCAAAGGTTTTTTCAATAAGTGGCGCCCTGGCCTGGGTCAGGACCTGCACGGATACATCTTCGGGAATTTTATTTTCCTCGATCAACCAGCGAACGAAGTCGTAATCCGGTTGGGATGCGGCAGGGAAGCCGATTTCGATTTCCTTGAAGCCAATCTCAACCAGTAAATCCCACATAAGCCGTTTCTGTGTGACAGACATGGGCTCGATCAGAGCCTGGTTGCCATCGCGCAGATCAACGCTACACCAGATAGGTGCTTTGTTGATTACCCTGTCCGGCCAGGTGCGGTCGGGCAAAGTCACGGGAGTAAATGCCTTGTATTTACTGGAATCAAAATTGCTCATTAGTTGTCTCGCTTACTGCTAGTTAAAAAGGGTGGTACTACGTTATAGACGGCGTAGTCTACAGGATTCTGAAGGGATAATTATTGCGAATATCGCCAAAAAATGTAGAATATTAACAATATATGCTAAATAAATAGAATATATTAGAATATATATGCAATAATTTTGAGATACGAGATACTTCCACTAGCCACTCTCTACGAGGAGCGTAAGTATGGAACTGGACAGAACAGACAAGCGGATTCTCAAGGAACTGCAGGCTAACGGCCGCATCAGCAACCAGGAGCTGGCTGATCGTGTAGGCCTTTCACCTTCCCCCTGCCTGCGACGGGTCAAGCAGCTGGAAGAGGATGGCATCATTGAAGGGTACGTGGGCATGGTCAATGCATCGAAACTGGGCCTGAAAATGATGGCGCTGATTCAGATCCGTATGGACCGGCATACGCCAGAGCGCTTTGATGAGATCGAAAAAACCCTGAGGGATTATCCACAAGTGATGGAATGTATTCTGATTACCGGTCAGACCGCAGACTACCAGGTTAAGGTCATCGTTAAAGACATGGAGGAGTACCAGGACTTTCTTCTCAATAAAATTACTCCCCTGCCGGGAGTCTCCGATGTGCATTCAAGTTTTGTACTACGGCAGGTTATATATAAAACAGCATTGCCAATTGCAGAAACAGGCTAGCGTTATGCTAGAGGCTGAAGCGAGCCAGCAATGGAATATGGTCAGATAGTTTATGCCAATCACTGGTGTGTAGTCGCTCACAGGACTCAAGTGACATTCCGGAGAAATAGATACGATCCATCATGAACAGGGGCCAGCGGGCTGGGAATGTTCGTGCAAAACGCTGTTCCTTGATCAGAAAAGCTTCCTGTAAACCGAAGTCCGTTCGTAGCAGGCGGCTGACCTGCCGTCCGCTCCAGTCATTGAAGTCGCCTCCTATAATTACCGCATCACGATTATTGATTACAGACTCAATGTGCTGATTCAGGCTGTTGATCTGTTTTTTTCTTTCCAGTCCCAGCAGGCCCAGGTGCAGATTGATTATGTGAACGGTTTTATCTGTTTCAGGGATAGTGATATCTCCATGCAGCAGGCTGCGACTTGCACGTTTGAAGGGTGAGACATTTATGTTGTCCCACTGGGCAAAAGGATATTTGCTCAGGGTAGCATTTCCGTGATGTCTGCCATCACCAATAGCATTTTTGGCATAAGCGAAATGTGGCCACACCTGGTCAGCAAGGAATTCAAATTGGGAGGACTCGGGCCATTGTTCAACCGAGTTCGCATTCCCGGAATGCTCGCCGACAACCTCCTGGAGCAGGGCTACATCCACGTTCAGATTTCTTAATTGCTCCCTGACTTCATGGAGAACAAACTGGCGGTTATAGCTGCTGAAACCCTTGTGAATATTGTATGTGAGTAAACTAAGATTCATCCTTGTCCGGTGTGGTGTGTTTTTTCTTTTCAAACATTTGTGGATTGACTGCTGTGAATTCATCAATCCAGTTTTCCAGGAAAGAATCTTTTTCTGAAGTAAGAAGAAAACGGTATCCGAGAATGGAAATAATCAGTGCGCCTATAGCATCAACAATCAGATCCCACATGGTGTCCTGCAATCCTGACTTTTGCATATTGAGTCCGAATATTTCATCCATGGCGAATTCAAAAATTTCCCATATTGCGCCAATTCCCATGGCAAACATGAATGCAAACAAGGCAATGAAGGCAGGACTCAGGTCAAGATGAACCTGGTTATCTTCGTTCAGAACATAAACGAGGAGGAAGCCGGTGATTCCCAGCAGAAAACCCGAAAAAGTATGCAGCGCAATATCCCACCACCAGTACCGGGTATAGAAATCCAGTACTTCACCGGAGAAAAGCGACAGGAATACAAACAGAATTGCCAGTGTTTCAAACTCATAGGGAATTTTTACCTGGAATCGGGCGCTGAGCACCAGGGGAAGGAAGGTGATCATCAGGATAAGAATGGTTTCCATCATGGCCTGGTACTGGCCGGATAAAAACAGACCCAATGCGCCAATAATCAGAATGCATTTCAGCAGCATGCTTATGCGTGAATGAATATTGGTGAGCAGATTGCCCAGAAATGATGTCATGTTCCCAAGAGATTGCTGGTTCGTCTAAAAAATAGTGTCTTCAACGTTATCAATCGCGGGCCCCTTTGTTAAGCTGATAATGAAGAAAGTGGTGGATAAATCAATTGATTGCTGAATTTTTCAATTTTGTGCAAAACCTCGATAGGTGGGTGTTAACCACCATCTTGGTGCTCTCATTTTCTATCACCATTGCTGTTGTTCCCTGGCTTGTGATCAAGATTCCTGCGGATTACTTTCTTGAGGAGAAGAGGGAACGAGTGGGTTTGTTTACATTGTTTCCCCTGCAGCTACTACTCGTGCTGCTGAAAAATGCTTTAGGCCTTGTCATAGTTCTGCTTGGAATCCTGATGCTGGTGCTTCCTGGCCAGGGTTTACTGACGATTCTTATAGGGTTGCTGTTGATGAACTTTCCGGGGAAGTTTCGCCTGGAAAAATGGCTGGTCAGTCGAGGGCCGGTATTGCAATCAGTTAACTGGTTGCGAGCACGGTATAAAAAACCCGAATTGATGATCGATGGGGATGATTCCTGATTGGCGCTTCATAGTTGGAGTCCTGGCGGCGACAAGACCGCCAACTAATACAGTGATAAAAACCATTCATTAAATCTGGTGTCCAGAGCCGTTACGGATATGACGCAAACAGGGGAATCCTGTAAAATTTTCGCTCCCGTTCCGGCTTCAGGTAAAAATCGTGGCAAGTATATTTACGCAGATCATAAACAGGCAGGTCCCCGGTCATTTTGTCTGGGAGGATGAGCTTTGTTTTTCCATCCTTACTATTCAGCCCATCAGGCAGGGTCACACCATGGTGATTCCGAAAGAGGAAGTGGATCATTGGGATGATGTGCCGGAAGCGACAGCGGCTCACATGATGAGCGTTTGCCAGAAAATAGCGAAAGCCATCAAGGCAGTAGTGCCCTGCAAACGGATTGGCGTCTCTATTGTTGGTATCGAAGTTCCTCATACCCATATTCATCTGATGCCAATGGACACAACGGCTGACATGGATTTTGCGAATTCAAGTGAGATGTCACAGGAGCTGCTGGCACAGACAGCGTCAAGCATTCGCGAAATACTGGTTTCCAGGGGTTACCAGGAAGCCTTGCTTGAGCAGGAATAAACCCTTGTCAGAAAAAGACACGCTTTTCCTCGAAGGGCTTCCACACCACGATTTTGTTTTTGATGAGCAGGTCGCGTCAGTTTTTCCTGACATGATTTCCCGGTCTGTGCCTGGTTACAGCACCATCATCGCCATGATTGGTACGTTGGCGGCAGAATATGCAACAAATGACAGTGTCTGTTATGACCTGGGCTGTTCTCTCGGTGCTGCTACACTTTCCATGCGTCACCAGATTCGTGCAGACAATTGCTCAATTGTTGCTGTGGATAATTCCCAAGCCATGGTTGATGGGTGCCGTAAGGCAATTTCCCATGATAGTGGCAATATTCCAGTAGAGGTTTTCTGCGAAGATGTGCTGGATTGTGAAATTCACAATGCGTCTATAGTAGTTATGAATTTTACCTTGCAGTTTGTCCAGCCAGCTGCGCGTAATGCATTGATACAGAAAATTTATGAAGGGCTTAGACCGGGAGGTTTGCTGATCCTGTCTGAAAAAATCCGTTTCGCAGATTCTGACCTGGATGAGCTTTTTATCGATATGTACCATCGGTTCAAGGAACAGCAGGGATATTCCAAGCTCGAAATCAGCCGCAAGCGAACAGCACTTGAAAATGTGCTTGTGCCTGAGACGCTTCCTGAGCATAAAGACAGAATTTTGGCGGCAGGTTTTCGTTCTTATGATATTTGGTTCCAGTGTTTCAACTTTGCCTCCATGGTAGCCGTCAAGGACAGTAACGCGAATGTCTGACTCCGGTGTATCTATCGATTTTTCAGAGTTGATTGCCTATCTCGATAACAAAAAATTTTCTCCCCTTATCGAAAAACTGCCTGAAGATTTTCTGACTGCGTTTAATCACGGGGATTTTGATGGCTGGGTTTCGGCCCTTGAATCCCTGCCAGTAATCGAGCCTGACAGTTGGGAGCTCAAGGACAGGGTGCGCATTGGCGACCCTTCACAATGTTCTGATCAGGAGCGGGCAGCATTGAAGGAAAGCCTTCTGGCTCTGCATCCTTGGCGTAAGGGGCCCTTTGAGTTGTTTGGTCTTGATATGGATACCGAGTGGCGTTCGGATTGGAAGTGGGACAGGCTCAAAGATCATATCAGCTCATTGGAAAACCGGAATGTACTGGATATAGGTTGTGGCAATGGCTATCACTGCTGGCGTATGGCTGGTGATGGGGCGCGATTTGTCCTGGGTGTGGATTCGCATTTATTGTTTTCCATGCAGTACTGGGCTATCAGGCATTTCCTTAAAGAACCGCCGGTTTTTGTCATCCCCCTGGCATTGGAAGATCTGCCGGCTGATCTGAATGCTTTCGATACCGTTTTCTCCATGGGGGTTCTCTATCACAGTCGTTCTCCTTTCGGGCATCTCCAGGGGCTCAGGAACTCCCTGCGTCGAGGTGGCGAGATGGTACTGGAAACGCTGGTCATTGAAGGTGAATCTGGCATGACCCTGGTGCCCCAGGGGCGTTATGCGCGCATGCCCAATGTCTGGTTTTTGCCATCCTGTGACACGATGCTGGAGTGGTTACAAAAAGCCGGGTTCAGGAATAGCCGCCTGGTCGATGTGTCCACCACCACGGTTGAAGAGCAGCGCACAACGGAATGGATGACCTTTGAATCCTTGCCTGAAGCCCTGGACAAAGACAATCCGGCGATCACAATTGAGGGCTATCCGGCACCTATGCGCGCAATCTTCATAGCCGAAAAGCCCCGATAAAAGCAATTAATCCTGTTATCCACTCAAAATTTCCTCTACAATTTTGCACTGTTATTACACAATTTATTCACAATTAGTAAGCCGTGTAGTTCACCTTCGAATGACTTCTCACAAAAAGAATTAAAAACAAGTGATCAGAAAACCAACATATCACTACCTTTATAAATAAAAACTTTACTTAAAAATAAAGGAATTCCAGGAAAATCATGGCGAGACCACTACGTATTGAATATCCCGATGCTGTCTATCATGTCTCTAACCGTGGCGAAGACGGCGATAGAATTTTTCCGGGTCCTAATTATTTCAAGGCATTCCTGGACGGTGCTGCTGAAGCAAGTGAAAGGTTCAATGTGCAGATCCTTGCGTATTGCCTGCTTGGCAATGAATACCATTTACTCGTGAAAACTCCCGAGGGGAATCTCAGTCGCTTCATGCGGCAGGTTAACGGTGTATACACCCAAAATTTCCAGTTACTGCGGAATGAAGCTGGCTCTGTATTCAGGTCTCGTTACAAGTCTGTATTGTTGCAGCCGGAAAAATACCTGCTGGGTGTGTCGCGTTACATTCACAACCTGCCAAGAAAAAACCGCGCCAATCCCGCCACTTATAAGTGGTCATCCCTTGCAGCCTACAGCAACAAGGCCAGGGCAGCAGCCTGGCTTGCAACAGGAGATGTTTTGGGAATGCTGAAAAAGGGGGCTCGACCAAATGCCCGTTATGCCGCCTTTGTCGCTGAAGGTACAGATTTGGAACTTGAAAATTTCTATAGCAAGTTGAATTTGTTGTCTGTTCTTGGGGACACAAAATTCACACGGCGTACAAGGGCCAGGCAAAATCCGGTACTGGCCAGGGGAAAATCAAAAGGTGCGCAGGCAAAGCTGCGACCTTCGATCAGCAAGGTAGTCACTGCTGTAGCAAAACAATACAAAGTGTCAGAGAAATCCATCTTAAAAGCTGCCCGGGGTCCAGGTTCAAAAAATATACCGCGCTGGGCAGCAATGTACCTGTGCCAGGAATTAACCGGCGCTACTCTGCAGGAAATTGCAAAGCGCTTTGGTTTGAAACGCTATGGCACTGTATCAACCACTATAGGTAAATTGAAAAACGAGTTTGCTGAAGTACCAAAAAGCCGTGCAGCAGTCACCAAGTTGCGATCACGACTGGCCGCCTGACGCGCTATTTTTTAGCGCCCGTTTTTCCTTATCCGGGCTTTACATAAGTTCGCGATGTCCCATAATGGCTCTATCTTTATGAGCGCAGCCAAGGAATCAAAGAAAACTGACAGACCCCTGGAACTCGGGGCATTGTTGCGTGAGCTGAAAAACTCGGGACGCATTAGTGAAGATCAGTTTGAAGAGGCCACTGCCAAAAAGCGCACCAATCACCAGCAGCATATTCTTTCCTATATCGCCAGTATGGAGCTGGATGATCAGAGCTCCCCTGGCAAAAAGCTGACTCTCGAAGAATTAACACGATTCCTTGCTGAATGGGCGGGCCAGGAGTATTACTTTATTGATCCCTTGAGTATCGATGCCTCCAGGGTGACACAGTTAATGTCCTACGCTTTTACACAGCGCCATAAAATTATGGCTGTTGCAGTAAGTCCTACAGAAGTAACCATTGCCAGTTCCCAACCCTTTATTTCTTCCTGGGAGACTGATCTTGAGCATGTTTTGCGCAAACCCATCAAGCGCGTTGTTGCCAACCCCGAAGAATTGCAGAGACTGACTGAAGAATTATACCGGCTTGCAGCTTCAATCAGTTCTGCAACATCAGGCGTGACAAACAATACTCCCGGTCTTGCCAACCTTGAGCAGATGCTTGAACTGGGAACGCTAAAAGATCCCGAGGCCAATGACCAGCACGTTGTGCAGATCGTTGACTGGTTGCTCCAGTATGCATTTGAGCAACGGGCAAGTGATATCCATATTGAGCCAAGAAGAGAAGTCGGTAATGTTCGGTTCCGAATAGATGGCGTGCTTTATACGGTATATCAGGTGCCCATGCAGGTCATGAACGCTATAACAAGTCGTCTTAAAATTCTGGGTCGAATGAACGTCGCGGAAAAACGTCGTCCCCAGGATGGAAGACTTAAAACCAAGAGCCCTGCCGGCAATGAAGTGGAACTGCGTCTGTCAACCTTGCCAACGGCCTTTGGCGAAAAGATGGTGATGCGAATATTTGACCCCGATGTGTTGCTGAAGTCATTCATTGATCTGGGTTTTGATGAGTCTGACCAGGAACGTTGGCAGGATATGATCCGGCAAAAGAACGGCATCATTCTAATCACGGGCCCTACAGGAAGCGGTAAAACCACTACGCTGTACTCCACACTGAAAACCCTTGCGACGAAAGAAGTGAATGTGTGCACCATTGAAGATCCCATTGAAATGGTTGAGTCCAGTTTCAACCAGATGCAGGTGCAGGAGAATATTGATCTGACGTTTGCAGATGGGATAAAGGCACTGCTCCGGCAGGATCCGGATATCATCATGATTGGAGAGATTCGGGACCTGGAGACAGCAGAAATGGCGATCCAGGCTGCTCTTACCGGTCACCTGGTGCTGTCTTCACTGCACACCAATGATGCGCCATCAGCAATTACCCGGCTCCTGGAACTTGGCGTTCCTCCGTACCTGGTCAAAGCCACTCTGGTTGGTGTGGTTGCCCAGCGGCTGGTGCGAACACTTTGCCCGGCCTGTAAACAGCCCGGGGAACTGGATCACGTATTGTGGGATTCATTGACGCGGCCTTTTAAAGCCGGCACGCCAAAACAGGTGAATGAACCAGTAGGTTGCCTGAACTGTCGTGAAACCGGTTTCAAGGGCAGGCAGGGAATTTATGAAGTCATGCCTTTTACAGAAACCCTGGCTCAATATGCGCAAAACAAGGATGATCTGCCAGAGCTGCGCAAGACGGCATACAAGGAAGGCATGCGCAGTCTCAGGTTAAGTGGAGCCCAGAAAGTGGCCTCAGGTCTGACTACGGTAAATGAAATACTGCGCGTTGCACCGGAAGCGCGATAATTTGGCTGAAAGACCATGAAGATTCTCATTATCGGTCCTTCCTGGGTGGGGGACATGGTGATGGCGCAAAGCCTGTTCAAATCCCTTCAAGAAAAGTATCCCTCGGTGGACTTACATGTTCTGGCGCCTGCCTGGTCTGCTGAATTACTCGCCCATATGCCCGAAGTCAGCAACGTTATCGAGATGCCCGTTGGTCATGGAGAGCTGGGTCTTGGAAAAAGACGCTCACTGGCCAAACAGTTGAAACAGGCGTGTTTTGACCAGGCGATTATCCTGCCAAATTCTTTTAAATCTGCATTGATTCCCTGGTTTGCCGATATTCCTGTGCGAACCGGCTGGCGCGGTGAGGCCCGGTCCTGGATTATAAATGACTGCAGAAATCTCGATAAAGCGCGTTACCCGATGATGGTGGACAGGTTTGTTGCCCTGGCCTACCCGGATGGAGAAGAGTTGCCACATGATCTGCCTCGACCATCCCTCTCAGTCAGTGACGGGGAAAAACAGACTGTCATGGAAAAGCTTGGCCTTGATGCCGAGTTACCCATCCTGGTCTTATGTCCCGGGGCTGAATTTGGAGAAGCCAAGAAGTGGCCAGCTCAATCCTATAGTGAAGTTGCTGCTAACTGGTTATCTGCCAACGGGCAGGTGTGGATTCTGGGATCTGCCAATGATGGGCCAGATGCGAGAAAAATAATTAGCTTTATACATGAGCAGTCCAGTCAGCTGTGCTTTGATCTGACCGGGAAAACATCCCTTGGTGATGCAATAGCCTTGATGGCCCGTGCTGACAAGGTGGTCAGTAATGATTCGGGTCTTATGCATATTGCGGCCGCTCTGGAGAAGCCGCTGGCTGTAGTCTACGGCTCTACTTCTCCGGGTTTTACTCCGCCTTTGGCAGATAAGGTTGCCATTGTCACCCTCCACCTGGATTGCAGTCCCTGTTTCAAACGCGTGTGTCCACTGGGTCATACCAACTGCCTGAAAAATCTTGATCCGGCCATGGTCAATAACGCACTTCAGGAACTTGATGCATCATGAAAGCAGCTCTTGTTCTTTTTGACTGGTTTTCTTACGGTGGTTTGCAGCGTGACTGCCGACGCATTGGAGAAAGCCTTATAAATAAAGGGGCAGATGTCACACTTATATGTAACAACGTATTGGATGTAGTGCCGCCCGGGTTTAAACTGGTTAACCCGGATTTGCCGGTTAGTAGTAAAGTGGGGCAGCGTAAGACTTTTGTGTCTTTTCTTGAAAGGCATTGCCAAGAATCCGATTATGACCTGGTGTGCGGTTTTAATCGGGTGCCTGGTCTGGATTATTATTTTGCGGCAGATACCTGTTTTGCCTGGAAAGCCACAAGGGAGCGGTATTGGTTCTATCGTTTCTCTTCTCGCAGTCGCCAGTATCTCTCATTTGAAAAGGCGGTATTCGGGCCTCAAAGCAAGACTGAAATTTTTATATTGTCCCCCATGCAGAAACAGGAATACCTTGCCTGCTATCCCGATTCTGAATCCCGTATGGTGGATATACCCCCTGGGATAGCCCGTGACAGGATGGCTGGAGAAGATGCTGTTGAAATAAGACAGCAACTGCGTCAGGAGTTTGCCCTGGGAGACGATGATCTGCTAATTCTGCAGGTAGGGTCAGGATATCCGGTAAAAGGGGTGGATAGATCCCTGACGGCAATTGCAGCCTTACCTGAGAAATACAGGGAAAGAGTAAAATTTCTCCTCCTGGGAGAAGACAGACGCAGGCGCTACAAGGCCCTGGCTGAAAACCTGGGAATCGCCGGGCGAGTCACTATTCTTTCCGGGCGTGATGATATACCACGATTATTACAGGGAGCTGACCTGTTACTGCAACCTTCGCGAAAGGAAAGTGCGGGCATGGCAATTCTTGAAGCAATAGTGGCAGGACTGCCCGTGCTGGTCACTGAATCCTGTGGTTATGCTTTTCATGTCACAAGGGCCGAGGCCGGTAATGTCGTTAAGGATCCCTTTGTCCAGAAAAACCTGAATAGGGCTTTGGAAAATATGCTTGAAAAGATTGCCAGTCAGGATGCAGAGCACTGGAAAGTAAATGGCATTGCTTATGGACGCAATGGTGACTTCTACGATATGCCGGACAAGGTTGCTGACATACTCTTGAACTCAGGTCGCTCAAACCATGCCGGCTGATACTCCCTACATTCGCGAGGATCTGCTTCCCTTTCTATCGGGTCAGGACCCCTTTACTTTTTTTTCAAGCCAGGATGGGGAAGTCTACAGGGCCCTGGAATTTCGCCGGACCTATGCACTGGTCCTTGGAGAAAAAACCTTTTTTGTTAAATATCACAGTGGTAGCAGTATAGGGGAGATACTCAAAAACCTGCTGCAATTCCGGTTGCCGGTGCTCGGAGCCAGAAACGAGAGGCTTGCACTCTCCCGCCTATCTGACCTTGGTATTGCAGTTCCCGGAGTGGCTGCTTTTGGAGTGCGGGGAGCCTCTCCACTGTCCATGCAATCCTTTATCGTTACTGATGATGTCGGGACACAGGAAAACCTGGAAGACCTGACAAGAACCTGGCCGCAGCAGCCGCCTTCCTTTACTGAGAGGCTGCACCTGATCCGAATGGTTGCTGATATCGCCAGGACAATGCATACCAATGGAATCTGCCACCGGGATTTTTATCTCTGCCATTTCATGGTTATCAGAAAAAGTGAAAACCTGTGTGAAGCCGGTCTGACCTTACTGGATCTGCACCGGGCGCTGGTAAAACAAAAGCTTGGTGAGCGTTGGATTATCAAGGATCTGGCAGGGTTGTACTTCTCTGCAATGGATATTGGGCTTGGCAGGAAAGATCTGTTGCGTTTTGTCCGTTTCTACTCTGGAAAAAAATTGAAGCGGGTTCTGCAAGAAGACGGGGATTTTTGGAAGAAGGTCAACCAGAGAGCAACTAAAATGAAATCCAGGCTTGGCTAGTTAGATATAGAGTAGATCACTACCGCATCATCGCGTGCGTTGTTAAAGCGAATTCTTTCTTGAAGACCGCCATGGTTGTCCAACGTGTTCCTGGACTCGATGTCATCATGGTCCACGGCAATAAACAGATATTGATACTCATCCAGCGACTCACCCAGTGACTCGAGCATCGACGCAATATCCATCGGCACTTCGTCATAATCATTCACTCGCCCACTGTGATAGGCAATAGCTGCGCTGTTGGTGAGTAAAAGTTCATTTTGTCCAAGGTTTTCATGGGACCAGTCTATGGCCTCGGAAAAATAAGCTTTTGAATAGCCAAAACTGAACAGGCTGTCGATGACAAAATAAAACACCATGGTTGCAAATACGCCTCGGAAGACATTCTGTTTGCCAGACTTCATGGCAGCGCTATACAGGGAATCAAGTTGCAAGGGCATGAGAGCCAGAAGTAGAAGGGCTGCCATCACGGCGTAACGTGTCGTCAGGAATTGCATGATCGAGACAAAAATCAACAGAGCAAGCAGCGAACCCGCTAGATAAAAAAACCAGGATACGTTTAAGCTCTGGCGTGTGGTTTGCCATCTTGTGACAACGCCAAATAATAGAAACGCAGTGAATAACGGACCCAGGGCAAAAAACAGGTTGGCTGCCACAGCATAGAGATATCCCAGGAAAAGGATGACCAGCCCTTTCCCGGTAAAGGCTTGTATCTGTTCGGAGATGTGGAATGAAAGTGATGTGTTTTCTGCTGCTCCCATGAGAGTGCCCGGGTAATCGGCCAGCAGCGGTAGGTACCAGCGGTAGGCAAAACGGAAAATATCCGCCAGGTTGATACCTGCAGCTATAAATAACAATAGAATCAGGGCAGAACAACCCAGCAGAATTGAAGCAAGTTTAAAAAACAGACTGCTTCCCGGAGCTGGTTGATCCCGCCAGCCCGCCAGAAGCGCAAAAGGTGTCAGCAATACCAGCAGCAGACCCTCAAGCCTGAAGAAAACTGCAACGCCCATAGATAGAACCCATCCAAGAGCATGCCCTATGCTGCCTGTCCGGCTGTAGCGAGTCAGCTGAACCAACGCGGTGAGACAACAGGCCCAATAGCCAAAATCACGAACCAGTGCGTATCGCATTTCATTAATTGTCGGGAAGCACAGAATCACTATGGCAGCAAAAAACCTGGCTTCTCTGGAAGGCGTGAATTCACTCACCAGCGTGATAAAGGACCAGACCAACAGGGCAAAACACATTGCGTTAAAGATGTGGGCGCTGTTTACAAGACTGGTCGGCAAAATACTATCGACAAGGGAAATGATGACCGAGTAGCCATACCAGCCATAAGCACCAAGCGTGGCGCCGAGTCCCTGGCCGGCAAACAACTCTGCGGCTTTAAGGTAGCTGTAGGCATCATCATTTAGAACCACCTGGCCCGCGATAACAATCCAGGAGAAAAGCATGCTGACTGCAACGGCAAATATCCTGATATCCAGGTTTTCCAGTTGCTTCATTATTGAATTTTGTTCAGACACTGCGAGTCCCTGCCAGGTTCAAACCGGCAGCCTTTGCATAAGAGGTGAACACGCTATCCCTGTCTTCAACTGACAGGTGAAAATTGCGGGTTAGGTTTATGATGGTCTCGCGCCGCTGTTTTATATTGATGGGCTTGCGCCTGAAGATAAATGTTGTTGGATCCAGTATTGCGATTTTCTCCTGGCAAGCCAAAAAAAGATCCGGTTCCGGTTTGGGGCAGTCAATACCAAGGTCATGCAGCTGTGCCATGAAGCCAGCCAACTGTTTCAGAGGAAGTTTGTTTGCGGCCAGAGTGCTGAGCAGCTCGCCATCAGGGACGAAGTAGGTTGCCAGGGATATTTTTTTATCCGGAATACGAAAAAAATTATCTACGGTAATACAGGCAATTCCTTTCATGCGTAATTTCTTGGCATGCTGATCAAATGTCTTTGCTGCGTGCTTGATAAAGAATCGTTTGCTGATGAGCCCGGGATACTGCCGGAGCCAGAGCCCGCTTTGCAGTTTGAAATCACTGACCTGGTCCACTTCGGCTATCTGTCTCGCCTGGCTCATTACCTGTTGATACTGTCGTTCTGTTAATCGGTGGCTTGGTGTATTGATATTAATGTAGGGGCTGTCAGGTTTCCCGCCGGGCTGAGTCTTGAAACGCTTATGCATCCATAAGTATTGAGCGGGATATTGCCTGATGCTCTTTTCAATCATCGAATTCACGAGGGCTGCATCTGCCACGTCATCCTTACCTGGAAAGGTATCAGGAAACGGGATGAACTCCAGTTCATACTGACGGCTTCTGTTGATTCGGTGTTGCCTGATTAGAAATGTGGGGGAGTTGTTTATGGCGGCAAAACGACTGCCTGCAGTAATGGTTGCGGCACTGATACCAAAAAATGGCGCATAGACGGCGTGGTCAGGACCGTAATCCTGGTCAGGTGCATACCAGAGTGTCTTACCCTGTTTCAGGTGGCGGAAGGCGCCGCGAATGTCATTCCGGTCGAAGACGCCATGACAGTTGGATATTCTGCCCCGCAGCATGAATGCATCGAACAGGGGGTTTCTATGGGGCCGATAGGTCACGGCAAAGGGATGAAACAGGGATAGCAGGTTGGCCCCGAAATCGAGAGTGGAATAATGGGCGCCCATTAAAAGAATTCCATTACCTTGTGCATGGGCGGCTTCCAGCTTGTCCAGACCGATCAGCGTAGTGTGTTCTTTGAATGCCCCCGGTTTCCTGATCCAGCCAGTTGCTGTTTCTATTAACCCGATACCATTTTCCTGGAAGCTTTCAATAACAAGTTTTTGCTGTTCTTCTTGGCCAAGCTCTGGAAAACATAAGCTGATATTGGTTTCAGTAATATAGCGCCGCTCCCTGGCAAGCCAATAAGTGAGCATACCCAGAAGCTCACCTGCCTTCAGGCGCACGGTAAAGGGCATCCATACCACAATATGCAACAGACCAATGCCGAGCCAGGTAGGCCAGTACTTGATATGAAGGAAGGAGCTGAAAGGCGGAGGAGTCTGCATATTTTCAGCGGCATTGTATCAGAATAGGATGTGATCAATGGCTAACTTGTGCCTATGTTATGATTAGCCCGTTTTGAATTAGGCCAGTGAATTTTCTCCATGAAGCTCGAGTTTCCTAAATTTGATTCAGCAAAATTGCTGATAGTTGGTGATGTCATGCTGGATCGATACTGGCATGGCGGTACGACGCGAATCTCTCCTGAAGCACCAGTCCCTGTAGTCAATGTGCATGGCGCAGAAGACAGCCCGGGGGGTGCCGCCAACGTTGCTCTGAATGTGTCTGCCCTTGGTGCAGCAGCCACCCTGGTCGGCCTGGTAGGAATGGACGAAGCCGGTGTGGAGTTGGAGACACGCCTGAATGCTGCCGGCGTGCTTTGCGATTTCGAAAAAGCCGCCAACAAGCCGACAATCACAAAGCTTCGAATCGTCAGCCGGCATCAGCAATTGATCCGTCTGGATTTCGAGCAGGCTTTTGATGAAGCCCATGCCAATGCGCTGAATAGCAAGGTGGCAGAGCTTCTTGATAATGCTGATGTGATGGTGCTGTCAGATTATGCCAAGGGTGCCCTGGCTTGTGTTGAGGAGCTTATAGCCCGTGCCAGGGAAGCGGGTGTGAAAATACTGGTTGATCCCAAGGGTACAGATTTTTCGCGCTACCGGGGTGCGACATTGCTGACTCCCAATATAGGCGAATTTGAACAGATAGTGGGCACCTGTCCAAGCGAAGAGATTCTGGTTGAAAAGGGCAGGCAGATGGTTAGGGAACTTGAGCTTGAAGCCCTTCTGATCACTCGGGGTGAGCACGGTATGAGCCTGATTCGTGAAGATGAGCCTGAACTGCATATTCCAGCAAGAACCCGGGATGTGTTTGATGTGACAGGCGCCGGGGATACAGTCATTTCTGCCCTGGGTGCATCTCTGGCCGCTGGCATGGAATTACCCGAGGCTGTTGGGATTTCAAACATTGCAGCCGGTCTGGCAGTTAGCCGGGTCGGAACAGTAGCAGTCAGTGGTCCTGAACTGCGCCGCGAAGTACTCCGTGACGGCGGCTCTGACAGGGGAGTCATGTCACCTGAACAATTGCTGCTGGCGGTTACAGATGCCAGGGAGCATGATGAAAAAATTGTTTTTACCAACGGCTGCTTTGACATTATTCACGCCGGCCATGTGGGCTATCTGAATGAAGCCAGGGAACAGGGCGACCGCCTTATCGTTGCAATCAATGACGATGATTCGGTAAGGCGGCTCAAAGGTGAAGGAAGACCAATCAATCCGGTGGAAAGACGAATGGCAGTCCTGTCGGGACTGGAGTCAGTCGACTGGGTAGTGTCCTTTGCTGAAGATACGCCGGAAGCCCTGATTGAAGTCTTGCGCCCGGATGTACTGATCAAGGGCGGTGATTATGGTGTTGAAGAAGTTGTTGGTGCTGATATCGTGCAGGAATATGGCGGCGAAGTAAAAGTCCTTTCATTCCTGGATAACTGCTCTACTTCCGCTATCGTGGAAAAAATCCAGGAAGATAATTCCTGATCAAACCTTCTCTGTAAAACCTTTGGCAAGGCTGATGTTCTCGACCAGGTGGGCCGGATTAATAGTGCCTACGATGACAGAGTCTATGCCAGGCCCCGCGAAAAGCAATTCCATACTCTGTGCAATGGATCCTGTGTGCCCACTCATCAATCCTTTTTTAACAAGGACGCCTTTACCATGGGCATTGGCATAATCCAGTACTTCCTGGTCCTGCTGTTCCAGGTTATAGGTAAGCATAACAACGTCAAGAATCGAAGCTGCCTGTAATCCCCCCTCAACAGTCTTGGTGGACATGCCAATCGCGCGGATTTTTCCTTCGGCCTGGCAGGCTTTCAGCGTTTCAACACAATCGGTTTTATTCAGAATTGCCTCATCATTGCCATCGGAGTGAATCAGTACAATATCCAGGTAATCTGTGTTCAGTCGATCCAGGCTGCGTTCGATACTCATACGTGTGTGTTCGCCGCTGAAGTCGAAAAGGGATTGTCCCCCCTCAAATTCCTCACCGCACTTGGTGGCAATGACCCAGTCATTTCGATCGCCGAGTAATTTTCCCAGCCGTTCTTCACTGGTGCCATAGGCAGGTGCAGTGTCGATCAGGTTGATACCGGCATCCCGGGCCCTGGATAAAAGGTGGATGACTTCATTGTCGTCAGGGATGGTGAAGGAGTCAGGGTATTTCACGGACTGGTCACGGCCGATCTTTACCGTGCCAAGGCCCAGTGCTGAAACCATCAAATCAGTCCCGGTCAATTGTCGCAGGAAGCTCATGGCTACAATCCTTCCCAGGGAGTGCTGGCTATACCTGGTTTGTCCAGAAATGTCACAGGACCAGGAGGAATGGAATTCCCAGGCGTTATACCTGCGGCTTTCACAATATCCAGTACCGAGTTGGCAAGATTGGGTGACAAAGTGAGCTTGGTCGGCCAGCACATAAGGATATTTTGCCTTGCCGCAATGCCGGGGTCATCAGGCCTTGAGCCATCAGGTTGCTGTTCTTCGGCGCGGTCAATGGACAGTGTTGCCCATTTTGCTCCGTTAAAATCACACCAGGGAAACATTGCTGACAATTTTTTCCTGGCAGTATCGATCAGCTCTGCCTCGGATTGTTGTGCGCCTTTTTCTGCCAGCTCACCTCCCAGGTACCAGACTGGATCACCATTTCCATTGTGGTGACTGGTAATGGTTACTTCAGGGGTCATGGTCAGTTTGTCAGAAATACAATGCACGTAAACCGGATCGGTAATGTCATGCCTGACCATCACCATGCGCAGAGGACGTCTTTGCATGGCAGTAAAACTGAACTCCTGGTCCCTGATAATCCCTTCGGCACCGGCGCCACAGCAGAAGATATACTTGCTGGCTAGGATTTCCTGGCCGCCCGCTAGCTTCAGTGCCCGTATACTGCCATCGGCATTTTTTTCCAGTGCAGCATGTTCCCAGTCAATCTTGTAAATGCTGTCTTCATGATTGTCACGCAGGGTTGATAAAAGCGAAGGGACATCCAGCACAATGTCCCGAAGCTGGTAAAGCGGTCCTGGAATATTGCCTGAAAAGAAATCGGGATAATCATTTTTACTGACATTATCCACCTTGGCTTCAAGAGTCTTGCTGCCGAGGAAGGCATTCAACCGTGAACGCAAACTGCTCCGTGGCCACATATAGTAGCTGTCTGACATGAGCTGGCAGCCACGTAAGTCCACGTCACCTTTTCCATCCAGGCAGCTTTGCCAGTGAGAAGGCATATCTGCGATAGCTTTGCTGGCTCCGGTTAATTTTCCCCCAAGCGCGTACTTGATGCCGCCATGGATCATGCCCTGGCTGGCAATGCTCTGGCCCGTACCCAATGCATCCTGTTCAAGCAGCCATGCCTGGTAGCCTTCGTTGCGCAGACGGTTTAACAGCCAGAGCCCGGCGACACCGCCGCCAATTATCAGCGCATCAAGTTTAAGGGCTTCTGGCATAGGGATATTTGTACGTAACAGAAAAGCGTGACAGTATAAACAGAATGCAGGATAAACAGGAAATTTACAGTCTGAACCCCGGTGTTATTCAGTCTTGCCAAGTGAAATAATTGTGAATCGTACTGCCTATTCCTGCCTTTTGTATCTGTCCACACCGTTGCTGCTGCTTCGGTTGCTCTGGCGATCCCTTCGGTCACCTGCCTATCTTCAACGCTGGTCAGAGCGCTTTGCTTTTTATTCCGGGTCAAAGAAAGAGAACAGGACCTCCCTGGTTTTCCATGCGGTTTCTGTCGGCGAAGTCCATGCCGTTATTCCACTGATCAGTCATCTGTTAGTCGATGATTGTGATCTTCAAATCCTGGTAACGACCTCAACACCTACGGGTTCAGCCAGGGTCAGTGAATTGCTTGGTGACAAGGTGCAGCATGTATACCTGCCCTATGATTATCCGGGTGCGATCAGCCGTTTTCTGGGTCGGTTCCAGCCCACTGTGCTTGTCATGATGGAAACAGAGTTATGGCCAAACCTGATTCACCAATGTGCAAACACGAAAGTAAGCCTGGTGCTAGCCAATGCCAGGTTGTCTGAAAAATCCTTTCTCAGTTATGGAAAAATTTCCGGGCTTGCCAGGCAAATGCTGCAACATTTGAATGCTGTAAGTGCGCAGTCTGAAAAAGATGCACAGCGCCTTGAAGCACTGGGATGTCCTGGCGAAGTCATTAGTGTTAGCGGCAGCATGAAGTTTGATATGGCCATCAACCATGAACAAACTGAACGGGCTTTGGCAGATAAACGTGCATTGAATGGTCGGCCAGTACTTGTTGCAGCCAGCACCAGGGCAGTTGATGGCAATCTTGAAGAAGAAAAAGTCATTGCCGCTTTCAGACAGATACTTTTAAGACAATCCGATTTGTTACTTGTCCTGGTTCCACGCCATCCTGAACGTTTTGATGAAGTAAGAGCCATGGTCGAGAAATCCGGTTTATCGCTTGTTCGGAGAAGTGATGAACAGGCAGTGGGTAATAGCCAGGTGTTACTGGGTGACTCCATGGGTGAAATGCATTATTACCTTGGCCTGGCCGATGTGGCCTTTGTGGGGGGATCGCTGGTGCCCACTGGCTGTCAGAATATTATTGAACCGGCTGCGATGGGAATTCCTGTGGTGACCGGACCGTCTCTTTTTAATTTCAAGTCGGCCAGTGATGCCTTACTGGCAGCTAAAGCGATGCGGGTGGTTAACAGCGACAGTGAGCTTGCCAGTGTGGTGACAGATTTACTGGGTGACAATGAAAACCGCCTGGCGATGGGCCAGGCGGGTAGGGAAGTCGTACTGGAAAACCAGGGCGCTACCGACAGAAATCTTGCTGTTATCAAGAATCTCCTGGAAACATCCTGATCAGGTGATCATTCAAGCCAGTTGTTGAGGTCAATAACATCCTGCGGGTTGAGAATACCTGCTGCCTGTTTCAGGTTGAGCGTGTTAATTACGTAGTTATATCTGGCATTGGCGTAATCACGTCTGGCCTGGAAGAGGGTTCGCTGGGCAAGCACTACATCCACTACATTCCTTGTGCCGACTTCAGCGCCAACTTCAGTTGCTTCCAGGGCGCTTTCTGCAGAAATGATGGCCTGGGCCCTGGCCTGAACAGCCAGTACATCCGTTTCAACACTACGGAAACTGTTACGAATATCCTGTGTACTGTCACGACGTGTTTTTAGCAGGGCTTCCTCACTGGCATCACGCGTGTAGTAGGCCTGGCGTTTCTGTGCATTGTTGAGACCGCCGGCAAACAGCGGGTAAGAAAAATTCAGCGCAATATTGGTTCTTTCCGATGCAATCGCCGGAAAGAAGCTGAAAGGGTTGGCTGACTGGTTCCACCCGTAACCCGCAGTGATTTCAATAGTGGGAAACATACTGGCCCTTGCTGACCTGGCATCGTCTTTCTTCGACTCCAAATCATGTTCTGCTGCCTTGATGGCGAGGTTATTGCCCAGTGCCAGATCAACCCATTCATCAATGGATGTTGGTGCGGGTGACTCAATGGGAAATTCTGTATTCAGGGACTCAAGCATATTGTGCGAGCGGCCGGTGATGGCTTCCAGTGCTTCAAAAGCCTGGTTCAGGTTGTTTTCTTCCACCAGACGATTGACCCTGACCAAATCATAGTTGGCCTGGCTGTCGTAGACATCAGTGATTGGAATAAGGCCAACTTCAAATCGTTCACGGGTTTGCTCAAGTACCTGTTCGGCTGCGTCTTCTTCTGCACGCAAAGTTTCCAGGTTGTCCTGGGACCTTAGAACATTGAAGTAGGCCGTAGCCACTTTCAGGATTAACTGCTGTTCGGACTGTGCCAGGGTGGCTGCGGCCTGATCATCGACATGCTTGGCTGACTGAAAGGCATACCAGGCCTCGAAATTCAGCAGAGCCTGGTTAATATTCAGGTTGTAGCCCTTGGTGTTGAAACCATTCTGAAAACTGTGAGCTGCTCCAAAGGGTGTGGCTTCTGCAGGTCCGGCTGTATCACGGGAAGTAGACCCGCTGAGTGTTATTCTGGGTAACAGGAAAGAGCGCCCCTGGGCGATCCTGGTATGTGAGGCATTGTAATTGGCGCGCGCCTGGCGTATTTCAGGGTCATTATTGGCAGCCAGCTCAAAGATCTGGGCCAGGTCATCAGCCTGTGCGCTCGTATAAGGTAAAAACAAAACGGCAGCCACTGCCATTAAAAAGCGTCTGCCGTGGTGATAGGCGGTCACGATTCCCATGATGTTCTCCATTATCCCGGTAGTATATCCAAAGGAGGATATTTATAACTTATTGAATTAATTGATAAATATATGAAACCAGGCAGAGCCTGCATTTCAATGACTGACTGGTCAGTCAGTTTCATAATTTTTACTCTTGCTGTCAAGTCTCAGGCGGCCTTGCTGTATATGTTTTCTGTATACAAATACGTACATTAAGGCGTGGTGAGATCTCCCCTGAAGCAATTGCTTAGACGTTAATGACACCAAATTTGTCCAAATTTTGCCTTGATTCCTTTCTATTTCCTCTTTCCAGTGTTTTTACGTTCCACTGTATGGTTTAAAACTGATAGTGATCAGGTGAGACGTTGAATCATCCATTATCTATAGCAATGCAAAGGATCTGACTACTATCTTGTTTGGTCTTTTTTCTGGGAGTAAAACAGACAATTCCAGGGATTTTTCAGGACAGCTTGCAGATCGGGAAATCACTGGCTCCCTGTATGGCTCCGATAGAGATACTTCCTGTAATTGCTCTTATAAATTTGCTGAAATTCTGACTTTGCCAGGTTGTTTTTTATTGTAGCAGACATTGTACGTTTTAACCTTGTAGAGAGCATGATTAACGGGCTTGTAACCGAGGAAAAACAGGAAACAATTTAGGACTGATTTCAGTATCAATGATGTTGAAATTCTGGATAATAAAGCGTGTTTAAAAGGTTTTATAAGGGGTGGTGTACCGGCTTTCATACATCGCCTTGGCATGGCCTTTCCAAAAGTGGCTGAAGTATCTAAATGTACTTTGATTGAGTGCTTTATTTAAGTACTTGGCAAGCCTGGGCCTGGTATCTTGTTATATGACCCTGATTTGGATAAGGTGCTAAAAGAGATATGTAAACGCCAATTCTTAAGCACAATAGACACAAGTCGCCACTTGTGAAGAATCATGAATTTCTTTTTACAGGCTAATGAGAAAACCGGCCTGAAAAAAATAAATTAAAAGACATTGAAAGATATTAAAAGAAATTAAAAGAGCACAAATTAATAGGGCCAACTGAAATAAGTTAAGACGCAGACAAATGAATGTAAAACCCTACACAATTGATTTAAGCGAGCAAATGGCGGTTTGTGATGCCAATTACATTCGCCTGCTTAAGCTGCTGGGTTCATCAAATTCATTTGATAGAAATAATAAACGTCTTGTAGCTCTGCCTGAACTTGGGCAGGGGGTAAATCAGGAACGGGTATCGGTAAGACTTGAAGTGCTGGAAGAATTTAAATACACCAGTACGATCAGTGTTAAACAGTTGCTGGGCAATATAAAAAATAGTCTGGAGTCCTATGAATGTAGTCCTTCCTACTATAACGCACCGGAAATGATTATTCGCGTTTATCATGACGCCAAGACTGCCGAAGTTGTCAGCTACCAGAACCATAAATATTTTAAAGCTGTTTACCCGGTGCCTAACCAATTTATGTATCAGAGTGATGAAAAAGAACAATTGAATCTTTTTCTCGCTGAATGGTTGAATCTTTGTATCAATGAGGGGTTGAGCAATTCTGAAGATCTGCAGCTTGAGAAATTGACCTGTATATAAACAGTGATTCTTTTGAAAGAAGCAAAATGTATCCCGCGGATCTTCGGGAGCGTTTAAAGAGTGAGTTACATTGGCAGAAGTCCTGGCAGATAATAAAAACCAGAGCTATCGTTTGGTTCAGATAACAGATTCGCATTTGTTTGCTGATCGTAGTGCGATTTTTGATGGTCTGAATACCTTTGAAACGCTCCAGGATGTCGTAGAGCTTGTCGGCAGGCAACAGGGCTCAATTGATGGCCTGTTATGTACCGGTGATCTGGCCCAGGACACTTCTGTACAGGCTTACCAGAACTTTCTTGATGCACTTTCTCCTCTCAATGCTCCGCAATTGTGGATCCCCGGCAACCATGATATTCGCGGCAATATGCAGCAGGTTCTGGATCAGGACAGCATCAACCTGAAACGCTCGGTGCAATGGGGAAACTGGCGCGTGATCATGCTGGATTCAAGTGTTGAAGGGCAGGTTTATGGCTTGCTTGACCAGAAAGAGCTCGCCGATCTTGATCTTGAGCTGGCAGACAGCGAGCGTAATGGTTCCTTTGTATTGGTTTGCGTCCATCATAACTGCTTGCCAGTGGAGGCTAGCTGGCTGCAGCAGCATTGTCTGAAAAACAGTGATGAACTTTTCTCCATTCTCGATAAATACTCCCATGTTAAAAGTATTCTGTACGGGCATATTCACCAGGATTTTGAAAGTGAACGTAATGGCGTAAAGATCCTGGCAACTCCTTCCACCTGCATGCAGTTCCATCCCGATAACGATGACTTCACCATTGATAATGCCAACCCGGGCTACCGCTGGCTTGAATTATGTGCTGATGGAGAAATCAATTCGGGAGTTGAGCGTATAACAGAGAAAACCTACGATATTGATTTCGCCAGTACCGGTTACTGAATTCCCTCCTGGTTGTGCATAATTTCTTTTCCACCTGCGGGTAAGAACCCCTATAATTAGCCTATGGATTCAGACAGGCTGTTTATACTTTACATACATGGTTTCAACAGTTCACCTGCCTCCGAAAAAGCTCAACAATTCCAGTCCTTTTGCCAGCAACTTGGCAACGTGGATATAGCCATTCCCGAACTGTCCCATGACCCGGAACAGGCACTGAGTCAGCTTCAGGCTCTAATAGAAAATGCAGCGGGTAAAATCCATTTGCTGGTGGGAAGCTCCCTGGGGGGGTATTACGCCACCTGGTTATCTGAAAAATATAATTGCCGGGCAGCGCTGGTGAATCCGGCGGTATCGCCAGTAAAAAACCTGGGAGAAGAGTTTCTCGGGACACAGAAAAACTACTACTCCGGAATAGAGTATGAGTTTACCCGGGAATATGCACTGTTCCTGGATACGCTGGATATCAACCCGGTGACTTCTCCCGAAAACTTTCTTTTGCTGTTGCAGACTGGAGATGAAGTTCTGGATTATCGCCTGGCTGTTGAGCGTTACCAGGGTTCAATCCAAATAGTGCAGGAAGGGGGGAGTCATCGCTTTGAAGAGTTTGACGCCTTGTTTGCGCCAATGATGGAGTTTGCGCAGAAGGGCAAATTGAGTCCTGAAACAATAGCAGGCATCAAAAAACACATCTGATGGCATTTATCACGACTTTCATGAAGCCATTCATAAAGATATTTATCACGACATTGACACAAGAGTAAGCACCACAACTATGAGTAAAGAATATACCTCGGATTCCATAGAAGTCTTAACCGGGCTTGATCCCGTCAGGCGCAGGCCGGGCATGTACACGGATACAAGCAGGCCGAATCATCTTGTCCAGGAAGTCGTGGACAACAGCGTTGACGAAGCGCTTGCAGGCCATGCTCGAACTATCAAGGTCACTCTTAACAAGGATGGAACAGTTGAAGTCACCGATGATGGCCGTGGGATGCCGGTCGATGTACATCCGGAAGAAAAGGTCCCAGGCGTCGAATTGATACTTACCAGGCTTCATGCCGGTGGAAAATTCAGCAGCGAAAACTACAAGTTCTCAGGTGGACTCCATGGTGTAGGTGTTTCTGTAGTCAATGCACTTTCCACTGAACTGGAAGTACTGGTCAAGCGCAGCGGCAAATTGCATCGCATGACATTTGCCAGTGGTGAAAAGAAGACAAACCTGAAGGTGATAGACAAGGTGGGTCAGCGCAATACCGGCACTACGGTGAAGTTCAAGCCTGACCCGACCTATTTTGACTCGGCCAATATTTCGATTCCCCGGCTTATTCATGTGCTCAGGGCAAAGGCTGTTTTGTGCCCCGGCCTGCACATGATCTTTGAAGATAAGACGGTCAAGGCAGATAAGGCTCAGAGTGAGGAGTGGTGTTTTGATGAAGGGCTGACAGACTACCTGTTGCAGGCAACGGATGGCTATGAGCGAATTCCAAAAGAGCCATTTACTGGTTCCATGCAGGGAAATGAAGAGGCGGTTGACTGGGCGGTGCTATGGCTGCCTGAAGGTGGCGAGCTGATCACAGAAAGCTATGTCAATCTTATTCCTACGTTGCAGGGCGGTACTCATGCCAACGGTTTCAGGACAGGGATGCTTGATGCTATCCGGGAGTTTTGCGAGATCAGGAAGCTCCTGCCTCGCGGAGTCAAACTCAGTGCGGAAGATATCTGGGATCGTTGTGCCTATATCCTTTCTGCCAAACTGGTAGATCCCCAGTTTTCAGGTCAGACAAAAGAAAAGCTGTCATCTCGTCAGAGCGCTGTCTTCATAAGCGGTGTCGTCAAGGATGCCTTCGGGCTCTGGTTGAACCAGCATACGGATGAGGCTCTGCAGATTGCCGAGATGTGTATCGATAATGCCCAGAGTCGCATGCGGGAAGGCAAGAAAGTAGCTCGCAAAAAAATCACAGCAGGGCCTGCTTTACCAGGCAAACTGGCCGATTGCACCGTTCAGGATGTAGAGCTTGGTGAATTGTTCCTGGTAGAAGGGGACTCGGCAGGCGGCTCTGCAAAACAGGCGCGCGATCGTGAAACACAGGCTGTGATGCCATTGCGTGGAAAGATTCTTAATACCTGGGAAGTGGATTCCCAGGAAATCCTGGCCTCACAGGAAGTCCATGACATTGCAATTGCGATGGGCGTGGACCCGGGTTCATCCGACCTTTCAGGATTGCGTTACGGCAAGATCTGTATTCTTGCCGATGCCGATTCAGATGGATTGCATATCGCCACTCTACTCAGTGCTTTATTCGTCAAGCATTTTACGGCGGTAGTCGAAGCTGGGCATATCTATGTAGCGATGCCGCCGCTATATCGTATCGATGTGGGCAAAGAAGTGTTTTATGCCCTGGATGAAGATGAAAAGAATGGTGTTCTTGATCGCATTGCAGCAGAAAAAAAGAAAGGCACGCCCAATGTTCAGCGTTTCAAGGGCCTGGGTGAAATGAATCCTATACAGCTCAGGGAAACCACCATGAATATGGATACTCGTCGCCTGGTTCAGCTTACTGTAGACCAGGCTAAGAAAACTCAGGAGCTAATGGATATGCTGCTGGCCAAGAAACGTTCGCCAGACAGGAAATCCTGGTTGGAGAAGTACGGCAATCTCGCAGAAATATAGTGATGAGTTACGAGATACAAGGATTAGGACTTGAGATTATTTTCTCGCTACTTGCCACTCGCGACTTTAATTTGAAGAGTTAACTGGAACACAGAATAGAAAATGACAGATTCAATTACCCTTAACGAAGACGGCCAGGAACAAATGGCACTGCGCAAGTTTGTTGAGCAGTCTTACCTGAATTATTCGATGTATGTCATCAATGACCGGGCACTTCCACATATTGGCGATGGCCTGAAGCCTGTGCAGAGACGTATTGTTTATGCCATGTCTGAGCTTGGTCTGAAATCCTCTGCCAAGTACAAGAAATCTGCCAGAACCATTGGTGATGTAATTGGTAAATATCACCCCCATGGTGACTCTGCCTGTTACGAAGCCATGGTATTGATGGCGCAACCCTTTTCCTATCGCTATCCCATTATCGACGGGCAGGGAAACTGGGGCTCGCCTGATGATCCCAAGTCCTTTGCAGCCATGCGCTATACCGAATCCAAGATGCGTGCCTATGCCGATGTGCTCCTGAGTGAGCTTGGGCAGGATACTGTTGATTGGAAATTGAATTTTGATGGCGAGCTTAAGGAACCGGTGATACTGCCAGCGCGCCTGCCAAATGTTCTGCTTAACGGAGGCAGTGGTATTGCTGTCGGGATGGCCACAGATATTCCGCCGCATAACTTAAGGGAAGTGGCTGAAGCCTGTGTACACCTGCTGGACAAGCCCAAGGCTACGATCAAGGATCTGATGAAGTTTATCCAGGGGCCTGATTTTCCTACCTATGCTGAAATCATTACACCAAAGCAGGAAATAGAAGAGTTGTATGAAACCGGTCGGGGGATGATAAAAAGCCGGGCGGTATACGCGAAGGAAAACGGGGAGATTGTGATTTCTGCTTTGCCGTACCAGGTATCGGGTACCAAGATACTAGAGCAGATCGCTGCCCAGATGCAGAAAAAGAAACTGCCCATGATCGTTGACCTGCGTGATGAATCCGACCATGAAAACCCCACACGCATTGTTATCGTCCCCAGGTCAAACCGCGTTGACGTGGATGCCGTGATGGCGCATCTCTTTTCCACCACGGACCTGGAAAAAAGTGCCCGCATTAATTTCAACATGATTGGTATCAATGGTCGTCCCCAGGTTAAGGGGCTGGTGTCGCTTCTGAAAGAGTGGCTCGAATTCAGAACGATTACGGTTACCCGTCGCCTTAATTACCGTTTGGAAAAAATTAAGGACCGCCTCCATATTCTCGATGCATTGCTGATTGCCTTCCTGAACATAGACGAAGTCATAGAAATTATTCGTACCGAAGACAAGCCAAAAGAAAAGCTGATGAAACGCTTCAAGCTGTCTGACAGGCAGGCAGAAGCCATACTCGATTTAAAGCTGCGTAATCTTGCCAAGCTTGAGGAAATCAAAATCAAGGCGGAGCAAAAAGAGCTTTCAGAAGAACGCAAGACCCTTGAGACACTTCTTAAATCCAAGGCGCGTCTGAAAACATTGATCAAGAATGAGATCAAGGAAGACGCAAAAATCTATGGTGACGAAAGACGTTCTGAGCTTGTAGTCAGGGAAGAAGCGCAGGCATTCAAGGAAGAAGAGTTAATTTCATCAGAGCCGGTGACCGTGATTCTTTCCGAGGGTGGATGGATTCGTGCTGCCAAGGGGCACGAAGTTGATGCCGCTACACTGTCTTATAAGTCAGGCGATAAATTCAAGCATAGCGCCAAGGGCAAGAGTAACCAGAATGCAGTATTTCTGGATTCCACCGGGCGTGCTTATGCTTTACCGGCACATTCACTGCCCTCTGCGCGAGGCATGGGTGAACCTTTGTCGGGCCGTACCAAGCCACCTTCCGGTGCAACCTTTGAGGGTGTACTTGCCGGTGAGTCGTCAAGCACCTGCCTTCTTGCATCAGATGCGGGCTATGGTTTTGTTACAAAACTTGAAAATCTGGTCAGCAAGAACAAATCCGGTAAGGCTGCACTGACGGTGCCAAAAGGGGCCAAGGTGTTATCGCCTTCTCCTGTTGATGACATTGAAAACAGTAACGTTGTTGCTATTACCAATGAGGGCAGGATGTTGATGTTTGATTTATCGAATCTTCCTGAGCTGGCCAAGGGCAAGGGTAATAAAATTATCAGTATCCCTTCGGCCAGGGTGGCAGAACGGGTTGAGTTTGTTGTTGCTGTTGCTGTAATAAAGGAAGGGCAAATACTGGTTATTCATTCCGGGAAACGCCATTTCAACCTCACCATGAGTGACCTTGAACATTACCGAGGTGAGCGTGGCCGTCGCGGCAACAAGTTGCCGCAGGGCTTCAGAAAAGTGGATCGCGTAGAAGTCCAGGACAAATAATATCTGTACGCCAGGCCCTTCACTTCAGGCGGGTTTGGCGTCAACCTCTTCTTTTCAGTATCCTAGGCAGCCTGCCTGGCAAAATACAGGCGAATATTTCCTTGAAGCGGGATCCTGGTCATGCCGGATACAGATGACAAAACCATTCCAGGGCCAATCACTGGCAAAGGCGATAGCGCGGGCAGCACTTCGGTAAGACCGGAAACAGCCCGTTCCGTATCTACGCTGGATCTTGACCGCCTCAATCGGCTGATTACTCATCTTGCGGGCAGTGAATTTCGCATTGTTATGCTTGAAGGCGAAGCATTAAACAATCTTGATGAAGGGACTCTTTCAGCCATGGCTGATTGCTATGCAAGGCTGGCCAGGGAAAAATGGTTTGAAAACTGGAGTCAGGATTCAGCCAGGGAAGAGCTGCGGCAGTACTTCCAGTCAGCCGACAATAGAATCAACCTTGTCAGCCTCGTCTATAAAGGAAATGAAGTCATAGGCCTTTGCCTCGCCTTCGTTTTTTCGGCCCATCAACCAGGTAATCTTGCTGCCCATTTTTCTTCAACCAGGTTAAGCAACAAGTCCAATCTTGAGCCAACACTGGAATGGATATCCCAGGCGGGTGGAAAAGAAAAGCTTGTTTCCATCCGTGAACTCGGTGTCTTACAGCATTACGATAAAATTCGGGCGCCTTTGTTATGCGCGCCTGTATATGCCAGTGCTCTTGAACTGGACTGTAAATATATTTTTTTGCGAACGCCGGTTGATAATGAAGCATTGAAGTGGAGCATGGGTATTGGTTTTATCCCTGAGCAATACTTTGTTGTTCATGACATGTTGTTGATGCTTGGGGATCTGGAAAATACGGTGCGGGATTATGAATTCAGGATTCTGGATTATTTTGCTGCACAACTTTCGTTGGTTCTTGATGAGGATCGTAATTTTGAAGCCATCATGCATAAAACTGAAATGGACCATTCAGAAAAATTGAAGGTCATGCAGGGGCTAAGCGCCAATATTGCGCATGAAATGCGTACGCCGCTATCGGGTGTGCGCGCAAGCATGGAGGGACTGGATCATTACCTGCCTCAACTGCTTGAGGTGTATAAGAAAGCTTTAGGCAGCGGTGAACCGGTTCCCCATATCCAGGAAGATCGTTTGAATGTTTTGGAGCAAACGCCGGAAAGGATCGCATTGATGATTGATCAGGCTAACAGTGTCATCGACATGCTGCTTATGAACCTGAGGGAACATTCGGTGGACAGGCGTCAGTTTAGCGTCTATTCCGCAGCTGATTGCATCAACCAGGCGCTTGATCGGTATCCGTTCAAACGAGGTGAAAGAGAGAAAATTCGTTTTGAAATGGAAGAGGATTTCTATTTCAAGGGAATAGACAGCCTGTTTGTCTTTGTCATTTTTAATTTGCTGAAAAATGCCCTCTATTCAATAAACTCAGTGTTGAAAGGAGATATCACTATAGCTGTAGAGCAGGGCGCCACCAAAAATCAGGTCAGGTTTCGTGATACTGGTGGTGGAATTGATGCCTCGATACTGGAAAAAATATTCGACAGTTTCTTTACAACCCGTGAAGACGGCACGGGTGTTGGTTTATCTTATTGTAAGCGCACGATTCAGAGTTTTGGCGGCAATATTCAATGTCACTCAGAACCCGGTTCTTATACCGAGTTTGTTATTTCATTGCCTCAGATTTAACCTCATCTCTTAATGCACTAATGCACAATTTCCCGGCTCAACGAATTGGACTCCAGGAAATTCACGTAGGAGATTATTTCAGACCGGTAGGATTCGGGCAGAAAGTCTGCCTCGATCACTATGGCGTTGAAGTTTTTTCGTGAGCCTGTGCGGACACCGGGTTGATAGAAATTTTCCCAATCCAGGATATAGGGGTGGCTTTCAGTGTGCTCGTCATCCTGGAAATTGAAGGTGGGTACCCGCTCACCATTGCCTACTGCGTTTATGAGCGCTGCCGGCGCATTAATCTGTTTTAGTTTTTCAGCATGCTCCAGCAGGGCGGCATCGCTGTATAACAGTAAACATTGTCGCTTACCCCTGGCATCTACCATCAGGAATCCGGTGTGTGGATGGTCAATCATGTAATATTCAACGCATCCCGTCTTGTTACGAAGTGAAGCAAAAAACTCCTGGAAATCAGCGTCCGCGAGAAAAGCGTCATGATTATTGGCAACAATAGGATCGGTGATGAGTTTGAAACTGCTACGGAAATACTGATCCCGGAAAGAATGAATAGAGGAGTTTAATTCCTGTTTTAGCCTGGGATCATGCTTATCGATGAACTGATTAATGAGCTGCTTGTTAAATGCCTTGATAGCCAGTTCCATATCTGCCTGCCCCGTCAACAATACTTTTTTCACAAAGGGGTTTTCCAGTGCCATCAAGAATTCCAGGCCATTCATTTCAGGCATGGAATAGTCCACAACCACTGTGGAGCAGGTCTGGAATCGGGCAGGGTTGTATATCTCTTCATATAATTTGCCGACATCGACATGGGAAAGAGAATCTGATTCCTGGGGGCCGGTTTTGTAATTGCTGTAGCAACGTTGCAGCAAGTTGACCTGTTTATGTGCCTGGTTGACATGATGCAGGGCCTCTGTGGCTGATTGAAAGAGGCGATAGCTCACATCATCATCGAGCAGCAGGCTGATGCCATCCAGAAAATCCAAATCATCATCAACCAGTACTACCTGGGTAGGAAAATAAAATGGATGACCAACCTGTATTCTTTCTTCCATAATTTAGTTTGCTTACTTTTCCATTTGTATTCGCTAATTATTCACCAAGCGCTCTGAGCCTTAGTCCATCAAGAGCCTTCAGCACATCAAGCGCCTTCAGCGCATTCTATTAAGAGCCTTCAACCAACTTTATTGTTCTGATATTGGCTGGGTTCACCCAGTATCTGCGCACATTGTTTGTGCAGTGTATCCATTCCTTTGACGAAACTGTGATCCAGTATATATGCCATAAAAGACACGTTATCCGCCGGCATACTGATTTCGCGCTGGCCTGCAGCATCAAAACTGTCAAAAGCCTTGGCCTGTGAGCAGGCAGATTCACTGATAATGAGCTGGTTGGGTTCAGCCTGTTTGCTCAGGTAATAGGCAATGTCGATCGTTTTGCCAAGTACTGCCTCGTCATTGATGGTTGAGATATTCGGGGCCAGAAAGACATCTCCACTGTGTAATGCCATGCGGAATTCCAGCATTTGTTGGCCCTTTTCTTTATGCCTGGCATTAACCTTACCCATCAGGGTCTGAAAAAGGCCGGCACAGTGCAATGCATTAATACTATGCCTGTCCTTGCACTTGATTGAGTTGAAACAGATCAGGATTGAATCTCCGTTCAGTCGCTGAATGTCGCCGCCATGCAAGCGTACTGACTGGTTAAGGTAGAAAATATATTCCCGCAACAGCTTGCCCAGTGTGGTGGGATGCAGCAATTCTATGGCCGTGTTGATATTGACTACCTTGATGATAAGAATACTGGCAGCCTGTCGAACAGGTTCTCCATCAGTGTCTTCATCATCTTCGTGCTGCCACAGACCTGTTTCCTGTAATTGTTCCTGCATATGCTCGAACTGGCCGAGGAGGGTCTCGGCAGCATGTTCCATGCGCTGTATTTCATCTGCTGATGAAATACCTTCATCAGCATCATGATCGAGCAATTTTTCTTCAATGCGGCGTGTCAAACCGTTAATTGATGAACTGATTCTGCCTGCAAGGGCGTAAGCGGAAGTTACTGTCAGCACCAGGGAAACAATTAGAATGACCAGGAAGAGTGTGCGCAAGCGGGTCTGGTAACTGGCAATAGCGTCATTATTTAGGGCCAGCTGCACTGAGCCGGCAATGGAGTCCTGCACAGTAATGTTTGTTTGGTAATAATTGTCGCCTGCATCCTGGGCAGTCGGCTGTGTACCTGCGCTGGCTAACTGGTTGCCATCTACATCGTATACGATGGCGTGCAGAATATTGTCATCGCGAGCCAGCTGAGTCAGCGCAACATTCAAAGCCAGCAAATCATTCACGAGTACAAATTCTCTCAATGAAGATGCAGCCTGGCCTGAAAGCGATGAGCCAAGTATGTTGAGGTGATCGCTCAATGAGCGTTTCAGTTCATTTTGGAAAATAAGCCAGAATGCTGTAGATGCAATAATGAGGAGTAGCGAAAAACATATTGCCAGTTTGTTACGTAACGGAAGGTTCAGGAAAGCATTGGAATAATGACCGTGCAGTTTCTGATGCTTGTCTGTTTTATGCTCTGGCAATGTTTGTTTCCCGGTAATTGCCCTGGTCAATAACAACTCTTAACGAGTTTTCGGCCTGCCATATTCTAAATAAATCCTGAAGACACCTTAAGTAAGGAGTCACACTGAATCATTGTAACTGAAATAGTCAGTGTATGGGGACACCGGGAACCATGATGACCTGCTCAGTCGGGAAGGGAAATGCAAGAGAAGCGGAAGGTTCCTGCAGGCAGTTGCCTTGTACCAGATCTACATCCATTTCCCAGAGGATGGGCAACAGCTCCAGATTTTCTATGCAGGGTGCAATGACCCTGCAATTTTGTCCATGTATCGCTCGAACCAGCGTTTGGACTTGCCGTTGCTGCTGATTACTGTAGAGGAGGTTTTCCACCAACATGGTGTCGAGTTTTACATACGATGGCCTATAGGTTTTCAGCAAAGGCACGGGGTCAGTTGTGGTTCCGAACCCGGTAATACACAGGCCAATGCCCAGGGCCTGGATTTTCCTGGCAAATGTAACGGGAGTTTCATGGCGTTCTTCAAGTTCCGCTGCTTTAACCTGGAAGACAAGGGAGCGTGCCGATGCCCGTGTTTGTTCAAGAGCTGAATTGATCCATGTGGGAAAAGCCAAATTTGCCAGAGTATTGCCGGAAACATGAACGAACAGCTGGATATTTTGCGAAGGCCAGGCTGACTGACTGGTTAGCAGGGATTGCAGGACTGCCTTATCCAGGTCGCAGCCAAGATTATGTATTCCCGCCAGCCTGAAAAGCGTTGCTGTATCCAGTAGCTGATCAAAATTTTCGGGGGTATGACGCATCAGTACTTCATAGTGCAGGCAGGGATTATTCAGAAACGTGATCAGTGCCTGGTAGTGCAATTCAAACAGGTGATGTTCGACAACCTCTTTAGCAAGCTTGCTGCCATCCGGTGTTGCCGAAGGGTAGCTTTCATAATTGAGTTTTGCATTGTTGATGCATTCTGATGAATTGGTGGCATTGCTGTTAATGAAGGTCATACCAATGCTGGTCTTCAATACAATGCAGTCATGGTTGTCCCTGTTCAGGTTTGTCTGCAAACATGTATACAGGAATTCAGTCAGGGCATGTCCGTCTGTTTCACTTGCATCAAAAAGCAGCAGGCCAAACTCGTTATCTGCCAGTCTCGCTGCGGTAAATGGATGGTTGATAGAGGAGCTTAGAAATTCACTGATTTCATTCAGGACTAGATTGGTTCCAGCTTTACCCAGTCTCTCCAATAGCTGGTTGAAATTATTGATACGGACGACTAGCAGCAGACTGTCTCCCTTTTTATCAAGGGCACAAGTAATGGCTGAATCAAGCCGGTTTAAAAAGTAATGCCTGTTATCCAGTCGCGCCAACAGGTCCTGTTCGGCATCCGAAAGAGTTTTTGGCTGAACTTTTATCAGCTCTTTAGATTCAGTATTTGCCAATGTTGAAGTTCCTTTTCAACTGGTCTGATATAGACGCCAGGTGTTACAACATCGATGTCTTGGATGGTTGACCAGGTTCTTCCCTGACCAGTTTAGGCACCAGGTAACCCGGTAAAACACTCTGCAACTTACCCATTAGTTTCGTGGCTTCGGTGGTATCCACATTGAAGTGGGCAGCACCGAAAACTGGATCCATCAGGTGCAGGTAGTAGGGAAGGATGCCGGCCGAAAAAAGCCGTTCGCTTAATTCAGCCAGAACGGGAACATTGTCATTGATTCCTCTGAGCAAGACACTCTGATTCAACAAGGTCACCCCGGAAGACTTCAGTTTTCTGCAGGCCATATCCACTTCTTCATCCAGTTCCTGTGCATGGTTGCTATGTATTACCAGAATAGTCTGGAAACGGGAATTTGCCAGAAGCTTACACAGAGCTGTGGTAATGCGCTGGGGGATCATGATCGGAAGCCGGGTATGAAATCGAATTCGTATGACATGTCTGATGCTGTCAAGTTCATCCAGAAACCAGGCGAGGTAACTGTCAGGCAGTGTCAGGGGGTCGCCGCCACTGAAAATTATTTCACGAATGCTGCTGTCTGCCCTGATGTACTCAAGACTTTCTTTCCATCCCTGCTTACCAGAATGATTGTCGGAGTAGGGAAAATGCCGTCTGAAACAGTAGCGACAGTGAATAGCGCAGCTGGATGTGGCCACCAGTAATACGCGACCTTCATATTTGTGCAATATGCCCGGTATTGGATTGGATTCGGATTCCAATAGCGGGTCGGCGACATACCCAGGCACTTCAGCGGCCTCGGCTGCATCAGGAAAAACCTGCAGTAGCAGGGGATCACCGGGGTCACCCTTGCGGATTCTGTCAAGGTAAGGTGATGGCACACGTACCGGGAATTGCTGAAGCAGCGGATGATTATCCGGGAGGGAATGCCTGTCGATTTCAAGCAGTTGGCATAATGATTCAGTGTCCCTTACTGTATTGGCAAGAATTTCCTGCCAGGGTAGCGAATCGATATGGGCTGCATGTTCAATGGAAGGTTTAATGCGCATGGATCATCCGGCTGAATTGGAGTAAAGAAGATAAAAGATAACAGCCCCGGGATAAAGCAGTAATACCCGGCAACCGGCTTTTATCTTTTATCCCTAATCCAGTATCATGCCCCACTTTTCCGGTACGACCGCGAAAACCAGGCAAATAGCCAGAATTAGATATTTTTGAAGTCAGAAGAAAGAGGTAAGCCATGGCAACGTATGCAACCAATGAATTCAGATCCGGATTGAAAGTACTGCTGGAAGGTGATCCCTGTACTATCCTGGAAAATGAATTTGTAAAACCCGGCAAAGGCCAGGCCTTTAACAGGGTGAAATTCCGCAACTTGCTCAATGGACGTGTCTGGGAGCGAACTTTCAAGTCTGGTGAAACCATTGAAGCGGCTGATGTCATTGAAACGGACATGGAATATCTCTACAGCGATGGTGAATTCTGGCACTTCATGAAAACCGATGGCAGTTTTGAACAGGTGGCGGCGGATAAAAATGCCGTCCAGGAAGCGATCAACTGGTTGAAAGAACAGGATGTCTATATCGTGGTTGCCTGGAACGAGGCGCCCATTTCTGTCATGCCGCCAAATTTTGTAGAGCTGGAAGTCACGGATACCGATCCTGGTCTGAAAGGGGATACAGCACAGGGTGGCACCAAGCCGGCAACATTAAGTACTGGTGCTGTTGTAAAGGTTCCCCTGTTTGTTGAGATTGGTGATGTATTGCGTATCGATACACGCACCGGTGAATATCAGAACCGCGTCAAGAAATAGCAGGACGCAACTACACAATTTAAGTCATCCAGAGACAGCTTTTGGCAACATCCTGGCAGCCAACGTCAGACAAGAACATGCTCCAGGCAAGGGCAGCCTTGCTCCGTGAAGTGCGGCATTTTTTTGCCGAACGCCAGGTGCTGGAAACAGATACCCCCATACTTTCCAACGCAGCAGGGACAGATCCCACCCTGGAACCAGTCAGTGCAGCACTGGAATACCCGGACTCATCCAACGAGTTTTATCTTCAGACATCACCCGAATTTGCCATGAAACGCTTGCTTGCAGCGGGCAGTGGTCCTATTTACCAGCTGGCAAAATCCTTCCGTAAAGGTGAGGTTGGTAAACTGCATAATCCCGAATTCACCATGCTTGAATGGTATCGGCCTGGTTATTCCATGACGGATCTGATGGATGAAGTGGAATCCCTTGTCCAACATATCCTGGGGACTGGCCCTGCAACACGCATTACCTATACTGAACTGTTCAGCCAGTTTCTGGACATTAATCCCATGACAGCATCGGTAGATGATTTGCTGGCAATAGCGAAACAAAGCCTGGATATCAGCATGGAAAGCAGCTCAAAAGACACCTGGCTGGATTTGCTATTCAGTCATTGCATACAACCTCAGTTGCATGGGCCAACATTTGTTACCCATTATCCGCCTTCACAGGCAGCACTTGCTGAAGTGGCATTAAATGAAGAAGGCGTCGAAACAGCACTGCGTTTTGAGCTGATTGTGCAGACCATGGAATTGGCAAATGGCTATCAGGAACTGACTGATCCTGTAGAGCAGGCGCGTCGTTTTGATAACGACCTTGCCGTTAGGAAGATCGAGGGCTTGCAGGAATATCCGGCAGATCAACATCTAATAGCGGCCCTTGAACATGGTTTGCCGGACTGTGCCGGCGTAGCACTGGGCTTTGACAGGTTGCTTATGCTGAAAACAGGGGCAGAATCTATTGCTGAAGTCATTTCTTTTCCCATAGACAGGGCATAAGGCATACTGCAATGGTGTGTATGATTGCAGGACAAACCAGGCTGCGAGTAAAACCATGGAAAACAACGACGAGTTAATGGAATCTTCAAACCCTGCTTTGCAGGAGGTTGAGTATGCCGGCTTCTGGATCCGGTTTCTTGCTGTCATTCTGGATACCGTTCTATTGCTTGTTATTTCAGTACCCTTGTTGCTGATCATCTATGGGCCGGGTGTGTTTTTCACCACGGAATCACCCGGTCTGCTTTACGATGTGATCAACCTGGGTTTGCCGGTTGCCGGGTTTCTTGTGTTCTGGCACTACAAGGCGGCAGATCCTGGCAAGCTTATGATGGGGGTTTATATCGTTGATGCCGATACGCTTGGTCAGCCGTCCTTTGGACGATTGGTTTTGCGCTACATCGGGTATTACATTTCAGCCCTGCCGTTATTGCTGGGCTTCTTTTGGGCAGCGTTTGATAAGCGCAAGCAGGGTTTTCACGACAAGATCGCACGTACTGTCGTGATCAAGATGCCTTCAGGCAGCCAGGAAAAACCTGTGATAGAAGAGGTTGTTGACCCAGTGATCAGGAAGGAATCTGCCAGCCAGGATCCCTGGAAAGAATAGAGCAGGTATTCAGGGGCATGTTTTTAGCTGTGCCAACCCGGTTCCCATCCGGATAGTGCTATTTTCACCATAGTTTTCATGCCAATTCAGCGCACCTGGGCCAGCCAGGATAATGACTGTAGAGCCTAACCTGAACCTGCCCATTTCCTCACCCTTGCCCAGTTGAATGGCGGGTTGCTGGTTGCGATAGTCAGTGGTATTCAGTCCATGTTTTGCCGGGGCGACCTGTCCTGACCAGACAGTATCAATGCCGGCAACGATCATGGCGCCAACCAGAATCACTGCCATGGGCCCCATGTCTGTATCAAATAAACACACCGCTCTTTCGTTACGGGCAAAAAGATTATCTATGCGATTACTTGTCACCTGGTTCACGGAAAACAGTTTTCCAGGCACGTAGATCATTTTTTGCAGAATGCCGGCCAGCGGCATATGTACACGATGGTAATCTTTTGGTGACAGATAGATTGTGGCAAATGCTCCCTCTTTAAAAGATTCTGTCATTTCTGTATCGCCACCGAGAAGTGCAGAGAGTGAAAACGATTTGCCCTTGGCCTGGATGAGTTTGTCCTGGCGGATGTCCCCAATGGCACTAATCACTCCGTCAGTAGGGCTGACAAGAATATTGCTGGATTCATCAACAGAACGGGCATCCGCTTTCAGGACGCGCGTAAAAAAATCATTGAAGCATGCATAGTCTGATGCATCACCATGAAGCGCTTCATTCATGTTGACGTTGTAGCGCTGGATAAACCAGCGAATCATTCTATTCTTCAGCCATGGGGTTTGAGCATTGGCCAGCTTGCCTGCCAGTCTCGAGATCAGGTGCTGGGGTGCCAGGTATTGAAAGAAAATGAAAAGGGTTTGCATGGAAGATCGGCGAATGCTTTGGCTTTCGCTCAGGACTCACCCATTTCTATCGGCGTGTCCTCAAGGTTGCCCCATTCCGACCACGAACCGTCATAGGCCCTGATCTGAAATCCAAGGGCCTTGCCAATAAGATAGGTAAGTCCGGAACGATGATGGGTCTGGCAATGCGTAATTATCTGATTGCCTTCTTTTATACCGATTCTTTCGAGTTTCTTTTTCAGCTCCTGTGCAGGGAGAAGCCTCAAGTTGCGGCTCTTGTCCATGGTATCCAGCCAGTCCAGATTCACGGCGCCGGGAATGTGCCCACCCCTGGCAGAGCTTTGCTTGGTGCCCACGTATTCTTCATAACTGCGAGCATCCCAGATTTTACAATTGTCATCTTCCAGTGAGGCCAGCACATCCACCAGTTCTGCTCTTGCTTCGCCGTCAATGGTCAGATGTACTTCAGTTGGTGTGGCATAAAAAGGATCGGTATCAACAGGGTGTCCTTCCTTGTACCAGGCATGTATTCCACCGTTGAGGTAGGAATAGTGAGTGTGGCCAATCAGGTCCAGTGTCCAGATAAAGCGTCCGGCCCAGCCTCCACCCTCATCGTCGTAGACGACGATATGCTTGTCCTGCTCATAGCCGATTCGGGAAAAAAGCAATTCCAGTTTTTCAATATCGGGAAGCTTACCGGGTGCAGGTGCTTCACCGCAGACCAGTTCAGATGGATTGATATGTATAGCGCCTGGCACATGGACCTGCTCGTAGGTGCTGGCCTGGCTGACATCAATGATTAACAGCTGGCTGTCTTCCAGTACTGCTTCCAGGGCTTCGGGTTCTATAACCAGTTCGAGATTCAGGGACATAGGAGAGCCAGTCAGGTAAAAGGGGAATTCTAACTGATTCCCTTGCTCATGGTGAAATGAAGGTCGGGTTAAGGGTTGTAAGCCATGTGATGAGAATTCTGCTTCAACAATCAGAAATGTTCAGATGCTTTTTAACGTTCTGCTTATTTGCCGATAATTCTCCATTCTTTCAGACTGGATTTTACTTTCATCCACCGCCTTGTTCAGGGCGCAGCCTGGTTCCTGTTCATGCCTGCAATCACGAAACTTGCACTGATCCAGGTATGGCTTGAATTCAACAAATCCATCAAGCAGCGTTTCAGGGTCAAGATGTTCAAGATGAAATTCGCGAATGCCGGGAGAATCAATAAGGTCTCCGCCATCCGGGAAATGGTAAAGCCTTGCTGCCGTGGTGGTGTGCTTGCCCTTATCTTTCGCATCTGAAAGATTGCCTACTTGTGTATTGGCCTCAGGCAGCAAGGTATTAACCAGTGCTGATTTGCCGACACCGGATTGGCCGACAAAAACCGAGGTCTTGTTTTCCAGGTGCTGTTTCAGGGCATCAATATTTTCCCCGGTTTTCGTGGAAACCTTGAGAACAGGGTAATCAATGTTTCTGTAAATCTCCTGAAGATGTTCCAGTGCTTCACTGTTATCACTGTTGATGAGGTCAGTCTTGTTCAGTAAAACGATTGGCTTGATTCGGTAATGCTCAGCAGCAACAAGGTATCTGTCAATCAGGTTGCCAAAAGGCTCAGGCAATGGCGCGATCACGATGATGATCTGGTCAATATTGGCAGCAACGGGTTTCAGCTCTCCCATTCCCGAGGGTCGCTCCAGAAAGTTTTCGCGGGGCAGGCCGGCTATCACGACACCGGCAGGATCACCTTCCTGCCAGATGACGTAGTCACCTGCTACCAGCAGGTCAAGATTGGAGCGTTGGAAACAACGAAAGATTTTTCCCTGGTCATTACCTTCCAGCGCTTCGATATCCAGCTGCTGACCAAAGTTGGAGATGACAATTCCTTTTTGTTCGTCACCCAGGTTTGCAGCCTGTAATACTTCTTCAATTTGCGCTTCCTTTTTTTCAGCTCGCTTTGTATAAGCGTCCTGCATTTTCTGGATGCGCCATAATTGTCGCTGGCTAAGTTGTTTTTTCTTCATTGAGCATATTATCAATGCCTTTGCTACAATCCTTCAACAATTACTATTCAATGCACTGACAAAATGGATAAAAAGCAGCACCTGATATGGATTGACCTTGAAATGACCGGCCTGATTCCTGAATCTGACCGGATAATTGAAATAGCCACCATTATTACCAATACGGATTTGCAGGTTGTTGCTGAGGGGCCCGTGCTGGCTATTTATCAGCCAGAAGAAATTCTCAATGGAATGGATGAATGGAATCAGCGACACCACGGTTCTTCAGGTCTTGTTGAACGGGTTCGCTTGAGTCCCAACAATGAAAGTGAAGCAGAACAGGCGACACTCAAGTTTCTCAGTCAGTACTGCGAAGCCGGCTTTTCACCCATGTGCGGTAACAGTATTTGCCAGGACAGACGCTTCCTGGCTCGCTATATGCCTTCACTGGAGAAATTCTTTCATTATCGCAATCTGGATGTGAGTTCGATCAAAGAGCTGGCCAAGCGCTGGCGCCCGGACATCGCAGATGGCATAAAAAAACAGGGAGCGCACCTTGCCCTTGATGACATCAAGGACTCGATAGAGGAACTGCGCCATTACCGGGAACATTTTTTCCGTACCCAGCGACAATAGTTCTTTGAGGCAAAAAAAATGCCCTGAAAAATCAGGGCATAAGTGGAATCACAAAGGCTTTCGCCAGGAACTCTATGAGGGAGAGAAAAGTTCCACCATTGACTGCTAACCACAATCGCTAGGTACTAACATTTACGGCCAGTATTTAGTCCCGGATCACCTGGATTTCAATTTTTTTTGGCCGGCTGTATTTTTACTGGAAATCGTGATTAACGAGTGAATATAAAGTGAAGCAATTATTGACAAAAATTTTCTGGTTTGTGCTTTCACCATTTGAAAAAGGTGAAGATCCCTACGAGTACAAGCCTTCAAGTCGAACCATTCTCATTATTGTGGGCATCCTTTTTTCAGGGCTTTCCGGTGGCTCCCTGTTTTTTTCAATCCAGCAGGGTGAATACGCTGCCTTTTTACCGATCATTGTTTTTTTCTGCGTTGGCGCAGTGAGCCTTATCATCGGCTTTCTGGGTAGTGACCGGGCAGTGGCCTCACTCTGGGGAACAGGAAATAAAAGAAGCCGGCGCTAGAGAGTTACCGTTAATCCGTTTTTATCTGGGTAGGCTGGAGGCGCTTGATCCCTGCACTAATTATTCAGCAGGTTTGCAGGGGAATACTGGTCAGTGAGAATTCGCTGTTGTGTGTCCCAGGTAATATCCGTACTCATGAATTGGGGAAAGCGGGTAATGTCCATGCCGAAAGGCTTAAGCCTGTTTTCAAATTCGGGGGCCTTTGCAATCAGTGAGTCTTTGTCAGGCAGAGGCTGCATGGATGCAACCACGACACGGTTGCCTGTTCCGCTCATCCGAATATTAAAAAACTCACCAAACACGCTCTGGTAGGTGTTTGACTCAGCCGCGTAAAGGCGACTGGTAGAAAAGGTATTGGCTATGACCATGCCATTTTCCGGCAGCAGTTTCTTTACTTCTTCAAGAAACTCGACTGACATCAGGTGTTCCGGAATGTATTCACCGTTAAAAGCATCAAGGATTACCAGGTCAAACTTTTCTCCACGTAAGCCAGCGCGCTTGATATAGACACGGGCGTCACCGATATCCACTTTAATCTTCTCTGTTTCCCTGAAGCCGAAATAATCTCTGGCTACACGAAAAACAGCATCATCGATTTCCGAAATGATAATTTCTGAATTGGGAAACAGTGTGCTGTAGGTATCCGGCAAGGTTCCACCGCCCAGCCCAACAATAAGAATGCGCCTGGGGTTGTCCTGTACCAGCAAACTGGACAATGTCATTTTTGCATAGGGAAAGACCAGTTCCTGCGGATTCTCAAGGAAACGGCAACTCTGGTTCTGGCCAATACGGCTCGTGATGGTAAACCGCATGCAGCGACGATTGGAATCTTCTGTCACTACGATATTGCGATACAGTGAGCGTTCCTGGTGGATATAGCGAACGCCATTCTGGGCAAAAAGATCGGCAGTCAGTATGACAAGTGCCAGGACAACAAAAACAATGATGTGCCACTTGAATTGAGACAAGGCGCTGGGCGCTTTATGGTTTTTCATTCAGATGTTGCCTGTAGTTTCGAGCTGGCGATAATAGCAGCAATGCCTGATGCCACCAGGACCACAAACATGGTAATAAGAATCTGATTCACTTCAAACCACAGTACCAGGTAAAAGGAAGTGGCCAGGGTACCCAGTGCACTTCCCAGGGTGGAAACAAAATACAGTTTGCCTGCCACATGGCCGCTGCCATGAGTACTTTGCACCAGCAGACGCACCGAATAGGGAGCGATCATGCCCATGATTGCAGTGGGGATGAAAAAAAGAATCATGGAAACCACCAGCGATCCATACCGGGGGTCTTCAATCTGAAGAAAAAGAAACTCCATGATGGGATTCGCCCAGAGAATCAGTGGAATAAGTAGCAAGGCGGCACCGATAAAAAAAGTACCGTAAGTTTTCAGATTGGGATTAAGCAGTGACAGTTTGCCGCCGCTAAGATAGCCCACAGAAAGGGAAAGCATGAACACGGTAATGATGGAGCCCCAAACGTAGATGCTGCTGCCAAAATAGGGCGCAAGTATTCGACCGCCCAATAGTTCTATCGCCATGATAATAAAGCCTGCAATAAAGGCCAGCACCATTACCAGTGGTGTTTGTATTACATTGTTTGTTGAGGAGCTCATTGAAGTCACGCAGTATACCTAAATCAATGTGCTGGCAATACCAACTAATATTGCGGCTATTACTCTTGTCGTGGCTTCGTTAAAAGTGAAATCCGAACCACTCTCGTAACTATCAGTACTGTTCGCGGTCTCGAATTTCACTTTTGCTTCGCCACAACTTCGCTCATGACGCCGCCTGCTTTAGGCTATGATGCGTGCTATACCGGCATCGGTCGACAAGCTGCAACCCCATTCCGTAATCCCTTGCTCCTATTGTTAATGTTATTCTTTCATCATGAGCGAGATCATCAGGCGAGCATCATTTTCCCGTTGTGGCCGCTACAGGTACGCGCTCTGGCGCGAGTGGGATCCTGCCTTTCCTCAGGTGCTGTTTATTGGATTGAATCCTGCCACTGCCGATGCGGAAAAGGATGACAACACCATGCGGCGGTGTATGTACTATGCCCGCGATTGGGGATACGGCAGCATGGCAGTGGGTAATCTCTTTGCCTTTCGCACCACATGGCCAGCGGAGTTGAAAAAAGCCAAGGATCCGGTTGGGAAAAACAACGACCGCTGGTTGAGAAAGTTAACCAGGGAGTCAGATATGACGGTTGTCATGTGGGGCAATGATGGAGGCTTTCTTGGCAGATCGTCGAAAGTATTGACAGGAATTCCGGATCCATATTGTTTTAAAGTGACATCCAGGGGTGAGCCTCACCATACAAGAGGCTTGTCTAACGGCATAAAACCTTCACCATTCAGGAAAATTCAATGACTGAACAACGCCCCCCTTTACCGCCTTTCACTGAAGAAACCGCGAAACAAAAAGTACGTACAGCCGAAGATGGCTGGAACAATCGAAATCCTGAAAAGGTCTCTATGGCCTATACACCGGATTCCCAGTGGCGAAACCGCAATGAGTTTTTCAATGGCCGGGAAGAAATCCAGGCCTTCCTTGAACGTAAATGGGAGAAAGAACAGGACTATCGATTAATCAAGGAACTTTGGGCGTTCACGGATAATCGCATTGCCGTGCGTTTTGCCTATGAGTGGCATGATGATGCCGGCCAGTGGTATCGGTCCTATGGCAACGAGAACTGGGAGTTTGATACCGATGGTTATATGGCC
>Ga0181553_10000212_pt1 | contig 47874 bp, 53 predicted proteins | sample 011ome_17_FD_133753 | JGI IMG/M metagenome (GOLD analysis project Ga0181553, IMG submission 133753) | Coastal salt marsh microbial communities from the Groves Creek Marsh, Skidaway Island, Georgia - 011502XT metaG (megahit assembly) | ecosystem: Environmental > Aquatic > Marine > Intertidal...
CCTCTGGTGCTATTTGCTGGTTCAGGGGCTGAGCTTTACCGAGGGCTTGCGGCTGTCATTGTTGGCGGTATGATCGTGAGTACGATTTTCACGCTGTTACTAATTCCTAGCTTATTGCAAACTAATTGGAAGACACTGTTCAAAACGCCCACTCATTGAGGTGCAATAGTAGAGTGACCGGCTTTTTTCCAAGCCTTTATTCCACCTTCAACGTTATAAACTTGCTGAAAACCATGCTGAGCCATCAAATAACGTCCAACTGTAAAACTTCGATTGCCTGAACGACAAATAATCGCAACAGCTTGATCTGGTGAAATATGTTGACCCGCCTGTTGCATCCAAAGTCGTGGGTTTGCACGGCCCTTTTCATCAAAAAACATAATGGCAATACTACCCGGAACAATACCCGTTTGTTCCCATTCACCAGGAGTACGCACATCAATCAATACCACATTATCATCTAGTAATTGTTTGAGCTGTTGTATATTGATATTTTCCGGCTGCGCATTAGCAATAGAAGAACCTAAAACCACCAGAAAACAAAATAGGCTTGCTTTAGATACGATGGTAAATTTCAACATAATTTGTCCCTTTGTCTATTCAAATGAATTATTGACTACAGTCATCTAAGTGCTGCGAAAAATAGGTTGTTAAAAAGTCAGAAAAATTAACTTCATCTGCATGTTCAATTTGTTGTTGTTTCGCAATGCTCTGTTCTGCCAGATAGGAAAATTTCTCTTGCAAGTCAGCATCAGACATTTCAGAAAACTGATCACAATATTGCTTACCTATAGTAGCAATAAAATCATAATAAGATAGTTTAGACTGTTGCATTTGTTGGAGCAATTTTGCTGATAAAGTGTGTTCTTGGTCTGCAGCAGCATCAGCAAACACTTCCAAACTAGCCAGATATTTCTGGGCTTTGTCTCCCATCAACTCAGCAACTGATTGCATATCAACTAATAATTCATTGGCCCATTCATTTATAGGAATACTCTCCCCTGCACGCCTCAAATGAAGGCCTGGTTTACGGCCATGATGTGCAACCTCATATTCATTAAAATCAATTTCTTCTTGCTCAGCTTCACCGATGATTGCATCATCACCGAGCAAACAATACATGAATAATACTTCAACAAAGTCTAGCTGAGTTTGATCTATTCCTATCGATGAAAATGGATTGATATCCATTGAACGAATTTCAACATAACGAATACCTCGCCGCAACAATGCATGTGTGGGCTTTTCATTACGGTTGGATAATTGTTTCGGTCGAACTGTGCCATAGTATTCATTCTCTATTTGTAAGATGTTGGCATTTAATTGCCTATATTCACCATCACTTTGAATACCAATTTCTTCATAAGGTTGATAAGGAGTCTCTATAGCCCGTGTTAAACAATTCACATAATCTTGCAGATTGTCATAACATGCTTTAATACCAATTTCATTTTCTCTATGGTTGGTATATCCAATATCCCCTAATCTCAATGAAGTTGCATATTGCCCATACATTGTTTGCTCATCCCAATACTTCAAATCTTTTACACCTTTGTGGGTGAAAGATTTGTCTACCGCTGGTGATGCCCCAAACAAATATGGGATCAACCAACCAATGCGTTGTAAGTTTCGGATGATCTTAAAATATTCTTGGTTAACGAAATCACTTAACTCACCTTGATGTTGTTGAGCCTGTTGCCACTGTGGCCAAAATGTCTCATTAATAGATAAGTTTATATGAATCCCTGCGATTACCTGCATCATTTTCCCATAGCGATAACCAAGACCTTTACGATAAACGTGTTTCATTTGACCGATATTACTGCTGCCATACTCAGCGATACGAATGCTGTTTTCACCCATTAATTTACAAGGCATGCTCGCTGGCCAAAGACACTCATGATGTATATTCGGATATGTAAATTGATGAATTTTACTCAAAAAACTGAGCGCCTCTTCCCCACAGTGCAGTGGTGGTGTGACAAATTCTAGTAAAGCCTCAGAATAGTCCGTAGTAATGTAAGGATGAGTTAAACTTGCGCCTAACGCAGAGGGATGATCACTTTGAGCGATGACACCAGAATAGTTTGTACGTAGGGATTCTTTTTCAATGCCTACCTTGCCTATCTTAAATATAGATGCTAGCTGATGCTGAATGATCAGCTGACGATTGTTATGTATGGTTGAGCGCATAAGAAATAATTCAGTTATGTTTTTGGCGTCTTCTTGCCCAACACGATAGACTTGAGCAACTTATTATATCAATTATTCATAGTCGTCTTACAAGGAACAATACATGGCAAAAAAAAAATTTGGCGAGGGTTTTGCTCGTCTTGCAGATAGTACACATATAACCCAACTGACTGTGAAAAATACACAATCAGGCGCTGAGCACGTCCTACCGAATGTACCAGGTAAACAAGCGTCCGTGAGAATTTATTTTGCTATTTCACGCAACGCTAAAAAAGCAATCAGCTCACAACAAGCACAAATAGGATTACAGCTATTCGGTGATTATGTCACCGATGAATTAAATCACCCTGACGCTCATCCAAATATCCGTTTATTACTCAACATTATTGATAATGACGAAGTATGGCAGGTGGCGGTGAAATAAAATGGTTCAAGCGCCCTCATGGAATACTAATCTGGCCCCAGTCAAAGGCACTCCCAGGATCAGTTTTTCGTTCCGGTGCTATATCACAATGCCCGACAATTCTTTCAGCACTCAAGCTTGGATAATGGGCCAACAAGCAAGTTAATACCTGTTTCAATTTATCATACTGTTGTTGTGTATAAGCTTCTGTGTCGGTACCTTCAAGCTCAATACCAATCGAAAAATCATTGCAATCAGTGCGTCCCTGATAAACAGACTCACCCGCATGCCAAGCACGCTCATTAAAAGGCACGAACTGAGTTAGCTCACCCTTGCGCTCAATCAATAAGTGACTTGAAACGCACAAAGACTGTATTTTTTCAAAGTATGGGTGCACTCGAACATCTAGTTGATTAAGAAAAAACTTCTGCACATTGTGGGTGCCAAATTGCCCGGGCGGCAAACTAATATTATGTATCACAATCAAATCGATAGAACTGTCAGCCGGGCGCTCATTCTTATTTGGTGACGGCAGATATTGTGCCGGCGTAATCACATGTGTTTTAGGGTCAATATGCACAACGATAATTTACTCAGTCAATTGCTATTTAATAGTCTAGACTGCCCTGTAAACACAGTTGATGCAAGATGCTATTAAACTCTCGCCGTTTTAACGCAAACTCTCTGATGTCTAGACTAGAAGCCTCCATGGCTATGAGCGCAACCGATAGATCGATGTGGAAGCAAATGTTTATATGACGTGCAAAAAAAATCCCCTAACTCAATCAAACTATCTTAATAGGAGTAGGGGATCTTTTATATGCCACTTAGGTAAGGCCTACATGATGATTACATCATGCCGCCCATACCACCCATGCCACCCATATCAGGCGCACCCGCCATTGATGCGTTATCAGCAGGCAGCTCAGCTACCATGGCTTGAGTGGTAATCATTAGACCAGCAACTGATCCAGCATTTTGTAATGCAGAACGTGTCACTTTAGTCGGATCAAGAATACCCATAGCAATCATGTCACCGTATTCACCTGTTGCAGCGTTGTACCCGAAATTGCCTTCACCTTCGTCAACTTTCGCCAATATCACTGATGCTTCATCACCTGCGTTGGTAACAATCTGACGCAGTGGCTCTTCCATTGCACGACGTGCAATGTTTACGCCCGCATCTTGATCAGCATTATCACCAGTGACATTGTTCAATGCTTTGCGCGCTCGAATCAATGCAACACCACCACCAGGAACAACACCTTCCTCAACTGCAGCACGTGTTGCGTGCAAGGCATCTTCCACTCTGGCTTTCTTTTCTTTCATTTCCATCTCAGTAGCTGCACCGACTTTAATCACTGCCACACCACCGGCAAGTTTTGCCATACGTTCTTGCAGTTTCTCTTTATCGTAATCTGAAGATGACTCTTCGATTTGTGCGCGAATTTGTTCAACGCGAGCGGTGATTTCACCTGCTTGTCCTGCACCATCAACAATTGTGGTATTTTCTTTTGAGATATGAACACGCTTTGCTGTACCAAGATCTTCCAAAGTCGCTTTTTCTAGTGATAAACCAACCTCTTCAGAAATGACAGTACCACCAGTCAAAATTGCAATATCCTGTAACATGGCTTTTCTGCGGTCACCAAAGCCAGGCGCTTTTACCGCTGCGACTTTGACGATACCACGAATGGTATTCACAACTAATGTCGCTAATGCTTCACCTTCAACATCCTCTGCAATAATCATCAATGGACGACCAGATTTTGCCACGCCTTCGAGTAATGGAAGCAAATCGCGAATATTAGAAACTTTCTTGTCATGTAAAAGAATGAACGGGTCATCCATGTCACATGACATATTGTCTTGGTTGTTAACAAAGTACGGTGATAAATAGCCACGATCAAACTGCATACCTTCAACAACGTCCAGTTCATTTTCTAATGCATTACCTTCTTCAACGGTAATGACACCCTCTTTGCCCACTTTATCCATGGCTTCTGCGATTATGTCACCCACAGACGAATCTGAGTTAGCAGAGATACTACCGACTTGTGCGATAGCTTTATTATCTGCGCACGGCTTTGAGAGTGATTTTAATTCTTCTACAGCGGCTGACACGGCTTTATCTATGCCACGCTTCAAATCCATCGGATTCATACCTGCCGCTACAGCTTTCATGCCTTCGCGAACGATAGATTGTGCGAGAACTGTTGCGGTCGTTGTACCGTCACCGGCAACATCAGAAGTTTGCGATGCCACTTCCTTCACCATTTGCGCGCCCATATTCTCAAGCTTATCTTCTAATTCGATTTCTTTGGCAACTGAGACACCATCTTTGGTGACTGTTGGCGCGCCAAAAGATTTGTCTAATACTACATTGCGTCCCTTAGGACCTAATGTTGCTTTTACTGCGTCTGCTAAGATGTTGACTCCAGCAACCATACGGGCTCTGGCTTCATCTCCAAAAGTAACTTGCTTTGCACTCATTTGTGTTTACCTTCGTTATATTTAAGTTATCAATAATTATGTGTGATCGGATATCTGTTGTGCGTGCTATCTGCGCATTAGCCTTCAATGACAGCCATCACGTCATCTTCACGCATGACGAGGAGGTCATCACCATCAACCTTCACCTCAGTACCTGAGTATTTGCCGAATAACACAGTATCGCCGACTTTTACGTCAACTGGACGTACATCACCGTTTTCATTCACTTTGCCATTACCCACAGCCACAACTTCACCTTTACTAGGCTTTTCAGTGGCGGAGTCTGGGATCACAATGCCACCTGGACTAGTGCGTTCTTCTTCCATGCGTTTGACGACGATGCGGTCGTGTAAAGGACGTAAGTTCATGTTTCTCATCTCCTAACAATTAAATTCTACGTTGAAATGGTCTATCAAAGCACTCGCTTTAATAAAATAATTCTTTTAAAACAATGGCTTATTTTATTTTAGCACTCTAATGTTATGAGTGCTAATCATACTGTCGAACTCGCATAAGTCAAGCCAGACTAATGCGCCTTAAAGTACACTTTAGCGCTAACCCCACGGATCATGGTCCTTACGCTTCGCCTCACCCTCTATTATGCGATTATCTCGTGTCTCCGATGAAGAACCACGAACAGAACCGGCAAAAGAACGCACACTGAGCCCGCTTAATAGCCCACGGATGATGGCACGACGAGTAAACGGCAACAGACACAACAAACCCAATGCATCTGTGAGAAAACCTGGTGTCAATAACAATGCTCCACCAATCAATAAAGCAACGCCCTCCAACATAGTTTCTGCAGGTAACTCACCCATCGCTATTTGCCGTTGAAATTTAGCCATAGTTTGAAAACCTTGTGCACGTAACAATGACACGCCTAACAATGCCGTTAACACTACACAGGTTACCGTTGCCAGGGCTCCAATGAATCCACCGATTTGTATAAACAAATAGATTTCTACCAAAGGAAGGATGATAAATAGCGCCAACAAAATCGGAAATAGTCGCATTTAACAAAAAGCATCGTCGTAAGTCATACAGGCTTATATGGAGACAAAAGATTTTTTTTCAACGCTCAAACATAAAATAATTTACAGACAGTGGTTTTCACACAACAATAGCAGCAACATTAGAATAGATAATTAGAGGCTCCAATTGAATCTATTAACAATCACTTCAATGAATCGAACTAACGAATGACGCAGATCGATGAAATTGATTTATAGAACTAACATACCTTAATAATGCCAAAAGGTCATGATAAACGATGATTCAACATCATCAGCCCTGATGCTGATAATAAGCAATTTTGGAAACCTTGAAGAAGCACAAGCCTGTGCGAAAGACCTTCTCGCGCAACGATTAATTGCGTGTGCAAACTTAATCCCTGGCGTAATATCACTCTATCCTTGGGAAAATGAACTAACCGAAGACCAAGAGTGTCTTGTTATAATGAAAACACTCAATCATCAAACACCAAGCGTTGTGGATTACTTAGAGTCACATCACTCTTATGATATTCCTGAAATCCTCATATTACCTGTCAATGAAACTACCGATGCCTATCTATCATGGATAAAAAAAGAAATCTCTTAATAAGCTTTTTCATTGCTTTGTTATTTAATCATACCTATGCGGATGGACTGTTCGGGAACGCTCCTGAGCCGACCTTTTTAAATGTCGACCAAGCTTTCCAGCTTAGTGCTCATGCTGAAACCAGCAATCGAGTGACACTTTATTGGCTGATAGCTGATGGCTACTATCTGTATAAAAAACGCCTTTCGGTAAGCAGTGACAACGCTCACATAGGTGAGATAGTTCTACCCACGGGTAAACAACAACACGACGAGTTTTTTGGTGACGTAGAAATTTATGAGCAACAATTAGAAATCTCTGTACCTATTATTAATGCTGGGCAAATGATTACTCTCAACATAGGGTATCAGGGATGCGCACATGCAGGATTATGTTATCCGCCTACAACTCGCACGCTTGATATAGAACTACCTTCCACGCCAGCAGCTCAGCTAGAAACTGCAGTCTCAACAAACAATTCAAACTCACAGATTTCAGAGCAAGATCAATTTGCTCAGCGTCTTTCCAATCAGAATCTCACAACTGTATTGTGGCTATTTTTATTGGCCGGTTTATTGTTAGCTTTCACACCCTGCGTATTCCCAATGATTCCAATATTGTCGAGTATTATTGCTGGACAAGGTGAAAACATGACCACAGCGCGCGGGTTCAGGTTATCTTTAGTGTACGTACTAGCTATGGCATTAACCTATACCCTGGCCGGCATACTAGTCGGTATGACCGGGGCTAACCTACAAATATGGTTCCAAAATCCATGGATCATTAGTAGCTTCGCTTTGCTATTTGTGATTTTGTCACTGTCCATGTTTGGCTTTTACGAATTACAAATGCCTAACGCTTTGCAATCACGCTTAACTGCTATCAGCAGTCGCCAGCAAAGCGGTTCATATATTGGTGCTGGCATCATGGGATTATTATCAGCACTCATTGTCGGACCCTGCGTAACCGCACCCTTAATCGGCGCCCTGATTTACATAGCAGAAACCGGTGACCCAATCATCGGAGGCCTAGCCTTATTCGCACTCAGCATGGGCATGGGTCTCCCGTTATTACTTATTGGTACCTCGGCAGGGAAATACTTACCCAAAGCTGGCGGATGGATGGAACCAATTAAAGCCGTATTTGGGGTAATGTTGTTGGCCTTAGCCATCTGGTTCCTAGAACGCATTCTAGAGATGCCCATTATTCTTGGCTTATCCGGCGCATTACTCATCGGTTGCGCCATGTTCATGGGCGTCTTCAACCCCACGACTTCAGCATGGGCACGATGTCGTCAAACGCTTGCGTGGCTACTGTTAGTATACGGCACATTACTCTTGATCGGCGCCAGTGCTGGCAGCCACAATTTAATTAAGCCACTGCAAAATATCTTCGTCAGCACCGAACAAAGCGGCTCAAGCAAACAACATTTGGAATTTGAACAAATCCGTGGAGTAGAGGGTTTGAACGCCGTCTTAGATCGAGCACGCACCGAATCTAAGCCTGTATTTCTGGACTTCTATGCCGATTGGTGTATCGCCTGTAAAGAGTTAGATGTCTACACGTTCACAGACACTGACGTACAATTAGCACTCAATGGCTTCATATTAATTCAAACAGATGTCACCGAAAACAATCAACAAGACCAAGAATTACTCTCCTCATTGGGACTATTTGGTCCACCGGCACTGTTATTTTATGACACAACTGGTCTAGAGGATAAATCCTCACGTTTAGTTGGGTTTATTGAGGCACCGGCTTTTATCCAACACATTGAACGTTTTAAGCTCAAACTTTGAACAAACTATGGAATAAAATCGTCTAACTGCCATGAAAATGTGGGTATTTTCTTCAATCTTGCTTATAAATAGCTTTTATTAGTCAGTGCAGTCAGTTACTATCATCGACTATAAGATCGTGCGTTGTGTCTCTAGCTGACTAGTTAGGACGCGACAGGCTAAATAACCTCCAAAGTTAAGTTAAACACGTAACTAATGTCGCTTAACACCAAGAGCACAAACAATGAAAGAATCATCATGAGCAATATACTGCTATTGAATGGCCCAAACCTGAATTTACTCGGTACACGTGAACCTGAAGTATATGGCTATGATACGCTAGAAGATATTGTCGAACAGGTGTCACAACAAGCACTACAATTAGGGCATACACTTGAACACTGCCAAAGCAATGCTGAACATCTTTTAATTGATCAGATACATAACGCCAAAAAAAATAACACAGCTTTTATTTTGATCAACCCTGGCGCCTTCACTCATACGAGCATCGCATTACGCGACGCATTCCTTGGCGTATCTATACCTTTCATAGAAATTCATCTTTCTAATGTGTTTGCACGAGAAGATTTTCGACAGATATCTTATCTATCGGATATTGCCGTAGGCGTCATTAGCGGCATGGGCAAACAAGGTTACTTGCTGGCACTACAAGCCGCACATCAACAGATCACTACTTAAAAAATAAAAATCACTATGGACATACGCAAGATAAAAAAACTTATTGAACTGCTTGAAGAATCTGGTATTGCAGAAATTGAAATCGCTGAAGGTGAAGAGTCAGTAAGAATTACACGCGAGATAAAAAACCCTATTACAGCCCCCGTGCAATATGCAGCAGCACCAGTGGCCGCAGCACCGACACCAGCTGAAATCGCTGTCAACTCGCAAGATGCCCCTAGCACTGATGAAGCGGAAGTTTCCGGCCATCAAATTAAGTCTCCTATGGTGGGAACCTTCTATGAAGCATCATCTCCAGGCGCAACACCTTTCACTGATGTCGGTAAACAAGTGAAAGCCGGCGATACGCTATGCATTATTGAAGCGATGAAAATGCTTAATCAGATCGAAAGTGATAAATCAGGCACTGTGAAAGCTGTCCTTGTTGAAAATGGCCAGCCGGTTGAGTTTGATCAACCTCTATTCATCATCGAATAAAACGTCACAGTCAAACACGTTGTGTGTCTTCACCCTATGTGAGATACACCTGAAATTTTACAGTTGAAGAATAATTATCATGTTAGAAAAAGTTGTTATTGCCAACCGCGGTGAAATTGCTCTAAGAATTCTTCGCGCATGCCGTGAGTTGGGTATAAAAACCGTTGCAATACACTCTACTGTTGATCGCGATCTCAAGCATGTAAAACTCGCTGATGAGTCTGTATGTATTGGACCTGCACCATCAACAGAAAGTTACTTGAATATTCCCGCTATTATTAGTGCTGCAGAAGTTACTGACGCCACTGCGATTCATCCCGGCTATGGATTCCTCTCCGAGAATGATGACTTTGCAGAGCGTGTAGAATCCAGCGGTTTTATTTTCATAGGGCCTACTGCTGAAACCATTCGTAAGATGGGTGACAAAATCTCTGCCAAGCAAGCTATGCAAGAAGCAGGAGTGCCTTGTGTCCCCGGGTCACCTGAACCACTGACAGATGACTTTGCAAGCAATTCCAAATTAGCCAATCAAATTGGCTATCCGATCATCGTCAAAGCAGCCGGTGGTGGTGGCGGGCGCGGCATGCGTATCGTGCGTGGTGATGATGAATTATCAAAAGCTATCTCGTTAACGCGAGCTGAAGCCGCCAACGCCTTTAATAACGATACACTCTATATGGAGAAGTTTCTCGAAACTCCTCGTCACATCGAAATACAAGTGTTAGCAGATTCTTATGGTAACGCGATCTTTTTAGGTGAAAGAGATTGCTCTATGCAACGTCGTCATCAAAAAGTCATCGAAGAGGCGCCAGCGCCAGGACTTAGCGAAGCGCAGCGTCAAGATATTGGTAAACGCTGTACCGATGCCTGTAAACATATCGGTTATCGAGGAGCAGGCACTTTTGAGTTTCTCTATGAAAACAATGAATTTTATTTCATCGAAATGAATACACGTGTTCAGGTTGAGCACCCCGTCACTGAATATATTTCAGGTGTGGATATTGTTAAGCAGCAACTATTGATAGCCTCAGGTGAAAAACTCTCAATCACACAAGAGAATGTCAATCTGAAGGGGCATTCCATCGAATGCCGACTCAATGCCGAAGACTCTGAGACGTTCATTCCTAGCCCCGGCAAGATCCAACGTTTCCACAGTGCTGGTGGCCTAGGTGTGCGAGTTGACTCACATATTTACAGTGGCTACAGCGTGCCACCAAACTATGATTCGATGATTGGCAAGCTAATCACCTATGGGGATAATCGAGAAACCGCAATTAAACGTATGCGTGGCGCTCTACAAGAGATGATTATCGATGGCATCAAGACCAACATTCCACTTCAACTCAGATTAATGAACGATCCTGAATTTGTTAAAGGTGAAGTAGATATTCATTACTTAGAAAGACTGCTCGAGTCAAGCAAAGATAAATAATCATGCTGCAATTGCGCTTGCATACAGATGCTGCATCCAGTGAGCGCATTGAAGATCTTCTGTTTAACTGTGGTGCCGTAAGTATTTCATTTGAAGATGCAGCCGATCAACCCATCCTAGAACCCCCTATCGGTGATCACCCTATATGGTCTAATTTAATTATCCAAGCCCATTTCATTGAACGTGATGCCTTTGATCTCGCATGCAAGGCACTCGAACACGAGACAGCTATTCATTCACAGATAGAATTGGCCCAGATCGACAATCAAGGATGGCAAGAAAAATTTCAGCAGCTGTTCACTGCCATGCAATTCGGTTCACTGTGGATTTACCCTTCATGGGAAAACAACCCGTGTCCTGATGGTACCAGCCTACAGCTCGATCCCGGCTTAGCATTTGGTACTGGCCACCATCCAACAACCTATTTATGCCTTGAGAGCCTCAGCCAAATGGCACTGCAAAATAAAAAAGTAATTGATTTTGGCTGTGGCAGTGGCATCTTGGCGTTATCCGCATATCTGCTGGGTGCTCAACATGTTTATGCGGTTGATATAGATCCTCAGGCTATCACCGCTAGCATTGATAATGCGCGCAGAAACCAGTTATCACTCGAGGCTCTCACCATTGGCACGCCCGATGAATTAAATGGCATACAAACTCAAATCATAATGGCCAATATTCTGGCCGCCCCATTAATACAACTTCGTGACGAACTCATTAAACACCTTCTCCCGCAAGGGACATTATTGTTATCTGGCATTCTAGACGAGCAAACTGATGCTATCATTGAGCACTATTCGCGATATTGCGATTATCAGCAGAGCTACTCAAAAGCGGGCTGGTCAGCCATTTGCCTCACTTCGAAATCTAACCTTATCATCAATTAATTTTTTATGGATGTCTCAACCCGACATGCAGTAGTATGATGCACCTCGTTAATATATGCGCATCAATCTATGCAAATAGGTCCTCATCAATTAGACAATAACTTGTTTGTCGCCCCCATGGCCGGTGTATCTGACTTAATATACCGTAAGTTATGTCGAGTATGGGGGGCGGGTTATTCCATTTCTGAAATGGTCAGTGCTAAAGAAGATCTTTGGTATACAAAAAAGTCCTCAATCCGGCGTAACCATATAGACGAGTCAAGCCCCAGAGCAGTTCAAATTGTTGGGTCTGAGCCTGAACAATTGGCTAAAGCTGCGCGTTTTAATGTTGACAACGGTGCTGACATCATTGATATCAACATGGGGTGTCCAGCTAAAAAAGTCTGCAAGGTACTGGCAGGCTCTGCTTTGCTAGCCGACGAAGATTTAGTGAAAAGAATTTTAGAAGCGGTGGTTGAGGAGGTTGACGTGCCAGTGACACTAAAAATACGTACCGGCACGGATGAAAATAATCGCAACGGTGTGCGTATCGCCAAAATCGCTGAAGACAGTGGCATTCAATGTTTAACCGTTCACGGGAGAACCCGCGCCTGTCGTTTTAAAGGAGAGGCGGAATACGAGACCATTAGAAAGATCAAACAATCTGTCAATATCCCTGTAGTTGCAAATGGTGATATTAATTCTCCAGAAAAAGCAAAAAAAGTCTTGGCAATTACTAACGCAGATGCGATTATGCTCGGCAGAGCGGCACAGGGTCAGCCGTGGCTATTTCGCGCAATTGACCACTATCTAAAATTTAACAAAAAAGTTCTTCCCCCGTCTTCGGAGGAAGTGCGTACTGTTATATTGACTCACTTACAAGAACTGTATTCCTTCTACGGCAAAGAATCAGGCGTACGTATTGCACGTAAACATATTGGTTGGTACTACGACCACCTCACAGATATGCAGCAATACAAAAAAAGTGTTTTAACAATAGAAGAAGCTGATACTCAGCTCAATACCGTACGCAAACAATTACAGAATATAAAAATAAAAATGGAGACTGTTGCATGACTAACCCAGTAACACCACTAAACGTATCCGAGTTACAACCCGTGACTCCCACCCAAACATTAAGAGAATCTGTTGCAGATTCGTTGAAAAGTTACTTCAGCAAGCTCGATGGCCACACACCCGATGACCTGTACCGCATGGTCATTGAAGAGGTAGAAAAACCTTTATTAGAGTCTGTAATGAACTATTGTGGAGGCAATCAAACTAAAGCGGCGAAATGTCTAGGCTTAAACCGCGGTACGCTTAGAAAAAAACTAAAGCATTACGACGTAAGATAATTAAATCAATGTCAGATACCCTACAGCCACGACACATCAAACGTGCACTGATCAGCGTTTCAGACAAAACTGGCATTGAGAAATTTGCACAAGCATTGCAAGAGGCTGGCGTACATATACTCTCCACGGGTGGTACTGCAGCTCAGTTAAAATCTGCCAACATTACGGTTACTGATGTAAGCGAACATACTCAATTCCCTGAAATAATGGGTGGCCGAGTCAAGACCTTACACCCCAAGATTCATGGTGGCATTCTCGGTCGTGCAGGCACTGACGATGAAGTCATGCAAGCGCATGATATTGAGGCAATCGATTTAGTTATTGTCAATCTGTATCCATTTGCCGCCACTATTGCCAAACCTAACTGCACGCTAGATCTAGCCATAGAGAATATCGATATTGGCGGCCCGGCTATGATTCGTGCAGCAGCTAAAAATCATGATCGAGTCGCTGTTGTCGTCAACCCAAATGACTACGATGTGTTATTGAAGGAACTCTCTGACAATGACTTTTGCCTGCAACATACCACGCGTGCCGAATTAGCCCGTAAAGCCTTCAGTCATACGGCTGAATACGATGGCATGATTGCGAACTATCTGGGTCAGCAAAATGAAGTGGAGTTTCCAGCTAATCTACACCTTGCATTAAATCAAAAACAAACTCTGCGCTATGGTGAAAATCCTCATCAACAAGCCAGCTTCTACAGTGAGAAAAACCCACCCTCAGATAGCATCGCAGCAGCTGAATTTATTCAAGGCAAAGAGTTATCGTTCAATAATATTGCAGATACTGATGCAGCTTTACAGTGTGTAAAACAATTTGACCAAGCTGCTTGTGTGATTGTCAAACACGCTAACCCATGCGGAGTGGCTGTCGCAAATGACATACATCAAGCCTATCAAAAAGCCTATCAAACCGATCCGACCTCTGCGTTTGGCGGCATCATCGCATTTAATCGTACCTTAGACCGCGCAACAGCCCAAAGTATACTGAACCAACAATTTGTTGAAGTCATTATCGCGCCAGGTATCGAAGAAGGGGTGGCAGAAATTCTGCAAACCAAACCAAATACACGCGTACTCAAATGTGGTCATTTAACCTCTGATAATAGCGGCTATGACTTACGCCGAGTGAGTGGTGGTTTACTTGTTCAAGATCACGACCAAGCTATCGTTACCGCACAGGATTGTCGCATAGTCACTCAGCGTCAACCCAGTCAAAACGAAATTCGAGATTGTCTGTTTGCCTGGAAAATCGCTAAGTTTGTCAAATCCAATGCCATTGTCTATGTGCGTGATGAACAGTCTATCGGTATCGGTGCGGGACAGATGAGTCGTGTCTACTCTGCTAGAATTGCTGGCATTAAAGCCAGTGATGAAAATTTGACGGTCGCTGGTTCTGTCATGGCTTCTGACGCTTTTTTCCCATTTCGTGATGGTCTAGACACAGCTCATGAAGCCGGTATCACTGCAGTGATTCAACCAGGTGGATCACGCAATGATGATGAAGTAATAGCCGCTGCAGACGAACATAACATCGCCATGTTATTCACCGGCGTGAGGCACTTCCGCCATTAACTACAAGTACCTGAATACGAGCATCGCTATTCTATAGTGATGTGAATTTTTTCTGATAATACAGGCTGATCATGTGGCACATGAGCATGATTACCAAGCAGTAACTGCAGGCTATGATGGCCTGATGGTAATTGTAATTGCGTCTCTGTCTGACCACCACCGAAGTGTATGATTTGTTCAGTCGCAGGTAGCGGTTGAGTCATATCTAAGCTATCAACATCTAGATTAACAAGTAAGTGATGATGGCCTGTATGTTTACGTTGCGTACCAGCCGGTGCTACACCCATGCCTTTAAGGCCAAATCTTACGGTCACAGTTGTAGAAACAATATCGCCATCAGCTGGACTAATAAAATATACTTGCGCACCTTCTGGCGCTTCGGAAGCCAGCTCATTCGCTGAACCGAAGGACGTCAATGACACAATACAAAACACTAGTGTTGTTATAAATATTTTTCTCATCTTCTTATGGTTCCACAAAAAATCATGCCGTTCGTCGTCTATAGATCCAGCCGCTAGAGTACTATACTATCGGCACGATCACTTAATTCAAACCATACTTTATCAAATTCTGAATCATGACGGGAATATCACTTGCACTGCATATAGGACAGATCATGTTTCCCATGGTCCTAATAGTCGTGATCGGGCTTCTTTTCAGCCTCAAACAAGCACCATCCCTAGGCTCCATGAATGAAATTAATCTCAATATATTCATTCCTGCCCTCGTGTTTACATCATTAATAGAACAGCAGTTTGATTTTCAACAATATGCTTTTTTAGCACTTGCAGGAGTGTGCCTGGTGCTTCTAACCCTCTTGCCCGCCCAGCTTTGCGCATCAATATTCAAGACTCAATTTAAAACTATTGCCCCTCCTATGATGTTTCACAATGCGGGCAATATCGGCTTGCCATTAATGACACTTGCCCTTGGGCCAGAGGGTTTAGCCGCCGCAGTCATTCTTTTTTTAATCGGTAATATTATGCACTTTGGTGTAGGCACATATATGTTGGACCAGCGTTCACACTGGCTACGTAGTCTTAGCTCCCCTGCTATTCTAGCAGCCATCTTCGCGCTCACAATACAATCGCAATCAATTCATCTAGAGCAATACATGTTACTTCCCATCCAAATGCTGGGGAGTATAGCAGTGCCTCTAATGTTATTTTCACTCGGCGTGCAATTAGCTAAAGCTAACCTTAATCATTGGAAGCTGGGCTGTTTGGTAGGTGTTATCTCACCACTTATTGGTGTCAGTCTGGCATTAATGCTGGCCTATCTCCTCCCTCTTGATAATCTACAAACCGCTACATTGATATTATTTGGCGCATTACCTCCTGCCGTCATGAATTTTTTATTTGCCCAACGTTATCAGCAAGAACCTGAAAAAGTCTCTGCTATTGTCATGATAAGTAATAGTCTTGCAGTGCTGACCCTACCCTTAGCCCTATTATATGTTTTGCCCACTTACACTTAAAAAATACTTCTTAGTCAACTATGGTTATAAATAAAATTTCTCATCGCACAAGTTTACTGGGCGAAGGGCTATAAAATCAGATAAAATCAATACATGAAAAATATACTCGTGATCGGCAGTGGTGGTAGAGAACACGCACTGGCATGGAAACTTATCCAGTCTCAACATACCCAAAAAGTGTATGTAGCGCCCGGCAACGCAGGGACAGAATGTGAAGAAAACATCGTCAACGTTGATATCAAAAGCGATGATATAGATGGATTACTAGAATTCTCAGAGGCTGAATCTATTGACCTGGTCGTGGTAGGCCCAGAAGCGCCGTTAGTGGCTGGAATTGTAGATGTATTCACCGCTGCAGGCATCAGCATATTTGGCCCTAAGCAATACAATGCTCAACTTGAAGGGTCAAAAACTTTTGCCAAGCAATTCATGCAACAATACAACATTCCTACAGCTGAATATGCCACATTCACAGAGCCTAAATCTGCACTAAATTATCTGAGTAAAAAATCTTTGCCTATTGTCATCAAGGCCGATGGATTGGCTGCCGGTAAGGGAGTAGTCATCGCTCACAGTGCCGATGAAGCTCAATACGCCGTCATGACTATTTTAAGTGGTGACGCACACGGTGACGCCGGTAAAAAAATTATTATTGAGGAATTTATTCAGGGAGAAGAAGTCAGTTTTATCTGTGTCGTTGATCACGACACAATCATTCCATTAGCCAGTTCTCAAGATCATAAAGCTAGAGATGCAGGGGATCTCGGCCCTAATACTGGAGGTATGGGCGCCTATTCACCTTCTCCATTGGTTGATCAGGCTATGCATGAAAAAATTATGCAACAAATAATAATACCGACAGTTAACGGGTTTATGGATGCTGGCCATCCCTATCAAGGATTTTTATATGCCGGTATCATGATTACCCCTGAAGGAGAGCCTAAAGTACTCGAATTCAACTGCCGTTTAGGTGATCCAGAAACCCAACCCATCATGTTGAGATTAAATGATGATTTGAGTGAAATCTGTTATCAGGTCGCAAATCATCAACTGCTTGCTCGCCAACTCAGATGGTCACCTCAAAGCGCACTTGGCGTGGTTCTAGCATCCGGTGGGTATCCATATGAATATAATAAGGGCGACAAGATTAGCGGACTAGATCATGTCCATGCCCCACATGCAAAGATATTTCACGCAGGCACAGTACGCATTGGCAATGATATCAAAACTTCAGGTGGGCGTGTGTTATGTGTCACTGCACTTGGCAATGACGTCAAACAAGCTCAAAAAAATGCTTACGCAGAAGTCAAAAGAATTAGCTGGAATAATATGTTTTATCGTCAAGATATAGGCTATCGAGCCATCAAAGATTAACGCTTCATCGCATCAAAAAATTCAACATTATTTTTGCTAGATTGCATACGTCCAAGCATAAATTCCATCGCCTCAATCTCGTCCATTGAGTGCAAGAATTTTCTCAGAATCCACATCTTTGATAACACTTCAGGTTCAATCAGCAGCTCCTCGCGGCGTGTGCCAGAACGATTAATATTCAGTGCTGGATAAATGCGTTTCTCTGCAACACGGCGATCCAAGTGGATTTCCATGTTACCCGTGCCTTTAAATTCTTCATAAATTACTTCGTCCATTTTAGAACCAGTATCTATAAGTGCTGTAGCTAAAATAGTTAAGCTACCACCTTCTTCTATATTACGTGCCGCACCGAAAAATCGCTTTGGACGGTTCAATGCATTCGCCTCAACACCTCCTGACAACACCTTACCCGAGGACGGCGCTACGGTGTTATAGGCACGTGCTAAACGTGTAATAGAATCCAATAAAATGACGACATCACGCTTATGCTCGACCAAACGTTTGGCTTTTTCAATCACCATTTCTGCCACTTGAACATGGCGACTAGCGGGCTCATCAAATGTACTAGAAACGACCTCACCCTGAACCATACGTTCCATTTCAGTCACTTCCTCAGGACGCTCATCAATCAACAATACAATCAAATAACAATCAGGATTATTTGCTGTAATACTTTGAGCAATATTTTGAATCATAATGGTTTTACCTGCTTTAGGCGGCGAAACCACTAATCCACGTTGGCCCTTTCCAATCGGTGAGACAACATCAATAATACGTGCAGTGATATCTTCTGTACTACCATTACCACGCTCTAATTTGAGCAATTCATCGGCATGTAATGGCGTTAAATTTTCAAATAACACCTTAGTCTTGGCATTTTCAGGCGTGTCAAAATTAATCTTGTCGACTTTCAGCATAGCAAAATAACGTTCGCTATCCTTTGGTGGTCTTATCTTGCCAGCAATTGAATCTCCAGTGCGAAGACCAAAACGCCTTATTTGACTGGGTGAAACATAAATATCATCAGGACCTGCTAAATATGAGCAGTCTGCTGATCTGAGAAAGCCAAAGCCATCTTGTAAAATTTCCAAGACACCGTCGCCAAAAATATCTTCACCACTTTTGGCATGTGCTTTAAGTATTGCAAAGATAATATCTTGCTTTCGCATACGAGCAATATTATCTAGGCCCATTTCACCAGCAAGTTGAACTAACTCAGCGGCGGATTTTTTCTTTAATTCTGTGAGATTCATAAGGTTTTTTCTAGATTGAAGATGTTAAATAATTTATTGGTGATCGCAGAGTGCGATTTTTTTAGAATGAATATTAGGTATTGTTTTGCCGAATGTGCCCGATTAAAAAATTATTATAGTATTTGGGTGTCAGGTACTGAAAAGTCGTTATGTATTTGGATACAAACCGGGTAGGCAAGTCACTGCTTGTGCAACGATAGGGGTAAGTTAGCACTAAATTTTTATAGCGTCTACCCATAATATACCTAATTCCGTTCAAAATTGACTTTTGCCCATCAAAAACTGAATTAAACATCGTTAGGCGCTGTAGTTTACCTCAATACCAATCAAAGATTTGCATGAGAAATAGTATTTAGAGATCCACTCATAAGTCATCTCTGACTCATGCTATGTCAGCCATCCTAATGACCAGCGATTACAATGAATGTTACAAACAGATCTAGAGAGATAACTTAAATGTATTAAATCAGGATATTGTAACTACAAGGCTAAATACTTTGATCAATAAAAGCGGTTAATTGTGACTTCGATAGCGCACCAACTTTAGTCGCATGTACATCACCCGCTTTAAAAATCATTAGTGTAGGTATTCCGCGAATACCAAACTTTGGCGGCGTCTGCGGGTTCTCATCAATATTAAGTTTAGTAATCTTCAATTTACCCTCGTATTCATCCGCAATTTCATTCAGAAGTGGGGCAATCATTTTACACGGCCCACACCACTCAGCCCAATAATCGACCAGCACGGGTTGATCACTTTGCAACACTTCTTCATCAAAAGTTGCGTCCGATATGCTTGTGATTTTTTCACTCACATTAATACTCCATAGGTTTGAGAATGATCATGTAATTTGGCCGCCATGGCACAATAGCTGACATATTATCAGAAAAATAATTCTATGCGTACAAGGCAATAAGCACCATAATGACGCGATTCCATTATAATCACGACATGAACTCTACACACACAATCAGCATCCTAGGCGGCAGTGGTTTCGTGGGCACTGAGTTATGCACCCGGTTGCTGCAGGATAATGTCAAAATTAAGCTTCTCACGCGTGATATTTCTTCGTGCACTCATTTCACTTCAGTGGCCAATATCACGATTGTTTGTGTGCGGGATTACACCACTGAATCACTGGTTGAATCTATCAAAGGTAGCGATACAGTAATTAACCTTATCGGTATTCTCAATGAAACTGGGCATAATGGTAAACAGTTTTACGATGTCCATACAGGTATCACACAAAATGCCCTACACGCCTGTCAACAACTAGGCATCAAACGTTACTTACAATTAAGTGCGCTCAACGCTAATGTTGACGGCCCAAGTCATTATCTGCGTAGTAAAGGTCAAGCAGAGCAACATTTACTGACACATTGCGATGACGTAGCAGTGAGCATTTTTCAACCCTCTGTGATATTTGGTGAGAATGATAGCTTCTTAAATCGATTCGCTTCCTTACTCAAATTTATACCTATAGTCTTTCCACTTGCCTGCGCGGACGCAAAATTTTCACCCGTATATGTGGGAGACGTAGTTAAAACAATGATTGACAGCATTGATGACCCATCCAGTCACTCACAAATCTATCCGCTATGCGGGCCCAATACATATACACTCAAGCAACTGGTCGAATACACGGCTAAAATTAGCGGCCATCGTTGCAAGGTAATCAGCTTGCCTCCAGCACTATCGAAAATTCAAGCGTATGTATTCGAATTTGTCCCTGGCAAACCTCTGTCAATCGATAACTATCATTCACTACAAGTCGACAGTGTTTGCGTCAATAAATCCAAATGCACCACCACTTTAGAAGAGATTGCTCCAAATTATCTTGGTAATAATTAAAACCCACTCAACGCGTGTACAATAACCCATGCAGACTTTTTAATAGATGATAGGTTTTGATGATGCAAGTCTACCTCGTGGGTGGCGCAGTTCGAGATAAATTATTAGGACTCCCGATTAAAGAACGTGACTGGTTAGTCGTGGGTGCACGTGCACAAACACTTATCGATCAAGGTTATCGTCAAGTAGGGCGTGACTTCCCAGTTTTTTTACATCCTCAAACTCAAGAAGAATATGCGTTAGCAAGAACTGAGAGAAAGTCAGGTAAGGGTCATCATGGCTTTATAGTTCACAGCAGCCCCGATGTGACTTTAGAAGAGGATTTGCAGCGCCGAGATCTCACCATCAATGCTATAGCTGAGGATGCCAAACAACAACTTATTGATCCCTATGGTGGATTAACAGACCTTAAACAAGGCCGCTTGCGACACATCTCTCCCGCATTTGCAGAGGATCCCTTACGCGTTTTCAGAGTGGCACGTTTTGCTGCACGTTTTCATAATCTGGGATTTTTTATTGCTGACCAGACACTAGCATTGATGATGCAACTCTGTGCTGATGATGAACTCAACTATTTATCTAAAGAACGTATTTGGAAAGAAACAGAAAAAGTACTTGCTAGCGATCATCCCCACGTCTATTTTGAGGTGCTACAGCAAGTCGGCGCATTGAGATTCATCAGCGATTTTTTCAAGACCCATAAACTGCCTGACAGGCTATCTAAAATCGATACATTACAAGATGAGGACACCCGTTATATCGCATTTTGCTTACTCTGTATCGAGGATGCAGACAAACCAGATGAACAATTACAACAACTGCAAGCACATTTTTTTGCTCGCCAAGGCCTACAGGATTTATGCACATTAATTGTGCGACATAATCTCCTGAAGTTAAACACACAACCACTTAACGCCGAGCAAATATATCTGCTCATACAACAACTAGATGGCATACGCCGACCAGAACGCCTACTAGAGTTGGAGACACATTTAGATCGTCTACATCAAATATTCGATCATATTCATATCAGCTCTTTTAAATTTTTAACAACTTGTGGCCAACAAATTATCTCCCTGAAATTAAACACTGATGACATACAAACACTCACGGGGAAAGCCATTGGCGAGGCATTAGAAAAATTACGCATTAAAAAAATAAAAACATTAATATCTTTACAAAAAGATTAACAGAACAACTCCCAAACCTAGTCGATAAACTACAAACGGTAACATGCCAACAAGGTTGACTAATCGCACGAATAATTTAATGCAAAAATAAGCGACACATCCGGAAATAAAAAATAACAAAGCACTTGCCAACCAATCAATCTCTAGATTCTGTGATGGAATCTTTATCAATTGATAAGTAATCGCCGCAAGGATGGTTGGGATTGATAATAAAAACGAGAAACGAGCCGCGGCTACTTTATTGCAACCAACTAACAATGCCGCCGTCATTGTAACTCCAGCACGAGATGCGCCAGGAATCAGTGCTAACACTTGAGCACAACCAATTAAAATCGCCTGCTTGACGGTCAACTGATACTCGTCTAACTGACACTTAGCACTTTTGTCTGCAATCAGAAGTATTATTGCAAATCCAATAGTTGCTATTGCGATTACTTGGCCATCACGTAAATGATGTGCTATAGCCTCAGCGCATATCATTCCTACAATCACTATTGGCAAAGTAGCAACCACCATCAATTTAATTAAATGCAAAGATAACTTTGATTGAATATGATTTGGTTGCACAAGTGCCCACAACATAGCTTTTACTTCTCGTCGAAAATAAATCAACACTGCAACCAAGCTACCCGCGTGAGCGACTATGTCCATAAATAGACCTTGGTCCTGCCATTCCAATAATATCGACACCAAAACCAGATGCGCAGAACTTGATATAGGCAAGAATTCTGTGATGCCTTGTATTAAACCCAAGCAAATAATTTGTAACAAATCCATCATTGGCACCATACTCTTGCACACCGATAGGCTCAATCAAATTATCTTAATTAAACAGGACAATTTTGTGAAATATCCTTGTACTATTTAACCCGATAAAATTTCATTGCACTGTGCTACATTATTCGACCAATTCACATTAACACTCAAGGTCATCGTTATGACATCACAACAAGCAAAAGTCGCCTTAGTGACTGGTTCTGCTAAACGCATTGGCGCTGAAATCGTTCGCCGCCTCCACAACGAAGGATATAATGTCATCTTGCACTACAATGGTTCTCGACCACTAGCTGAAACGATTGCTGAGCAACTTAATGCTGAGCGTGATAATAGCATTACCTTAATACAGTATAATCTTCTTGATTTTGAAAACATGGCGGCTTTCGCCGAGCAAATACTCAAAATATATGGACGCCTCGATGTGTTGATTAACAATGCCTCCACCTTCTATTCAACCCCCATAGGCGACATCAATTTCCAACAATGGGATGATCTGATAGGCGTTAATGTCAAAGCACCATTATTTTTAAGTAAAGCGTTGGCTCCTGCGCTAAAAACTCATCATGGCAATATTATTAATATTGTTGACATACATTCAGGACGTCCACTCAAGGACTATCCTATTTATAGTGTCGCTAAAGCCGGACTCAAAATGCTAACTAAATCACTGGCACGTGAATTAGCTCCTGAGATACGTGTGAATGGTGTTTCACCGGGAGCCATTATGTGGCCTGAAGTGGAGGATTATGAATCCACTCACGCTGAAATTATTGAAAGAACTGCACTTAAACGTGAAGGACATCCCACAGATATTGCAAACTGCGTCTGGTACCTTATCAATCAAGCCGACTACGTGACTGGACAAATTATTGCCATTGATGGTGGTCGTACGCTCAGCAATTAAACTCTATTGAATGGATGTGTATGAACCATCAGCTTACGCACTCCAAGTCACACCATAGCGTTCAAATCGACCATGGTCAGATTCAATTGTGTCTTATCAAAATCTTGCCATATCTGTCTTATGCTCACGTGCAATTGAGGGTGAATTAGATCCGGCGCGATATCGAACAAAGGTTTCAATACAAATGGGTATTTGATGATATCTGGACTTGGCAATTCAACATGTGGCTCATTGACAATCCAATCTGCATACAATAATTGATCTAAATCCAATGTACGCGATATGAATTGATTCTGACTCATACGGATACGCAGATGAGAGGCCTCGATTTCACGCAGTCGGTTAAACATACCTATGGGCGTGAAGCTGGTCTCAAAACCAACGACACAATTATAAAAATCCTCGCCCTCAAAACCATTGGCTGCTGTTTGATAGATAGGTGAGACATCCACACGTCCGAATTCTTGCGTCAATTCATCGAGAACTTTAATAATATGGAAGCGCTTATCAATATTACTGCCCACCCCAACATATACTCGAGCCATTTACTCCTTCACTCCCCTCTCGATAGTGACTCCTACTGCATCTGATCCTCTCACTGCACCAGGTTTTGCAATCGTAATGCGCAACCACAATACTCCAAATTCCTGCATGATTGTTCGAGCAATTAAGTCTATCAATGTCTCAACCAGCTGTGGCTGATTGTCTCTGACTATTTCTCGGATCTTTTGTGAGATAGCTTTGTAATCTAGGGTATCTTCAAGAGCATCAGAAGCTGCGGCGGCGGCAATATCCGTACGCATCTCTAAATCCACTCGAATTTTTTGCTTAACTTGTCGCTCCCAGTCAAATACGCCAATTACTGCGTCCATGCTGAGATTCTGAATAAAAACTGTGTCCATAGCTTATTAGGTTATGTATTTCGTATGCTTAGGGCATCTAACCCCACCAGATAAGCTATTATGCGCTAATTTTAACAATAATAGGATATACACAAATCAGCACTTCCCATAGATTTAGCTTTCTGTTAGATTACGTCGCCCTAACGCATTATAAAACTTAACGAATAAAACCATGTCTAGAGTATGCCAAGTCACCGGTAAGCGCCCTGTAGCAGGCAATAATGTCTCACATGCGCACAATAAAACACGTCGCAGATTCCTGCCTAACCTTCATACACACCGTTTTTGGGTAGAAAGCGAAGGCCGTTGGGTCAAACTACGTCTTTCAACCAAAGGCATGCGTATTATTGATAAAAAAGGTATTGATACCGTTATCGCTGAGATACGTGCTCGTGGCGAGACTGTTTAACAACCAATACAAGACACATAAGGACAATAATCATGCGTGACAAAATCAAACTCGTTTCCAGTGCTGACACTGGCCATTTTTATACTACGACCAAGAACAAGCGTACTATGCCTGACAAAATGGAAATCAAAAAGTACGACCCAGTGGTACGTAAGCATGTAATGTATAAGGAAGCGAAGATTAAGTAATCTTCGCCTCAAGCCTAGTTGTTCTCTCTAAGCTAGATTTCTTCCCGCTACTTGAATCTTCTCAAAACACACACCCAACCACCACTGATCCATAGCTTCTAACACTGTCTACAAAACTTATATTACTCTCACCGGTGATTACACCCGCTTAATCACGAATCTTAGGAAATCAGAATATCTTCCCCTAACGATAGTTATAGATCGGTGCTAGAGTATATCCGCGCAGTGATTTTGCGAACTCTTCAAGCACTCGAATACCGCTTTGCTCAGCTTCATGACACCATTGTATTAATGCCTTAAGCATGACTTCATTGTCTTGGTATCGTTGTGTCCACAGCGCTTTAAGCCGTTCTTTATGTTCATAAACTACTCTAAGTGACTGATTTTCAGTAAGAATCCCATTTAATTTGGCAATTTGACACTCCGTCATGCGACTTGGCTCACGCACAAGCATGGCATGAACATCATTAAGCACATGGCGATCATCACAGATAGGTGAGAGTTCTGACTTCAATACAGGTAACGTCACTCGTTTGGCATAATCTGCCATCAAATGCAGTTGACTGATCAGCAGAGCACGCATCGTGTCGACATCCAGTACCTCCCGAGATGGGGTTTGCAATGGTTTAGGAGCGACTTTCTTAACACTGGCCAACCCGAACCATGACAATATCTGAATATATGTCCAGCCAATATCAAATTCCCACCATTTAACAGAGAATTTAGCGGAGCTGGGATAAGCATGATGGTTATTGTGCATTTCTTCACCGCCGATCAAAATACCAATATTAGTGAGATTAGTCGAACCATCTTTGGGTTCAAAATTACGATATCCCCAATAATGGCCTGCTCCATTAATTATGCCTGCAGCAAAAATAGGTATCCAAGCCATCTGAATCGCCCAATACGTTATCCCTATGGGGCCATAAAAAAGTACACAGAGTACAAACCACAAAGTAATACCTAGATTACGATAGCGAGAATAAAGATGATCTTCTATCCAATCATTTGGTGCACCATGTCCAAAATCTTGACAAATTTGCTCATCTTGAGCCGCCACACGATATAACTCTGCTCCCTCTAATAATACTTTTCGAATTCCATAGACATAAGGGCTATGAGGGTCCTCTTTATCTTCTGTATGAGCATGATGTTTACGGTGAATGGAAATCCACTCTTTAGTGACTTGAGCGGTGGTAGCCCACAACCAGAAACGAAAAAAATGACTCATTAGCGGATGCAGATCAATGGCATGATGGGCCATACAGCGGTGCAAATAGAGAGTCACTGAGACAATAGTGATATGTGTCGTAAACAAAACACATAATATTTGTCCCCACCAGGGTAAATCTACCAGACCTTCCAACATCAACTATCCTTGAGGCATATTGCCGAAACTGCTCAGTACGAGGATGATACGCGGCTTACAGCGGCTGCGACAAGTATTTTCCAGGATTACAGGCAGTCTATTACACTTAAAAATCATATGAAAAATTCATCACCAACATTAGATGGCGTGTAAAATTAATCTCTTGTGAACATTTCATTGAGTAATGGCGATGAAGCATGATATTTACGTGATGGTCACTATTTTGATACTTAGTAAAATAACCACTTTAAATTAACTGAATTTATATAATCCACATAACGATTAAAAACATCGATTAACCCAATGGATCTCAAGCTGTATTCAAACATTAATATCACGCTGTCACCAAAAGCAGCTCAAATGCGCAGTGGTGATCATTTTTATGTTGATTTTGATTGCCCTGAGGCAGATCCTTTGTTCTGTGTTCCATTAAAAAATCTCCAGTTAAAAGCCATCACTGAATGTTGGACAGGGTTGCAGTTAGTGCCCGATTATCACCACTGGCAGTGTTTTCATAATCATGAGTTTTTACTCGCTAAAGTGCCTGCAAGCATAAGCACTATAGCACTTGCCGAGCTACCGATAGATGAAGTTACAGAAAATGCTTACTCAGCAGTATTCGAACTCATGCAACAACTTGGCTACCCACACTTGTGCCGCACATGGAATTATTTCTCAGGTATTACTGCAGCAACTGCTAACGCCCATAATCGCTATCAATTGTTCTGCACTGGTCGTAGCCGCGCGTATGAGAAGTATCAGACACCTCTGCACTATCCTGCAGCAACCGTAGTGGGCCTGCCCAAAGACGGCTTACATATTTATTTCCTAGCCGCCAAGCATCCTGGTCATGCCATTGAAAACCCTCAACAAGTCAGCGCCTATGATTACCCCAAACAATACAGTCAAGATGCACCTCTATTCGCTCGTGCTTTATTACATGAAACATCCTCACAAACATTATTTTTTGTATCGGGTACAGCCAGTATTCGTGGCCATAACAGTCAACATATTGATGATGTAATGCAACAAACTCATACCTGCTTAGATAATATTCAGGCTTTGATAAAAACTAGCCAAGAAAAATATGCACTTAACATGAGTGATCTATCACAATTCACTCAGTTCAAGGTGTACATAAAACATGCTGAAGATTTGGCAACAGTTGAATCACAAATACAACAACGCTGTGGGCAACACGCACAGATCATTTATCTACAGGCCGATCTTTGTCGCACAGATCTTTTGGTTGAGATAGAGGCATGTCAAATTCATAATAATTTAAGCTGATATGCCTGAATTACCTGAAGTAGAAATTACTCGACGCGGTATAGAGCCTCATATTTATAATCAAACGATTACCCAAGTTGTCATTCGTCAATCACAATTACGTTGGCGCATCCCAAAAATTATAGAATCAGAATTAGCCCAGCAAGTAATTCAATCAGTAACACGTCGCGGCAAATATCTTCTACTAAACACTGCGCGAGGCCATTTAATTTTGCACTTGGGCATGTCAGGTAGTTTACGAATCGCCAAGCATGAAAGTGATATTCGCAAACATGATCACTTTGATTTGGTATTCAATGATTTCAGCCTCAGACTCCATGATCCAAGACGTTTTGGTTGTGTTTTGTGGACTAAGCGTAATCCTATGCATCATAAGTTGCTAGCTAGTCTTGGCCCCGAACCATTGAGTTCAGAATTTACTGCAGAGTACCTTTATCACAGCTCACGCAATCGCCGTGTCGCTGTCAAAGAATTCATTATGAATTCTCATATCGTTGTCGGTGTAGGTAACATTTATGCCACTGAAGCCCTATTTATGGCAGGCATTCACCCAAAGCGAACTGCAGGAAATGTCTCTTTGCAACGCTACATACGTTTAACTAAGGCGATTAAAATTGTACTCAATAGAGCACTGGAATGTGGCGGCACTACGCTTAGAGATTTCAGTAATGAACAAGGACAACCTGGATATTTTAGTATTGAATTGCAAGTGTATGGGCGCGCTGGCCAGCCCTGCGCTATATGTAGAAACCCATTAGCTTCAATCAAACAAAGCCAGCGCACCACCACTTACTGCAAACATTGTCAGAAGTAATATTTTATTTATTGTTTTACTACAGCTAATCCTTCCCCACGCGGATCAGAAGCAGCCGATAAATTATTTTTATACCGGTGCTTAGTAATGACCTGCATATTGCCATAACGATAATTGATTTCTTTCAAGGTGTGACCTTTTTTAATGAGTATTTGCTGCACATCCTCTGACAAAGCATTTTTTTCAAACTGAATAACATCAGGCATATATTGATGATGAAAACGCTCGCGATTGACTATCTGTTGGCTCGTCGCGCCTTGTTGAAACTCTATCAATGCCAAAGCCAACATACTGATAATACGACTACCTCCAGGTGTTCCAGCAATCAATAATCGGTCTTTTGAGTGAGCGAATAGCGGTGTCATACTCGATAACATACGTTTCCCTGGCTCTATGGCATTAGCCTCTGATCCCACCAGCCCATAGACATTACCCACCCCCTCTGCAATGACAAAATCGTCCATTTCATCATTAAGCAATATGCCTGTTCCAGGTACGACAAAGCCACTGCCAAATGGATAATTGATTGAGAGCGTTGCAGCCACATAGTTACCATCAGCATCTATGACAGAAAAATGTGTTGTGTCTTGCCCTTCATTAGCTTCAATAGTAGCCAATGCTTGACTCACACTGGCGTGCTGTGAATCATATGTTTTGAACTTAGTCTGTGCGTATTGTTGATCTAATAACATCTGCATAGGGATATCAATAAAATCTGGATCACCTAAGTACACTGCACGATCTTGATAAGCTCTGCGCATAGCCTCTACAACAATATGTGTCATCTGTGATGGTGTATATTGGCTTAAATCATACGGTTTGAGCATAGATAATATCTGAGTTAACACCACACCCCCAGATGTTGGTGGCGGCGGCAAGATGAGCGTCAAATCTTTATAGCTCGATCTAATCGGGTCGCGCAATTTTATTTGGTATTGGTGTAAATCCTCCAACTGCCAGATTCCTCCCGCCTCTTGCACTCCGTTAACCAACTTAGTCGCTAATTCACCTTGATAAAAAACTTCTTGTCCATGTTGTGCAATGAGTTGCAAACTATTTGCTAAATCTTTTTGAATTAAGCGCGGTTGATTTGATTGTAGAAATATTTTTTCGGCGGCAGAAGATTTTGATAAAGTGTCTGCACGCATTTTGATAAAACGTTGATACTGTTCACCAGGAATAAAACCATCACGCGCATATCTAATAGCAGCAGCAAGATTAGCATCTAATGTCAGGTTGCCATAATGTTCAGAGATATAATCTAAAGCCGCAACCACTCCAGGTATTCCAGCAGCACGAGGTCCGTTAACAGAATCACGAGTAGGCTTGCCATGCTCATCAAGGTACATGTTTTTTGTCGCTGCCAATGGTGCAACTTCACGGCCATCAATAACAATATCTGTATTGGTTTTTGCCTCATGTAACAGCCAAAAACCGCCACCCCCTATACCACTGCCATAGGGCTCTACTACCGCTAGAGCCGCACTAATAGCAACCGCGGCATCAAATGCATTGCCTCCGTTTTCTAAAACGTCTACACCCGCTTGTGTGGCAAGTGAATGAGCCGTCGCTAACGCATAAGAGCGAGCATATGCGCTATGCACTAGCATCATCAAGATAAGAATTATTTTAAACATTATTTTTTAGCCTATTATACTTTTCTTGTAACTCTTGCTTAGATTCTTGATGCGCAGGATGTGTGAAAATACATATCACAGGACAAACTTCTATACATTGTGCTTGTTCGAAATGCCCAACACACTCTGTACATAATTTTGGGTTGATTTGATAATACTCATCACCCAAATAAATTGCTTGATTTGGGCACACTGGCTCGCAAGCATCACAGCTGATACATTCTTCTGTGATAGTAAGTGCCATAGGTCATCAATAAAAATCTATACGCGTTTTTGTTGTAGTGCTTGTTCAACGCTCGGGTGAACAAAGTCACTGATATCTCCACCTAACATCGCCACCTCCCTCACCAAGCTTGAGCTGATAAATGAAAACTCGTCAGCAGGTGTGAGAAATATAGACTCCAAATGAGGGTAAAGATGGCGATTCATACTCGCTAATTGAAATTCATATTCAAAATCAGACATCGCTCGCAAACCTCGTATCACTGCCACAGCCGATTTACTCTTAGCAAAATCAACCAACAATCCAGAAAATCCACATACCTCTACATGTTCAAAATCTGCTAATACTTGTTGAGCCATAGCAACACGCTCGTCGATTTCAAACATGGGCTGTTTAGATGGACTCGACGCGATTCCTACAATCACACGATCAAATACATTCAACGCTCGACGCACAAGGTCAGTATGGCCATGTGTGATAGGATCAAATGTACCTGGATAAACCGCTATTGTTTCCATTGTTTCCATTGTTTTAAGATTTTATGTTGATATAAGCCCATATTCTACTTCACCTGTCTTCGACTGTCGCTGCCAAACCCAATTAGTTGGTAGCTCATCAGGCAAACACTGTTTCGGCGCCTCAATATAAATCTTCGCATCAGTTTTGACTATTTGCGTGGTGTGTAATTGGGTGAGCAAATTCGCCAAATCTATCTCATGAAAAGGAGGATCTATAAATACCACATCATATTGATGATCAGTTTGAGATATAAATTTTTGTGCTGCTTGATGAACGATATTGACCTGCCTAGCATGCAAGCGCAGTGCTTGCTGCTGAAGTATATCAACCACCTGTCGATCCATTTCAATCAAATCCGCACGTGCAGCACCCCGAGAAACAGCCTCAAATCCCAGTACACCACTACCAGCGAACAAGTCCAAACAATGACTACCCTGAATCATTGGCTGCAACCAATTGAATAAAGTTTCACGCGTACGACTGGCAGTAGGCCGAAGACCATCACGCATCATCACAGGCAATTTACTTCCTCTCCAAACACCACCAATTATTCTCACTTGCTGAGGGGCATTTTTGAGAGATACTTTATTTTTATTGCGCACTACCCACCACGACGGTAACAAATGATTCAAGATTTATACGTCGTTTAAATGCACTTTTAATGTCCGCTAAAGTCACTGCATCAATGTGTTGACGAAAATCATCTAAATAGGTCAGCGGCAAATCATAGTAAGCAATCACTGACAGATAACCTAATATATCCCGATTACTGTCTATTCTCAGTGGAAAACCATTAATAATACTTTGCTTGCTTGCTGACAACTCCTCATCAGTAGGTCCCTGTCGAATAAACTTATCTAATTCATCACGGCATACAGCCAGCGCCTCATCGACTTGATCAGCCCGTGTTTGCAAACCTAGCATGAAAGGTCCTGGGCGTAACAACGGCAAAAAATAGCTGTAAACACTATAAGACAAACCACGTTTACTTCGTACTTCTTCGACCAACCGTGAAGTAAATCCTCCGCCGCCAAAAATATGATTACCAACATATAGGCTGAAATAGTCAGGATCGCCACGCTGGATGCCTATCTGTCCTATACGCACATGAGCTTGTTGAGAGGGGAAATCAACTTTTATGTCTTGATACTGACTCTCAGTCACTGTCGGTATCGGTGTGTGCGCTTTACCTTTAGGTAATGCCTGACTGATTTGCTCACCGAGTTCACGTGCGGAAACTTGATCAATATCTCCAACTATTGCTAACACTGCGCCGGTAGACACCATGTATTCCTCATGAAAGGTTTTAATATCTTGACGACTAAGTGCTGCAATGCTTTTGGGATTACCATCTCCACTCTGCGCAAATGGATGCGAGCCATAAAGAGCCTGATAAAAGTTGTCACTCACAATGGCTGCGGGTGTCTGTTGTTTATCTTCTAAACCAATCAGCATACGTTTCTTTTCACGCTCGAAATCTTTCTCAGGGAAAGATGGCGCTGCCATAATGTCGATGTATAGTTCTATTGCATTTGAGAATAGCTCTTTGTCTGACAAACTTCTCAACAAAACACTGGAACGATCCATATCTACACTGGTGCTAAACTGTGCGCCCACATCTTCGAAACGTGAGGCAATAGCATCAGCATCGAGACCCGCTACTCCCTTATTCAGCAATATATGGGTTAGTTGTGATAATCCTGCTTGATCATTATCTCGCGCACTGCCGGCATCATATGTCATCGCCACATCGATCATGGGTAACTGAGTCGCTTCTACATGCATGACTCGTATGCCGCTGGAAGTACTCCAAGTATTTATCTCAGGTAAAGCATAGACCTGCTGGGCTAAGATTAAACTCACTATAAAATAGATAATTCTCATCATTCATCCATTATTTATTAGTTAATTCAGTCGATACTGGCGTTAATACAGCCACTGTTTTGGTATCTGCAATCAAATATTTTTGTGCCACTAAACGCACTTGCTCAGCCGTCACTGCTTTGACGTTAGCCTCGTACTCTTGCATGGTTTCCCAACCCAATCCCACTGATTCTAAAACCCCAATAAGATAAGCTTGGCTTTGGACAGAGTCTAACTTGTACACTTCACCGGCCATCACTTGTGCCTTCACTCTGGCTAGTTCCTGTGGTGTAACTAAATCTGTTTGCAAGACTTTAATTTCTTCATCGATGGCTTGCTCCAGCGCTTCCACACTATGACCTTCATTAGGTGTAGCTTCAAACATGAATAAACTCTCATGCTGACCATAGAGACTATAGCCAGCGCTTACACTTGCCGCGATTTCTTTTTCACGAATTAGTCGTTTACTTAAACGCGCGCTTCTTCCGCCGTCCAAGATGCCTGCGAGAAGAGTTAAGGCATAGGCATCTTCAATATTATCAACGGTCTTGAGTGTGGGTGTTTTATAACCAATCAATATATAAGGCAATGTGGCAACCGCTTTTAACTGCACACGGCGGGTACCCATTTGTGGAGTTTCAATACGTGGTTTAGTTTTAACTACTGAACGTGTGGGTATGACGCCATAGTACTTTTCCGCCATCGCAAATATTTGCTCTGGCTGCACATCACCCACCACTATCAAAGTCGCATTGGCCGGCGAATAAAAGCTTTCATACCAAGCTCTAAGATCATCCACATTCATATTATCGAGATCATTCATCCAGCCAATCACTGGATTTTTATAAGCACTGTTATTAAATGCCACTGCATTAAACTGTTCGTATGTAAGTGCATTGGGATTATCATCTGTTCTCAAACGACGTTCTTCTTTCACTACTTCTATTTCTTTAAGAAACTCCGCTTCATCTAGGGTCAGAGCTGCCATGCGATCCGATTCCAATTTAAAACTAGTCTCTAGCTGCGACACCGCTAATAGTTGAAAATACGCGGTGTAATCACGACTAGTAAAGGCGTTATCACGTGCACCCACCTGAGCCAATATCTGCGAAAACTCACCCAATGGGTAGTTAGGTGTACCTTTGAACATCATGTGCTCAAGTATATGAGACACGCCCGTGATGCCACTGTATTCATTGGCCGAACCAACTTTGTACCAAACTTGCGCAGTGGCAACAGGTGCACGATGGTCTTCCTTCACTAGCACTTTGAGACCATTAGCCAATATCTTCTCATGAACATCGGCGAGAGCCGATATAGGCAATAAAATACTCACAGTCAGCAGCATTATTGATAATATGTTTCTATACATAGACTTTATATATTTCTGTGTTATTAAATGAACTGATATCAGATGACTTAAGTTGCGAGTAGGACAAATTCCTGCATCTTTTGTTCATCATGCAGTTATCAAGGATACCATTAATTATTCAAGTGTTTGATACACCATCCATGACAGAATCCATACACCATGACTGAAAACAATCTATTTGCTCGACTAAAACAAGGGCTTGCCAAAACCAGTGGGCTCATGGCTCATCAATCAGATAATACTGAATCTTTTCAGCAAGTGCTTGAATCCATTGAGGATGGCTTGTTAATGGCAGACATTGGCATAGACACCACTGAAAAGATTATGCAGCAACTACATACTCGCCTTAAGTCTCAAACACCAAACCATGATGAGATCAGACAGTGCTTACAACAAACCCTGTATGAAATTTTAGAACCTTGTAATAAACCTATGTTACTGGGCCGCATCAAACCCTTCTCAATTTTAGTGGTAGGCGTAAATGGGGCTGGGAAAACGACCACCATTGGTAAATTAGCCAAGCGATTCAAAAAAAATCGCAAATCTGTCATGCTAGCAGCAGGAGATACTTTTCGTGCCGCCGCTGTTGAACAACTCACCACCTGGGGGGAAAGAAATGATATCCCTGTCATTTCACAAACCTCTGGGGCCGATAGTGCCTCCGTGGTCTATGATGCTTTGACTTCGGCCGGTGCTCGTGCAATTGATGTGCTAATTGCTGATACCGCGGGACGTTTACATACACAAAATGACTTGATGTCTGAACTGCAAAAAGTCAAACGAGCTATGCAAAAAATCGACAACGATGCACCGCATGAAACTCTTTTAGTGTTAGATGCCAGCATGGGCCAAAATGCACTTCGCCAAGCTGAACAATTCCATCAAGCAATGAATATCACAGGTTTGTGTATTACCAAATTAGACGGCACAGCCAAAGGAGGAGTAGTCGTCGCGATTGCCGATAAACTCGGCTTACCCATACGCTATGTTGGTGTAGGTGAATCAACAGAAGATTTACAAGTCTTTGATGCCATGCAATTTGCAACAGCACTTTGTGATGGTGAATATAAAGCATGATACTACTGCAAAATATTGCTAAGCGTTATCCCACCACTGGTGAAGTGCTTGCGCAAATCAACCTAAATATTTCGCGTGGTGAACTAAGCTTCCTCACTGGGCCATCTGGCTCAGGCAAAAGCACTCTTTTGAAAATCATTGCGCTCATTACTCCACCCACCCGCGGTCAATTATATTTTGACGATCAAAACATCACGCGAATTAGTCGACAACATATCTCTCAATATCGATCTAAGATGGGTTTAGTATTTCAAGATCATCGCTTACTAAATGATCGCAATGTATTCGACAACATCGCTTTGCCTTTGAGGATCAACGGTTTTGCACATAGAGAAATACCAGGACGTGTTCGTGCAGCATTGGATAAAGTAGGTCTATTGCATAAAGAAAAATCTGCGCCTATTTCACTTTCGGGTGGAGAGCAACAACGTGTCGGTATCGCCAGAGCTATCGTGCATAAACCCATATTATTGCTGGCCGATGAACCTACCGGCAATCTCGATCCAGAGCTGTCCAGTGACATCATGAGCCTATTTCTCCAGTTCAGTCAGATCGGCGTAGCAACCCTCATCGCAAGTCATGACCTTGATTTGATCCAGCGTTATAACAAACGCATCATCACATTAAGTGACGGACATTTAAGTGAGTTTCCCAATCAATCTAATGCGGGTGTGGACTAGTATGATAACGAAATTCATAAATTCACGAAAAACTCGCCTGAGTCACTGGTTACATCATCATGGTCAGAGTCTTTCAAGTAGTCTTGCAAGATTCCGGCAGGCTCCATTATCATCAGTTTCCGTTCTGCTGCTGATTGCTATCGCATTCGCTATACCCATTGCAATTCATATAACGTTCAACGCAGTGAATTCTCTCACTGCTCAATGGGATCAAGACAAACAAATCACCTTATTTCTCAAATCAGATATCAACTTACAGCAGGCACAGGAGCTCGCGGCCACGCTGCAACAACAACTTGCAATAAGCAAGGCCAGAGCCATTGACAAACAACAAGTGCTTTCCTCATTTACACTAGATACCCAATACGCTCTATTGGGCGAGAGCAAGGAAGATAGCAATCCACTGCCACATATTATTGAGCTAGTCCCCTCTGATCAGGCGGATCTTGAGCAACTCGCCGGACTTTTTGCTACTCATCCAGATGTCGATCAGACGCAATTTGATTGGTTGTGGTTTCAACGTCTAGAAGCTATTAGTCAACTTATTTTGAGCATACAGTGGGTAATGAGTGTAGTGCTAATGCTCACCGTGGTGCTCATTATCGTTAATGTAGTCCGCTGGGAAATCTCCAGTCGTACGGCTGAAATTGAAATCATCAAATTAGTCGGTGCCAGTGATAGTTATGTGCAACGACCCTTTTTATATTATGGTGGTTTATTGGGTATGTTAGGGGTACTGTTTGCCATAGGCTTAACCTCTCTCAGTTGCTGGCTAATTAACCAATCCCTGTCACCTCTGATGACGCTATTTACCAGTGAGTTTCGCTTGGTTAGCCTTAATCAGGCTCAGGCAATGACATTATTGTTGATAGGAACCGTGATTGGCATATTCTCATCCGCAGTTGCATCCCGCGCTAAAATTCGCGCCATTTCGTGACACGAAACTGTTCTACATTGTACATATTCCAATTTCGCAAATAAAACCAATTATATCAATGAGTTATATTTATTGATTTTGGCGGGTTCTACACCTCACACCCTATAATTGTACAGGGAACTTGTGGTTCAATTAGCACTCTAAGAATATGAGTGCTAAAATACATTAAACTAAATGCTATAACTATTATGTCTAATACTTTATCAACTATCGCCGATCATAACTTGACGCTGACTGCAGGCTCTCTTAACGCCTATATTAATGCGGCTTACCAACTGCCGGTGTTGACAGCGGAAGAAGAGAAAGGACTCGCATACAAACTTAAGAATGAACAAGATCTTGAGGCTGCGAGACAGTTAATCACTCATCACCTTCGCTTTGTGGTACAGGTGGCTCGTGGCTACAATGGTTACGGACTCGCCATGGCTGATTTGATACAAGAAGGCAATATTGGACTCATGAAGGCTGTGAAACGATTCGACCCCGATCTAAATGTACGTTTAGTATCATTTGCTGTGCATTGGATTCGAGCTGAAATACATGAATTCATTCTTCGCAATTGGCGCATTGTCAAAGTAGCCACGACCAAAGCTCAACGTAAATTATTCTTCAATCTACGTAGTAAAAAGACTCGTTTAGCCTGGCTAACTCAATCAGAACTTGAGAATATCGCCTCTGATCTTGGCGTGAAACCTAGCGAAGTGTTGGAAATGGAATCTCGTCTTAGCGGTCAAGACATTGGTTTTGATGCCCCTAGTAGCGATAATGATACAGAACATACACTCAGTGCACCTGAGGCTTATCTCTCTAATAATGAAGACCCCGCGAGTTTGACTGAAAAAAATGATTTCATGAAACACCAACTCGAACAGCTAACAGCCGGATTAGACTGCTTAGATTCACGCAGCCGTGAGATAGTGCGCGCACGTTGGTTAGATGAGGAAAAAGCAACACTGCATCAGTTAGCAAACAAATACAACGTCTCTGCTGAACGCATCCGTCAATTAGAATCTAACGCTCTGAAGAAACTACAAGGAAGCATTGTCGCCTAGCCAAATTTTTCACACAGGCAGAAGCGTCATCAAGAGCTTTAGCACATTAAGTATTATCAGGCGCTACCCATCATCACCCATGAAATTATTGGCATTACCACTCATACATCTGAATAAAAATATGGCGGTAAGGCATTAACTTAGAATAGGTTTAAATTAATTTATTACGCTTAAACGTTAATTTGACGACAGGCAGGTAATGATGCGTTTTTGCAATGTATCTACAAGGCATTGATGTAGGGTAAGAACCTATCCAGTAATAACACAGCGAATAATGCCATAAGATAAACTATCGAATAAACAAAAGTATTTATCGCCTTAGTACGACTCTTGGTAACTTGCAAACTGATTGCATAATATAAAAACCCCGCATTCAACAATAGCGCGCTAACCAAATACAGTAACCCTGACATGCCTGTGAAATATGGTAGCACCGTAACTAGGCTCATTAATACCGTGTACAGCGTGATCTGCAATCGTGTATAGTCTTCACCATGCGTCACCGGCAGCATAGGTATATCAACTTTCGCATATTCGTCTTTTCGGTAAATTGCCAATGCCCAAAAATGCGGTGGTGTCCAAGTAAAAATAATCAAAAACAACACTAATGCATCTGCGTCAACTGTGCCAGTAATTGCCGTCCAGCCCAACAAAGGTGGGGTAGCGCCAGCCGCTCCACCAATCACAATATTTTGTGGAGTGGCTCGTTTCAAATACATGGTATACACCACGGCATAACCCACCAATGATAGGAAAGTAAGTACTGCAGTGAGCACATTGATCTGCATGATCAATATCACCATTCCCACAGCACCTATTAAAAATGCAAACATCAATACTGAAGTTTTATCTAACGACCCGCTTGGGAGTGGGCGCAGCTTTGTTCTATCCATGGCTGCATCAATACGACTATCAGCAACATGATTAATAGCCGCAGCCGAACTTGCGACCAAAGCAATCCCAATAGTGGCATAAAACAACGTCAGTAAATTAACATTTGCAGGATCTGCCAATAACATGCCCACGATCGCTGTGAACACCATCAGTGCTACAACTTTAGGTTTACACAGTTCGAGATAATCTCGCCACTGACCCATTCCCTGCGTAGGTCGGCTAGTTGAAGACTTAACGGCCATTAAAAACCTTAGCTTGTTAATTTCTCGCAGATCTTAACATATATGCACTAGACACAATGCTAAATAATAACAATAAAGCAACGCCATTATGTGCTACCGCTACACTTAAAGGTAACTTATAGACTATGTTAGAAATGCCCAGGATAATTTGCACTAACAACAGGACTGAGCCAATTCTAGCTACATTCCTCAGCGCAGGTACCTGTTTCGTATTTTTAGCCAGTAAATGCAAATAACGACCGAGTACCAACAACACAACCACTGCACCAATTCTATGTGTATAGTGAATTGCGACTCTAGCCGGATGTTCTAGCACTCCGTACTCGTAGTCAACGCCCAGGCCGCGCCACATGACGAAGCCATTAGCAAAATCCATCTGCGGCCACCATTGTTGTTGGCAAGTGGGGAAGTCAGTGCAGGCTAAAGCAGCATAATTAGAACTCACCCAACCTCCTAATGCGATTTGACCAGCGAGAACGATAATAGCGACAACTGAAAAATTAAATAATTTACTTGCCACTGAACTATCCATCACAGGAAGACTTTGCATACCTCTTAAGTATTGCCAGCCAAGCAAGTTGAATAACGTGAAGCCACCTAACAAGTGTCCCATGACGATGAGAGGTTTTAATTGCATGGTAACCGTCCACATGCCCAACGCTGCTTGAAACAGTAGTAGAGAGCCCAGTGCAATCCCAGAAAAAATATGCCTCTGACCCTGGCTATCTTTTCTCATTAAAAACACTGAAATTATTAATATCAGGCAACCCAACACACCGGCAAAATAACGATGGATCATCTCCCGCCATGCCTTTCCAACTTCAACCGCTCGTTCATAACTCGAATTAGCTTGTGCGATATCTACCTCAGTAGTAGGCACACCCATTAAGATTCCGTAACAACCCGGCCAATCAGGGCAACCTAAGCCCGCATCTGTTAGACGCACATATGCGCCCAAAACGATCACCACGAAGGCCAAAATCATGGCACCCAAAATTACATTTCTAAGTGTGTTACTCATAAACTATTAACCTATGTTTGAGATTTTAAGTAATTTCTTGATATCTTTTAGTAGTCCTCTGGACGATGCTTTATGATCATACTTCATCATCAAATTGCCATTGGGATCAATTAAGTAAATATAACCTGCCCCAAGTTGTTCGGGTTGTAGCACTTGTTTTTCCACTTGCAGGGTTTTCAATCCACCAATTTTTAAATCTTGGTGACGATTATGTATCTGTTGTTCTATATCAAACGACTGTTCATGCGGGTGCACTAGTATAATCTGCACTCGGTTAGAATCTCGACCGGTTGCAATACGCGCTTGACGCAATTTGAATAAAGAAGCCTCACAATTAAGATCACAAGAGTGACTTTGAAATACTAGGTATGTCCACTTCGACGTTAATCGTTGATTATCAAACACTGTGCCATCATTCATTTGTATTTGAAGTATTTCAATCGGTTGAGCAGGATGAATAAGTTGACCACTAGCGACAGAGCCAATGGCTGGCAAATGCTGACGATATGTGTACATGATTATTGCAATCAACAGCGGCACTACAAAGACTGCAATCAAATAGTAGCCTGCTCGTTCATTCTTTTTCGTTTCCATAATTAACCTCTTTTTATAAGCGGCCTTAGACTGTATAGCCACCATAACACCACAATTGCCAGCGCCATTGCATACCATTGAAATGCATATCCATAATGTTTTTGTGAGCGCATTTGGTTGGCGGCCCAATCGCGCCGGTAACCATCTTCAAGTGCTGCATCAAGACGCAATGTGAAAGGTAATAAGGATATGTTCAGCCTCTCGCTAAGTGCCTGATAATCAACAAATTGTATCCTTCGTGGCCAGCCAAAATCTTCACCTTCGGCTATTTCTCCCAGAGTAAACGAATCATCATAAGGAACATATACACTTCCCGAGATAGTCCTCATATCAGCGTCTAGTACAAGTTTAGGTTTTTGTTGCCTAGAGCCCCCTTGAGCGATCCAACCTCTATCTACTAAAAACCATTGTTTATCATTTTGACTGTAAAATGGCGTCAATACCGAATACCCTACTTGTCTATCACGTATCTGGTTATCAAGAAGAAATTGATATTCAGGAAGATACCGACCCACTAGCTCAACTTGCTGATAACGCCACTTTTCATATGGGGCTACAGGAATAGAGTTAACAACACCATCAACATCTGAGGCTTGCTTAGATTCAATTTGATGTTTAACGTTACCACGCTCCAATTGCCATGTCCCAAGACTCAAAAATAACGTCAAGGTGGCCAGTGAACTCACTTGTACAAGCCAAAATCGTGTGCCCATCTTAATCTCCAAAAGCATTATTGCCATATGGTGGCTATAATGCTGTTCACAACTAAACTATAAAACCAAATTAATGCTCATAAAATTCATCATCGTAATACTATTCATCCTAGTTGTTGGCAGCCTGATTTCAGCAATGTTCCATCTTCTCACTAGTAAAGAAAATAACAATAAGACCTTGCGTGCACTTAAATTCAGGATTGGCTTATCAGTATTAGCGTTCGTCATATTGATAGTCAGTGCGATGCTAGGTTGGATACAACCTCATGGCATTGGTGGCTAAGCATAACCAAAAAAGGCGCCATATTGACGCCTTTTTTCTACCTAAACTAATTTCAATTTAGAGTATATATACAAACACAAATAGTCCGAGCCAAACCACATCAACAAAGTGCCAATACCATGCAGCGGCTTCAAAACCAAAATGATTGTCCGCCGTGAAGTGTCCTCTAATACAACGTATTAGTATTACGAGCAATATTATTGCACCTATGGTCACATGAAAACCGTGGAAACCTGTGAGTAAAAAGAAGGTTGATCCATATACTCCAGAACCCAAGGTTAAACCTAAATGTGAATATGCTTCAACGTACTCTAAGCCTTGGCAGTACATAAAGGTTGCCCCAAGCAAAACAGTAAGGAACAAACCAATAATAAGCTGAGCTCGGTGACCAGCTTTAAGTGCATGATGCGCCCAAGTGAGAGTTACACCAGAAGTTAATAGTAAAGCGGTATTAACTGCTGGCAAACCCCATGCTTCCATGGTTTGATAATCACCACCTATGTTGCCAGGACCATTAGCATTGTCAGGCCATGAGCTCTCAAAGCCTTGATACAAGAATTCATTAGTCGTTACACCACTACCTTCACCGCTTAACCATGGCAGTGAGTAAACTCGCGCATAGTAGAGCGCACCGAAGAAAGCTGCGAAGAACATGACTTCTGAAAATATAAACCAGAACATTCCCCATCGGAACGACATACCAACTTGTTCATTATATGTGCCCTTTTCACTCTCTCTGACTACGGTGCCAAACCAACCAAAAAGCATAAATAATAAGATGCCAAAACCTACCAACATAGCTGGTGAGCCCCATGAGACATCGTTTAAGAAATTTGCAAAACCAACTAGCAGTGTGCACACACCCACTGAACCCACAATAGGCCAATGACTTCCGTGTGGTATGTAATATGAATTTTCAGCATGCGCCATGATCTTTCCTCTATTTATTAATTTATTGCCACCTGCAAGTCGCTTTCAATAGATGCGCTCGCTTGTGGATTTTCTGCTGTTATATCAAAAAATGTATATGAGAGTGTTACCACTCTTACGTCAGGAGGTAATTTTGGGTTGATCATAAAACTCAGTGGCAGAGCCACTTCTTGACCCGCTAACACTTCCTGACTTTCGAAACAAAAACACTCTGTTTTTATTAGGTGCTTGTTTGCCTTGTAGGGTGTCACGCTTGGAACTGCTTGCCCTATCATGCGGATATTTGTTTCGTTTCTTGCTAAAAAGTTAGTGGTGTAAACCTTTCCAGGTCTTACCTTTAACTGACTGACTTGTGGTTTTACTTGCCATGGCATTTGTTGATTCAATGAAGCATCAAACTCAACAATTACCCAACGCGAAGTATCTTCTACAATTTCTTTAGAGATGAGTTGCGCTTCATCATCGGTGAAGCGCAATCCTGTTAAATCACAAAACACATCGTACAAAGGGACTAATACGTAACCAAAGCCAAACATCGATATACATACAATTGCTAGCTTAGTGACTAACCTTTTAAGTGCTGTAGTTTCCTTCATTATGTCTCTTAATTATCAAACGATTAGTATTTACCTAGTGCATGACTAGGTGTTAGCAACTAAAACGTAGAATCCCACGTAAATCGCAACAGCCAATAACACCAACAGCATGACTGTGATGTTAGCGGCTTTTTGTTGCTTATTTTTATCGACCATATCTACTATTCTCGACCTGACTACTTAATAGCTGGTGGAGTAACAAAACTATGGTAAGGCGCTGGTGAAGCAATCGTCCACTCAAGACCTTCTGCATTGTCCCATACTTGACTAGTCGCCTTCTTGCCGCCTCTGATAGCAGCGATAACGATGTATAAGAAGAGTAGCTGAGACAATCCAAATCCAAACGCACCCACTGTGGCAATCATATTGTAATCAGAGAACTGCAGTGCATAGTCTGGTATTCGTCGTGGCATACCTGCCAAACCAACGAAGTGCATAGGGAAGAATGTTAAGTTCACAAAGATGGTTGATAACCAGAAGTGAGCTTTACCAAGACCTTCGCTGTACATGTTGCCACACCACTTAGGCAGCCAATAATAGACTGAAGCAATGATCGCGAAGATAGAGCCTGGAACTAGTACGTAGTGGAAGTGAGCAACTACGAAGTAGGTATCATGATATTGGAAATCTACTGGTGCCAGTGCAAGCATCAAGCCTGAGAAACCACCAATGGAAAACATCACGATAAAACCGAGCGCGAATAACATCGGTGTTTCAAATGTCATCGCACCACGCCACATTGTAGCGATCCAGTTGAATACTTTCACACCAGTAGGTACTGCAATCAGCATGGTTGCGAACATAAAGATCAACTCTCCTGCTAACGGCATACCGACCGTAAACATATGATGCGCCCATACAATGAATGATAAAAACGCAATTGAACCTGTGGCATAGACCATAGAGGCGTAGCCAAACAATGGCTTCCTAGCGAAAGTTGGAATAATGCTAGAGATCACACCGAATGATGGCAAGATCAAGATATACACTTCTGGGTGTCCAAAGAACCAGAAAATGTGCTGGAACATTACTGGATCACCTCCACCTGCCGCATTGAAGAAGCTAGTGCCAAAGAACTTATCTGTCAGCAACATGGTAATACCACCCGCGAGCACAGGCATCACTGCGATAAGCAAATATGCTGTGATCAACCATGTCCATACGAACAATGGCATCTTCATCAGTGTCATGCCTGGTGCACGCATGTTCAGGATAGTAGCAATCACGTTAATCGCACCCATAATGGATGAAAGACCCATGAAGTGCATAGATAAAATCACGAACGGAAGTGCATCACCAGTTTGTAGTGTGAGTGGTGGGTAAAGCGTCCAGCCACCTGCGGGACCACCGCCATCCATGAATAACGTTGACAACATCATTGTGAAGGCAAATGGAAGAATCCAGAAACTCCAATTATTCATCCTTGGCAGCGCCATATCCGTGGCACCTACCATCATTGGAATTAACCAGTTTGCAAGGCCTGTAAATGCCGGCATTACCACACCAAAAATCATCATGATGGCGTGCATGGTCGTCATAGAATTAAAAAATTGTGGATCAACAAATTGAAGGCCAGGTTGGAACAACTCGGTTCTGATGACTAGCGCCATCACTCCACCAATTAAAAACATAATAAACGAGAACCATAGGTATAAAGTACCGATGTCTTTATGGTTAGTTGTAAATAACCAGCGTTTAATTGAATAAGGACTCTCAGGATGATCGTCGTGATGATCGTCGGTAGCAGCCGTACTCATGATTTACTCCTTAGGTTTAAAAACTGAAAGTTAAAAAATCTTAATGCCTGATAATATTCAATCAGCCATTGCATATTCTGTATTCTGCTCAAGCGTAGTATTCGCCGCCAAGAACTGATCAAATTCAGCTTCTGGGACGGCTCGAACGACAATTGGCATAAAGCCATGATCACGCCCGCATAATTCAGCACATTGTCCGCGGTATACGCCAGGTTCATTGATGCGAGTCCATGCCTCGTTTATGAAACCGGGGATAGCGTCTTTCTTAACGGCAACCGCAGGTACCCACCATGCATGTATTACGTCATTCGAGGTAATCAAAAACCGCACCTTCTTGCCCACAGGCAAAACAAGCTCGTTATCAACTTCCAATAGGTAGTTTTGATTCTTATTTTCTGCATTATTAATTTGTGTTCGAGGCGTATCTAATACACTGTAAAAATCCACCCCTTCATCAATGTACTCATAATGCCAAAGCCATTGATAACCTGTGATTTTTACGGTTAAGTCGTAATCACTCGTATCTTCCATTGCAATCAGTGTTTTGGTAGCTGGGATGGCCAGACCAATCAAAATAACAAATGGAATGAATGTCCAGATTGCTTCAGCAGTAGTGCTCTCATGAAAAGTAGCGGGTGTAGCACCCTTTGATTGACGATGCGCGTAAATTGAGTAAAACATCACGGCAAATACTGCCACTGCAATAACAACACACAACCAAAAAGCAATCATGTGCATGCTATAAACATCTCCACTGATGTCTGACACACCACGTGTCATGTTATAGGGTTGAACCGCATGTGCTGAACCCACCATAAGAAGCGTGCTTAACGCAACAAACATCTTTTTGATCCAGGTATTAACCATCATCTGTGTAACTCCATTTCAATTGCTATAATTTAATTTGTCTGTCAGTGCACTCTTAATGGATGATGCTAGACTCTTACGCTCATCCTCATTTAAAAAGGCGCCGACCTCGTATTCTTTTCCTTTGGATTTCATTACCAATCTACCGTACTGTGTTGGGGGAGCAGGGGGATATAGCTGAACGCTGGTCCATGCCGTTTGTAATTCATACAACTGAGTTGCACGATCTCGCCCTGACTCAATACGCACATATTCATGGTCGATTGAAATCACTTCACATTCCCTTGTTTTGATACTGATCCAATATAAGATACCGGCCAGTGATAAAACTTCTGCGCCTGCGAATGGAAGTATCACCCACAGACCTTGCATCGCAAACACAAGTGCAATGCCAAAAGATAAAATAGCGAGACTGGCAACAAAAATTTTAGTATCGCGCCAACTCATAGAGCAGTTAGGTCTAATCACAAATCGTGATAATTCAATTTCTTTATCCAAGCTCAATTTCATCCTCAAAAACTTCTGGTTACCAAGCAAGTATTGCCCTCGGGTTTTCCGTACTCTTCATATCCAGTAGTCCTGTGTGCGGCATTATGCCGTATCGCGAAGCAATTGTCATAGCAGATATTTGAGTATTTGAGTGCGTTTATCTATCACTTTTGGGTGATTAAACACACCCTTACGACACAAATGTGATCCTATTTTCCATGTACAAACTCAGGATTGGGAAATAAAGCCCAGTACATCAGGTAATTTACAGCGAATTTATAGGTTATTTGGCTGTGCCATATATCACCTCATAAGTGGCTGGGTATACCTCTTGATCATGTGGCGAGACTGGATAGTGCGCCAACATTTTTGAGAATTTTGACTTTCCATACATACTTTTTGGTGAATTCTGAAGATAATTAGCTCCCACTGCCTTTAAATCCCTTAGTAAGTCAATGGGATTTTTGTAATTCTGTTCTAACAGCACTGAATGCAACTCAACTTGATCAAATCCTGCACGACCCAGAGCTTTTTCCACCTCACTTAGTGGCACAAACTGTCCCACATGGGATTGCGTATCCACCACAGAAAAAGCTGCACGCAATTCCCTAAGAGTAGACGGACCAAAAGTTGAGAATACTAATATTCCACCTTCACGCAAAACACGTCGGCATTCTGCAAATGCAGCGCGTAAATCTTCACACCACTGGAACATGGAATTACTCAATATGAGATCAAATGTTTGATTTTTTAGTGGCAATTTAACCGCATCAGCACATATCGAAGCACACGTGTTTTCGCATGACTTCCTAGCATAATTCAACATAGACAGACTCAGATCCATTGCAAAATAATCACAACCAACAAATTGCTGATGGATTTGATGGGCACCCAAACCAGTGCCACTACCCAGATCAAGTAAACGCTTCCTAATATCCATATCCATCGATAATTGATGCATACACTTCAATGTCAGATCAATGGCCTGCAGTTGCACTTTCGCCGCAGCATTATAACTTTCCACCGCCCCCGAGAAACGTGACTGTATTTTGAATTTATCCATGCAAGTTAAGATCAAGGAAAGTGGCTATTTGATCAACCAATCTTTTAGGACAAGACAATTGGGGTGCATGACCCACCTGCGGCCACAACACATGCTCAGACTGCGTTTTCCGTGCGAAATATTCACCTCGTGCGCAATTAATCACCGCATCATCCTGACCAAGAATAAAATAGGTTGGACATGATAGTGCATCTAATTGTGCAGAAAAATCTCGCTCTAGCATCTCCAAACCTGCCCACAACTCAAGCATGTCAAAGTGCGCAAAATCATTGTGTTTTCTGAATTGTTTAAGGATAACTTTGGCATTTTTATCCCCAACCACTTGCAGTGCTTGAAAAGCTTTTAGGGTTGTAGTTGGATCATCAATAAATTTTTTTTTCAACGCCCTATAGTCATCATAAATTATACCTGC
>Ga0181553_10000219_pt1 | contig 47066 bp, 47 predicted proteins | sample 011ome_17_FD_133753 | JGI IMG/M metagenome (GOLD analysis project Ga0181553, IMG submission 133753) | Coastal salt marsh microbial communities from the Groves Creek Marsh, Skidaway Island, Georgia - 011502XT metaG (megahit assembly) | ecosystem: Environmental > Aquatic > Marine > Intertidal...
AGCTGACCAGTACTAATAGCTCAATTGGCTTGATTTATGCACTGAAAAAAATTTTTATTTTTATTTATTTCAAAATATTATAAATACCTAAAAAAGAGTTTACTTAAAACATATATTTAAAATAAACTTATTTATCATTTCATTTAGGCATGAGATTTTATTTACGCAAATCATTTAGGCATGAGATTTTATTTACGCAAAATATTTTTTATTATAACAGCTTTTAAAAAAAATGTTCGGTTGTTATTTCTTCATATTTATAAATTATTTATTGATCCTTTAAAATTTAAGTATAATTTAGAAATAACCAACCCATATATACCCAACAAAACAACTGCAGTAAAAATTAGTCAGATTAAAAAATACCTCTTTAAAAATAAAAAAATAACAATCCTAGAAATAGGAACTTATCTTGGAGAATTTACATTTAAGTTAAGTGATTATTTATCAAGTAAAAATATCAAATATAAAATCGTGACGGTTGATCCTTATATTGTAAACTCTTTTGATGTTAACAATGATTATGTTTATAAAGTATTTAAACATAATTTATCATTAAATAAAAGATCTAATCACATTGATTTTTTTAAGTTAAAATCAAAAGATGCCTTCAAACTTTTTTTAAAAAAAAAATATGAATTTGATATAATATTTATAGATGGTTCTCATATATTTGATGATGTTATGTCAGATTTAAAAAATTCTCTCTATTATAAGAAAAAATACAAAGCTGAGATATTTCTTGATGATTTAGATTTTACTTATGAGGAGTTATTAAATATTTACAAAAATAAGAGAATAGTTAACAGTATATTAAAAAAATCTATTAAAAAGGATTATGTCAAAGATAAAGTAAATTTTCACCCAGGAACTCTTTTAGCAATAAAGAAAATGAATTTAAAAGTTTCAAATAAAAAGTATGGCACACTTAGAAAGTTAATCTAAAAATGAAAAAAATATTATGTTTTGACTTAGATAATGTCATCTGCACTACAAATAAAAAAAAAGAATACGACAAATCAAAACCAAAAAAAAAAATAATTAAATTTATTAATAATCTATACGAAACGAACAAATATAAAATAAAAGTTTTTACAGCTAGAGGAATGGGAAAATTTAAAGGAAATAAAACTTTAGTTAAAAAAAAATATTACCAATTAACTAAAAACCAATTAAAAAAATGGGATTTAAAATATCATCAACTGATTATGTTCAAAACTTCATATGATCTTTTTGTTGATGACAAAACCTATGGTTATAAAAAAAATTGGTATCAAGATTTTGATAAATATTTATGAATTGTCAAATAATTTTCAAACTTCTTAATTCCACTTAATGTACCAATATCAAACAAAGTAATATTTTTTTTTATAAGTTTTACATTATTATTTTTTACAAGTTTAGGTATTGTATTCTTTTCTAAAGAAGACTCTTTTTTATTGATAACATTTATTATTTTTTTATTTATAAAATAAATACCACAATTTATTAGTCCTGATACTTTTTTTGATTTTTCTATAAATAAAATTTTATCTTTTTTTATAAAAAAATTTCCACTAGCAGCACTTTTTTTCTTAGTTATGCAAATATTTAGGTATTTATTATTATCTACATCTTTCATAAAATCTCTAAAATTTATATCAGTAAATGTATCTCCATTTAAAAGTAAAAATTTTTTTTCTAACTTACCATAGGCTTTTTTTAACACATAACCTGTTCCCATTGGTTTTCTCTCAATGTATGTTTTGATTTTTATCTTTTTTCTTTTAAAATTTTCATTTAAATATCTGTTTAATTTATGTCCTTTATAGCCAGCCAAAAATAAAAAATTATTTAAACCCTGTTTGATTAAATAATTTAACAAATAAAATAAAAAAGGTTTTTGTTTAATTGAAATAATCGGCTTAGGTGTATCTTTTGTAAGCTGTTTTAATCTTTTTCCAAATCCACCAACTAGTATAACTACTTGAATTTTATTTAATTTTAATGAATGTTTCTTTGACATTGATTTAGCTATAAAAAACTATATATCAATTTCTTATGCAAACGACAATTAGATTACAAATTGAAAAAATTATAGAAAATTTCAATACCTTAAATGATAAGAAATATTTTGATAAAATATTAAATGCCTCTGATATAATTGTTAAAACTTTAAAAAATAAAAAGAAAGTAATTTTCTTAGGAAATGGTGGATCGGCTTCAGATGCAGAACATCTAAGTGCTGAATTACTAGGCAGATATTTAAAAAATAGAAATCCTTTTGCCTCATTATCAATAACATCCAATTCTGCTTCTTTAACAGCTATATCTAATGATTTTGGATATGATCAATCATTTAGTAGGCAAATAAAAGGTTTAGCCTCGAAAGGAGATACAGTTTTTGCAATATCAACTTCTATGAGAAGTAAAAATGTAATTAATGCTGTTAATGAGTCGATTAAAAAAGGTTGTAAAACAATTATTTTAGCATCTGAAATTTCAAATAAAAATTTATCTAAAAAAGTTGATTTGTTTATTGATTGTCCTGGAAAAAGAGTTGACAGGATCCAGGAGGTGCAAATTGCAGTGGGTCATATGATTTGTGGAATAGTAGAAGAGAAGTTAAAATGAATTTTAAAAAACTCGAACAAAAATCTCAAGAATTAAGAAAATATATTTTTAGTGTAGTTAAAAAAAGAGGGGGGCATCTCTCTACAGCATATTCTGCTACTGAAATATTAACAGTGCTTTATTATACAAATTTACTTAATATAAATCATAAAAATTATAAAAAAAAAAATAGAAATTTTTTTCTCCTTAGTAAAGGTCATGGAGAAACACTTTTATACGCAGTTCTTGTAAATAAAAAAATTATCCCAAAAAATCATTTTGAAAATCATTATAGAGCTGGAAGAAATCTTTTAGGTGGACACGTAGATATATTGAATCCAGGCATAGAAATTACTTCTGGAGCACTTGGTCATGGTTTGGGTATTGGTTGCGGAATAGCATTAGGGAAAAAAATTCAAAAGTCAAAAAAAAATATTTATGTACTTTTAGGCGATGCTGAGTGTAGCGAAGGTTCGATCTGGGAAGCTGCATTATTTGCAAAGAAATATAGTTTAAACAATTTGATTGCAATAGTAGATAATAATAAAATTGGTGCAACAAATTTTACTTCTAGCTTCACAAGCGTAGAGCCATTAGACAAAAAATTTTTAGCTTTTGGTTGGAATGTAAAAAAATGTAATGGTCACTCCGTAAAATCAATTTACAAACATCTTCTTAATTTTAAAAAATCAAAATCTAAACCAAGTGTATTAATTTGTGATACTATTAAAGGCAAAGGAATTAGTTTTTTAGAAAATGATCCAACTTGGCATTCTAGAGGATTAAATGAAAAACAGAAAATTTTAGGAATCAAGGAGCTTTTAAAAAATGAAAAATGAACATTTAGAAAAAATGTTTATGAGGGATTCTTTTATTTCAACATTAAGAGAAATTGCCAAAAAAGATAAAAAAATAATTTTGTTAACAAATGATCAAGGCGCTCCTGCACTTGATAGATTTATTGAAGAATTACCTAGTCAATTTTTTAACGCGGGGATATCTGAGCAAAATATTGTAGCTACAGCGTCTGGTTTATCGATAGCTGGTTATAAACCATACATATATAGTATCAATTCATTTATCATTTATAGAACAATCGAATATTTGAAGATTGATCTATGTAGTATGAAACAACCAGTAAAAATCTTTGGAGTAGGTTCAGGATATTCTTACCCAGAAGATGGCCCTACACACCATTCTACTGAGGATATAGCTTTAACCCGTGTCATGGCTAATTTGGATATTTTTAATCCTTCAGACTCAATCATGACTTCGAGAATTGTAAAATATGTAAATGACTCATCACGACCTACATTTGTAAGGCTCGATAGACAATTTTGTGAAAATAAACCATATAATAATTATGAAATTGAAGATGGGTTTAGAATTTCTGAATTTTCCAATCATAAAGCAATAAATTGTATTATTAGTACTGGACATTTTCTGCAGAAGCTTCACCAAATTATTAAAAAACAAAATAAAAAAATACATTTAATTGATTTTTTTAGATTGAAAAATTTTAATAACAAAAAGATAATAAATACATTGAAAAAGTATAAAAACATTATTTCTATTGAGGAGCATTCAAAAAATTTTGGCTTAGGTTCTATTATTAGTGAACAAATAACTGATAACAGACTTAAACTAAATTTAGTTAGGCATGGTTTAGATGAAAAACATATTTTTTCTTACGGCTCAAGAGATCAACTGTTGCATAAAAATAAACTAGGTGATATCGACTTGGAAAAAAGTATTTTAAAAAATTTTAAATAATGAAAAAAAAATGTTTAGTTACAGGTTCAACCGCTGTTCTTGGTTCAGCCTTTAAAGATCTTTTAAAAAGTCAAAATAATTCTGATTTTATAAATGATATAGACTATGTATTTGTTGGTTCAAAAGATTGTGATTTAGTTAATAAGGATAGTGTATATAAGTTTTTTGATGAAAATAAATTCAGTTATGTAATTCATTTAGCAGCAATCTCTGGTGGCCTAGGTTTGTCTGGTAAAAAATTTCAATCAACACTATTTTATAAAAACGTTAGTATGATGTTAAATATCCTAGAAGCTTCTAAAGATTTTAAGATAGAGAAATTGTTATTAACATTATCAACAGGGATGTATTCTCCTGATTTAGCGATGCCTTATAAAGAAAAAGATATCCATTCAGGATCTGCTCATGATGGCTTGTATGGGTATTACTATGCAAAAAGGATGATGGAGCCTGCTTTAAGAGCGTATAGAGATCAGTATGATATGAATATAATTGGCCTAGTTCCAAATGGAATATTTGGTGAGAATGATAATTTTGATCTAAATGGTGCTCCACTAGTACCTGCTTTGATAAGAAAATTTTTTGAAGCAAAGGAAAATAATAAAGATATTGAAGTATGGGGAGATGGTTCACCTCTAAGAGAATGGACTTATTCTAAAGATATGGCTAGAGCATTTTTATGGTGTTTTGAGAATTATAATTCAGATAAAATTTTAAATGTAGGATCAATAGAAGAAAATTCTGTTAAAGAAATAACATATTTAATCTCTGATATTATAGGATTTGATAAATTAAAGATAAAGTTTGATACAACTAAACCAAAAGGAGTTTTAAAAAAATCTACTGATAATTCTGAATTTGTAAAAGTTTCAAACTTTAAATACACAACTTTTAAAGAAGGTTTAAAAAAAACAATCGAATGGTTTGATTATAATAGAAAAAATAATCCTGACAAAATAAGGCTATATTCAAAAGCTTAAAATGAAATATAGAAAACTTGGAAGAACAGATTTATCTTGTTCAGTAATTGGCTTTGGTTCTTGGGGCCTTGGTGGAGTTGCATACGGCCCAATTTCACATAAAACTTCTAAAAAAATTCTTGATAAATCTTATGAAAGAGGACTAAATTTTTATGATACTTCAGATTTGTATGGCTATGGTGAAGATGGAAGGTCTGAAAAAATATTAGGAAGTGTTTTTGAAAAAAAGAGAGAAAAGGTAATATTGGCAACAAAATTTGGTTTATTACCTCACAGTGGCTGGTTTATGCCAGAAAAATATAGTTTATCATATTTGAATAGTGCATTGGAAAAATCTTTAACAAGATTAAGAACAGATTACATTGACCTGATTCAATTGCACAGCCCCTCAAGTAAAACGCTAAAAAATAAAAACAAAATGACAGAAATAATTTCTTTTTTAAAGAAAAAGAAAAAAGAAGGAAAGATTAGATATTTTGGTATATCACTAAGATCGCCAGAAGATGCTTTTACTGTATTAAAAAATTACAAAAGCTTTCATTCAATTCAAACTAATTTTAATATAATTGATCAAAGAATTATAGAAAATAACTTAATAGAACAATGCAAAAAATCAAAAGTAGGAATAATTGCAAGGACACCATTAGTTTACGGTTATTTAACTGGAAAAATTAATGAAAAAAAAGAATTAAAAGGGAAAGATCACAGGAAAAAGTGGAATAAAAAACAACTTAAAATCTGGTCTACTGCACCACAAATCTTTGATAAATTGATTAAAAACAAAAAAATGACCATGGCGCAATTCTGTCTATTGTTTTGTTCCTCATTTAATGGAATTACTACTACTATTCCTGGCATGATGAACTTAAACCATGTAAATGAAAATCTTAAAGTTGGAAATTTTAAAAAATTAAATAAAAAAGACAAAGATGAAATATTTCAACTTTACAAAACACATTCATGGATAAATTTAACAAATAAAAAAAATGTATAGACCAAAAAAAAATGATACAATTCTTTTTGGTTGTAGTGGTTTTTTTGGACCAATAATTCTAGAAAATTATCCAAACATAATAGCTGCCGGCAGAACTCCTCCTCCAAAATATATTAAAAATAAGTATATAAAGGTAAGAGACTCTCGTGATCTAAATAAGAGAAAAAACTTTAATTTCAAAAATGTGATTTTTTTAATAGGAAATTCTCATCATTCAGTGTTAAATTCAAGTAGTTTGGATAAAGCTTTAAGTTATAACTTTTATCCGTTAAAGGATTATTTAGAGTTTTTTATTAAAAAAAAAGTAAAGAGAGTAATAATTTTTTCTGGAGCTTTAATTTATGGAAAAAAAAATTTAAAATTACCTGTTAATGAGAAGCAAAAAATTGATGGATACCAAAATAATTATTTATTTAGTAAATACCTTTCCGAGCAGATTGCTGAATTTTATAGAAATAAGATTAATATTATAAATGTAAGGTTAAGTAATATCTATGGACCAACACATTTAAAAAGACCAGATTTAATTCAAGAAATACTTAATCAAACAATCATACAAAATAAAAAACAAATCTATATTAAAAATTTTAGACCTAAAAGAGACTTTATATATGCCAAAGACGCAGCAGATGCCTTGATTAAATTGCTTAAGACAAACTACTCAGGAAATATTAATTTAGGCTCAGGAAAAATGTATTCAATTAAACAAGTCTGTGAAATTATAAAAAAATATACGGGTGTCAAAATTAATTCTAAGAATAATAAAGTTGGTGGTCAAATGAAGTTTGTATTTGATATCAATAAAATAAAAAAGATAGCCAAGTGGAAACCAAAGTATTCTCTTGAGCAGGGTATAAGGTTAACAATCGATAAACTATACAAAATTCAAAATGAAATTAAAAAAAAATAAAATATTAATTTTGGGACATAAAGGTTTTTTTGGATCAAATCTTTTTGATAAACTGAAAACTCAAAACTACAGTGTATATAGATTATCAAATAATATAAATCTTCATAATTTTGAAAAATCTTTAAAAGAGATAAAAAAAATAAAACCTGATTTAATTATTAATTGTGCGGGTAAAGTAGGCGGTCTTTATTATAATATTACAAAAAAAACTGAAATATTTTACTGTAATATTAAGATATTGATAAATATCTTGGAAATATGTTCAAGATTAAATATTAAAAGGATTATTAATATAGGCTCTTCTTGCAGTTATCCTAAAACTTTAAAGTCAAAAAAATTATCAGAAAATAATTTATTTAAAGGTGAGTTACACGAAACAGTTGAACCTTATGGTTTTTGGAAATTGGCTAGTATAGTAGGATCAAGGGCCTATTATTCTGATAAGAAGATAATTTCTCAAAATATTATTTTTCCGAGTTTATATGGCCCTGGTGATAAATTTGATGCTTTAAATTCTCATGTAATATCTTCATTAATTAAAAAATTTGATAAAGCAAAAAAAAATAAGATTAACAAAGTAGTTTTATGGGGCAATGGTATACCTAAAAGAGAATTTATGTTTATAGATGATGCAATTGAGGGAATAAAAACTGTTATAAATAGATACAAATTAATTGATCCTATAAACTTAGGTCAAGGCAAAGGATATTCCATAAAAAAAATTGCAATAATTTTAAAAAAGATATTTGATTATAATGGTAAAATTGTTTGGGATAAAAGCATGCCCAACGGAGCTATGTCAAAAATCTTAGATGTAAAAAAACAGGATAAATTACTTAAATGGAGACCAAATGTATCCCTAAAAAGTGGTTTAACTAAAACAGTAGGATGGTATCTGAAGAATGATAACAGTTAAGACACCTTATAGAATTTCACTTTTTGGTGGAGGCACAGATTTTCCAGAATGGTTTAATAATTATTCTGATGGTCAAGTAATCAGTGCAACAATAAATAAATATTGCAATATTTCTTTAAGATATCTTCCTCCATTTTTTGAACATAAGCATAGAATAATATGGTCAAAAGTTGAAACAGTTGATGGTATTAAAAATATTCAACATCCTGTTATTAAAAAAGTCTTAAATTATTGTAATGAAAAAAAAGGATTAGAAATAAGTCATCTTGGTGATTTACCTGCAAGAAGTGGCATTGGATCTAGTTCTTCATTTACAGTAGGACTTTTATCAGGTTTAAAATTTCTACAAAATAAAAATATTTCTAAAAATGAACTAATAAAACAATCAATTATTGTAGAAAGAAAACTATTAAAAGAAATTGGTGGATGGCAAGATCAAGTGATAACAGCACTTGGCGGCTTAAGATACACATCATTTAAAAAAAAAGATAAATTTTTTTCAAAAAAAATCAGTATATCTGAATTAAATAAACAAAAACTAGAGGATTCTCTGGTACTTTTTTATTATGGAAAACCTAGAATTTCTTCATTAATTCAGGTTGAACTAAAGAATAATTTTTCAAAAAAAAAAAGAGAAATAGAAAAAATACTTGATATTACAGATAAAGCGAAAAAAATTTTCCAAAAAAATTTAGAATTGGATGAAATTGGTATGTTATTAGACGAAACTTGGATGATAAAAAGAACTTTATCTAATAAAGTTTCTAATAATAAATTGGATGAATTATATAACTTTTCAAAAAAAAATGGTGCAATTGGAGGAAAACTTCTAGGCGCAGGAGGGAGTGGTTTTATGTTGTTTTATGTTAAAAAAAATAATAAAAAAAAATTTATAAAAAAATTAAGTAAATTTCATCTTCATGTTCCATTTAAATTTGAAGATAAAGGGACACATATAAAAGAGTTATAAAATGAAATATCCATTAATGAAAAACAACATTTTAAAAAATGATATTGTTACCTTAACTAAATTTTTAAATTCAAACAAAAAATTAATTTTAACAAATTCAAAACAAGTAATCAAATTTGAGAAGCTATGGTCAAAATGGCTTGGAGTAAAGCATAGTGTATTTGTTAATTCAGGTTCTTCAGCCAATCTTCTTTCTATTCAAATTTTAAAAATTTTAAATCCTAAAGGTGGAAATGTCATTATACCTGGTTTCACATGGTCTTCCGATGTAGCTAGCGTCATCCACTGTGGTTTTAATCCAAAGTTTGTGGATGTAAATTTAGAAAATCTAGCAATGAATGAAGAAGAAGTTTTTAAAGCTGTAGACAAAAATACAAAAGCGATTTTTCTTACTCATGCCCAAGGATATAATGGTTTATCAAATAAAATTTTGTCATTATGTAAGAAAAAAAAAATAATGTTAATTGAAGATGTATGTGAGTCTCATGGTGCTAAATTTAAAAAAAAAAAACTTGGCACTTTTGGTAGGATATCAAATTTTTCATTTTATTATGCCCATCATATGAGCACTATTGAAGGCGGTATGATTTGTACTAATGATGAAAAAATTTATGAAATGGCTAGATCATTAAGATCTCATGGAATGTTAAGAGAAATTAAAAGTAAAACCTATCAAAAAAAAATAATCAAAAAGTATAAAGATTTAAATTCTCAGTTTATTTTTTTATATCCAGCTTATAACGTTAGGAGTACAGAAATTAATGCAGTAATCGGTATTAATCAAATAAAAAGACTAGATAATAATATTAAAAAAAGAAATATTAACTGTAGATTATTTAATTCTTTAATAGATAAAAAAGTTTTTTTTACAGATTTTGATATGGAAGGTATGAGTAATTATGCATTTAACTTAATTTTGAGAAAAGAAAATAATTCATTACTAAAAAAGTTAGTTAAAGCTTTAACAAAAAAAGGTATTGAATTTAGAATGGGCAGTGCTGGTGGAGGAAATCAATTAAGACAACCCTACGTTAGAAATCTTAAATTAAAAATACGACCTGAAAGTTTAAAAAATACAGATCATATTCATAAATATGGAATGTATATTGGAAACTACCCTGAGTTAAAATCAAAAGATATTAGATATATATGTAAAATAATTAATGAATCAGTAAAATAATGAAAAAAATTTTAATTACAGGTGGAGCTGGTTACATTGGTTCTATTTTAGCAAGTCAACTAATTGAAAAAAAATATGAAGTTACAGTTTTTGATAATTTTTTGTATAATCAAACAAGTTTGCTAGATCTTTGTCATAATGAAAATTTTAAAATTTTTAATGGAGATGTTAGAGATATTAACAAAATAAATCCTATTATAAAAAAAAGTGATATAATAATACCATTAGCTGCTTTGGTTGGCGCCCCTATCTGTAAAAAAGATCCAAAGGGCTCTGAAGATATTAATAAAAACTCTATTTATAATCTCCTTGATGTAATCTCAAAAGATCAAATGATTATAATGCCAACCACTAATAGTGCTTACGGAGGTGGTCAAGGAGGTGTTGAATGCGATGAAAACAGTCCATTAAATCCGATTTCAAAATATGCTTTAGATAAAGTCGAAATTGAAAAAAAAATAATGAATAGAGAAAATACTATAAGTTTAAGACTTGCAACTGTTTTTGGTATGTCTCCTAGAATGAGGTTTGATTTATTGGTTAATGATTTTGTTAGAAGAGCATTTATTGATAGATTTATAGTTTTATTTGAGAGTCACTTTAAAAGAAATTATATACATGTTAAAGATGTATCTAGATGCTTTGAGCATTGCTTAGAAAACTTTGAAACAATGAAATCAAACATTTATAATGTTGGATTATCTGATGCAAATTTATCTAAAAAAGAACTTTGTGAGAAAATTAAAATTTATAAACCAGATTTTGTAATTTTAGAATCAGAAATTGAAAAAGATATTGATCAGAGAAATTATATTGTTTCTAACAAAAAAATTGAAGAAAGCGGTTTTAAGACTAAGTATAGTATTGATTTTGGTATTCAAGAAGTCCTTAAAGGATGTGAAATATTAAGTAAAAAACAATATAGCAATATTTAGTTAATGGATTTAAGCATTATTTTGCCTACATTAAATAGGAGTTTTTTTATTGATAAACTTTTAAAATATTATGAAAGTTTTAATTTTTCAGGCAAAATAATAATAATTGATAGTTCCTCCAAAACACATTTAGAAAAAAATACTCAACGTATAAATCAATCATTTTTAAATATTCATCATATCAAACTTATTTCAGATGAGTTTTATGCGATGAAAATAGGATTAAATTATATAAAAACAAATTATGCTGTTCATTCAGGAGATGATGATTTTTTTTCAATTTCTGGATTAAGTGAAATGGTGGATTTTTTAAACAATAAGCAAGAGTATATATGTGTTAACGGAAAATCTTTTGTTATTAGTTACAACACAAAAACAAAAACTATAAAAGGATCTTCATATTATGATATGCCATATTATGATGATGCAAGTGTTATAAAAAGATTAAATTCAATTAATAAATATAATCAATTACCAGTTTATACAGTTTATAGAACAAAATATTTAAAAAAAATTTATGACAATCTTTTAACTTCTGAAAATCAAAGTATAAAGTTAAGAAGATGCTTCAATGAGTACATGTGGAAAATACTTCCACCGTTGCTAGGTAGAGGGTATAAATTAAAAGATAAGTTTTATTTAGTACGATTTCAGACAGATATAAAATACATGAGAGATAATATTTCAGAAATTAAAGACCAGGGTTTCGACGAAATTCACGAAGAATGTATTAATAAAATTAATTTATTTGTTAATAAAGAATATAATAATAGTAAAATAATTAAATTATCAAATAAGATTTTTCAAAGTATTGTTGATGACAATTTAAATATTTCATTTCAAAATATTTTTTTTCGAAAAATATATAAACTGAAATTAATTCTCATTTATATAATTTATAGACTCATTTATAGGGGAAAAAAATTACATCAAAATTATTTAGATACAAAAAATGAAAAAAAATATCTTATTGAAATGGAATCTATGATAAAAATTTTGTTAAATTAATGAAAAATTATAACTATCAAGAAAGAAAGAAAAAATTAGAAATAATCTGTAAAAAAACTACTCTCATTCAAAAAACAGACTTAATATCTGTTGGAAAGATATCTAATAATTATTTAAACCATCTACAATACACAAGTAAAAATTTGCTTTTATCTTCAATTATTGGAGATAAAAAAAAAATAAATATAAATGTTAGTTATAAGTCCATACTAGATCACATTGCTAAAAAATTGCCAGATAATATTACACATAATGGCATGGTGGTGCCAAGAAAAGAGAACTCACTAGAATTCAACTTATTTTTAAAAAGTTTTTTCCAATTTTTAGAAGACACAAAACTAATGAATGTAATTGATTACTTTGTTTCCCCGCCTCAATTAAGAATAAAGTTTAATAGCAAAAAACAACTATCTTCTAATTCTAGCGAATATGTTCATTCAGATGCTTGGACTAATCACAACACAGATAGAAGTTACACCTTGTATTTACCAATATTTGGAGATGTAAAAAATAACTATGTGGAATTTTATAAGCCAAAAAAGAAAATTTTAGAGAAAGATTGGTTTAAACCACAAAAGTTTATTGACGGAAGTCGAATTCAAAATCTTTATCAAAAAGCAAAAGTTGACTATAAATTGGGTAAGTTTATTGTCACAGATTGTGCGACCTTACATAAAACTGTTAATAAATTAAATTCAAAACCAAGAGTATCAATGGATATAGCGTTCATTCCTAAAGGTGAATTCAAGAATTCAAAGATTGACTGTCACGTTAATTCAAAAGAGTTTTTAGATATTGGATATAAAAGTATTATGGTTTTTAATAATTCTTTTAAAGAAAGTTTAAAAAAAATTTTAAGTAAAAAAAGACAATCATTATCAAATAGAAAAATTATTAAGTTTTAAATTGAAAAAGTATTATTTAAGAAGATTATTATCTGGACCGTCTAAGTTTCTAAAATTTTTAGAAAAAAAAAAAATTAATTATATTAAAAACAAAAAAATAATTTGGCACATTACCACACCTAGATCAGGCAGCACGTCTTTAATGGAGTACTTTAGGATGCAATTTAATGATTTGACTCCCGGTCCATTTCAAACTTTCCCCTGGCAAGAAAATAGATTTCAAAACATATGTCATAATACAGTTTTCAATAATATTTTCTTAAGAAATTGTAAATTTTATTTTTCTGCTCATAGTCATACTTTGGCAAGTAATGATCTCATTAATTTAATTTCTAAAAATCACATAGTTATAATTCAATATAGATCAATAGAAGACACTATTGTAAGTTTGTATTCCTATCTTAAAAATGTTGAGAATTTTTGGATTCCTCATAAATCACTTAAATCTGAAGAACAAAAGATCACTGAATTAATATACTCCTATGTTCCTTGGCATATAAATTTTATTAAAGGGTGGATTTTAAATAAGGATAACAAATTTAATAAATTTATCATAGAATTTAATGATATTGCTCATGATTTTGAAAAAACAAAATTAAATCTTGATAAAATAATTTTTGAAACTTTAGGTGTTAAGCTTTTAAAATTTAATAAAGATTTAGCAATTTATAACTCTGCAAATAAAAAAAAAGAAAAAATTAAATTAACAACTGCAAATATTAATTTAATACATTCAATAATAAAAAATAATCTTACAGATGATGAAATAAATGAAATAAAAAACTTATGATAAAATCAATTATTAATTCATTAGATAAAAATTTAAAAAAAAAAATATATTTATTTATTATTTTTTCTGTTGGAATGACTCTTATAGAGTCCGCTACTGTCGCTTCAATGGTACCAGTTGTTCAAATTATTATTGATAATATTAAAATTAATTTTTTACAAAATTTGAATTTACTTTATGAACTTGAATATTCAAAAAGAGTTTTGATAGCATTAATTTTTTTAATTTCTATATTTTTTATAAAAAATCTTGCTTTATCATTTTTTACAATTTGGCAATTTAATTTTTTTAAACAATTCGAGCTAAATTTAAGTTCAAAATTATTTAGTAAATATATAAATCAAAATTACTCATTTTATTTAAAAAATAATTCAGGTGTATTGAGCAACAATGTTATGTATGAAGTTGGAGGTGTAAAATCGTATCTTAAATCTGCTTGTACTTTGTTTTCCGAATCGATACTTTTTGTGACAATTCTCGTTTTACTTCTATATCTAGAACCGACGGCAACTATATTTTTATTTTTCATTTTAACGAGTCTAAGTATCTTGGCTTATTTTTTTATTGCAAAAAAAATTAAATCTTGGGGAAAGAAGAGATTTGAGTATCAGGGAATATCGAATAAAAATATTATTGAAAGTTTGGAAGGAATAAAAATAATTAAATTTTTTTCATCTGAATTAAATATTATAAAAAGATTTTATTCAAACATATCCCGTACCTTAGAATTCAGGAAAAAATATGAATTAATAAACGAATTTCCTAGAATATTTTATGAAACAATTGGAATTCTATGCTTTTGTTTACTTGTTTTTTTTCTTTTATACTTAAATAGAGTAGAAGATTTAATCGTTACCGCTTCATTATTTTTAACTGCAACCTTGAGAATTCTTCCATCTATAACAAGAATATCAAGGTCTTATCAAACTTTGCTTTCATCTAATGCTTCTGTTAAGAAAGTTTACGAGCACCTACAGCTTGAAGTGGATAAAAAGATTCATACTAAAGAAAAATTGCAATTTGATAAAAAAATAGAAATCAAAAATATTTCATTCAAATTTGAAAATAATCATGAAAAGATATTGAAAAATATTGATATCAAGATTTCTAAGGGTGAAAAAATTGGTATTATTGGCCCTAGTGGTTGTGGAAAGAGCACTCTTTTAGATTTGTTAACTGGAATAATTAAAACTAATCATGGTTCCATTTCAATTGATGATAGATTACTAAATGAAACAACAATTCAAAAATGGCTTAACAACATAGGTGTGGTAGGCCAAAATACATTTCTGTTAGATGACACTATTGCAAATAATATTAAATTTTTTTCCGAAGAAGAAAATATTCAATTAAAAGAATGTTTAGAAATTGTAGATTTTTATGATCATGTAAAAAACTTAGAAAGTGGATTTGAAACTATAACTGGTGAGCGTGGTACTAAGTTTTCAGGTGGTCAAAGGCAAAGAATTGCTATTGCAAGATCCATATTCAGAAATCCGGAAGTATTTATTTTTGATGAGGCCACAAGTGCAATTGACGAAAAAAGTGAAAAAATAATTTTTAATAATTTATTTGAAAGATTTTCTAAAAATACCTTCATAGTAGTTGCACACAAGTTCTCAATGTTAAAAAACTTTGATAGGATTTTTATTATGGATCAAGGTCAAATAATTAAAGAGGGAAATTATAATGAAATATTTTAATGTCGGTTTAATTGGTACAGGAAGAATGGCAACTGAACATTTTAAAACATTAAAATATTTTAAGAATTATAAAGTAACTGCTGTCTGTAGTAGGAATCTTTTGAATTCAAAAAAATTTGCTAAAAAATTTAATATACCTCAACATTATAATAATCTAAAAAAATTTTTATCAATTAAATATGACCTGGTTATAATTTGTGTTCCACCAACAGAAAAATTTAATATCATTAAAAAAGTTGCTTTAAAAAAAATGAATATTTTAATGGAGAAACCATTGGGACTTAATTTTGATGAAGCAAAACAGATTATTGATTATTTAAAATATATAAATTTTAAAAAAAATTTTTTTTTAGGTTATAATAGAAGGTATTTGGGAAGTGTTCTTCATTTACAAAACAAACTAAAAAAAAATAAAAAACCAAGGGTTATTTTAGTTGAAGATCAACAAGATACAGAAAAAGCTGAAAAGATAGGTCATTCAAAAAAAGTAATTAAAAATTGGATGTATGCAAATTCAATACATGTTATTGATTTATTAAATTTTTTCACTAGAGGTAAAATAACTAAAATTCAAACAAAAAAAATTAACTTTTCAAAAAAAAAATTTATTATTTTTTGCAAAATAAAATTTTCTTCAGGAGACAACTGTATATATACAGCTAAATGGAATATAACTGGTAGATGGACAATAAATATTGTTTCAGGTAATGAAAACTACCTATTAAGCCCATTAGAAGTATTGAAAGTTAAAAATAAATCTTTAGTAAAAGAATATAAATCCTTTAAAATGGAAAAAAAACTTAAGCCTGGATTTTTTTATCAGTTTAAAGAAATAGATAAAGTCATGAATAAGAAGTATGGTAATGTTGTACAAATTCATAATGCGATTAACAGTGTAAATTTAGTGAATAAAATTTATAAAAATGTTCAATAAAAAAAATATTTTAATTACAGGTGGAACAGGATCCTTTGGTCAAGCTTTTGTTAAACTTACACTTCAAAAGTATAAACCTAAAAAATTAATTGTTTACTCAAGAGATGAGTCCAAGCAATGGGACATGTTAAAGAAATTTGAAAATTTTAAAAATTTAAAATTTATTATTGGTGATGTCAGAGACGAAAATAATTTAAATAATTCAATGAAAGATATTGATTACGTGGTACATGCAGCTGCAACAAAAATAGTACCTACTGCCGAAACAAACCCTTATGAATGTATAAAAACTAATATTATTGGTTCGATGAATGTTATAATGGCAGCAAAAAATAATAATGTTAAAAAAGTTGTTGCTTTGTCTACAGATAAGGCATGCAATCCAGTAAATTTATATGGTTCCACAAAATTAGCTGCTGACAAACTTTTTATAGCCGGTAATAATTTTGATAAAAAAACACAAACTAAATTTTCCATAGTAAGATATGGCAATGTTATTGGTTCAAGGGGGTCGGCAATACCTTTTTTTAAAGAACAAATAAGAAAAGGGAACATAACAATTACAGATTTTAGAATGACCAGGTTTCTTTTAAGTTTAAAAGATTGTGTTGATTTTACTTGGCTCGCGTTTTCAAATATGTATGGAGGAGAAATTTTTGTTAAAAAAATCCCATCAATTAAAATTAAAGATTTAGCAGACTCAGTAAATATTGATAAAAAAAAGTATAGAATAATAGGAATAAGACCAGGAGAAAAAATTCATGAAGAAATGATTAGCAAAGATGATGCTCCTTATACTTATGATATGAAAACTTATTATAAAATAATTCCCACAATAAATAATAATTATAAATATTATAAAATTAAAAAAACTCAAAAAGTAAAAAATGAATTTAACTATATTTCAAACGTAAATAATAAGTGGGTTACATCAATAGAATTAAAGAAGTGGCTTAGACTGTTTCCAAATTACTTTTAAATTTTTGAAAAATATAATTATTACTGGCGGACTTGGTTTTTTTGGAACAAATTTTAATTCACAATTTAATAAAAAATTAAATATATATCTTATAGGTCATAAGAATAAATCTAAAATTAGAAATTCATATTTTATAGATTTAAAAAACATAAAAGAGTTAAAAAAATTTATTTATAAAAAAAATATTGATACAATTATTCATGCCGCTGCGATTACAGATGTTGATTATTGCGAAAAAAATAAAAAAGAATGTTTTGAAGTTAACACAAATTTACCAATAAAATTATCAAAATTATCTAAGCAGTGTAAAGTGAAATTTATTTTCTTATCGTCTGATCAGTTGTTTAATAGAAATACAAAATGTAAAAAAGAGAATGCAGTTACAAAACCTATTAATAACTATGGTAAAAGTAAAGTTATGGCTGAGATTGGAATTTTAAAAAATAATAATAAAGCCTTAATTTTAAGAACAAATTTTTTTGGTTTTGCACCAAAATATAAAAAATCATTTAGCGATTGGATAATTTTTAATTTAAAAAATAAAAAAAAAATCTCACTCTATCAAGACATATATTTTAATCCTTTATATATAAAATTTTTGAATAATTTGTTGGTTAAATTATCTTTAAAAGGATCTAATGGCATATTTAACGCAAGTTCAGACAATAAAATATCTAAATTTCAGTTTGGTGTTAAAATTGCAAAAAAGTTTAAATTAAATTTAAAAATGATAGAAAAGTCTAAATTTGATATAAAAAAACATGTAGCAAAAAGGCCAAAAAATATGTGTTTAGATAACTATAAAATTAAAAAAGAACTAAATTTAAATAAGATTAGTTTAGATAGTCAATTTAATGAAATGCTCAAAGATTTATAAAAAATTATGAAAACTAAACTTGTTCTATATGGTTTTGGAGGTCATTGCAATTCAGTATTAGAAGTTATAAATCAAAAAAATTTTGTAATTGAAAAAATAGTTGATGATAAAATTCAAAATCTAAAAGGTTTTAAATTTCAAGTCTCAAAAAGTTTTTTCAAAAATTTAAATAGAAAAGTTAATTTACATGTTTCATTCGCTAGCATTTACAATTTAAAAAAAAGAGAAGAAACTATTCGAAAATTAAAAAAAAATAAATTCGTAAATTTTCCAATTATAATTTCCAATACGTCTTATGTTTCAAAGTCTTCATCGATTAAAGAAGGAACAATTGTTATGCATGGAGCATTTATTAACTCAAACGTAAAATTAAAGCAAAATGTTGTAATAAATACTAATAGTCTTATAGAGCATGATGTTGTGGTTGGAGAAAATAGTCATATTTCAACCTCATGCACTATAAATGGAGGTGTAAAAATAGGTAAAAATTGTTTTATTGGAAGCAACTCTGTAATTAAAGAAAATTCAATTATTCCCAATAATACATTTATTAAAATGGGATCAATATATAAAAATTAATGTGTGGGATAGCAGGTGCAATAAATTATAAGAAAGATGCTGAGGGTATTTCTTTAAACTTAAATCAATCAATAATTCACAGAGGTCCAGACGATCAAAGTGTTTATATTGATAAAAATAATAATATCTGTTTAACCATGACAAGACTTTCAATAATTGGTCTAACAGAAGGTCGGCAACCAAAAATTTCTGATGATGAAAAAGTGATAGTTTTTTTTAACGGTGAAATTTTTAATTATAAAGAATTAAATAAAATTTTTTTTAAAAATAAAAATTTTAAATCAGATACTGAGATTATCTTAAATATGTATTTATTGTTTGACTTAAGCATGCTGAAACATCTAAATGGAATGTTTGCCATTAGTATTTATGATAAGAGAAAAAATAAACTTTTTTTGATAAGAGATAGATTTGGTATCAAGCCAATATATTATTATAAGAAGAATAAACATTTTATGTATTCTTCGGAAATAAACACAATTAAAAATCTAAATAATAATCTAGATATCAATGAGGAGTCGATAAGTGACTATTTAAGCTTAGGAGTTACTGGTAAAAAAAATACAATTTATAAAAATGTAAATAAACTTGGGGCAGGAGAAGTTGCAATTTATGATTTAAATCATAATTCTCTCAAAATTAAAAAATGGTATTTCTTCAAATTAAGAAATAATAAAATCAAAAGTTATAATGAGGCAATAGAATTTACAAAAGAAAAGATAACACAATCTGTAAATCTTTGGTCAACATCAGATGTTCCGATCTGCTTTTTATTATCAGGTGGATTTGACTCTAGTTTACTATCTTCTATTTATAATAGTTCTAATTCAGGTAAAATAAATACTTTCTCACTTGGTTTTTCGGACAAAAAGTACGATGAATGGAATGAGCTTGAGGTTTCAAACAGTCTTGCAAAAAAAATTAATTCAAATCATAACAATATAATAATTAATGTTAATAACTTATTAGATGAATTGGATGAAATGGTTTTATCATTAGGAGAGCCTTATGGAGGAGGTTTGCCAAGCTGGTATATATTTAAAGAAATATCAAAAAAAACAAAAGTTGCAATTAGTGGAACAGGCGGTGATGAATTATTTGGAAATTATAACAGATATTATAATATGAAAAATATTTATGGCTCTAATTCAATTACTTTTAATAAGAAAATTTTAGAGGAGGGATATTGTTTTAACAAACATTATAATGCAAATGATAACTGGAAATCTAGGTATCTTAATTTTAATTTTAAAAAAAGAAATATTGTAAATGATTATTATTCTAAATTAAATAAATTTAATTTTAAAAGTCTCCAAAAAAAAATTGGTTATCTAGATATTGAAACACAACTTTGTGATGAATTTCTATATATAACAGATAAATTTTCTATGGCACATTCTCTTGAAGTAAGAACACCTTATTTAGATCATGAATTAGTAGAGTCTATTTATAGTTTAAATGAAAATTTTAGAACTTCAGAAAAAATATATAAGCCACTATTAAGAGAAATAGGAAAGCAATTTCTTACAAAAAAATATTATGATTTTCCAAAACATGGATTTTCTTTTCCGCTAAGTATTTGGATGAGAGGAAAGCTAAAAAAAAAAGTTGAAAAATCTATAGGTAAGAAAAATTTGGCAAAAATTGATTTAATTAATCCTAAATTTTATGATGATTTTGTTTCCAAAATGTTCAAAGGTGATAATAATAATATTCAATTAATCTGGAATGTATTTATGCTCCATGAATGGATGAGGGTTCATGCATAGAACAAAGATAATTGCTGAAATAGGAGTGAATCATAATGGTTCAATAGTTTTGGCTAAAAAATTAATTGATAAGGCAAAAATATTAGGTGCTGATTTTGTTAAATTTCAGATTTTTGACCCAGACGAATTAGCACATACACAATCCAAAAAAGCAGATTATCAATCTAGGGAACTTGGATTGAAATTAAGTCAGCATTCAATGTTAAAAAAATTAATGCTGACATATGATAATCACATAGATTTATTTAACTATGCCAAGACAAAAAATATTAAATATTTAGCTAGCGGGTTCTCAATAAAAGATTTCTTATTAATAAAAAAATTAGGTTGCGAATATCTTAAAGTACCATCAGGCGAAATTACAAATTTCCAATTATTGTCCTTTTTAAGCCGTTTAAATAAAAAAATTATTATTTCCTCAGGAGCTTCTGATTTAAAAGATATTAAAAAAGCTCTTAATTTAATGAAAAAAAATGGCCAAAAGTTAAAAAATATAGTTCTAATGCATTGTACGTCAGCATATCCCGCACCCTTAAATGAAATAAATTTAAATGTTTTAGATACATTCAAAGAAAAATTTAAAATTGAAATTGGCTATTCAGATCATACTGATGATGTTGTCACGTCGTCTATTGCAGTTGCAAAAGGTGCAAGAATTATAGAAAAGCATTTTACCTTAGATAACAAATTCAAAGGACCTGATCATAAAGCAAGTTTAAATCCAAAGAAATTTAAATTGATGATTGAAAATATAAAAAAAACCGAGATACTTCTTGGATCTTCAAAAAAATTGCCAACATTAAGCGAAAAAAAAAATGCTAAATTAATAAGAAAAGGAATTTATGCAAGAAGAAAGATATATAAAAATGAAATATTTACAGAAAAAAATTTAATATTGCTAAGACCGGAACATCAAAATAAAGCATCTAATTGGTTTAAAATTTTAGGAACTAAAGCTGCGCAAAATTATAATGAGTTTGAAAAAATAAAATATGAAAAAAAAAATATGCGTAATAACAAGTAGCAGGGCAGATTTTGGACTATTAAAAAATCTTTTAAAAAAAATAGATTTTCATTTTGACTTAAAATTAATTGTCACAGGATCTCATTTGCATGAAAAATTTGGAAGTACTAAAAAATTTATTCTAAGAGAAAAAATTAAAATTTTTAAAAATATTAAAATTTATGATAAGAAAATAAACAAAACTTTTAATGAAACTTATATATTAAAAACAATTTCTAAGACAATTACAGAATTTGATAAAATTTTTAAAAAAATAAAACCAGAATTAATTATAGTATTAGGTGATAGATATGAAATATTTGCATCTGTAATTTCAGCTAATGTTAATAGATTGCCAGTCGCACATATTCATGGAGGTGAAACTACATCAAATGCATTAGATGATGCTTTTAGACATTGTATAACACAATTATCTCAATTACATTTTGTTGCAGCAAAAAAATATTATAACAGAGTCATACAACTTGGTAAAAATCCATCAAATGTTCATTTAGTAGGTGGATTAGGCCCATCAAATATAAAATCTTTAAAAATAGTTAGTAAGAATAATATTTTAAAAAAATATTCTTTAGATAGTAAAAAACCTTATTTAATATTAATTTATCACACTGAAACACTTGAAAAAAACTATGGTATAAAAGGTATAAGAAATATCTTGAAAGTTTTATCAAATTATAAAAATATTCAAATTTTAGTTTCAATGCCAAATGCTGACACAAATACCAATAAGATATATAATGAAATTATTAATCATCGAGGAAATTCAATTAAAAAATTTAAATCTATTGAGTATGAAGATTTTGTATCTTTAATGAAGTATTCAATTTTTATAATTGGAAATTCATCATCAGGTATAATTGAAGCCCCATCAATGAAGATACCAACTATAAACGTTGGACGTCGTCAACATGGAAGATTGAGGGCAAACTCAATTATTGATTCTACATATAAAATAACTGATATTAAAAATTCGATTAAGAGAGCAATGTCAAAAAATTTTCAAAAGAAATTAAAAAAGGTAAAAAATCCATATTACCATGGAAATGCCACAGATAAGATTGTCAATATTATAAAAAAAATAAAATCATTTGATCATTTTGATAAAATTGAATTTTTTAATTTAAAAAAAAATTAAGTGAAAAAAAAAATTCTAATTATTGGTTTTGGTTCTATAGGTCAAAAACATGCTAGTATTTTCAGTAAACTTAATTGTCAAATAAGTATTATTTCATCGCAACCCAAGATTTTTAAATATAAAAAAATAGATTACAGAGATATTAAAAATTATGAACCAGACATTGTAATTATCGCAACAACAACAAACATGCATCTTCAAGATCTTAAAATTACTGACAATATTTTAAAAAATAAAGTAATATTAGTAGAAAAACCTTTGTTTCATAAAAAAATAAATTTTTTATCAAAAAGAAATACAATTTTAGTAGCTTACAATTTAAGATTTTTACCAATTGTGAAATTTCTTAAAAAAATTTGTTCAAAAGATAAACCTTTAAATTGCGAAGTAAAGTGTCACTCATTTTTACCTCAATGGAGAAAGAGAAAATATATATTAACTTCAAGTGCAAAGAAAAAGTTGGGAGGTGGAGTGTTAAACGACCTTTCACATGAAATAGATATTTGTTTTTTTTTATTCAAATTTATGAAAAATTATTTCTTAAGTAAAAACAAATTATCAAATTTAAAAATAGATACAGAGGACTATGCTTACATTGTTTGTAAAAATAAAGATTTACCAATAAGTATAAGTCTCAGTTATTTTACAAAAATAGAGCAAAGAAGCATTTTTCTTGAGTTTCAAAATTTTTCAATAGAAGCTGATTTATTAAATAATATATGTTTTATAAAAAAAAAAAATTTAATTAAAAAAATAAAGTTTAAAAAAACTGATACATATTCTTATCAAGCAAAAAAATTAATAAAAAGTAATCTCAATGAATTTTGTACAATTAAAGAAGGATTAAAAGTCTTAAAAGTAATTCACAAAAAATGAAAATATTATGTTCAATATGTTGTAGAGGGGGCTCAAAGGGATTAAAAAATAAAAATATAAAAAAAATAAATGGTATCCCTTTAATTGCCTACTCAATTAAACAAGCTCAAAAATCTAAATTATTTAATAAAATTGTTGTATCAACAGATGACAAAAAAATTAGTAGTATATCAAAAAAATATGATGTTGATTTAGTAATAACAAGAGGGCACAAGTTATCTAATAGCAGAAGTGCCAAAATTCCAGTGATTAGAGATGCTTTATTAAAGTCAGAAATATTTTTTAATTGTAAATTTGACTATATTGTTGATTTAGATGCTACATCACCTCTTAGATTAGTTTCAGATATAAAAAAAAGTATAGAAAAAATTTTAAAAGAAAAAAAAAATTTATTGTTTTCTGTGTCTGAGGCCAAAAAAAACCCGTACTTTAATATGATAGAAAAGAAAGATGGATTTTATAAATTAGTGAAAAATAAAAAAAAATTTTTAATACAAACAAGACAGTCAGCTCCGAAAATTTTTGAATTAAATGCATCTATTTATATTTGGAAAAGAAAAGCTATCTTAAAAAAAAATAATCTTTTTGTAAAAAATAATTCTATATATGTTATGCCACACGAAAGATCGATAGATATTGATAATGAATTTGATTTCAAAATTGTTAAACATCTATTAAAACAATAGTAATGAAAAAAAATGCTTATATTATTGGAGGTTCAGGTTTAATTGGATATCCTTTGGCTCTTGAATTAACTAATAATTATAATGTTATTGTTCTTGATAAAAAAAAAATTAAGAATAAAAAAATTTCATTTATTTCTTTTGATTGCTCCAAGCTCAGTAATGTAGAAAAAAATTTAAAAAAAATATTTATAAATAATGGAATTCCTGATGTGATGGTTAACTGTTCGTATCCTGTAACGAGTGATTGGGTTGATAATTCTTTTGACAAAGTTAAATACAATAGTTTTAAAAAAAATATTGAAATACATCTAAATAGCTATTGTTGGATTTCAAAAATTTTTGCAGATTATATGAAAAAAAATAAAAAATCTGGATCTATAGTTCTTTTATCATCAATATACGGTGTAGTTGGACAAAGTTTTAACAACTATAAAAATACTAATATGAAATTTAATATGACATATCCAATTATTAAATCTGGAATAGTTGGGTTTATAAAGCAGTTAGCCTCTTACTATGGAAGTAATAATATTAGAATAAACAGTTTAGCTCCTGGTGCTATAAAAGGACATGTTAAAGGAACAAAAGAAATTCAAAATAAAAATTTTATAAAAAATTTCTCATCAAGAGTACCACTCAAGAGATTAGCAAAAGTAGATGAGATAGTTAAAGTAATAGAATTTCTGTTATCTGATAGAGCAAGTTATATTAGTGGTCAAAATATATTAGTCGACGGTGGTTATACGGCGGTTTAATTGAAAAAAATAATTTTACTTATAGGGTCTGGAAATATTGGATTTAGACATTTTCAAGGATTGTTGAGTTCAAGTCACAAGCTGGAAATAAATATTTTTGATAAAAATCAAGATAGTTATGAAAAATTAAAAATATTTTTAAAAAAAAATAAAACAAATAAAAAAATTAATTTCTTAAAAAATTTAAATAAAAATAAAAAAATTGATTTATTGATTTTAGCTACTAATTCAAAAGATAGATTAAAAATTTTAAGAAAAGTTTGCAAATTATCAACTGTCAAAAATATATTGTTTGAAAAAATAGTATTCATCAATAATTCATCCTTTAAAGAGGCGTGTAAAATTCAAAAAACAAATGGATTCAATGCATGGGTAAACTGTATAAGAAGAGAGATTCCGATATTTAATTTAATTAAAAGTAAAATCAAAAAAGACTTAATTAAAATTTCATATAAAGGAAATAATTGGGGAATGGGCTCAAATTCAATTCATTTTATTGATTTATTTTACTATTTAAAAAAAATTAAAAGAATAAATACTTTTGCAAAAATTAAGAAAATTATACCTTCAAAAAGATTTGGCTTCTCTGAATTAATTGGAAAAATACAATTAATTGATGTTGAAGGAAATGAACTTTTTTTGGAAGATTCAACTAAATATAATTCAAACAAATTAATCATAAAGTTTAGCGACCAGAATTATACCTTTGTAAAAAGTAATATTATTCATAAAAAAAAAAATTTAATTTTGAGTTCAGGAGAAAAGATTAACGAAAATGTTAGCAAAATAACGAAAATTTTTACAAATAAATTATTTTCTAAAAATAAGATAAATTTAACAACTCTAAAAGAGACTCAATTATATCACAATATTTTTTTTAAAATAGTTAATAGCTACACCAAAAAAAATAATTTAAAAAAAAAATATTTTACATAAATGAAATCAAAAAGAATTATATCAAAGTTAGAGATTAAGGGGCCAAACTTAGTTAAAGGAATTAATCTTGAAGGCATGCGTGTTTTAGGTAAGCCACAAGAATTTTCAAAATTATATTATGATAATATGATAGACGAGATTTATTACCAAGATAGTGTTGCCAGTTTATATGGTAGAAATTCTCTTTTTGATTTAATTGAAAAAGTATCAAAAGAAATTTTTATCCCTTTGTGTGTAGGAGGAGGAATAAAAAGTCTGAAGGACATTTATATGCTTATGAAAGTGGGAGCTGACAAAGTATCTATTAACAAAGAAGCTCTTAAAAATAAAAAATTTATTTATGATGCTACTAGAAAATTTGGTAAGGCAAATATTTGTATATCTATTGAAACAATAAAACAAAATGGAGATTATTTTTGTTTTTATGATAATGGTAGAAATTCTTCAAATATAAAAGTTTTGGATTGGATTTCTGAATTAAATAAAATTGGAGTTGGAGAAATATGCATAACTTTTGTTGATAGAGATGGAACAGGAAAAGGTTTTGATGTAGATTTTATAAATAAAATGGAGAAAATTACAAACCTGCCAATAGTTATTAACGGTGGAAGTGGCAACATTAAACAAATTGGTGACTTATTTTTAAATACAAAGATTGATGGATTATCCATATCTTCAATGTTTCATTATCATTACATTAAAAAAGTTAAAAATAAAAATTTCAATGATTATAAAAGTGAGGGTAATATTGAATTTTTAAGACAAAATATTATTAAAAAAAATATAGAGATCTCTTCTATAAAAAATTTAAAAAAAAAATTATCTAAAAAAGGGATAATTTGCAGATTATGAAAATATCCATTATTGATCTAGACGTTAGTAATTTATTTAGTCTAACAAATTCATTAAAAAAACTAGAGTTTGAATATTCTGTTGACAATTCAAAAAAAAAAATTGATGACTCAGATTGTATAATTTTACCAGGTGTTGGATCGTTTTATTATGGATCGAATAAATTAAAAAAAGAAAAACTAGATAGAATAATTTTAGATAATTATAAAAAAGGCAAGCCAATTATAGGAATATGCCTTGGGTTTCAATTATTTTTTGAGAAAGGAAATGAGTTTAAAAAATCAAAAGGCCTTGGTATTCTGAAAGGAGAAGTAAAAGAACTTCCAAAACTTATAAAACATCCCATTCCTCATATTGGATGGAATAAAGTTGTAACTAGTGAAAAATATTTTAAAGAGTATTTAAATAAAGAATACTTTTATTTTGTTCATTCATATTATGTTGAATTAAAAAAAAAGTATAAATTTTATGGAATTACTGAGTATGGAAATTTTAATTTTTGTTCATCAATAGTAGAAAATAATGCAATAGGATTTCAATTTCATCCTGAAAAAAGTGGAAATTCTGGACTAAATCTATTAAAGAAAACTATTAATTATGCAGAAAAAATTTAGTAGATCTAATCTTGAAAGACAAATAGTTAAAATACCCAAAAAAGTTAAATGGTGTAAAAGGTGTCTAATATCCAATCAAAGACCTAGAATTTTATTTGATGAAGAAGGAGTTTGTTCAGCTTGCAGGTATAATGAATATAAAAATAGAATTAATTGGAACAAAAGACACGAAGAATTATTAAAATTACTTGATAGACACAGAAGTAAAAATGGAAACTGGGATGTTATTGTTCCTAGTAGTGGAGGAAAAGATTCTGGATATGTTGCTCATCAACTAAAATATGTCTACGGTATGAATCCATTAACAGTAACATGGTCACCTTTAAGATATACAGATATTGGAAGGGAAAATTTAAATTCTAAAATTGATAAAGGGTTTACGAATTTATTGTGTACTCCTAATGGAAATTTTCAAAGAAAACTTGCAAGATTATGTTTTGAACAACTCGGTGATGCTTTTCATGTATTTGTTTTGGGTCAAGTTAATTATCCATTTCAACTTGCTTGCAGATTAGGAATCAAACTAGTTTTTTATGGTGAAAATGGAGAGCTTGAATATGGTGGAGATCCAAAACATTTAGATAAACCTTATAAACCTGCGGAGGAATGGTTAAATCAACATTTTAAAGGTGTTACATTTGAAAAACTTTTAAATTATGGTTTGAAAAATGGGTATCTGTCAAAAAAAGATTACACACAAAGTGATCTAATTTTTTATAATTCACCTTCTTTGAGTGAACTAAGGAAAAAAAAAATTAAAGGTAAATATTTTTTTTCATATTTCAAAAAATGGACTCCTCAAGAAAATTTTTATTATTGTACCGAACACACTGGTTTAAAAGCAAATCCTGAACGAACCGAAGGTACTTATTCTAAGTATGCGAGTTTAGATGATAAATTTGATGGTTTTCATTACTATTTGAGATATATTAAGTTTGGATTGGGAAGATGTGTTGAAGACTCTTCTCATGAAATTAGAGACAATCATATTACAAGAGATGAGGGTCTTGTTTTAGTAAACAATTATGAGGGTGAATTTCCAAAAAAATATTTTGATGAATTTTTAGAATATTTAAATATTTCAGAGAAAAGGTTTTGGGAAGTGGTAAATTCCTGGAGACCTAATCATTTGTGGAAGAGAAGCGGAAAAGATTGGAAGCTTAAATTTCCGCCAATTTAAAATATTTATTATTATTCATTTAACTTTATTAAAAATTAGTTCTGCAACTTTTTCATAACCCAATTCATTATAATGTCCTCTAGACTCAAAAGGAAATAGTTTTAAAGGTGAATTCTCTATGAGGAAAACTTCTTTATCAACATCTATAAAATCTATATTTAATTCTTCAATTATTTTTTTAACTTCATTTTTTTGATAATTTTGATAATTTTTAATTTTATAGCGATCAAATTCTGGAAGATATACGAAATAAAAATTTGAATTATTTTTTTTTGCAAATTCTTTAGCAAGAGAGACAATTTTTTTAAAATCTTTAAGTGGATACTTATTATTAAATAAAGTTTTTCTTGTAAGGTTGATTGTTATAAATCTATAAAAAGACTTTAATTTTGAATTTTTGTTAAGTTTATCTTCTGACTTGGTGATGGTTTCTTGAGTAATTTTATTTATTTTTGATTGTTTTAAAATTAAATTTTGCTTAAATTTTTTGTCAATCAAGTATTTATTTAAAAAACTAGAATTTAATTCTCTATTTAATTCAATTAAATCATTTCCCTCATAAAATAACCATATTACATTTTTTGATTTCTTTGGCAAATACTCCCTCATTGTTCCTAACTGAATTAATGGTCCAGTACCCGAGTATCCTAAATTTAATACAGATTTTTTTGAAAAGTGTCTTAACTTTGATGCTATATCATTTGGTCTATTTACATATGCCCCGTGAGTATAAGAGTCTCCTATAAGAATATAATCATTATTTTTTATCCATTCATAATCTGGGTTGTTAAAACCATACCTATCACTTTTGTAGATAGAATAGTATCCACTTTCATTTCCATGTATAGTTTGTGAATTTGAAATTCCTGAAAATGGAAAAATCTTTAATTTTAAATTTAAATATTCTTTAGGCGGAACAATTATAGAGGTATTTAGATTAAGATTCTTTAAATCGTTATATATTTCAAGTCTTTTTCTATTATCAAATTTTTTTCCAGTATTTTTTTCATAATATTCAATTCTTTTGTATAAATTTTTCCAAGTATAATTCTTAATTAAGTATGCTTCATATGTATAGAGAGTAATTATTGTGCTTATTAAAATTATTAAAAAATATATCTTAAAATTTTCTGATAGAAAAATTACAATTAAGGAAACTATAAATAAAGATGAAGAAAAAATGAAATAATTAAAATAATAATCCCTTCTACTTCCATACCATACAAATTCAGACTTATAAATTATGTAGATAGTTAAAATAGCTGAAATAGGAATTAAAAAAAATTTATAAAAATTTTTCATTGTTAAATAGAATAATATTTACATACATCAGACATTATTTTAGTATACTAATACAACTTTAAAATGAAATTAATCAAAAATTTAAAAGATAAGATTATTTTTTACTATAATCTTTTAGTTAAAAATCCAAAAAGATTTTTTAATCATTATCTTGAGAGAATTTTTGATGAAATAACAAAGTTTTTTTATAAGTTAATAAGTGCATTTATTGATAATGATGAAATAAGGAAATGGTTTTCTTTAAAACTCTCCAAAAGCAGGCATAGGAGCTTAGAAATTACTACTCAAATAGGTTGTGCAATGATGTGTGATTATTGTCCACAAACTTTAATTAATATCAAAAGAAACGAACATGATTTGAAAAGATTTTTGGAATTGAAAGACTTCAAAAAAATTTTAACAAAAATTCCAAAAAATACAAAGATACATTGGACAGGGTATTCTGAACCTTTATTACATAAAGATTTTCCAGAATTTGTTTCTTTAGCTAATAAAGAAGGTTTTCTTCAAGAAATAAGCACCACAATGCATGGAAAAAAAAGTTCACAAGAGTTTATTTACAACACAAACATGTTTGACTATGTAAGTTTTCATTTACCTGATGACAAAAATTTAATGAAATTAAAAGTTACTGAGGAATATATTGAAAACTTGGAAAAAGCAATAAGGCATCAATCTAGAATTCTTTCTACAAATTCTTTTGATATTAAAATAATAGGAAATGCGCCACACAATAAAATTAAAATTTTAATACAAAAACTTATTAATGAGGAAGTGATTAATAAAAGAATAGTGAATATTAGTAACTTTATAAGTTCAAGGAATAATTCTATAAAACAAGATAATAAAGAATATCAATTCTATTCACATTTTAAAAGTCAAAGAAAAAAAAAATTATTTTATTGCGCACATAAAAGATTAAATTCTGGTGTTTTGATGCCCAGTGGCGAGATCAATATTTGCTGCAATGACTACTCAATAGGTTTTTCCATTGGAAATTTATTATCAAATAATTTAGAAGATTTACAAATGCATAATAAGCTTTTAAATGAAACAGACTTTTTAAATGGCAATATGAACGTATGTAATAAATGTGAATATTTTAAATCTATATAAATAAAAAACTGTGAAAATATTAAGAAAATCAAAGAAACATCAATATATTTGTACTTTGGCTATTGGAAATGAGATTCTAAGTGATTGGAAAAAGTATTCATTACCATTTTTGAAATTATACTGCCAAAATAATGATATTGGTTTAATTTTATTTGATGAAGATTTAATAGATAAAAAATCTCCAAATTGGAAAAAAGCAACTTGGCAAAAACTTTTAATTCCTAATTATTTGAAGCAAAGTAGGCTAAAAGTAAAGAATATTTGCATGATGGATGTAGATGTTTTGGTAAATCCAGCTGCCCCAAATATTTTTGATTTTCATATTGAAGATAAGGTTACTGTTATTTCATTAAGACAAAATCTTCCATTTGAATGGTCGAAAGCTGTAAGAAATGTATCTTTTTATAGAAATACTTTTTATTCAAAAAAATACCCATTGGACTCAGCTATAAATATATCTTTAGAAAATTTATATAAAAATCATAAACTTAAAATTCAAAAAGATGAGTTTTGTGCTGGGATTTATGTAGTTAATATAAATAAATTTTATAAAAAATTTAAAAAATGGTTTTTTAAATATAACAAGAATTTATATTCTATAACAGGTGGGGGAGAACAAACTCATTTTAATTATGAAGTTCAAAATAATAAAAAAGTAAGTTTTATTGATTACAGGTTTCAAGCAATTTGGGTATTTGAAATGGCAATTTATTATCCTTTTTTGTATAAATTTAAAACTCTTAAAAACAATCAAGTCACAAATGCAATAGTAACATCTTTAAAAAATAATTATTTTTTACATTTTGCAGGAACATGGCATGAAGGACAAATGTGGAAAAATGAGAAGATTTTTAAAGTTTTTACAAATAATTTTCAAAAAAAATTAGATAAATATCAAAAACTAAAATTATCTGGAAATCCAATAGGCATGATAAAACCAAAAACAAAATGAAGAGTTTTTTTTTTACTTATTTCTTAAATATTAAAAAGGGATATTTAGATTTAGTAAATTCTAAAGAGTTAAGTACATTGAGAAAATATATTAGTATATTGCACAAAACTGATTTTATTAAATCAGATGAAAATTATTATAATGTAAAAAAAAAAAAAATTTTAAGACAATTTTTGGGTCAGAAATTTCTCTATCAAAAGTTTATTTGGATATTTTTTTATTTTAAAAAAAAAAATCACAAAATAATTTTTCCATTACCAATTGAATGGTCTAAAAAACTGATAGAGCAGAACATTAAAGTAAATGTTATCTTGTCTTATTTCCTATATTTGATTTTTAGTATTTATCAATTTATTAAAGGTTTTTTTTTTATTTTTTATATTTTAATTAAGTATTTTTTTTTTCTCACAAATTTATATTCAAAAAAGTATCATTTAAATAACTCTATTATGTTTTACAATATATCATCAAAAAAAATTAATTTAGCTAATAAAGTAAAATATAATTTATATTCTTGGTTCAGAGAAAAAGTTGATAACAATTCAAATTTAATCTTTTTTCATAAACAAAATAATTCAAAATTTTATAATAAAAATTTAATGGAAGAGAACGATGAATTTAAATTATTTTTTCCTCAATTTAGAATATCAATTTTTTTAACTAATCTATTTAAGTTAATTTTAGAATTTAGAAAAGTTTCATTACTATTTTATAATTTAATTCTTTTTGAGGAAAATATTAAAGCAATATTTTATAAATCTATTAAAAATATAGGAGTAAAAAAAATATTCATAGTTTGGACTAATAATATATTTAAACCTCTTTGGGTTTATAAGCTAGAGGATAAAGGTGTAGAATTTTTTATTTTCTTTAACGGATTTTTAAATGAAATAAGATTAACAAAAGATTTAAATTTCAATTTTGATCACGAAGGTTTATCTAATCTTACTTGGAAAAACTATTATACTTGGGATAAGATTAATTCAAATTTTTTAAAACAAAAAATAGATATTGAAATAAATACTATAGAAAAAGGGCCAATATATTTTTCTGATAATCAAGTTAAATTAGATTTACCAAAAAAAACAATAGCAGTATTTGGTTACGAGAATCATAAACAAAATATTGGAATTAATACAATCAGTGATTATGAATTTTGTAACAAGAATTTTTTGAAAATTTTTTATAACGACATAATAGAAGTTTCAAAAATGAAAGATTATAAAATTGTTCTTAAAAGAAAGAATGAGTTAAAACATTTAGAAATCAAAAAAAATAAAAAATATTTTGAAAAATTATTTAATAATGATAAGATAATCTTTGTAGATCCTAATATTTCAGCCTTTAGAGTGATAGAAAAATGCGATATGGTTATTTCTATGCCCTTTACATCTACAGGTAAAATAGCGGAAGAATTAAATAAACCATCAATTTACTATGATCCTTTTTCATGGATACAAAATAACGATCCATCAGGATCAAATATAAAATTAATAAAAGGTAAAGAAAATTTGAAACAATGGCTAAACTAATCAACAAAGTTGGAAAAAAAATTATAAAAAATTTATTTAAATTTTTAATTAAAAGTAAAATTGGATCTAAAGTAATTACAGAAAGTAGTAAATTAGAGTTTTTAGTTCACAAAAATTACAATAATAATCAAATAAAATTAATACAAAAAAACTTCATAACAAAATATAGAAACGATACAATTTTTACAAAAGAACCTGAAACAATAAATTGGATAAAGAGAATGGATATAGATAGTATATTCTGGGATGTTGGAGCAAATATAGGTCTGTATTCAATTATAGGTGCTTTAACAAATTCAAAAAATGTTGTTGCTTTTGAACCTTCATATTTCAATTTATCATTACTAGCTAAAAATATTTATAATAACAATTTATCACAAAAAATAATTATTATCCCTATTTCATTAAGTAATAATAATAGTATTGATGATTTTAACCTTACTAGTACTGAAGAAGGCGGAGCCCTGTCAACATTTGGTAGAATAAAAAATAAAAACAATTTTAGATATAAAACTTTATCTTACACTTTAAACAAATTCCTAGAGGATTTCACGTACCTAAGACCAGACTATTTAAAAATAGATGTAGATGGTATAGAAACAAGTATTCTTATGGGTGGAAATAAAGTATTTGAAAATTTAAAATCTGTTTTGGTGGAATCAAATTCAAAAACTGATGAAAATCAAATCATTGAAATAATGTTGAAAAATAACTTTTATCTTGAGAGTAAAGACATAAAAAATTCAAATTTAATTTTTAATAAAATTGAAAAAAAAGCTTAATAACTTTATAAAAAACATAAATATATTTACTTTTTTATATTTTTTTTCTTATAGTTATATTTTTAAATTTGAAAAAAGAAGAACAAATTAATTTTCCAAAAAATAATGAAGTAATGGATATTCAAATTACAAAAAAATGAAAAGAAAAATTAATATATCTGTTGTATGTGCAACACATCAGGGATCAAAAAAAATTAAAAATCTTATATTAAGTATTTATAAAAACCATCTATGGCCAAAAGAAATTGTTATTTGTGGAACTTCAAAATCAGATTTAAAATTTGTACCTGAGAAATTAATTAAATTATTAAATATTAATTTTTTATTTTCAAAAATTAAAAGTCAAATTCATCAAAGAAATATAGCAATACAACATTCATCATCAGATTATATTCTTCAAATTGATGATGATGTAATAATTAAATCAAATTTTTTTTTAAAAATAAATAAATATACTTTAAGTAAAAATCAAATTAACAAAAAAATAATAAGTGCTCTTATTTTGCAAAAAAATGGAAATCTTCAAGCTGGATCTTGGAATTCTATGTATAATAAATTTTTTATTTTGAGGTTATTACTTAAAATACTCAATAAAGGAAAAAGTATTGAAGAATATTCTGTTCTAGAGTCAGGGAGATGTGTTCCTTATATTAAAAATTTTAAAGGCATTATGGATAAGAATATTATAAGTGCAGAGTGGCTCTGTAGCACTGTTTTGTATCATCGTTTTTCAAGAAAAAATATTGAATATATTACAGAGTTTTCAAAAAAAGCTTATTATGAAGATGTCATATTCTCTCACCAATTATATAAAAAAGATTATAAATTAATTATTGATAAAGATATTGTTGGAATACATGATAATCAGCCATATACATCTTTATCAACTTATTTTGATACGTTGAAAACGCAATATGAAATGGTAAAATTTTTTAAAAAGAATAAATTTTTCTTTTTTTTAGATGTTGCTATTTTCTCATTAGTTCATTTATTAAGAGATCTATACGTAGTATTAGTTCACAAAAGTAGATTATGAAAAAAATTTTAATTTCTTCAATGAATGGTCCAATAGCTATTGAATTGATTTCTTACCTTAAAAAAAAATTTTATATAATTGGATGTGATCGTCAATCTTTTGGCCTAGGAAAAAAAATTTGTGATGAATTTTATATTTCACCTAATGGTAATTCAGTTAAATTTATAAATTTTTTAAATAAAATAGGAAAAAAAGTTGATCAAATTTTTTTATTTGCTGATGAAGAATTATTAAACGTTTCAATTAATAGGAAAAAATTAAAAAATGTTATAAATAAAATTTTAATTTCCCCACATAAAACAATTCATTTATGTAATAATAAAGATTTATTGAAAAAATTTTTAAAGAAAGAGCTTTACAAACCTATATCAGAAAACAACAAAGTAATTATAAAACCAAAAATTGGAAGAGGGTCAAAAAATCAAATTATTTTAAATGATAAAAAAAATAATTTTTATAATTTTTTTTCAAAAAAAAATGAATTCATAATCGAAAAATTTATTGATGGTAAAGAATTTACGGTAGATTGTGTTTTCGATAAAAAAAATACATTAATTTTTGCACTACCTCGAGAAAGAATTATAAAATCTAATCTTAGCATAGTTGGTAAAATTTCTAAAAATCGAAAAATTCTGAACTACATAAATAATCTTTCAACAAAATTAAATTTTATTGGAAATGTAAATATTCAAGTAATTTTAGATAAAAAAAAAAATATTCACCTAATAGATATAAATCCCAGAGTATCTGGAAGTATTATTTTTTCTATAATGGCAGGCTTTGATCCATTTTTAATGGCTTATTCAATTAATAATAATTTAAAAATTAATATGCCAACAAAAATTAAATATGATGAGATATTTTATAGATACTGGAAAACTTATAATAAATATTAATAAGCTTAGAATTCAATTAAAAGAATATGAGAAGATAATATTTGATTTAGATGACACAATTTTTCCTTTATTTTTTTATGATAAAATTGTTTTTAAAAAGTTAGCAAATCTACTAAAAAAAAAATTTAGATTAGATAGTAAAGTTATTTTTAATTTTTTAATTGAACACAAATATAAAAAGAAAAATAACAATAGGTTATTTTATAGTTTAATAAAAAATTTTAAATTGCAAAGTTCTATTAGCGAAAATGATCTTGTTGATTTTTATCAAAATTTTAAATCAAGGAAATATCAGAAATTTCCCACAATTATAAATTTACTCAAAGAGCTTAAGTTGAAAAAAAAAAATTTAACACTTATTACTGAGGGTCATTATAATCGACAGAGAAATAAAATAGAATTTTTAAAAATTAATTCTTTATTTGATCAAATTTTTATATTAGATAATAGGTACAAACGAAAATACAAACCTTCAATAGAGGGCTTAAAAAGAATAAGTAATTACAAAAAATTTAAAACAGTTTACGTGGGAGATACTGAAAAAGATAGATTAACAGCAAAAAATCTAGGAATAAAGTTTTATAAATTTAACATTAGTAATTACTTGTATGAAAAAAAATAAATTTTTATTTATATTTTTAATAATCACATTTTTCATTGCATGTATTTATTTATACAAAGCTAGACAATTAAATACTTTTCCATTTAATACAAAAATAGGTTATTATATTCCTAACTCATTTAAATCTATTATTTATAAAATATTAACTCCATCCCACGATCAGATTATCTCAGATAAACATATTCTCAATGTTGAGTCTATAACCTTACCAAATTATAATTTTAAAATGAAATATGGAGGTGCTATAGAAAATTTAGATGAAATGAATATTTTATATTTATCTGTAGATAGTGACATCTATTTGTTTAATACAAAAAATAAAAAATTTAAAAACCTAGAAAATAATATATCTGGTGCTTATAATGTTAGAGATATAAAAGTGATTGAAAATCAAAAATTATTTGCTGTCCTTAGTGTGGATAAAAAAAATACTAATTGTGGCACTATTGTATTACGTTTATATGATTTTGATTTTAATAATAATATATTTTTATATAATAATGAGAGGAAGTTGTGGGAGTCTGAGGAAAACTGCAAGTTTAATTCCAAAACATCAGGTGGAAGGATCGAGTTCAAAAATGATACCTTTTATATTAGTACTGGTATATTTCAATCTCCAATTAATTCGGGAATAATCCCAGAAAATTGGTCACAAAAAAATAACAGTTCATTTGGAAAAATTATAAAAATTCCACTAAATAATAAATATGAAAAAAAAATTTATGCAAAAGGATTTAGAAACCCTCAGGGATTATTCTATTTTAATAATATATTGATTGGTACAGATCATGGTCCTAAGGGTGGAGACGAAATAAATATTATTAAACAAGATGAAAATTATGGTTGGCCATGCAAATCATATGGAATTCTTTATAGCAAATCTTCAAATGACAAGAACTTGTATCCAAAGAATAGTGAGATTGAGGGATGCATTAATTCAAATGTAAATTTTATTGAGCCATTGTATGCCTTTTCCAATTCAATTGGTATAAGCCAGGGTTTAACTTATGAAAATGATTACTTTTATAATTTTACAAAAAATATATTTGTGAGTTCTTTAAAAGGAAAGTCATTATATAGACTCCTCTTAAATACAAATAATGATAGAGTAATACAGATTGAAAAAATTAATTTAAAAAAAAGAATTAGAGATATTTTGATTACAAAAAACGGAAGATTTATTTTTTTATCTGACAAAGGATTTATCAATATTGTTGAAAGATAAAGTATCTATAGTTTATGAAAAAAGAAAAAATATTAATCGTAGTCGCTCATCCTGATGATGAAACATTAGGTTGCGGAGGATTAATATTAAAATCAAAAAAAAATAATAATAAAATTTCTTTATTGATACTTGGAGAGGGTGTATCGGCAAGATATAAAAAAGGCGAAGAGGATTCTAAAATAAGTCTCAAAGCTAGAAGGATAAGAGAAAAAGAATTATTCAAGTGTATGTCATATTTAAAAATTAAAAATATAGAAATTCACAGAAACCACTGTACAAAATTTGATAAATATCCACTATCTAACTTTATTAATATAATTGAAAATAAAATAAAAAATTTTAAACCTACTATAATAATTACGCATAATCCTTATGATACAAACCTAGATCATAAAATAGTTTATGAGGCTGTGAATGTTTCTTGTAGACCATCCAGCTCAAGTAAAATTAAAAAAATTTTAACATTTGAGGTGCCATGCAGTACACATCTATCTTTAAAAAATGGATTTAAGCCAAATTATTTTATTGATATAACTAAAGAAATTAATCAAAAAATAATAGCATCAAAAATTTATAAAAATGAATTAAGATCTTTCCCATTTCCAAGATCAATTCAGGGCATCAAAACACTATCAAAGTTTAGAGGTATGCAGTCCGGTTTTAAATTTGCAGAAGCATACTTTGTTGAAAGAGAATTGATTACTTAAGGATACTTGTTTGAAATGTACTTCCAAACAACTTGGATAATAATAAATATAATTTATTAACATTATTCATTCTAATCATAGATTTAATTAGTTTGTTAATTGCTTGTCTTGACTTAGTGCTTATTTTCAAATTATTTTCATTATTATTAATCAAATTTAATGCTTTTGAATATTGGCCATATAATAAATAAATCAAAATTTGTTTTTTTAATTTTTTTGTATCAATTTTCTCATGTTGCAAGTTTTTTTTTATATAAAGTGCATTTACAAAAATTATTTCTCCTTGATTGTCTATTTTATCTATCTGTTTTTTTTCATCATTTACTTTTTCACTCCATCTTACAATGTCAGTAAAATCACATAATTCAAAATTATGTTTTGATAAATATTCATCAACATCTCTAAATAATGATTGATTTTTATAAATTTCTTTAAATTCGCATTCAATCTCTATTCCTACAGCTTTTTCCAATGCTTTATTTGATCCTTTTAAGACCTCAAGATTATAACCTTGGACATCGATTTTAATAAAATCAATCTTATCAATTTTAAGAGAGTCTAATTGTTTTGCTTCTACCTCTATTTTTTCTATAATCTCAAATCTTTCCACATTTTTAAATTTTTTTAAAAATTCAAAATTTGGTTTTAAAACAGATGAAACACCTGGTTCTTTACAGATATTTAGTATAATTTTACCATCAGTGCTCGAAAGTGCTGATTTATAAATATTTAAACTTTTTGTTTTTGATTTGATCTTGTCAGCTTCAACAGAATTAGGTTCAAAAGCATGAAACTCAACAAATTTTTCGACTCTTCTCCAGCGATCTTGAATGCCTTTATAGCCACCAATATCTACTAATGATATTGAATTTTCAATATCAAATATTTCTTCAAAGAAAATAGACTCTAGTTTTTGCTTTCTATTTTCGACATAGTTAAATATAGATCTTTTAATATTCATTTAAACTTAAATATTTTAAACATGTTTTTCTTTACTTTTAGTTTTACTTTTTTAGTAAGTTATCTTGTTTTTTTCAAGTTATCCAAAAAATTAGAAATTGATGAGAATCTATTTAATTTATTTTACTTCTCAAAATTTCTTTTTTTATTAATTTTTATTGTTCTTAACACAAATAATCTTATGACAACAGATAGTAAATCAATATTTGATGATTACTATAAATTTCAATTAAATAACAAGCTAGTTGGTGATAATTTATTATACGGAATCAATTACTTTTTCACAAAATTTTTAAATTTAAATTATATAAGTATTAATACTTTAACAATATTTCCCATAATTTTAGCAACATTATTTTTGTTACATTTAATACAAAAAATTAATTTTCTCAAAATAAGAGTTTTATTTTATTTTCTTTTATTGCTGCCATCTTTTAACTTTTGGACGGTAGGTTTAAGTAAAGATATGCTATCTTTTTTTGCTTTAAGTTATTTCTTATTCAATTTATTCTATCAAAAAAGATATTCAATAATATTCTCAGTATTCTTAATATTTATCATTAGACCATATATTTCATTTATAATTATAATTTCATTTATTCTATCATATGGAATTTTCTTTATCTTAAATTTAAATAAACAAGCTTTGATTTTTAGATATAAAAATTTAATTTCAATTTTTATTCAAGCAATTACAATTTTAATAATTTTAATAATTTTATATTATATTTTGAGTAATTATCTCGGCTCTTATGGTTTTTTATTTTTGAAGGGAAAATTTCTTCCAATTATTGGAAATTTGCAATCACATTATCAAAATACTCCATTAGGAATTCCAGCAGAAACAAATATTTTTTTACGTTATTTTTATTATCTATTTTATCCTTTCCCATGGTCTAATCTTAATGGAAATATATTGATGTTTATAATGACTATTGAAAATTTATTGCTAATGTTGTTATTTTTTTTTGTTATTGTTAACAATAATTTAGATAATTATAAAAATTTTTATTTGTTTTTTGGAATAATTTCCTTTTTAACAATATTTTTTTTGCTTGCATTAGTAACTTCGAATCTAGGAATTGCTTTCAGACAAAAGTGGCTTTTTTTACCTTATATATTTTTGTTGATTGTAATTAGTAAAAAAAAATCACCCTAATTTAATTTTAATATTAACGAATGCTAAATAAATTAAGTTCATGATAATTAAAATTATTAGGAAATTAACACTCTTTGTATTGTCTTCAAGCATTGGCTTTGATTTTGAAAACTCAAAAACTTTATCGTTAATTAAATAATAAAATATTAATGAGTCTGTTTGGCTTATAGTGATTTTATTTTCTGTTATATAACCTTGTAATAAAAAAAGTGATTTACTTATTGAGATTTGTAATTCTTCTGACAAATTATCTATTTTTTTAATAGTTTCTTTACAATTTGATTTAAAATTAATTACCTCTCCATCGAAATAGTAAGTATTTTCATCTAAAAATTTTTCTAATTCTGTATCAATTCTATTTACTATAAATTGATGAATTCTAGATTTATCGCTTTTTAACCAATTTCTTTTGTATTTATAGTCCACTGATAGAGATTGATCGCATGGTCTAATAGAATTATTTTCATTCAGGGATCTATCTAAAACATAAGTTAAAAAAGTTGATAAAAAAAGACTAATTATAAAAAAATATAAATATTTTTTTTTGATTGTTAATGTAGTAATCATCAAACTTTAAATATTATAAATTAAAACTTTGTCAATGAAATATAACTATAAATCAACCAAAACTAAAAAGAAGATAATGATTGTTGGTTTGGGATATGTTGGTTTGCCATTAATTAAAAGATTTGTAGATTCAAAAAAATATAAACTGATTGGATTAGATAGTGATAAAAAAAAAATAGATTTATTAAATAGAAACAAAAGTTATATTTCTCATATTCCTGATAAACAAATAATCGCTGTAAATAAAAATTGTTTATTAACTACTAATTATAAATTTGTAAGGTATTCTGATGTAATAATTTTCACTCTACCCACGCCACTAACAAAAAATAAAGATCCTGATATGAGCTATATTCAATCTGCATTAACTAAGTCAAAAAATTTCTTTAAAAAAGGTCAACTGGTAATTTTAGAGAGTACAGTTTATCCTGGTGCGACTATAGAATATTTCAAACCCATTTTTAATGACAGAGGACTTAAAATTGGAAAGGATATTTTTTTAGGTTTTTCACCAGAAAGAGAAGACCCGGGTAATAAAAATTTTGATATTTCGAATATTGTAAAGTTAGTATCGGGATATACACCTGCATGTTTATCAAAATGTAACAGTTTATATAAATCAATTGGAGTCCAAACAAAAAAAGTCTCATCTATTAATACTGCTGAAATTACCAAGTTGTATGAAAATATCTTTAGATCTGTAAATATAGGTTTGGTTAATGAAATGAAACTAATTGCAGATAAAATGAACTTAGATATATATGAAATTATTGATGCTGCTAAAACAAAACCATTTGGTTTTACTCCTTTTTACCCAGGGCCGGGTCTTGGAGGTCACTGTATTCCAATTGATCCATATCTATTAACTTGGAAAGCTAGGCAATATGATTTAAACACAAAATTTGTCGAATTATCTGCAGATATAAATAATTCAATGCCATCGTTTGTAATTGATAAAATAAATAATGGATTAAACATTTTAAAAAAAAATTTTTCAAATTCAAAAATATTAATTATTGGTATATCTTATAAAAAAAACGTTGATGATATGAGAGAGTCTCCATCTATTAAAATTATAGAAAATTTATTTAATAAAGGTGCTAAAATAGTATATCATGATGATTACATCAAAAATCTAAAGCTAAAAATAAATAAAGATAAACTAAAGTTGGGTTCAATAAAATTGAACAAAAAAATAATTTCAAGTGTTGATTTAGTATGCATTGTTACAGATCATGATTATATAGATTATGAATTGATAGAAAAGTTTTCCAAAATTATTGTTGATTGCAGGGGAAGGTTTAAAAATAAGAAAAATTTAATTTTACAGGGATAATGAATATACTTATAACAGGTGCGGCAGGTTTTATCGGGTTTCATACAGCAAATTTATTACTTAGTTCAAAATATCTTGTATATGGGATTGATTCTCTAAATAATTATTATGATGTTTCAATTAAAAAAGAGAGAATAAAAATACTAAATAAAAACTGGGGAAAAAATTTCAAATTTTATAAAAATAATTTGATGAGTGAGAGATATTTATTAAATTTCATTAATAAAAATAATATAAAAATAATTATACATTTAGCTGCTCAGGCAGGAGTAAGACATTCATTAAAAAAACCGATGGATTATGTTCAAAATAACATTGTATCAACCACAAATTTAATGGAAGCATCGAGAAAATCAAAAAAAATAAAACATTTTTTGCTTGCAAGTACAAGTAGTGTTTATGCGTCCAGCAAAAAAGCACCATTTAATGAAAATGATCCAGCCGATTTTCCATTACAATTTTATGCGGCAACAAAAAGATCTACAGAATTAATGGCACATTCTTTCAGTCATCTGTACAATATACCCTTCACAATACTAAGATTTTTTACTGTTTATGGTCCTCTAGGTCGCCCTGATATGGCTTTGTTCAAATTCACCAAGAATATTTTAAATAATAAGCAAATAGAAGTTTACAACAATGGAAATCATATAAGAGATTTTACTTATGTTACCGATATAGCGAAAGCTATTAAAAAATTAATAAATAAAATTCCAAAAAATAATGAATTGTTTAAATTAAATAAAAAAATTTCTCATTATAGCAATGCCAAATTAAGAATAGTAAATATTGGTAATGGTGATCCACAAAAACTTGAAGACTATATTAAAAAAATTGAAAAATATACCAACAGTAAAGCAAAAAGAAAATATTTACCATTTCAAATTGGTGATGCTTTAGCAACTTCAGCAAATGTTAATAAATTAGGAAAAATAACTAAATTTAAACCAAAAGTTAAAATAGATGAGGGAATTAAAAATTTTGTAAAATGGTATAAAACTTTTTACAATTTTCGATGATAAAGAATATTTTTATTATAGGGTCTACAGCTCATTCACTTATAAATTTTAGATATGAATTAATCAAAAAATTGCAAAATAATCATTTAGTTTTTGCTGTTTCTAAGGATAAAGATATCAATGTAGAAAAAAAATTAAAAAAAATTAATGTTAAGCACCTAAATTATGGCTCTAAAATAAAATATATGGAAGAGTTGTTTTCATTTATTAATTTAATAAAAATTTTAAAGAATACTGATAAAAAAATTAAAGTTATTTCATACACAATGAGAGCAAATTTATTTGTTGGTTTAGCAAATTTACTTAATAGCAAAATTGAACATTATCCAATGATAACAGGTTTGGGGGGGATATTTTTGTCGAAAGATGAAAATTTATATAGGTATTTTTTATATAAATTTTTTTTTTTTATTCTAAAAATATCTTTTTTAAAATCAAAAAAAATAATATTTCAAAATAAAAATGACAAAATTTTTTTTGAAAAAATTTTGAAAAAAAAATCAGTAGTCATAAATGGCTCAGGTGTTGATTGTAGTTTATTTAATAATAATTTTTTTCCTAAAAGAATTACTTTTATGATGATATCTAGATTTATAAAATATAAGGGTATTGAAAATTATATTTATTTGGCAAAATATATTAAGGATAGATATCAAAATATTGATTTTATTTTAGTGGGAAAAAAACAAAAAAATTTCTCTTTAGAAAAAAAAATTATTGATAAGAAAAAATTAAAAAAATATATCAAGTTAGTAAATTGGCAAAAGAAAACTAATAAATTGTTTTCTAAATGTAGTGTATTTGTTTTACCCTCTAAAAGAGAAGGCATGTCTAGAAGTATTTTAGAAGCCATGTCTAGTGGAAAACCAATAATTACTACCAATGTACCGGGTTGCAAGGAAACCGTAAAAAATAATGTAAATGGATTTACTGTTAATTATGATGATAATATAAGTTTATGTAATGTTGCAGAAAAATTCGTTATAAAACCCGAATTAATTAAAAAATTTGGAAAAAACTCAAGGAAAATAGCAGTTAAATATTTTAATGTTTCAAAAATAAATAGTGAGATAGAAAAAATAATAGACTCTAAGGTATATTAGTGTGTGGATTTATAGGTTTTTGTAGAAAAAAAAATATTGAAAAAAGTGAATTCAATGCACTTGAGAGGGTTGCCAACTACTTGAATCATAGAGGTCCTGATCAAAAAAATTATTGGTTAAAAAAAAATATTTATTTTTCCCACAGAAGACTTTCAATTAATGATTTGTCATCTGATGGTATTCAGCCAATGATATCTAAGTCAGGCAGATTTGTTATTTTATTTAATGGTGAAGCATATAATTTTTTAGAATTAAAAAAAAATTTAATTTTAAAAGGGGTCAAGTTTAATGGCTCATCTGATACAGAGGTTGTTCTTAGTTTAATAGAAAATTATGGGTTAGAAGAAGCGCTTTCAAAAATAAACGGAATGTTTGCCCTATCAGTATTAGATAAACAAAAAAATAAAATTTATTTGTCAAGGGATGAGAATGGTCAAAAACCATTATACTATTATGTTGATAATGAGAAGTTTTTTTTTACCTCTGAACTTAGAGGATTAAAAGAACTTGGAATCAATTCAAAAATTTCAAATTTATCGTTAAATTATTTTTTTACATTGAGTTATGTTCCTGCTCCTTTGAGTATTTTTGAAGATATATTTAAAGTAAAAAAAAGTGAAATCATTGAATTTGATATTGATAGTTTCAAAATAAACCATTTGCAAATTAAAAGAAAAATTAATCATTATAATCTTCACGGTTTGTCTTTAGATAAAAAGATTGATAGATTTGAGGAGGTTTTTTCAGAGGTAATTAATGATCATTTAATTTCAGATGTAAGCAACGGAACTTTATTATCTGGCGGAATTGACTCAACACTAGTAACTCTTTTTGCAAATAAATCTTCAAAAAATAAAATAAATTCATTTTGTGTCAAATCTTTTGATGACAATTATGATGAGGCAAAATTTGCTGAAAGAATAGGTAAAAAGATTGGCACAAATCATAGTACGCTAGAGTTTTCTAAAACTGACTATTTCGATGTTATTAACAATGTTCATAAAATTTATGATGAACCCTTTGGAGACTCTTCTCAAATACCCACAGTGCTTCTTTTTAATAAAGTAAAAAATAAAATTAAGGTTGCCCTATCAGGAGATGGAGGTGATGAAATATTTTTAGGATATAATCGGTATATCTTTTTAAATGATTATTATAATTATCTAAATTACTTAAATCCATCTATAAGAAAAGTATTTGCTAACATTATTAATAGATTTCCAGAAAATTTTTACAATATAATTTCAAAAATTTTTAGACTAAATTATTTTATTTTTGGCAACAAAATTATAAAAGTAGCAAATTCTTTGAATTTTGAGAATTTAGAAGATTTTTATTTTAAAATAATTAGACAAGATTATGGGATCGAAAATATAATTAAAAACAAATTAGATATTAAATCTGATTTTTTTTCCAAGATAAATTTTTCAGATAAAAAAAATAAAATAGTAAATTTTCAGAATGCAGATATTAATACATATTTAACCGATGACATTTTTGTAAAAGTTGATAGAGCAAGCATGTATAGTTCAATTGAGTCAAGAGCTCCTTTTGTAGATTCCAAAGTTGTCGATTTTGCTAATAATCTAAATATTGAGGATAAAATAAGAAAAAATAATGGAAAATTATTTTTAAAAAAAATTTTAGAAAGATATTTAGATAAAAAAGATTTCATAAGACCTAAGCAAGGATTTGGTAATCCCATTGGTAAATTACTGCTAACTGATCTAAAATCATGGACAGAAGATCAAATAAATTTAAATAATGACAATTTATCCAATTATGTAAATATTAATACTATTCAGAAATTATGGAGTTTACACAAAAGTCAGAAAAAGGATTATTCAAATATTTTATGGAATTATTTGATTTTCAAAAGATGGCTTAATGAAAATGAGAA
>Ga0181553_10000220_pt1 | contig 46920 bp, 50 predicted proteins | sample 011ome_17_FD_133753 | JGI IMG/M metagenome (GOLD analysis project Ga0181553, IMG submission 133753) | Coastal salt marsh microbial communities from the Groves Creek Marsh, Skidaway Island, Georgia - 011502XT metaG (megahit assembly) | ecosystem: Environmental > Aquatic > Marine > Intertidal...
TAGAGAAATGAAAACAAAAGTGCAGATTGATATGTTCAAAAAAGTTGGTTTACTTCAGGAAAAGGAAGAAGTAAATGAAGGAAGTGGTGAAAACTCTTTTTTCTTATTATATAAAGGAAATATTGTGGATAATTATTAAAATTTATATTTTTAAACATGTGAATATTTTTACAAGTATAAGGGAATATTCAGAATAAATTAATTCAATAAATTTAATAAAATACATTAAATTAATTGAATGTTTTACTTTATTAAATTTATAAAAATTATAAATTCAATAAAATATATAATATATAATTATGAATGCTTTATTAATAATTATATTAATCATTGTTTTAATTATAATTGTTTATTTTATTAATCAAAGATTTACTCAAAAAGAGCATTTTATTTCACTATTAAAAGTTTTTAATGGATTGTTAGAGCCAGAGAATATTTATCATTCAAATAATCAAATCAAAAATTTAGAAAAGAAAGATTTGAAAAATAATCAACAAGAAGGTCAAAATAATAATGAACGTATCAATGAAAATAATGATATTAATAATAATGATAATAATGAACAACAAAATATACAACATATATTTAAAAAATGTATATTTTTACGTTGGAATAAAGAAGATATTCAAAAAGGAACCTTTTATTTTTATGATTACTTATATCATCTTTATTTAAAAGAAACCTATTCTAGAAATCAAATAAATCTTTGGAATATGGATGATGAAAAAGTAGCACAATTACGAAATCATAAGTACCATATTTATACATTCGATGTTTCTAAATTATATCATAAAGAAAAGGAATTATTATATCATTTTTCGTTTCAAAAGGATTATAATGATTTAAAAATTTATCCAGATAATCAAAATTTTACTTTACATATTAAAAAATATGAACATGATATAATGAATACAACTATAAATACTGAATTAAATCAAAATTATCAACATATTTTATGGGACTTATATCTTTTTGAAAAAAAAATAGGATCTATATACAAAAGAAATAATTACTATAAAATAGAAGTTGAAAATGCTTATCAAAAATACTTGAATATTTTTGGTATTGGTTTAAGTTTGATCATAAAAATGAATTAAATCTTTTTTCTTTAAAAATAATAAAAACTTTAGTTCTTCATTATTTAATTTCCAGTAGTTTCGTATTTCTTGAAAATTGAAATAATGATTTTTTGGTGCGTGAAATATAATACATAATAAAACAACAAAATGTACATTGCAATTTTGAATATTTATTTTTCGTAATGTATTTTTTAAAAATTGTAAATAACTCGGATGTATATATATGGAAGCATGACAATTTTTATTATGGTAATAAAAATTTCCAATATATTTTTTAATATTAGATTCGCGATTTAAAAATGAGACGTGTTCTTGTTTATTAGACAATAAAATGACATATTCGTTTTCTTTTTTTTCAAATTTTGTATGACTCGTTAAAATAATATTATATTCATTTTGATAATTTTTTGAATGAATTTCTTTCATAGTTGTGTAAGTAAATTGAAAAATACCAATTTGAAATAATTTTTCTAAAGTATTGTCATCAAAATGGAAAATTGGTTGCTTATATTTCTTGAATGTTTTAACAACTTCATAGTAATATTTATATAAATGAATATCTAAAAAATTATCTAATATAATGCGTGAATCTGTTAATGATAAATTTTTTAAATATTCAATTTGGGGACCATTTTTATGAATTGTATTATTTTGAATATTTTTTAGATTACTTTTTCTAATTTTTCGATATTCATCATAATACTTAGTTAAATAAAAGTCTACACCAGTTATATATAAATATTTAATTGGATAATTTAATAAATCAGTGATTGCACATGTACCTGTATAAGGTCTGGTATGTAACATATTCTGAAGTTGATAGAATAATTTTTCATTCATGATTCGAAATGGAGTGGTAAAGTGGTATTTCTGTAAATAGGATAAAATATCAGGTTTAAATGTGGAATTACTAAACGGATAAGGGCAACAAAGAAATTTACAATTATTTTTTTGAAGTAATTCCGGATAAAATTTATTTTGTCCCGGATAATCACTTGTATTTAGACTATTGTATAAGATATCAGTTTTTGTTCCAATATCATTGGACAACTTAGAAGGTAAAGGTAATGATTTATTTAATCGAACAACAATGTCAAATTTATCTATAATATGACCTTTATTTGTACCTGCGATAGATTCTGATGGACCTACAAGTGCTACTGTTTTATCTTTTAAAAAATGTGTATATATTTCATCGTATTTTTGAAAAAAATGAATATAAACTTGTTCATTTGTCATTAATTGATTAGAAGAATATTTAACAAGACTATTATGTTGATATTGATTTTTTTGTTGAATCTTACTTATTTTATATTTATCACAATATTGTAAATGGCGATTTATACTGTCTGTCTGATAAATATTTTTACAATATTGACATTTTGTTAAATTCTCCATTCTTATCATAATTAGTAATGATAATTAAAACTAAGCTTGATTTTATTTTCCTATTTTAAACCTTTTTAATTTATATTTTATTTTATATTGAATCTTTTTTTATTTCGATTTTTGAAAATAATTTAAATTTTTTGGTAAACATAAATTATTAATTGTATTCAATAAAAAAGCATAATTAGAAATAGTTACACTTTGTTTTCGCTGATTTTGGTTAATATAGGCATATAAACTCCATTGTTGTCGAAATGTAATAATAAAATTATTTGTTTTATTTTTTTGATTATAATAGGCTCTCCATGGTACTTTCAAATTTGCTCCCATTCTATTAGTGAATTCTTGCTTATATGCATAAGTTAAAACATTTTGGTAAAATGCGACAACTTGAAAAGCAATCCGTATATTTTTTTTTATTTTTTCTCGAAGAGCATCTCTATTTCGGGTAATTACTTCCTGATAAAAAATTAGGGGAAGAATTTCTCTATCTAATATATTTGAAGGTTTAGGTAATACAACTACTGATAATGAACTACGTAATAATAAATTATTATCTTGTTTTCCTTCGACCAAATAAGAAACACTAAAAAAAGGATGTATATTTAATTCATCACTATGCACTATATTTGCATACTGCAATGGTAATTCAAAAGATTTTTTAGATCTCCAACTATAAGAAATATTTGAATAACTTGTATCTTTTTGACTTACTTGTATAGATGCTAAATCTCCTTCATAAATTACAGGTTCGCTAGGATTAAATAGTAAATTATCTAATATATTAATTTGAACAGATGCTTCGGAACTATATCCAAAAAAATCAGTAGAAGAAGCAGTATAAAGTATAGAAGATGTAGGACTTGTTGTTATTGTATTATTATTTTGAGTAATGTAAGTAGAAGGTGTCCATGTATAATCTTCTGAACCATAAGCTTTAATAACAATGGAATCCCCTTTATTTATGGATATTTCATTGATATTAAGAGTAATTTTAACATATAAAATAAATGATAAGGATACTTTTTCATTTTGTGCGTTTAAACCAAAAATAGTATAGGATGTACTTTTCTGTGGGTTAATGACAATTTCATATTTATAACTATTTAATAAATAGGAAGATTTATCAATAGTATTTGTATTATCAGATGGTTGAATATAAATATTTTTTAAATTTTTAATAGTAATATAGGAAGCATTACCATAAGTCAAATATTGATTTTTAATTTGAAGACTCATATATGTACTTATTTTATTTTTTATATATAAAAAAAAATATCTTCGTTAATAATAAATATGGCGAAAGTAAAAGAAACAATTGTACGAAGAAATAATGCAAATAATATTACATATGTCTTAAAAAAATATAACAATAATACCTATGAATTTATTACTCTTGTTTATAGAGCAGGTTGTTATGTTGTCGCAGGTAGACAAAGAGGAATTTGTAACAAATAGCAAATAAAAAATTAAATAATACTTGAATCTTTTAGAAGAGGATAGATTCTAATTTTCTTTTCATGATATGAATATTTATCATTTTTGAAATATTCTTATTTTTTAGATTTTTATTACAATTTTTTTATTATTTTTATAGAATTATTTGTTTATAATAAATATGGTTTTTGTTCATTTTATGGAAATTGTAAAAAATAATTATAAAATAAACGTATTACTAACATTAAAAATATTTTTCAGGAAGAACCAATAAAATGAAAAAATCAATGCTTTTGAAATGAAAATCAGAAGGAATTTACCAATAAATGAAAAAGTTAAGTAAAAAAGTAAAAAATATGCAAAACTCTCAAAAAAAAAAATGCATAAAAATATTTTTGTTTTGCAAAATGCAAAAAATAAAAAAGTGTGTTTTGCCTTTTTCATTTTTAAAATTTTTTTTTGCATTTTTTTTTTTTAGTATATTTTACTATTTTTTACTTTTTTACTTAAAAATAATTTTTATTGTTCATTTATTACTAATAATACACTAAAAACCTAGTAAAAAGGGCTTTTCAGAAGGAACTACGGTATATTATTAACCTTAATATATAATGATATTTTCATAATGGTTTTAATTAAAAAAATAAAAAATAATTATCAATAAAACCTTTTATAAAAAATATAAAAAATAATGTTAAAAATGACTCGCAACCCTATTTTTGACATTTTTTGCACTTTTCAAATTATTTTCAGTCACTTTTTTAGAAAAACTGTAAAACGAATAATGTATCATATTTTGCTCAGGATAAATTTTTATGCAATTTTTGCAAGTGTAAAGTGGATTATGTTTCATATTTTGGGTCAAAATCTGAAAAACGTCTTTGCGTTTCATGTTTTGGCTGAAAATGTCAGGATAAATTTTTACGCAATTTTTGCAAGTGCAAAGTGGATTATGTTTCATAAAAAAATAAAAATCTGAAAAACATCTTTGCGTTTCATGTTTTGGCTGAATTTTTCGCGCAAGGTTTTGGGTTTGGAATAATTTTGGAATGAAAAATCTTGCGCGCTTTTTTTTGGAAAAAATGAATAATGTATCAGATTTTGAGTTTCATCTGAAAAACGTATTTGCGTTTCATGTTTTGGCTGAATTTTTCGCGCAAAAATTTCATTCCATTTTATTCCAAAATGGTTTTTTTGCGCGATTTTTTCAGAAAAAAGTAGATAATGTATCATGTTTTAGTTTTCATCTGAAAAACGCTATTATGTTTCATGTTTTGGCTAAAAATTTTTTATAAAGGAAATATAAAAGTTACTGAAAATATTTTATTTTTTGATTTTTATATTTTGTACCTTTTACTTTCTATTTTGCTGAAAAATTACTTACATTTTTCAGCAAAATAGAAAGTAAAAGTAAAAAGTAAAAAGTTATTATTATTTTTTATCGAATTAATAAAAAATGATTTAAAATTTAATAACTAAATAAAATTATATAGCATATTACATTCTTAATTAAATATGATTTCCTATATTCTACTATGTTTTGTATTTAATTTATTACTATTTTGCAGCATTTCTGCTATGCCAATTGAACATGAATTAAATAAGAAAAATTTACGTTTGAATTTAAATGAGCGTTCTTGGCTTGTTAATAATATATATATTGATTATTTTAATCATGATTTGACTATTGAAAATATGGATAAAGCAGTGGAAATTTATACTCAAGAATTTGATAAAGAAGATAAAAAATTTATTAATGGATATATTAAAGAACGTATTGAAAGATTAAACTATGATTTATACAAAAATAAGGATAATCAAGAAAAATTAAACGAAACTTACACAAATTTTAATTTAATCCATCATTTTATTAAGAAAACAGATATATGGACTGATATTTATTTTTGTTAATTACAAATAATTTTATAATAATATATTTTTACTTTTAATTTACTTTTTAACTTACTTTTTAACTTACTTTTTAACTTACTTTATTACTTACTTTATTACTTACTTTATTACTTACTTTTTTACTTATTTTTTTTTTACTTACTTTTTTACTTATTTTTTTACTTATTTTTTTACTTACTTTTTACTTTTCTTACTGTAATCTACATATTACTTAATTTTTTACTTAAATATTTACTTTTTTACTTAAAAATTTAAAATAATGCTTTATAATATTATTACTTGATTTTTTACTTGATTTTTTACTTATTTATTACTTTTTTACTTAAAGTAAAAAATATATTATTTATTAATATAGTTGTTCTCACATGTCCTATTACGAATGTATGAAATGTGGCCATATTACTAAGCAAAAAATTGAAATGAAACGACATTTAAACCGTAAATTTAAGTGCAAAAATCTGAAAAAATATTATGGCAATGATGAAGATTTATTAATTCAATCATTGGTTAAGAAAATTTCTGAAGAAACTCTTGAAAATTTAAAAAAAAGTGCAGAACTTGTTCAATTACAAGATGCGTCTCAGAATATATCTTCTTATAAATGTGATTCGTGCAATCTAGTATTTGAAACAAATCAATTGCTTCAAAAACATATTCTTGAAGTATGTCAAAAACATACTACAAATATTACAAATAATAATACGTTAAATCAGCAAAATAATGTAATTAATATCAATTTAAAAATTATAAAACCTTTTGATGATGATTGGGATCTAAGTAATATTGATAAAACATTAAAAAATATATTGGTATTATCTTCTATGAAATATACAAAAACATTAGAACAAATTTTAAACAATGATACTAATTTAAATGTATTTATTGATGATCAAAATGCGGAAACGGGTATAGTATATAAAAATGATATTGAAAAATTTAAATTAATGACGATTAGCGATATTATTGATAAATCAATGGATAAACTTCATAAACATCTAACTGATTTTCATGGAGAAATTCAAAATAATAATGAATATAGTATTAATAATGAATATTTTCAAGAAGAAAAAGATATTATTGAACAAAAATTTAATGAATTTAAAAATAATAATATGATTCAAGAAAAAGTACAGCATTTTTTAACTAAAATTTATAATTCTAAAAAAGAGGAATCATTAACAATTTTTAAAGAATTAATGAATGAACAAGAAGAGAAAAATTTACTAGATGGTTATTAATATTAAATTTTAATTTTATTTAACATTGAGTAAAATTATTATATTATATTATATATATATAATGGCTTGCTTTATAAATCATGAATTAAACGTGTATACAAAAAAAAATGATATTGGAGTTCCTGACTCTAATTCTACTAATTCAATTACTAATGGTAAAGCTATTGGTTTTGATTTATATGACATTGTTTCAAATGAAAAAGTTGGAAAAGTAATTATTAGACAAGATTTATTTAGTTTTTCTAATTTAGATGCTGATGATGTTTATACAGAATCAAGAAGAATTTTATGGTTTAAAAATATCAAGATAAATGATGAATTAAAGGGACCAGGTAGTTTATGTACAAATATTACAGATTCTTTATTGGATGCACCATTAACATTATTTAAAGGTGAAGAAATTCAAGGTTATAGCCTTCAGGGTTCTATATCAAAATTAGGTAAATTTTGTAATGTATTTTCTATTCGACAACCTGAAAGTTCTGATTATGGATCAGTTATTAAAATTAAATTTTGTTGTTAATAAAATATAAGGAATAAAATATTTTTTTTATAAATTTTAATTTACAAAAAAAAATAAAAAAATACATAAATAAAAAATAAATTCTAAATTATTTTACAAAAATGCAATATAATCAATTGTTTCATCAGAATGTCTTATTTCTTTGTCTTTTGATGTTTCTTCATGAATAAAACTAGTAAAATATTTTTCTGTATTTTTTATAATACGTGTATTAGCTGGATCTCTTCCTTTAAAAGAGGAGCAACGTGTAAGTAAATTAGGTATTGAAGAAAATACACTTGAATAATTAATTCTTTTTTGTCTATTATTTACTTTATTGACAGAATAACATTCAAATTTTTTATTTTGAAAATTATATGTACCTTTACTAAAAGCACACCAAGAAACATATTCCCAAGGATGCAGATTATTATTTTTTTCTTCTTCTTGCATAGTGAACTGGAAAGATCGTTGATTAATATTTCTAGTTCTTGGTACAACCCAATTTGATCCCCTATATGTTCTAATTTGAGTTATAACTATTGGAGTAGAAGGAAAAATAGATTTATATTGAATTGTTGTAAAACCTTTTTTAGAAGTAATACTCGTTTTAAAATTACCAAATTCTACATAATTATTTGTACCAGGTACTTGCCATTTTCCTTTTTCTCCTACCATGTAATTTACAGATTCATATGTATGTTTTTGATTATATTTATCCGGTTCTTCTAGACGTATAAAAAAATATTTACTGTTCACATTTTTTAGACGAATAGTGCAAGATTCTTTTCCCTTATAGGTTGGTTCACCTACTATGACTATTGGATTAATAAAAGTTTGTTTTAAATTAATCCTTTTCCATGTATGATTTAAAGTAATTGTTCCGGTTTCAATAATGGGTGGTTGTTTATTCATGTCACTTATAACGATAGTTTTATTTTTAAAAATAATTTTTTCACAATTCACAATATTCATTTCATCACTTTTATGCACTATTTTGACTACTCCAGTATTTTCATTTAATGTTAATGAAATATCTTCATAATTTATATTTTGTAAAAGTACAGTATCATATCCGCCTTTACCATCTACTCGATCATCACCACCAGCAGCTAAATTAATTACATTATTTTGATTATTTCCTGTAATTATATCATTTAATCCACTTCCAATAACATTTTCAATAGCTCCACTATTTTTAGCAATCGTCATGCCTCCAAATTGATTATAGGAAAATTTTACACCAGCATATTCTGTATTATTTGCCAATGTACTATTTTCTAAATTAATAATGGTTCCATTAGTTGCTTGAGATGCGTCTATTGTATCAATGCCACCAGTATCATAAATTGTTTGCCAAAATTTATTGGAATTACTATTGGGAAATTTATAAACTGTATTTGTTCCATTATAAGATGAGTTAGCACCATACATATATTGAAGAGCTTCTATATCAAGAGGACCCATTGTTCCCATAAATCCATTATTTTGAATAGTATCTGGTAAAAATGGACTATCTAAATCATTATAGGACATGACGGTAATTGGCTGCATATTTGCATTATAAGTACCAAAATCACCATAAGCAGATGATACACCTGCCATAACAGAAGAATTTCCTCCAGTATCATGAGGATGAGCCAATCCTAATGCATGTCCTAGTTCATGGACCATAACATCATAAAAATAACTACCTTTTTGATAATTATGAGATGTTTTATAGGCTAAATAAATATTACCAGAAGCCCAAAAACTGGATGTTAAATTTGTATATAATTTTTCAGTATTATAATAAGGATCATTGCTTGGTACAGGTGGAATGGCCCTACCCAAAAAATCATAACTTGTACTAGTTGCATCAAGAAAATTAAAGGATAAAAATGCATCTCCAACATTATTTACCCGCTTTGTTTTCACTTGAATTACATTAGCTAAATCGGTCATACATTGGACAATAGCATCAATAACTTGAGTTGGTAAAGAAGTATATAGATTTTTTGTTCCTTCTCCTGGAATCATTACTGTAGATTGTGTTCCTGCATAATTTATTGTCCATGTTAGTTCATTGTTAGGTAAATTTGTCCACTTTGCACCCCATAAAATACTTCGTAAGAATTCATTATTGGGATAAGTAATATCACTCCAAAAATTTCCTACTTGTTGACCATCAGGATAAGAAATAGTATCCTTATTTTTTAAATCAGAATTAGTTTCATTATTATTTAGTCGTGTACTTTGAGTTTTATTTCTATTTTTCATGGAACGTAAAAATGTTTGATTACATTGACATAAATGTAATTTTTTTTCTTCACTCATTTTATTTTATAATTATATATAAGATAAAAATAAATACTATCTATTTTTTAATAAACCACTGAGTTAATTTTGTATTTTTTTTTAATTTATTTAAACCATCCTTTTTTATATCATTAGTATCATTATTAATGAGTGGTTCATGTTCAAACATTTGATCCATGGATATATCTTTATTTATATGATCAATAGTACGAAAATGAGCTTTATTATGTTCTCCTTCATAAACAGGTTCTTTTTCCAGTTCTAAATTATCAAAATAATGAGGATCTTGATGTGGTTCCAGTCGTTTTTGAAAAATATGAGCTGTTTGATTCGGATTTTTATTTTGATACGCACCATCTTTTGCTAATTTATCTACAATTTCATTATATTTTGTATGTATATCATTTTTCGAAGTATGTGCTCTAATTTTTAGAAGTTGTACATTATAGGTTCGTTTAATATGAAGAGCTTTCTGTATTAGATCTTTATTTAACACTTCTTTACCATCTTTCATAAAATTATTTTTTTCATAATTCAGTCCCGTATCTTTAAAAATATAGATACTATATTGAGAATCTGTAATAATGATAACTTTCTTTCTTTTTTCATCGTTCGTTAAATAATCAAATGCTTTAATAATAGCAGATAATTCTGCTCGATTGTTTGTTTGCTTTTGATTAAGCAATGGTTCGGACACTTTAATTTTTTTGGAAGGAATATAGATACCATATCCTGCTTTGGTTAAACCATTGGGAAACTTAATACATGAACCATCCGTATAAATGAAAATTTTATGTTCTGTGTCTAAAGTTAATTCTTCCTCTAATAATTTTTCATTCTTTTTATCAATTGCGAATTTCTTAGAAACGGGGTTTTTATTATTTTGAAACCCATGTTCTAAAAAATAGTGTGCATCTTTTTCATTTTCAAATTTTTTATAGACTGGATATGCAAATTGATTTACTTGTTCTTTACATTCAGGCCAAGTTTTGTAAATTCCTGGTTTTTTTCCTTTATGGACTGCATAATAAGGCATTTAAATATAGATAATATTATTTTTCTAAGTATAAATGATTATTAAAATTAATGATGTAAAGTTAAAAAAATCATTTTTTAAATACACCAACCGAAAAGAAAAAATGATTTATTTTAATTTTAATCTACTTATTTAATAAAATTATAAATAATAGTTAATTCTTAACAATATAGTTTTTTAATTCATATACATAACATGGGTTGTTTTACCATTTACTGTGCCATTTCCGGACTTTCACTTGAAATTAACACTTATATTAGTGATGACGATCTTGAAAATAAAAAACATCCAAATTATGGTCAAACAAAAGAAACAATCAATAATAACAATGATATAAAATACAGCCACTTAAATGAAGTTGTTGTTATTTTACCTGATTCCTCGGTTTCTGAAGTAGGATATTGTGATGGTTATGGACGTGTTGAAATATGTAATTCCGACCAAGTTTATGAATGTGAATCGAAAGATGGTATTGCAGTATCCAATAGTATCTATAAGTTAATGAAAGATGATTCTCGATTTAAAACTTTAATGGAAAATAAAGCATTATTTTCAAAATTAAGAAATTATCAATTACATATAGATACTAAAAAAGCACCTTATTTGAAAAAAATGGGTGCACAACAAGTATGCATCATGTGGGAAGATTATCGAGGTGGATATTATCACGTTGATCCAAAGGATTTATGGTCTTATGTAGATCCTTTTCTAACGGAAAAGGTGGAAGAACCTTTTCTTGGTAAAACATTAATCCGCCAAACATATCGTAAATTAAATGGTAAAAAATCAAAATTATTATACGAGTCTATGATTAATGATTTTCTAAAATAGTGCAATTGTTTTACCTAAAATACATTAAAATTTATAATTTATTAACTTAAAGTGTAAAAAACAATACTATATAATGCTTAATGAACATGGAAGATTTTTTATCCCAATTTCAAACACCAGAATCTTCAATTCAATATAATGAAGAACAATTAGCTTTTATAAATAGTCCTTTAGAGTCAAGTATACTACTTGGGATTCCAGGAGGAGGGAAAACACAATGTATTATTGGGAAAATTATACATCATTTTAAAAGAAAAGAATTTCAGAAAACGAGTCATTATTTACTTCTTACTTTTAGTCGACGCGCATGTCATGATTTTATTGAAAAAGGAACAAAGCAACATAAAAAATATTTTAATAATCGAAACGTATTAACACTTCATTCTTTAGCAGGAAAAATTGTATATAAAGTATTGGCAAAAACGTCATCTTCTCAAGATACAGTAATTATCTGCGCATCTGATTTAGTCGCCAAACATCAATCATCTTTACTTGATATGAAAGAATTCAAGCAATTAAAAGTTATTTTTGTTGATGAAGCACAAGATATATCACAAATTCAATATGAATTTATTATGAAACTGCAGAAATGCTTTGATATTCCCGTGATTATGATTGGTGATCCTAATCAGAATATTTATCAATTTCAAAATGGAAGTGATAAATATTTAATCGAACATTCCAAAAAGATTTATACACTTAATAAAAATTATCGTTCGACGCCCGAAATTGTGGATTTTATCAATCAATTTCGTCCATGGGATTTATTAACCTCTAAAATGATTTCTACCAAAAAACGAAAGAAAAACTATCCTAAAATATTTGTGGGATCGATTGATGAAATTATTGAAAATATTGTACAGAAAATAAAGAATTCTTCTTATTCTTATGAAAATATAGCAATTATTGGTCCGGTTAAAAAATCAAAACCAATCAATGATACATATACTAATATTGGATTAAGTTTAATGACCAATAGGTTACAAGATTTTGGTATATCTTATATTAAACACTATGAAGATACAAATCAAGAAGAAGTACTATTAGATAAATTTAAGAAACAAGAAGGATGCATTAACTTACTTACAATTCATGGTTCAAAGGGACTGGAATTTGATCAAGTTTTTTTATTAAATTTTCATTTTAATACTTTTGGAATGACACCCAATGAAGAAAAATATAATGAGTTTAAATATTTATGGTATGTAGGAGTTAGTCGTGCTGCTTATGATATGAATATATACATTGATCATCGAAAAAATTGTTGGTACCCACTAAAAGATTGTCCACCTGATTATTATGTATTAGAAAATATTCCTTTTAAAATACTTCCAAAGTTAATATTTAAAGAAGAAATTAAACCCATGTATTATACGGTCACTGAAATATTGGGATCAAAAAAGTTTTTCGATGATATTCATTTATTTCATTTTGAAAATATTATTCCTTACGGTATTGAAGAAGAATCTCTTTTTCCTGAAAAAATTCAAATAGATTCATTTCAACGTCCCGAAATTAAAAATTATAGCATATATAGCGCATTATATGGTATATATATGGAAAATATATTCAATTTCTATTATCAAGTTAGGAGAAACAAAGATGTTGATTTTTTAGTAAAATTAAAAAAAATTTTATTAAATACCATTATTATACCAAAAAATTGCCTGGGTGGTTATAAAATATTAAAAATAAAATGTCCATTTATTGCTAAAGATTTAGTGACATTAAGTAGTTTTAGTAAAATCAAAAAAACATTTAAGAAAAGGGAAGAAGAACTATATCAGTATTTAGTAGAAGTATTAGAAAATGATTATGAAAAAGAATTTTTTCTTGATTGTTATAATGATGTTTCCCATTATTCAAAAGAAAATTTACTTCAATCTATACAATTAGTAGAAAAACAAGCTAACAACATTTTTCAGAAAAAAATAGATATTAGTGATAATCCTAATGAAGAATCATTACATTATCATATTTTCCAATGTACTTTATTTTATTATCAACAATCAAATGAAACAGCCTATTTATGGAAAGAATCTTTTGAAGAAGAATTAGAAGATCTACAATTTTATGTAAATTATGTGAAAGAATATACGGGACAGATAAAAGAAGAATATTTATTTCACCCCACTGTTAAACATCAAAAATTACCATTGGTTGGCGAATTAGATTTAATTTCACATCAAAAAATTGTTGACATTAAAATGACGAAGCAATGTTCAAATAAACATATTATGCAGCTAATTTTGTATTACCATTTATGTAGTCCAAATACTGAAAACCAATATGAGTTAGAACTGTGGAATTTTCATAACTTTACTAAAACGAAAGTAAAACTTCAGAAAGAGACCTTTTTAAATTATGAACTATTAAAATTATTAAGTATTGTGTTAAAACAAAAATTAGAAAATATGATCTTTTTTTATGATTTAGAAACAACAGGTTTACTTAATCGTGGCGAAGAGGTAGATATTATTGATAGACATTTTCAGGAATTTTCTACCAATTGTGTACCTTCTACTGGCTTAGTAAAAACACCTAAAAATAAATGTTTAAGTTTTGAAATTACTTCATTAACTGGAATAACGGATGAAAATTTAAATCGTTTTGGTTGTTCTATTTATGATTTTTATGAAGAAATGGACTCTATTTTTACTTATTGTGAAAATCCCATTTTTGTAGCACATAATGGCAATAGCTTTGACCATAAATTATTATTACAAAAGCAAATACTAAAGCCAAATAAATGTCGTTTATTGGATAGCCGTATTATTTTGCGTTTATTTTTAGAGAAAGAAATTGCGCAAAAATCTTTAAGTGCAATTTTTGAACATTTATACGGATATGTACCTGTTGCACATCGAGCTCAAAATGATGTGCAGATGATGTTATTAATTTTTAAAAAATTACAAATAAAAGAAGAAATAATAAAACAAATTTTTCATTAAAATATTTTTTTAACAATATATTTATTTATTGAATAATAAAAATTTAATTTATTATTCAATAAATATTTTATATAATATTTATAATAATATATGAAATTAAATATATCAAAGGAAGAATTAAAAAAAATTAATATAAAAAACATCATACGTTGTTTAAAATATAAAGTAATAAATTTTAATACTTATCAATTATGGTTAAAAAATTTAGAAAATTATCCTGATTATGATAAACTAGTTTACAAAAATTTAATTAATTTAATGTATATAAAAAAAATACCTATTTATAGAAAATTAACTAATTATGAGCCAAACTTTATAATATTATCTTCTGGACAAAGTAATGCTGGAGGATGGGATTCAAAATATGATTTAAATAATATTGATGATCAAGTTAATTCATCTATATATTCTTATAATGTGAATACAAATCAATGGGTTATCGCAAATCTACAAGATAATTCTTTAGGAGATCAAGAAAGATGTCGTGTTCCAGGTACAAATTTATTTGTTTTTCAATTTGCTAAATATTTAGTTAAAAATTATCCTGGTATTCGACCAGGAATAATTAATGAATGTGAAGGGGGACGACCAATAAGTATGTGGGCTAAATTTGATAAAAATGAAAAATATTATGATGAGTATATAAGAACAATAGAATTTACGAATAGAAAAGGTGGAGAAATTTTTGATAGAATAGAGAAAAGTGTAAAAAATGCTTTTGACCAACTTTTAAATTATAATTCTATTAAATTTGATGTTATTTTATGGCATCAAGGAGAGAGTGATTATTTTACAAATTCAAATCCAGATTATTATCGTATTGCTCTTAAAAAAGTAATTAAACAATTCAAAATAGTAAATAATAATGTATTAACTCCTTTTATAGCTGGAACCATACTAAATTATTATCAGGATAATTTTAATAGTGATCCGATAAATCATGTTATACGTACAATTAAAGATGAGTATTATAATTATGCAGAACTATCTAACTTAAAATCAACGGAAGACAATATCCATTTTACTTCTGAAGCTACTCGAATTGGGGGACGTTTATATTTTGAAGCATATGAAAAAATGAAAAAGTAAATTATTAAATGAAGGCATTGAATGATTTAATTTACAAAATAAAATGAAATAGATAAAATAAATAAATTAAAATAAATAAATACATTAAATAAATTAAATAAGTTCATTTTTTTTATAATTATAAAGTAATGAAGGATTTATTTTATCTTTACGCATTTTTAATAGCATTTATAGTCATTCTTTTATTAAAGAATGATTTAAAAGAGATTGATCCTCGTTTATCTTATTTAATAAATGATAAATTATATCTAAAAGTATATGCTTTAATATCTATTGGTGTAATTCATTTTATTTGGCTATTTTTAACTTTTATGGCAAATTATAAAGGAATTTCTTTTATTTATGGGTTACCATGTTATTTACTAATATCTTATATATTATTGGCATGTTCTTATAATCCTCCTAATGAATATGATCAATTAAATGAGGTTTCAAAATATACGAATCGAATATTAAATAAATTGATTACTTTATATTTTATATGTATTCTCGTTGTTGTAATACTTCCGAATACTTTTAAGAAAAATATAGTAGGATTTATTGAAAGATATTTGGAATATTATATATTCTCAAAATAATTTAGAAACTATTTTTTTTACTTTTTTCTCTATTTTATCTTATTTATTATTATAAGATGAAACCTATTTATAATAAGGATTTATTTGAAGGAAGTTACATATTTCAAGAACCTGGTCATTATCAACTTCAAGAAAATATTGTCTTTCATCCCAACCCCGATAATCAATTTCAGCCTAAAAAAGATCAAGCTGAAAAATACCCTCCACAAAAAGGTTATGTTTTAGGATTTTTTGCTGCGTTTGTATTTGAAAGCGACGATGTCATTTTCGATTTAAATGGGTTTTCTATTGAATGTTCCAAAGAATTTGCTTTAAAACAACGTTTTTTTGCCTTAATTGAATTAGCAAGTACGCCCTTTATTCCTAAGCAAGGACCTGCTAATTTTGGTCCTCACATTATTTTCGTGAATAATTGTGGTATTTTTAATGGAACTTTAGGTTTAACATCACATCATGGAATTCATGGAAATGGAATGAAAAATATTTATATGAATAATTTATTATTTCGTCATTATGAGGTTGCAGGAATATCCTTAAATGGTGGTGAATATATTTTTATTGAAAACTGTAAATTATGTGGAACATCAACCGACGTTTCAATGTTATCAACATATAGTCATGCAAAATTTGATTTATCCTTTTTAGAAAATATTGTTAAAAAAGATTCAGAATCAATTTTAAAAATATGTAATGGGCAAAGTAAATCAGTGCAGGAAATTTATGATAACGTAGTCAATGAAATTAAAGCTTTTGAAAATTATGTTTTACTTGGAACAGAATATGAAGGAATTTTTAAAAATAAAACAAGGCTCATGGATGATAATGTATATGGCATTTCTTTGAATACATTAGGGGTTTTAGTAAATGATTTTAAACCTTTTCGTAATGAAGATAGTATTGGCAATAAACATATTTATTTAAAAAATATTATTATTGAAAGTACATTATCTAATTCTACTGAAATAATGGGTATATTTAAGAAAAAAGAAGAAACTGATCAAGATACAAATTCTTATGGTAAAGATGAATTTGTTGGACCCGTGGGAGATGTTTGTGATTTTGGTGGATGTATAGATGAAAATGGTTGTTATATCTCAAACGTAATTGGTGATATGCAAATGGCGATTTGTAAATTTGCTGAAACTGATAAAGAAAGAGGAACAATCAATATTCCTGAATTTATTGTTAATGAATGGTTATCAGGTACTCATATAGATTTACGGAAAATGTGCAATGAAGGAAATGATTATTATTGGATTCATGGACGTGATTCTATGAGTCATGTCATGAAAGGAAATATTGGATTATTTATTTCCCAAGGATTAAATGTCGCTATTGAAAATTGTTTAATTGATGGGGTTTATAATTTAGGAAAAACACAGAAAAAAAATAGCTCACAAGCTATTGGAATAGCTATTGTAGGAAGTGAAAATGTATCTATTAAAAACAAAAAAATTAAAAATATACGATCCCACCATGGATCTCAAGAAAAAATTAAACTTATAAACTGCAATAAAAATATTAATATTAAGTAAATATTAAGTAAAAATAATAATGTATCATAAAAGATTGTATTTTTTCTGACAATTTGAAATATGGGTGGTTTCATAATCACATGTTTTTATTTTTCGATAAGCATTTGTTTCATCGCAATAGATAATTGTTTTTATCCCTAAATCTTTTATTTTTTTTGAACATGCTACACATGGAGCTGATATGCTATTTTTAAGTTTATCTCTATTATAGCGAACAATAACTAATGTCATTTTTGAATATAAATTGAACATTTTTTTAGAACTATATTTATTAGAATAATTTTTATGAAATTTCCGTAATGCGTCAATTTCTGCATGACACGAATGACCTTGTATCCATTTATCACGTGAATAATTACGTGATGAATTAGTTCCATAGGAAATTAATTTTCCTGAAATATATAATCCACAACCATGATAATGGTGCATTTGTTCATAATGATATTCTGGAGAAGATAATTCATAAATTCTGCATATTTGTTTATTTATTTTATTTGATATATTATATGATACAATATATGTTTCATCTTTTATTTTTTCATTATTTATGTAATACATAAATAATAAACTTTATGATGATACATTAAAATATTTATAAATTTGAGAATTTTACAATCCCTAATAATAAATATAAATCATTTTTATTTAAAATCAGGATTCCATATTTGATTGCCGTTATATATATTAAGTAAGTGAATATTATTTATTTCTTTTGATTTCATGAAAGAACTATGTTCAAAATCAATAATCCAAATTTTTCCATAAGTTTCACTATCTTGAACAAAATTATACCCTGTAAGATCCGGATAAAGTATTTGATGTTTCACTAAAATCCGAACTATGTCAATTACTTTTTGAAATAATTCAGGGGGGACATCTGACGCTTTTTCTCCCCAATTATGGGATAAATTTTCCCCGTTTATACTTTCCATCACTAAAATTTTTTGAATACTATCATATTCATAAATTTTTGGTACATTTAGAATTTTTAAATGATAAATATAATGGTGCATTAAAAATTCATGATGTTCTACATTATGTTTAATAAAATATAAATTAGGTTGGTCTTTATACTTATCTAAATTCATGCTTATGTTAAATGTAATATTTGTATATTAAAATGATCTTTTTATATACTAGAAGCTTACAATATATAATCATTTTTTTCATTTTTATTAACATATTTTATAGTTTCATTTTATTATTCGTATAATAATTAACAATCGATAAGTAATATCTTTTCTCAGCATTTGTTTTAGCAGATTTATATTTTTTTAACGCGCGAATATAATACCAATGTTGTGCGTTTTGATAACATGAAAGGTTTGTTTGATTACAATAATTTTTTTTAGGAGGCATTGTATATACGTTATATATATTATATATAATATATTTTTTATAAAGTAGAAAAATAAAAATAAAAAATTATAAATAAAATTTCATTTTGTAATATATTAAACTAGAATAATTCATAAGAAGATAAAATATAATCATACACTTCTTTGGAAATTCTGGGTACTTTATTATTCTGAATTGGTCGATGATACATATCTTCTAAAAAATGATCTATTACATTTTTATATTGAGAAAATAAATAAATTTTAGAGATTTGACATTCTTCATATTTTGATAACTCATCCTGAAAATAATTAATCGCATCGCATGAGATTTGATCTTTTGATAATCGTAATACGCAAGCTCTTTTTAAAAATTCCTTTGTTAATTGAGAACGATGTTCTATTACTTCTTGTAATCTTTTTTCTTCTTCTTGTAATCTTTTTTCTTCTTCTTGTTTTTCTAGTATTTTTTGTTGCTTTAATTGTTCTTCTTTTTCATATTCTTTTCTAGATAAATCAAGTGCTTTTTGTAGTTGCTTATCTTGTATTTGATTCATAAATACATTTTCATTATTATTATGAAAATAATCTTGATCATTTGATAGTAGTTGTTCTCTTTTTACTGCATCGGGTGCTCTTATTTCTTCATCATTCATAGTGTTAAATATATAGTTTTAGAAATAAATATTTAAGTAGCATAAATATTGATATTTGATAAATGATATTATTTTTAATATAAATAATATCATTTTTTATTATTGTATATATATATTATATATGAGTCAGATATTTCAATATTCCTATTTCTATTTTATACTTATTTGTTTCATTGTTTTTTTATATTTTATAACACAATATGCATTTAAAAATGGATATCCTACATGTGATAACTATGTAGTTAATGTTTATTTATATTTAGGTATGAGTATTTGTTTGATTGGTCTATTTGCATATATATTAAACATGTTATTATGGTCAAATACAAAAGATCGCATGACACCCATGACAATTAATGATATTTACCAAAAATTAGGAATGTATTATTTCGGATCAGTTATTGTTGGGTTTATATTTATTATCATCTTATCGTATCGCAATTTGTATAGTTTAAATGGTCATTTTTTAAATCACCTATTATGGATATGTTTTCTGTTATGTATTTCGATTATGTTATATCCATTGTTCAAAGATCAAAAATCATACATGTACGTTGATAAAGCTTTTTTAAGTGCTTCCATCATTTTTATTTGTATGTCTATAGTAGTCTATATGTACCCATCTTTCTTTGAAAAAACATATCACTTTATGATGATTGGATTGTTTATTGGTTTAATTGCGATAATTATAATTGAACTAGTATCTATCTTTTTCTTAAGTCAAAATAAAAATTCAAATTCTGAAAATAAATATGGATGGAGAAAATATATAACCTATTTTATAATAGTATTATTTTCTTTGTTTGTTTCCTATGACACAATTACAGTATTTAGAGAAGCAAAATCTTGTGTAAATTACCCCAATTATCCAAAAAGTAGTTTGAATTTTTTCTTGGATATTCTAAATTTATTCTCTAGTTTAATGAGTAGTTATCGTTAATTAACGAAACCAACCAGTAATAGCAAATCGACTATGTTTTACATATGGATTTACATGAGATACAAAATGAGGTCGCTCTTCTTCTTCTGGAACTTCAAATAATATTAAATTATTAAATCCTGGAACATAAGAATCAATAATATCTTTACGATCTTCGCTTAAAAAATGCAATATACCTCCATGTTGCGGTTTCCAAAATTTGGTTAGATTCAAGACAAAAGCTAATTTTCCATTACCTTTATCAGAATGCGGGCCAAGAAAGTGACTCGATTTATATTTGGATAAAAACAGTGTCGACAATTGTGTAACTTTTACATTCGTAATTTGGTTTATATAAGATAGAAACTCAGGAGAACTAAGTTGTTGTCTTATTAAAAATTCCATACGCGAAGGAATTTTATTATTCATAGAACGATGAAATATATACGTAAACTCATCTTCTTTAAAATGTAAATTAATATTTTTCACTTGTAATTGGTTAGCATTTTCAAATTTTGGTTCTAATGGTTTTTCAAATTTCATTTTACCAAAACCAGAAGCTAGATTCCATTTTTTTTCCAATAAGGATGTTTTAAATAAATCTTCCGCAAAATAAGGAGTTAAAAATGACTCTATTTGTACTATTTTTTTTTCTTGAAAATGTTGTATATATGTTTCTTTTAATTCTTTAGAAGGATAATGAATATAAATAGATTTTAGTTCGGGTGAAGTATCTTCTTCTTCTTTATTTTCTAAATTATCTTGGTTCATTAGTAATAAATCATGAAAATGTTTCATGATTTAAACTATAAAAGATTAAATAAAATAATATTAAAATCTTAATTATGAGATTGAATAATTTCTTTCCAGTAATCTGATATATTACTTTTTTTTGTAAATTTACGATAAAAATAAGAAGGACATTGTTTAATAAACTGCAAGTCATCACGAACATTCGTAATTGATTTTGGATTTTTAGCAATTTGATTGTACAAATTTTGTAATTCTTTTAAAGAATTGCTATAATTTTTACCATTTTTTTCCTGAAGTTCATAGAGATGTTTCTTATTTTCTTTAATTTTCTGTAATTCTATATTTACATAATCCCAATCATCATACGTCACCGCAAAATTTCTAACATTATGTATTGGATATAGAATACTTAAAAAAAATTCGTCACCAACGTGCATATTGTAGAAAAATACTAATTGTTGTTCTTTATTTTTTTGTAAAAGCTGTTTCACATGTTCGCGGTTTAAACAAAAGCGTGCTAAATGTTTAATAAAATGTTTTGGTCTATCTTTTGTAGGTTGTTTATTAATACGTTCTTTCCAATTATAGTTCTTAATTTTTTTAAATTTAATCCATGATCGATCATCGCTCATACAATCATCATAAAATTTTGAAAAACTTTGTATAGGAACATCTGACTCAGAAATAGTCACAAATTTCTGATTTTCAGGATCTTGATATGCAGCGCGAAATAGTTCTATGTATGCATGTACTATAAAGCCCCATTCAGTTTCTTGTAAATTTTTAATAATATTTTTATTTTTCCACGTTACTTTTTCCCTATTTTTCGGATGAATGTATAATGTATATTTTTCTTTATTTCCCCGAAAATAAGAATCCCATAATTTTGGAAAATGGGGATTATCAATTGTCAAAAATAAAAATGCAATTTTATGCATCGTTATTATACTAATATAATGTTATATAATAATATTGGAAAAAAATGAAATTATTTTCCAAAATTAATAATAAAGAATAAGATATTTACACCCTTGAAAAATTACTATGGACACTGTTGAGAATAAAGAATCAGAAGTGCTTATGATAAATAAATTAAATAATAAGATTTTATCCTTATCTGCCTTAGTTCAAAAAATGGATAAAAAAATACAACTGTTAGAATCTAAAGTTGTTGATTTAGAATCGCAAATAGATAATGTTGAAGGAATTGCTCAAGAAGCACTACATTCTTAGATAGTGATTATATATATTATTTTTTCTTATTTTATGAATATAATTTTCTTTTTATCTTTGTTTATTTTCATTTTGAATATAAAAACTTATCAATATTATAATAAATACCAATTAATAAATATGAGTGAATCTTTTTATGATATATTAAACATTTCAAAAAATGCTTCAGAAGAAGAAATTAAAAAAGCGTATCGTAAATTAGCTATTAAATATCATCCTGATAAAGCTCCTGCTGATAAAAAAGACGAGCATAGTGAAAAATTTAAAAAAATATCAGAAGCTTACGGTATTTTATCTGATAGTGAAAAACGTAATATATATGATCGTTTTGGAAAAGAAGCGGCACTTGATAATGATCAAGGACATTCCTCAGGTCCAGGTGTGAATCCTCATGATATTTTTAATCAATTCTTTGGGCAAGGCGGTGGACCTATGGGAAGCGGATTTTTTGAGATGAATGGTGAAATACCACATGGATTTGGTGGAGGATCTTTCCCTCATATGCGTCGCCAAGAAAATAAAGCACCACCCATTAAACATGTTATTGAAATAACCTTAGAAGAAGGATATCAAGGATTAGAAAAAGAAATTACATATACGATTATGAATAATGATAAACCAGAAGAAAAAAAAATTACTATTGAAATACCAAAAGGTTGTGGTCAATCTATAAAAATGATGAAAAAAGGTGTCGGAAATATTAGAAAAAATATGGACCAGGGAGATTTAATTATTATTATTCAAGTAAAAGAACATGATTTATTTAAAGTACAGCAAAATAATTTAATTTTAGAAAAAAAAATAAAATTTGGCACGTCTTTATTAGGAGTGCATTTTTCAATCAAACACATTAATGGTGATACAATAAATATTATTAGTAAAGGACAAATATTTAATGAGGAAATTCGTGTTATTTCAGGACTTGGATTATCACATCTTCAAAATCAAGAAGTAGGTGATTTAATTATTAAATTTGAAGTCGAAAAATGTAGAGAATTTAATGAATCTGAACAAAAAATGTTACGTGAATTATTTGAATTTGATGAAAATAATCGCGAAAATAAAAATAATGGAACTATAGAATCACACGAAGCAATTACAGTGGAAGAGTTACAAGAACAAATGAGTGATGATAGTGATGGTGGTCAAATGCCTCATGGAGAACAAGTACAATGTGCACAAAGTTAAATTATACTAAAAAAAAAGTATATAAATAAAAATGCATTACCAATATATAGTAAATTTAAATTTATTATATATTTATTATAAGTAATTTCAAATAACTAAGGTTTATAACTAGTAAAATAATATTCAATAAATAATATGAGTTATAATTCCTTATTCTTAGATATAAGTTCATTATCTTCTGAAAATTATTGTCAAGAAACTAAAAATAATAATCTACTTCCTAATTATATGAATCAATATATAAATTCACTAAGTATAAATCAAGATACTGGTATTTTTCAAATGAATGAAGAAAAAAGTATAGATAAAAAGGAAGGTACATTAAAAAGTGATACATTAGAAAAAAAACTTAATCGTTCACTTGAATTAGAAAAATATAAACAACAAATTATTCAAAAATATCATGAAGTGACTAATTATTTAAAAATGGTTGAAAAAAGCAGACAAGATATTGAAAATATAGAAGATATTATATATGAACTATGTGATCATAATTGGGAATATGATTATGCAGGTTGTGGTCCCCATGATGGTCCCGATAAAGTATGTAAAGATTGTAATTTATATCGTAGATAAATACATAATTATAAATTTATCTACTTATTCTTTATTTTTTAATTTTATTTCTTTTTATTTCTTTTTATTCTGATAAAGAAAAAAATATTTTCATAAATTATATAGAATGAAAGCTTGTTTTTCTTGTAAAGAAAAACCTATAAAAAATGGTATTTATAAAGCACATATTCAAAATTTTATTGAAGAACGAGTACCTAAAACTGATAAATATTATCATAAAAAAGGATCACCTTCCAAAGAAATTCATGGTTTAAAACCCAATAGTACAATTTTTTATTTTGGTGCTCAAAAACGATTATTAACAAGTCCATTGAAAAAGTTTGAAGATGCTTATGGTAACTTACCTAATTCAGGAGTGACCAAAGTAGATAGTAAAGGCAATGCAAGAATTTTTTTACAATGTCCTCAAATTTATATTAGTTTAAGTGGAAAAGTGTACAACCGACACATTCATTTTTTATATTGGAATGATAAAAAAAAAGAATGGAAAAAAGATTTATTTACACAGCCTTTAATTTGTCACGTAGATAATGATTTTGTTGAAAAACACCGTGCAAAATGTATAGTTATTGACGCATTACCAAAAGAATATTATGATAAAAAACATATTAAAGGTGCATTTAACTTACCTTATAATAAAACATTAACTGATACTACAATGAAAAAAATAGTTAAGGCTAAAAAAATGAAAGAAAGTAATAAACAAGTACCAATAATTGTTTATTGCTATAATAAAGATTGTGATGCTTCCGAAAAATTAATTAAAAAATTAAATAAACTTGGGTATTACAATATTGTAGAATTTGAAAATGGAATTCGAGGATGGAAAGGAGATACAGAGTCATCTAAGTAAGCATTTATTGATAAATACTCATTAATTGATCTTGATAAAATTTACTATTTGTACATAAAAAAGCATATCTTAAAAAATAACTGTAAAATTGAATACTTTGTGCGTATATTTCATTTTTAGTAGGAGGAAGTAATAAGAAATAAAATAAAAATAATTCATATATATTATAGATTATTTTTTCCATATTTACACTAGTATGAGTGTTCTGAAAATCTAAGAAATGTTCTTGTAATAATTCTATATAACATTGGAAACTCCATTGTATCTTTGTAAAAATAATTTGAAGAATAGGTTGAACTGAATATTTTGAATATACTATATTATGATGTAATAATAAGTAAATCTCATATAAAATAGTATTCAATTCTTGAGAAATTTTTATTTTCTGTTCTGTTTTTTTATAAGTATATTTTGTATCTTGATATGCATAATCCAATAGAAGATTCTGCATAATATGATTCATTGAAATTTAATAAAATTTATATATGCTATATTAAGTATATATTAATCAGTAATAATGTTTATTAGTATTTAATAATCATTTTTTTCCTATTCATTATTTATTTTTTATTTATCAAAGCAATCAAAAATTAGAAAGAGTCCAAGTTTTTCTTGTAGACAATCCATGTCTTTTAAGTAATTTACATCAAATGATGTAAAATAAGCTATTCGTAAAACATAAAGATAATAATGAATAAAGTTTACTGTATTTTCCAATGAATGATCTTCCATTTCTTCAAAACATTTTTTACAATTTTGTACAATACTATAAAGCTGATCACATAGCCTTTTAGTAAATTTATTTTCAATAAAATTAGAATAAATTATTCTAGAATGAATATTTTGAACAAATGCAGCTATTGGATGTGAATCCAAATAAAAATGAAGAGTGTAAATATGAATTAAACGAATTTCTAAAAAAAGTAAGTTTTCATTTGTATAAGATTGAGAATCTTTAACTGTATTGGATAAATTTATATAAGTTTGTTTTATTTTTTCCTCTTCTTGAATAATATTTTTTACTTGGTTTAAAATTAAATTCATTTGATATAATATGTTAAAAAATAAAAATAATTTTTTATTTATTGTTAATTATTAATATTTTTTTTAAATATTTTACCATTAACAATAAAATCAATACTAGTACTTTTATTTTTTAATTTTTTTTTATTTTTTTACAAATTTTATAATATGATTTACATTTTTATGTAATATATAGTATAATTAAATGTCTCAAGAAGAATTTATTGCATTTATTATTATTTTGATAGTAGTTTTAATCATTTTTTATTATTTATACATGAATCAACAAAAAAATGATTTTGAATATTTTAGTAATAAATATTGTTATGGAAATCAATTTTGTCAAAATCAAGATTTATGTTTAAGTCAACGATGCATTAAATGTGGATTAAAAGCACCATGCTCTAAAGATAGCGATTGCTCTCCCATGGAAAGCTGCATGAAAGATGGATGTTGTGCTAAAACGAAATATACAAAAATATTATAATAATAAAAAATTAGAAAATGATTTCTTTTCTATTTAAACAAATTAAATTAATTATATACAATTTAAATAAGATAATTATTCATAAAAATGAATTTATTACCATATCAAGATGAATCTAAAATTGAATTAGGTATCGATGAAGCAGGCCGTGGTTGTTTATTTGGACCTGTATTTATTGCTGGTGTTATTTTACCATCCAATATTCAGGAATTAATTGATAAAGAAAATGAAGGAAAAAAGAGAAATGCCACCATTGTAATTAAAGATTCTAAAAAATTATCTAAAAAAAAGAGAATCTTAGCAAAAGAATTTATTGAAAATAATGTTTTATTTTATGAAGTAATACAGAAATCAAATAATGTGATTGATGAAATAAATATTCTTAATGCAACATTGGAAGGCATGCATGATGTTGTAAAAAAAATAAATTCCAATACTAAGATTGATAAAATATTAGTTGATGGTAATCGTTTTCGAAAATTTATAGATGATAATGATGAAATTATTGAGCATGAATGTGTTATCAAAGGAGATGATACTTATTTAAGTATTGCTTGCGCTTCTATTTTAGCGAAAACATATAAAGATATATATATTGAAAAATTAGTTCAATCATTTACTGATCTAGAAAAATATGATTTGGTTAATAATAGTGGATATGGAACACAAAATCATATAGATGCTATAAAAAAATACGGTATCACTCAATATCATCGTAAAACATTTAATATATGTACAAATAAAAGAGAGATAGAAGAAAAAAAAGAAAAAAGAAAAGACGCTAGTAAAAAACATTCTGAAAAAAAAATTGAATGTTATTTTACATTAAATAAATAATAATTTTTATTAATTTACCTTTGGTTTATTTTTATTTTATTTTCGTACTTTTTAGGATTATAACTATTTAAGTTTATCTTAGTAATAAAGTTATCTTGTTAAAGTGTAGTTAGATGATATCTTTTCACGAAACTTCCCATTTTGGTTTTGATCGATATATAGATATTCATATTTATATATATGGATTGTTTATTTTAGAAGAAGAAACAGATAATATATTTCATCTAAAATTAAATGTTTCTCAATTTCAAAATCACGAAGGAGAACTATTTGGAATTTTTCGTGATCATATTGAAAAAGAATTAAAAATATATATTATAAAAAAAATAAAAGAAAAATGTACAAATATTATTGATTTATCAATGAAATATGATGTATCTGTTAAAAATATATTACATACGGTATTTATTAATAATAAATATGATAATATAGAAATAGAATGGAGTTCTTCTTCTTTAAAAGAATTTTTATATGTTCCTATCAAGCATTACTTAGAATATCATGAAGATACATTATTACTCAAGACAAGTAGTTTTAAAATTAAAAAATATTTTTAGATATAAAATAGTTATTGATATATGTAAATATATCGATAATTTTTATTTGATTTTTAAAATTTTATATTTTTTATTTGATTTTTAAAAATTTATATTTTTTATTTGATTTTTAAAATTTTTTATTTTTTATTTGATTTTTAAAATTTTACCAAAGCTTTTCTTTTGGGAAGCCATAACTATTGTATTCCATCACATTAGTATGGACAAAAGTATTACTAGCCTTCTTTTGGTCAATGTGCTTTTGAACCTTATCACGAGAATCAAGAAGCTTCTTAGGCAAAGTTTGCTTAGCTTTCTCCATCTTCTTAATTTCTTCATTCATAAATTTCAAGCGAGTATTCATTACCTTTTCAAAGTGAGAGAACAAAGTCTTCAATTCTCCAGTAATCTCAATGGTAGGACGCTTTCCATCCTTGTCGCGAGGATAGTGCTTGTCAATCCAAGCATATACAGCACGTTGAGCATCAATTCTGGAGATTTCATCTCTGCTAGGAGCTTCCTTGTCAGAGTACTTATCGGTCTCAACAATAAAGTTTCTCATGAAATCTTCACAAGGAATTGCCTTATAAAGATGAGAGTTGCTAGTATCCTTGTTTTCAGATGATTTCTTGTTCTTTTGCTTCTTGTTCAATTCCTTAGTCTGGGAAAGAACAGTTTGAGAGTACATGCCTAGCACAGCAGATTGCATGGAGGCATATACCTTGGGAAGCTTGGTCACCAAAGCAGTAAAATCCTTGGCACTGGAAGGAATAGAAGTTGTCTTGGTCATTTCTTCAATTTCACTGGAAAGTTTAATAAAGTCTTTGCATTTCTGCATAAACATATCAATTTGTTCATTTTCATCATTATCATTATTTTCTTGGTTATCATTTTCAGTAGTATCGATAGCAGCCTGTTCTTGAACAGGCTCAGTTGCGATAGTTTCTTCAGCAGCAGCTACCTTTTTAGCAGCTACTTTCTTTGCCCCAGCCTTGCTGGGTTTTGGTGTTGTTGTTTTCGTTTGAGTTTCCATTGTTTATAATTATTATAATAACAAAGTCTTTAAGTTCTTTTGGTGTAAAATTTCATTTTTTTTTTTTTAATTAATAATTTAATGATAAAAATTAAAAATAAATTAGATTTATATTTTAAAAATATGAAACGTAACTGATTTTTATTATTTTTAAATTTTATTTTTCTCATTAAATAAATAAAAAATAAAAATAAAAATAAAAAATATTTTTTTTGTTGATAAAAAATTAAAAATTTTTAAAATTTAAAAATTTTTTTTAATAAAAAATAATTATTAATTCCTCCATAATTATATAAATTCAAATTCTTCAATACGCCAGTCTTCATGTAATCCATTTGGTAAAGTTCTTCTTATAATAAAAGGTATTTTTCTTTGTTTTAATTCTTCGGTTGCTATTTCATATATATCTAATAAATTTTCAGTATTTATTTTTGGTTGTGCTCCATAAGCTAATTGTTGAGCTCGATTACCAATTATACGTGCTTTTTCAAACTTAGATAAATAAGGAATTGTTTTTTTTTCTTTTTTAGTACTATTTTCAATAACATCTTTGTAGGAAATTACTTTAAAATTAGATTCTTCATTTTGTTGTTCTTGATCATCAATATCATCTTCAAATGCTAAATTGTCATCTGTATAATTATCAATATCATCATCGTATTCTTCGGCCATTTTTATTATATAATATATATTATAAATAGTTCTATAAATATTTATTTAAATTAAATAAATATTCATTTTTTTAATATTTTTTAATATTTATTAATATTTATTTAATAAATTATAATAAATTATAATAAATTTAATTTTTTATAAAAAATAATCATAAAATTTAAGAATATTTCCATTCAACATTACAATTTACACAAATATATGTTAATTTAACTGAAATTGGATCTTGAATAAATATAATCTCTTGTTTTTCAGGTTCTTTATGAGAAATACATGATTTATTTGGACATTCTTTTTCTTTTGTTCTGGGTAAAGTATTATCATAAATTAAATACATATTATTATCACCTAATTGATGATTATTTGATTTGAATAATTTTTTTTCAACAACTGCATGTTCAAATTTATCTCGAAACCCGCAATCTAAGCATTTATTCCATAAATTATTATTTTCTTCACTAGGATAAAGTTTATTATCGCACTCACTACAGAAAAGCATATTTAGTTTAAGTGAATATATTATATTTAGATGATTCATTTTTAAATCATTTTTTCTTTTTTTTATAAATAAATTAAGATATTTAATTTTAATTTAATTATACGCTATTAGAAAATTAAAATATATTTTTAACAATTTTTTCAAAAAATAAAGGTCCGTATTCATCAATTTTAGTGTGAATTTCTGTATCAGGTGTGCCATTAACTTCTAATATTACATCTTCACCAAATTTAAAAGGCTTTGTCACATCTCTTGATATATAATCAAGTCCATAACAATTTATCTTTAATATTTTTCCAACTTTAATGAATAAATCTAAATTTTTCACTGGAACACTCGAAATATTTATTCTTTCTAATAATGCTCCGTTATGCATATTTATTACATTGGTAATAAATAATTTATGATGTAAAGGTAAAATACTTTGTAACGTATATCCTTGTTTTTCCATGTAATCAATACTCAAATTTTTCGTTTCAAAAAATCCATTATTTACCATATTTTGATTTCTTTGTGTAATTAAATATTCAACACTATCATAACCATTTCCAACAATGTATGGTTTATCTCTTTTGATAATATCAATTATTTTTCCTTGAAATACAAATATTCTATATACACTACCTTCAAAAAAATTTTCAACCATCATATCTTCATATTTTTTTTTAAATTTTGTGAGTGTTTGAAAAAATTCATTTTGCGAATCAATTTTTTGCACATCAATACCAAAAGTTCCATTAATTGGTTTTATTACAAAAGGAATTCGAATTTTATTTTCTTGTAATTGTTTCATTAATAATGGGTAAGGTTTCCGCACATTCACGACTACAAATGTGGGAACTGGAATGCCATATTTCTGAAGTAATGATGAAGTTTTAACTTTATTCTTAACTAATTTTACGGATTCAGGAGAGTTAAAATGTAATTTATAGTTTTTTGTAAGACATTGAATTGATTTATTATTATTTGGACAATATGTTATGTTTTTTTGGTTATCGTAAGTAAAATTATATTTTTTCAAATTATCAAAAAAGTAATGTGTTTTTAGACCAGTATAGTTTTCAGTAATAATTGTCATTCGATTTATCATAAAAAAAAGAAAAATAATTAACATAAAAATAATTATTAAATAAATATAATTGTATTGATATTTCATAATTATATACTAATAAAGAATATAATTTTTACTAAAATAATAAAAAATAAACACTAAATTTTAATCTACATATCCGCGTAATTTTAAACTTTTATCATTTTTTTACTAGATTTTATTTGATTTTCTAACAATAATTTATAATACATAATTTTAGTATAATTTTTTAAGTTTTCATAATCTAATTGTAAACTCATATTATAAGCAGGAGATTGGATAATATCCTTATCAATTGGTTGGAATTTATCAATTAATTCAGAAATTTTAGAATAATTATCTAGAAATAAACTATTTATTTTTTCACGAAAACATTCAAATTTTCCAAGATTTTTTGATTTAATTTGATCTAATATAGCTACTTTAAAATTAGCATATTGAATAATTAAATTATAAGAACGTATGTCTTGTTCTGGTGAATGTTCAAACCCCGGTTCATTACGCATTGGTTCATCATTTAAAACAAGGGCTTGAATAGCTACTATAATATTAGTGGCTGTATTTGTAGGAACCCATCCTGGTCCTGCCCATGTATTTAGCATAGATAAACATACTTTACCATTAGTGTATAAATTTGGATTAAAACGAACTTGAAAATAAGATGGTGCTGATGTTTTTTTTCTATATAATGGTAATAAACCTTGTGTTTGATAAGTCACTTTAGGAGGAGTCATTGGATAATTTTCAGGATATTCTAATTCAAAAAAATAAAAGCCTAATTCATAAGGACTATCTTTAGAACCCATAATCATGATATAAAGGGTATCCATTTTATCTTCTATATATTGAAAATAAATTCCATTTTCACCAAATAAGCTTGATGAATTTTGTAATTCTTTCATTTCATTTAATATACGTTTAAATCTTCGATTGCTCATATTCTTTTTAAAATATAGTTTTTTTATAATAAAGACAATAACTATTAATATTAATGATTACTTTTTTAAATCATTTCATTTGTTTTTTAATAAAATATATTTTTTCATTTACATTCTTATTTTCATCTATATGTGTATTTTCATTTGTATAAAAATATTTTCTTACTTAAAGAATAAATATTACTATAAAATATAAAAATGAATTACAATCTAGTAACCAGAAAACGCAACTATACCGAATTTATTCACAAGCCTAATCGAAAGAAAACTAAATGTGAAAACAATAATGAGGAAGAAGAGAATGAAGAAGGAGGTATGCCTTTAGAATTGGGGTTGGGTGGATTGAATGGTTTATTAGGTGGGAAAAAAGCAAAGGATACCAAAATTGACCGTGTTAATAACCATATTTATTTTTATAGCGAAGTTAATCGTGATAGCATTTATGAATTAGGAGAACAATTAAAAGAAGCGGAAGAGGAAAATAAGAGTCTTGCGTTTAAGATGAATATCGAACCAATTCCTATTTATCTTCATATTAATTCTTATGGTGGTTGTATTTTTTCGGCATTTAATGCTGTAGATATGATTAAAGCATGTAGTGTTCCCATATATTCAATTATTGAAGGTTGCGCTGCTTCTGCAGGTACAATTATGTCTGTTTGTGCAACTAAGCGCTTTATGCGTCCAAATGCTTATATGTTAATTCATCAATTAAGCAGTGGTTGTTGGGGGAAGATGTGTGAAATTGAAGATGAATTTGAAAATCTAAAAGAGTTTATGGATAATATCACGAATATTTATCGTAATCACACTTCTATTCCTAGAAAAGAATTAAATGAACTTTTGAAACATGATCTCTGGTTGAACGTAGATAAGTGTAAAAAATATAAATTAGTGGATGAACTTTGGGAGCAATTATCCTAAAATAATTTTTTAATTTTTTAATTTATATTTTATTAATTTAATTTTTGGCTTTTATTTAATAATTATAGTTATAATTATTAAATATTGATACTAAAAGTATTGTTAATTATAGTATTATTTTTTTTGAAGAAGTTACAATTGGATTTTTATCAATAATAAAATAACTTATATTTTCATGAATAAGTGAAAAGACCATATTTTTAAATACTCTTATTTTTTGAGCATTATCTAAATTAGAGGAATATTCTTCATTTATTTTAATAAAAGTATCTTCTAAACAAATTATACTTATATTATCATTATTTTTTTTAAAAAATTTTTTAAAAGCATACCAATTTTGTTTATCTTGTTTATTTTTATTATTATCTTTATTTTTATTATTATCTTTATTTTTATTATTATCTTTATTTTGATTATTTATTAAATTAATTGATGTATATAGACTATTATTTTTTAATTTTAATAATAAGTTTTTTTTATTTATTAATTCATTATCTACAATTTTATTATGATTTTTATTAAATTCATGAAAACACTTCATCGTATATTTATAAACATTTCCAGATTCACCCCCTCCACGAACACATTTTATTTTTTGATAATATTCTTCTGACATAATCATATAATGATTTAGATGTAAATTCAACATTTTAATACTATCAAATGAATAATTAAATTCATCGTATAAATCTCCGTTAGCATTGTATAATATATTATTTTTATTTAATTGTACAATATGTCCACATGTTTGAATTTCTTCTAAATGAATTGTTCTAAAAATTGATTTACCTAATCCATGATTATTACTACATTTTCCTGACCATTTATTGAAAGAATAAATTATATTTTTAGGTTGTATTTTATGATTATTAGAACCAAAACATTTCCAAGGTAACCAAATTTTTTCTACTTTTAATGGTAATTTATTTAAAGCATCCATAATTTTTATACAACCATTTCGCCCATATATATATTCATCAATATCACAAATTATTAACCATTTTGTCTCTTTTTTTACTCTATGTAAATAATATTTATTATATAAAAAAGTTTGAGTACCAGATGGTAGTCGGGTAGGATCTTTTACTAATGTATAATATTTTTGATACTTTTTAATTTTTTCTTCATAATTATCAGTAGAACCGTTATCAATCAAATAAAAATGTTCTACTCCTTCTTCTAAATAATGCTGAAACCAATTTTCAATAATCATACCTTCATTCTTAAACATTGCCAATATAGATAATTGAAACATCTTTTATAATGATATTTTATATATGTATATAAATAAATTTATTTTTATAATTATATTTATCTATATATTTTATTTTTAATATACTTTATTTTTTAATTCATGATCAAGTATTTGATTTAAGTTTTTATCATTTTTACGAAAATAATCCATAGTATATTTATGGACTTTTCCACTTTCACATCCACCTCGAATGCATTTTACAGTTTTATAATATTCCTCTGACATATGCATATAATGATTCATGTGTAAATTCAAAGAAACACAATTTTTATCATTAAAAACATATTTCTCTAATAAATTACCATTACAGTTATAATAATTATCATTTTCACGTAATAAAGCCATGTGACCCGCTGTTTGTATTTCTACTAAATTTTTAGCTTTTACAATTATTTTTCCTTTACCTTTATTATTATTAATACTTCTTGATCGCTTAGTAAATGATTGAATTATATTTTTAGGTTGTGTTTTATGTCCATTACTTCCAAAAACTTTCCAAGGAATCCATAATTTATCTACTTTTGGAGGCAATTGATTTAAAACTTCAGGAATTGTTCGAAATCCATTCCGAGCATAAATATATTCATCTATATCGCATACTATAAGCCATTTTGTTTCATGAGTTGCAGTTAGCATAAAAGTATTACAATATAAATATTGCTGTGTTCCCTGATGGAAACGACGACCATCTCTGACCAATGATATTTTAGATAAATAATCTTTTATTGTTGAATGATAATTATCAGTGGATCCATTATCAATTAAATAGAAGTGATCTACTCCTTCTCGTAAATAATGTTCAATCCACTGTCGTAAAATTATTTTTTCATTTTTGAATATAGCTAAAACTGATAAATTATATTTCATATCTTATATTATAACGTTAAAAAAATATTTTTTTCTAAAATTTTATGTGGATTAACGGTTAATAAAAATTAACAACATCTAAAAAAATAATTTTTTTTCAGTAATAAAATGTATTTTTATTTACACTAATTTAATTCCAATTTCCGAAGAATCTAAAGATTTACATTGCCAATTATATAAATAATATTTTGTTTTTGAATTACCTACAACAAAATTAGAATTATTCTTCATAAAATCAAAATTCATTATATCTAATGAATGAAAAACATCCACGTTATATTTCTGCAATAATTTGAATAATTCATCGATCATTTCTTTTTGAGATAAAGTATATGTGACTAAATAATATAAGTTAGCGCTTTTTAAATCTTTATGAACAGAATGATTAGCAACTTTGGAATATCCAATATAGCAAGATACAAAATCTGTAATTTGATGATCCTTATTTTTTAAGACATATGATAATACAATATTTTCTCTTGGAAGTAATAAATATGAAATATCTTCTTCGCTTAACACTTGATATAATTTTGTATGTTTTTTTAAATAATTATTAATTAACAAAGTCACTTGTGGTATATCTTCTAAAGTCATAGGAATAAGATTAAGCTTTGAAGAATTATTTGATTCTATTTGTAGACTAGCTATGTCTTCTTTTTTTGTTAATCCTAAATCAATCATTTTTTTACTTAAAATACGATAATAAAAATTAGCTGTTCCGATAGTTTTACAACCAGATTGACTTTCTGTATAAATCCCATACCATATATTATTTAAATTTAAACGTCTTGTTAATTCTTTAGATAAAATAACAGCAAGTCTTTTAGAACGTAATTTTTTATGAACACATAAGAAATTAATAATTCCCGTTTGTATAATTTTATTATTAATTGAAACATTTATTGGGACACCCGTAGTACATGCCATTATTTTGTTCGTTTTTTTTAATCGTATACTAATAATATATTCTTCTTTTTGGTTAGGAACATCAAGTGCCCATTTTAAAAATTCGGGCTGATAAAAACTAGATAATCCAACTTCTCTATTTTGAAAATAATTTTTAGATAAAAATAAATGCAATTCTTGTAATTGTTGTTCATCATGAATATTTATATTTTGCCATTCAAATTCTTCAGGAAGATTATAACATGTTTGACGAATCAAAGAACAATCTTGGTTAGTATTAATTGGTTCATTAATAGTTGATTCAATATTTTCTTTCATCATTGGTTGTGTATCCCAAAATTTATGTTCTGATTTTTTATCCATATTATTATTATATTTATGTATTTTTTTTAAATATATTAAACTTAAGAAATGAGTCATATAATATTTTGGATAATAAAAGTATAAAAAGATTTAAAAAATAAATAGTATATAAATAGTAAAGTTTCATTTAATGTCTTCCGATTATTATCAAATACTTGGAGTATCTAGAAATGCTTCTCCAGATGAAATTAAAAAAGCATATAAAAAATTAGCCATTAAATGGCATCCAGATAAACATAAAGAAGAAACGAAAGCCGAAGCAGAAAAAAAATTTAAAGAAATATCGGAAGCGTATCAAGTTCTAAGTGACACTGAAAAAAAAAGAAACTATGATCAATATGGGAACGAAGAAGGAAATCCCCAAGGAACATCCTTTTCTTCATCTAGATCAAGAATGAACCCACATGATTTATTTGAATCATTCTTTAACGGTAATCAATTTGGATCAGCAGAATCTTTTTTTAATGATGGTTTTTTTTCTATCAATAATGGTCGACGTTCATCACGTCAAACACCTAAAATAAGTGATTCTTTATTGAAAATTAATATTTCTTTACAAGAATTATATTTTGGTGCAAAAAAGAAAGTCTCTATTATGTTAAATATACGATGTGGCGATTGTCATGGTCAAGGGGGAGTTATTGAAAATTGCAATCATTGTCATGGAATGGGTATGATTCATCAAACAAAAATAGTAGGTCCAAACATGATACAGCGTATACAATCCGCATGTCCTCAATGTCAAGGACAAAAACAAATGATTAAAAAACAATGTGATTCATGTAATGGTAAAAAGGTAGTTGGTAAAGAACGTTCTTTTATGATAACAATTGAAGAAGGATGTGACTTAAATGAGAAGAAAATATTTCCCCAAAGTGGTCATGAAGATGAATATGGAAATCAAGGAAATCTAATTTTTCAATTTATATTAGATAAACATCCTTATTTTGAGGTTTATCAGAAAAATTTAGTATATCATCAAACAATATCTTTAGAGGAATCTTTGGTTGGTAGAAATGTGGAATTAAAACATGTTAATGGTGAAAATATACGTTATTTTCAAGATTCCATTATTGTAGATGGTTCCTATTTAGTTATTAAAAAGAAAGGATTGCCGTTTAAGAATAAAAAAGATACATTTGGCGATTTATTAGTATATTACCATATTAAACATGATAAAATATCATTTGATCAAAAAACAAAAAAAGCGCTGAGTAAATTATTTCAACTTGACGAACATGAAAATGTTCCTATTCAAGAAGCATCTTTATTACAGAAACCATCATAAAAATTGACACGTTTTTTCTATTAATAAAAATTTATAGAATAATTACTATGCTATTTTATATTTAATAAAACTGATAAAATATGTGCCACCTCCGCAATATGCAGAAGTTAGCTCCTAGTCTTCAGGAAAAGATTAATAAACGTCAAGGGAATCAAATATGTTCCCCTCAAAATTTACTTTCTGCATTTCGTGAAGTAGCTCGGGAAGATTTTAAATCAAAGGTTCAGGAGACACAGTGTATTGTTCAACAAGCAGTTAATTATTGGGAAGAGACTCGTGATGCTATTGATCTTCTTAGAATCAATAAAAATTTATCCAAGGCGTTGTCTCCTCAAGATACATTCATCTCTAACCAAAACTTAAATGATGCTTTTATTATTGATCCTAAGGACGTAGCAGCATTTAGATCAATAATTAATTGTTCTAAATTAACAAATTAGGTAGATACTTTTGATTTTACATATTATAAATTACTTATTATAATTAATTATGAGCTTCGAAAACATGTTCAGAAGTTGGTAAAGGTAATGAGTCATTATCATCTTTATTTTTTTTCATTTGTATTAAAATTTCTCGGACAGAATCTTTAATTGGTTTTATATTACTATCATAGGATTCTAATTTGCTTGTATCTAAAAAGTTATTGGACCGTCCAGATGCCAAAATTTCATTTTGTTCTTCAATCGTGAAATTTTTCCAAGTAAATTCAGGATCTACTATTTCACGATACATTTCTAGAATTTCATTATGAGTTATTAGTCCCGGATTTGTTAAATTAACCGTTCCCGTTTTATTATCCATTGCCATATGAATCATTGCTGGAATCAAATCATTGAGTACCGTCATTGAATTCGGTACACTACATACTTTTTCATAAGTTGTGATTTTAGTGATAAAGTTACGTTTATTAAATTCATCTGTAATGGGCATACGAATACGTACATTTAACACTTTGTCTTCTACTAAGTGCATCAATTGATCAGTCATTCCTTTTACAATGGAATAAGAGGAACCATAAAAATTAGGCAATGATTCTTCAGTAAATCCATCTATTTCTTTTCCAAAGGGATGAGACTCATCAAATTGAAAAATACAACCTGTACCAAGGTAGGTAAAATGGAAATTATGTTTTTGTGCCATTAAACTTAAGACCATTGGGGAAAATAAATTATCTCTAACATTTTCATAAACTTTTCCAGGTTTTTCTAAATAATCAATTGTTCCTATATAGTTTCCTTCATATGTGCCATGAGTACGTCCAATTAAAGAAATGACATGAGTTGGCTTTACTTCTAAAATTTCTTGTTCTAATGCATTGACATCATTGACGCGCACATTTCCCGAAACAACATCATGGTTATTTTCTTTTAAATGTTGATAGACTTTATTTCCAATCCAACCACGAGTTCCATAAACTAAAAATTTTAAAGGCATTATTTATATATAAAATAATATATATAAATATTTAAATTTTAACGAAAAATTATATTTTAATTAGGATATGTACTTTTATTCTATTAAGTACGTATCATACTTCATCATCTAATAATTTTGTACAAACAGATTCTGCCACTTGGGGAATTTGAGATTGTACACAACAATTATATCCGCTTTGTACTCCATAAGCTCTAAATTCATTCGCATTATTTTCATCATCAACCGATGATATATAATGAGTCCAAATACCATTATTTTGAAAAGAAGGTATGACAAGTTTCCACTCAACAGCACCATCTGATGTTATCACTTTTTCTAAAATTCCACTTGTATAACCATCTTGATTTGTATTATCAGGATTAATATATGTGACTAATAAAAATAAAGGATTTTCAGGATCTTGTTCAATTACTAGAAGTCCTTCATTATTTATATAATTAAAAGTGGGAGGAACTTGTTGTGTTGGTATTGGTAATGATTTTGTATTACATAACCATTTACCAGAAACGTTTGGAATAGGATATTCTTTTTCATAAAAAAATAATTCCCAGTAGACTGGTGGTATTACCACCTGAGGTAATTTTGTTTCTAAATTGATAATATTTTCAAATATTCCTTTTTGATTTACGAGAATTGTATAATCAGCATTTAATATAGAAAACACAAAAGATGGATCATTTAAATCAGCATTCTGAATATTATAATACATTTTCTTTGCTTCTACATAACCAATATCTTGTTTTGTTTCTTTATTATGAGCGTATATTTGAATCTCTACAACAACATCCTGTTGTTTATATAGAGGACTATTTCGGTTAATTATTGTGGAAGGAATAACATAAGTATAATTAATATCTACACGAAATTCATAAATTTCTGGATTATAATCTTTGAGTGTCATATTATATCGAAAAAATTTGGCATCATTTACAGGACTATCAAAAACATTTACACTTTGATTTTTTGTATCTTTTGCAAATTCTATATATCCATAATATTTTGACGAAGGGATTGACATTTATATTGCATGTTTAGATATTTATATATTTTTCTTTAAATAAAAATGATATTTATTTTTAACTGGATGATGATAAAAAATTTTATTAACTAAATAATTTATTTACAATTTTACAACATGTCTTATTTTCATGATACATCCAAAGAAAATGCCTATTATGAAGCTCTAGAAGAGCAAGAACTACAAGATTATGCTTGGGAAATGGTGAATCACAAAATAAAAAAAGAAGCTGCAGAAAAAGCATCTGCTGAAAAAGAAGAAGCTGAAGCTTTGGAGAAAGAAAGAAAAGAACGGGAAAAAATAGAATTGGAATCTAAATTTCCACAACGTAATTACGTCTATGACGAAATTTCTAAACTAGTAGATGAACATGAGTCACTATGTACCACATTAGTAAAAAATCAAGTTGCTTGTGCTGCTATTTTTGAAGCTCATAGCAATATATTACTATCTTTTCAATTATGGGATTTTTGCGATGATATGTTTGATACTTATCATTTTAAGTGCAAACTAGATTTTTTTCATGGTTACAATTATATATTAATTACATTAGATCAAGGATTTATGAAAAGTGATGAATTAATGAATTTATTAGGTTATACAGAACCTGAAAAAAGAATTACTTTTGTTCCTTCTGAAAAAGACTTATCTAAAAAATATTATGATGTTATCCAAGAAATTAATCGATTATTAACAAAAGCTGACGCTTTTGTTTCCATTAAAGAATTCATTGGAAATAATGATGTTAAAAAACGATTAATTTTTCATTTTTGGAATAACGCAACATGTATTCAAGATGAAAATGCTGATTTTGATGATAATGAAATCATGAAAGATGATTATATTCCACAAGAATATTATTGTGGAAGATATTTGGGATTTATTAATTTTCATCTAGAATGGATTGATCCAACACTATATCGTAAAAAAAATGCACTAGATCCTGAAGATGTACATGCTCCAACACGTGATGCTTTTGTAAAAACACGAGATGAATTCCCTGATATTTTTCAAGAATATGATTATGAAGAAGAAGATGAAGAAGATGATGAAGAAGATGATGAAGAAAATGAAAAATAGTAAAAATATTTTATCTACTAATTTTCCATTGTATAAATTATAAATTAAATTAATTCATTAATACCTTCCATAAAATCTTTTTCAATACTCCATCCTAATGATTTTACTTTTGCATTACTAATATAATAACGCTTATCATTAAATGGTCTGTCTTCAATATAAGTAATATGTTCATCATAATCTGTCGTATTTTTAATTTTTTGAATAAGCATATGTGCAATTTCTTGTACAGTATATTCTTTATCATCATCACTACCAATATTATAAATTTCACCAACTTGTCCTTTTTCCAATATACATTCTAATGCAGAAGCAACATCGCTAGCATGTAAAAATGCGCGTACATTACTTCCATCTCCTTGAATAGTCACTTTTTTATTATCTTTAAGTTGTTCAATAAAAAGGGGAATTAATTTTTCAGGATATTGATTTGGCCCATATACATTATTTCCACGGGTAATAATAATCGGCATCTTAAAAGAATGACGATAAGAACTTGCGATTAATTCAGCTGCTGCTTTGGTAGCAGCATATGGGTTAGTTGGACATAAAATAGATTGTTCATTTTTCTTTTCTTCATTATCGGAAAGTAATGATTCGCCATAAACTTCATCTGTAGAAATATGAATAAATTTTTGGATTTTACCATAACGACGACATGCCTCTAATAATGTATGGGTTCCCTGTATATTATCATGTGTATATTTAAATGAGTCATCAAATGAATCTTGCACATGCGACTGAGCTGCAAAATGAATAACTGTATCAATTTGATAAATATCTAAAATATGATTTAATAGATCAAATGAACATAAGTTTCCTTCAATTAATTTATAATAATCTGAATTTCTTATATATTCTTCTATATTTTCTTTATTTGCACAGTAATACATTGCATCTAAATTATATATATGTACATCAGGATGTTTTTTATGATAATAATTAATAAAATTAGAACCAATAAAACCACATCCTCCAGTGACTAATAAATTTTTTACCATTTTTATATTTTTAAAAAGATAAAAAATTTAATTAATAAATTAATTTATTAATTAATATCTTAATAATTATTTTATTATTTATAGAATATTTAAATTTAAATATAATCTTTTATATATAATTTACTATATTTACCTTTTTAATATATATTTTTATGTTTCAAGCTTCTATTTATAAATTGTTTAATCCTGATTTAATACATTTAAATAATCAACAATTACAAGCTCATTGGAAGTTTAAAGGAAAAAAAGAACAACGTATTTATAATCATGATTCCTTTTACAAAAAATATCCTTCCTTTGATTTAGAAAATTACAAAAAAAATTCTTCTATTGATTTACAACATAAAGATAATGTATCTATTATGATGATTTATCATATTAATCAACAAGTAAATATAGAGGAAGAAAAACAAGAAAAAGATCCTGTTATATCTCACAATTCAGTTAAGATTACCTCTTATTCAAATTCTAATTTGAATTCTTCTTCAATCGATGTAAATAATCATTCCAATAATATTCCCTTACTAAGTTCGAAAGAACATTCTGAAAATTCTAACAGTAAAAATTCTATATTTTCATCTATTGTTGGACATATTTTTAATGCCGATAATAATAAAACTTCGAACAATAATTTACAATCATTAGATAATTATATTGATACCATATTTATGATAAATCAAAACATTCATTTGTCAAAAACACTGAACTTTTTAAATTCTTATTATCAAATAAAACATCCTCTTGTTATTTATATATTATCAATTGAAAATATTGATATTTATAAAGAATTATATAAAAATATTGTTGTTATTTATGTACCTTTTATTCATAATCAATATGTAAATTATTATTTACAAAAAATTTGTTCTTCTCAAAATACATTAATATTTTTAAATAAAATTCCATTAATTCATCAATTTTATCAAACGTTAGACTCTTATTTACAAATTAAGAATATTTCCTATATTTATTTAGGGGAAAATACTCATATAATTAAGAATTATTTAACTTTTCCAAGTTTATTTATATCTGAATCATTATTTTCCTATATTTCTACAGTAAATCAATATAATTATATATTTTCCACTCAATTTTCATCTTCTAATATAATTTCAAGAATACATCATAAATTTATTAATTTATTTCAAAGAAATGAAGAGAACAAGGTTAATAAATATGGCAAAAATATTTTAATAGATTATAAAATTACATCATGTGAAAGTTATTTATCTTTTTTTTATTTACTTCAATTTTGCGAAGAAAATCAATGGAATTTATTTTTAAAAAATGGCCAATCCTCTTTTTTTAATAAATTTCACGAATTAAATATGCACAATAATGTAACTAGTTGTCAAAACTTTGATCAATTTCAAAAAATTTTAAATAATAACGAATCTTTAGAATCTAGCCAAATTTGTCACAATTTAAAAATTATCAATCCCTTTTATGATAATATTATACAATATAATTCTTTCTTCAATAAATATTTATATTTTTCAGATATTGATTATATACTTCAAAAGCTTTATTTTATTAATTTTCAAAAAAAAATAATTGGTTTATATATTGATTCTAGTAATTATCAAGAACAATATATATTCAATACATTATCTTCTCTACCATTTGAAGATGCATATTTGCTTATTTTTTGTGAAGATACAACTTTTTTAGAAAATAATGAATTTCTTCAAGGTTTCTCTTTTTTAGATATAAAACAATTAGAACATGATATATTTAAAAAAAATTATATTTTACTTCAATATTTTTTAATTTGTGACTATTTAATTATGGATCATAATTTTATTGCTTTAATTTTTAGTTATTTATCAATTACTACCAATATTTTTTTACCCCAAATTGAAGATTTTGATTTTACTAAAAATAGTAATTGTAATGATAATAGTAATACAAATTATAATATTAATTGTAATAATAATAAAACTGATTGTGATATTTCATTTTTAATTCAAAATTATAATTATCATAAAATTCAATTGATAAGTATTTATGATTATTTTTTAAACAAAAAAATTTGCTTGTTTCACTTATTTCAAAATTATTATGTGCATTATAAAGATCAATTTATTTTATGGAAAGATCCATTTACTTATATAAAAAAGAATATTCCCATTATTTACTTAAATCTATATATGTGGGATATTTTAAAAAATAAATATTCTTTAACATTATCTTATCAAAAACATGACTTTTTAACATTACTTCAACGAAACCAAAGTAAAAGTGAAATAAAAATAACTGAAAATAATGACTTTTCATTATCTATTTTTATTTTTGAAAAAAATAAACAACTTTTTTTATCCTATTTTCAAAAAATAATTCAAATAAGCGAAGAAGAACAAGATTTTTGTTATTTTATATCTATGTATTCCGATAAAAATATAATTAATAACTCTTCTAATAATCGTGATTTTATAAATTTAATATCTTATCAACCATTATTTACTAAACCACTTTGTTTTATAATTACAACTTCTTCTTATTTATTTGAATATACATTAAGACAAATAATTCAATTTCATATAAACGATAAATATCATTTTCTTATTTATTTAGAAGATATTTATAATGATAGTTTTAATAATCATTCTCATAATAATTATTTAAGCAATATAAATAATATTGATTATTACAATCAAAAAAAAAAAGATATTTTATATAATTTACATTTTAGTCATTTAGAATCATCTATTGATATATCTATTTTACCTTCAAAAAATGATCCTTCTTTAGAATCTATACTTATTTATTCTCAATTATGTGTTAAGCTTTCATGTGAAACATTACTTATAAAAATGCATATAAATAAACTTTCATACTATGTTCCTAGTAATTTTTTATTTTATTATTGCTTTCAAATTAAATCTGATGACTATAGAATAGTTCTTATGAAAGATATTTTTTCACTTTCTATAAATAATCCTAAAAATAATCTTATTATACATAATAAAGATAATAAAAAAGATTTAAATATCTATAATTTATTAATCAAAAATAAAGTACATTTACAATTTTCAATTGATTATTTTTTACATCATAACTATTTATATAATTTAGAACATCTAAATCATAATACAATTTTAAAATATTTAGTATTTCTACATGAAAGTAAAAATAATTATAATTTAAAAGAAAATATTTTAGGTTATATTAATGAATCTATACTATATTTTATAAATCAATTAGACAAAAATTATTCTTTAAAATTAAATTATTATAATGATGAAAAACATATATGTTCAAAGCAAATATTAGATTTGATAAATATTAATATTATTCATATTTCTCATCGTAAAGATAAATTGAATAACATTGTTCAAGAAATGCTTAAACATAATATTGATAATTTTCAATTTTTTAAAGCAATCATACCATCAAATTTAGATATTCAACAATGTTCTTTTATTCAACGTGATTTATTATTATCACCAATGAATGAAAAATATATAATTGGTTCTGTAGGTTGTAAAATGAGTCATATTTCATTACTAGAATCTCTTCAAAAAAAATATCAAATAAACCAAGATCAGTTAAATAACATAAATTATGATCCAAAGTATGATACTATTCCTGAACTAAAAAATTATCAAGAATATGCATTAATATTAGAAGATGATGTTTGTTTTGATATACATTTTCAAATTTATTTAGAATTAGGATTAAAAGCACTTATTCATCAATTTGATAATCAATTTGATTTATTATATTTAAGTGTTAATTTACAGAAAAAAGAAGATGCAGAACTTGTACATCCATTTTTATTACGTATTCTACATGGATTTACAACTACAGCATACATTATTAAACTTAATAATATAGATAAAATATTACATACATTATATAATAGTAAAGAAGAAATTGATAAAGTATATAGCGAAAGTGACTTAATTAAATATTGTATCTGTCCGATGATAGCATACCAGAATGATATGAAAAGTGATATTTCATATGTGACAAATGGTTATGGAAATTATCATGAAAAATTTGAATTTTGTGAATAAAAATGAAATACTTGTTCAATCTCATAAATAAGATGATATTTTTCTTTTTTTTCTTTTTCAATTTTTTGATAAGATTTATAAAAATAGGAAGATAATATTGATGATATTTCTTTTTTATTTATATTTTTCATCATGGAAATAAAACTGAATGGAGAAAATATTATATTATTATTATTATTGTTTTTATTATTATTATTATTGTTATTATTATTGTTTATATGAATATTTTCCTGATTAAATACGAATATATGTTCTCGA
>Ga0181553_10000221_pt1 | contig 46794 bp, 35 predicted proteins | sample 011ome_17_FD_133753 | JGI IMG/M metagenome (GOLD analysis project Ga0181553, IMG submission 133753) | Coastal salt marsh microbial communities from the Groves Creek Marsh, Skidaway Island, Georgia - 011502XT metaG (megahit assembly) | ecosystem: Environmental > Aquatic > Marine > Intertidal...
AGATTTATAACATTGGTTAAACTAACGTTAATTTCCATTTAAAAATGGATATCGAATTGAAGGCGATAATACAACTTATCATCTCTACCAGCGTTCGGCGTAATATCACCTGCAAACCCTCTTTGACGATAGCTAATATCTGTTTGAACCTTCAATTTATGTCCTACAAAGAACTTCGAAAGTCCAAGCGTGTATTCCGTTTCGTTGTTGCTTACACCTACTTGAGGAGTTATCTGCGTGTATCTCCCGGTCAATTCAACATTGTTTTTAAACATCCATCCTGCTTGCGCATTAATACCTGTTCCAACGTAGTACGTACCAACTACGATTGACTCATCATCCTTGTCATAAACATTAGGATCATCTCCATCCACCATTTTGTTTGCATACTCGATCATAATGTTTAATCCTTTGTACTTAAACATTAGATCTGCAAAAATGGTGTTCAACGTTTTGCCTTGTGCATGTGATCCATCCTCATTGTATATAAAACTACCGTTCTGTCCTCGTTCTCGAGGTGCTCGCTCGTTGATGTCATAGGTAAAACCAAGGGCTAATTTGGGTTTTTCTTCGCGGTAAATAGCAGAAGCTACATAATCTCCCTTTTTCTGAAACTTTCCAAAAGGTAACATTTCCAATCTGAATGTATAGTCATATCCACCGATATTATTTGCTGTTATATTCCTCCCCTCTCCTTGCGTAAAAGCTACAACCTCTCTTACTAAAAACTGACTTCCTAATGTAAAATGATGCTTAAGTTGAACACCCATATCACGATCAATATTATAACGACTATTCAATCGTGATCGATCTACAAGTTGCATGTTCCCCGAGGAGATCACTCGCTCTCTATTGCCAGGCAACTTAGCCTGACCGGCCTTAATCGAAAAATTTCCAAAGAAATTCCAATCAATAAATGCATCTAGAATAAATCTTGGAGCAAAATTATGCTCGGCATCAATTCCCCCACCTATGTCTCTATTTGTCAGACCGAACTCCATTTTATATTTCAATTTTGGTGTAAAGGCATATCCATTAAATTTAAATCGTGATCTACGGATCAAAAAATTCGAAGATAAATCTTCAACGTATTGGAAATCATCATCCCGTACATTCCAATCAGCCATGTAAAGTGACTGAAAACGAACACCAAACTTCATTGTGTAAGATGAATCTTTACCAATTACATTTATGCCTTTACCAAAGCTATCCGTACTGATCTGCCCCATTGCTGTGTTCAATGAAAACGCAATTACGACTAGAGAAATGATCTTATTCATAGGAGATTGTTTTTTTCAACTCTATTGAGCGATAATCATGTTTGATTGTTGATTTTTGAGGACAAAGATTATATTTAATTAACATATAATTTATATTCATAACTTATACTTAACCTTTTCTTAACTTTAACATTAGGCATTTCACAGTCATGCAAAACCAATATAAATAAGGGTTTAGACAAATGAATAAACAGTTCGTTATCCAGGATGAAATAATTTTTAACCCTATTTTTTTAACATAACCTTAACATTGAAACCGAATCCATACTGGAATGAAAACCTACTTTTGCCCAAATTCTTTACATATTAAAATGAAAAAAATTATAGGTATTCTCAGCCTGCTAAGCATCACTATAACCTCGATGAGTGCTCAGCAAGAAGTTAACAACGAAGTTATAGATACAAGCACTGCTGTCTTAAGCGTACCAACGCTTATTACACCTGCTGGATTTGAATACAGTTTTGAAAACGATGTTGATTCATTGACCTTAAAGCCGTTTGAAACGGGTAAATCAACGATTTCTTGGGAATCACTGGACGGAAAAGCAACTACTTTTAATTATTGTGAAGTAGGAACAGATGATTGGAAGACAATAACAATCCATGCCGACAAAACTGAAATAACTATAAGCAACTTATCAGAAAACACAGTATTTGCATGTGCTTTTTCGAACGGCGAAAACATTACCGAAGGCACGCTTCATTTTAACACTTATTCTGAATCCATCTTTAAGAATAATTCTGCAAAAGGTAAAGAAGAGGCTGTTGAGTTTATGTGGGCAATCGAGTTAGATCAGATTAACAAAATTCTCTCTGTTTATCCTGAAGCAAGTTACTCACTCAAATACAACACAAAGATTGGAGAAAAACAGAACAAGAATTTTCCAGAAAAATCTCCATGGATAGTTGAAGAAGACATTCCAATCAACAAGGTTAAAAAGAAAATTGATGAGCTTGTTGGTGGAGAGAAGTATGTTTATAAAATTGGTTTGAACCTTGATAATAAAACAATCTGGTCCAAAAAAGGGAAATTCGAAACCGAACGTGCATGGGGTATTTTTAGGTTTTTAGTTCTAATCGGAGCCTTAGGTATGTTTATCTTTGGTATGAAGATTATGAGTGAAGGTCTTCAAAAAGCTGCCGGATCTCGTCTAAGAAATATGTTAGGGTCAATTACATCAAATCGTGTTTCAGGTGTGTTGACAGGATTCGGAATCACATCAATTGTTCAATCGTCTTCGGTAACCACCGTGATGACTGTAAGTTTTGTAAATGCAGGACTACTTACATTAAGACAATCAGCAGGTGTAATGATGGGTGCCAATATTGGTACGACATTAACGGCTTGGTTAATCTTGATCTTCGGATTCAAAGTAAGTTTATCTTCTTACGCATACATTTTCATTGCTTTTGGAGCACCATTATTGTTCTTTACAAAAGGGAAAGCGAAAACTTGGGCGAGCGTCATCATTGGATTTGCACTTTTATTTATGGGATTAGGAGCATTGAAAGACGCTGTACCATCATTAGGCACTGATTCTTCGATTGTTCAGTTTTTCATTGACTTTAAAGATGTATGGTATGGTCCCTTAATGTTCGTTTTCCTTGGGGCTTTAGTAACAGTTGTAATTCAGTCATCATCGGCTGCAATGGCATTGACGATGACTATGGTTGCAGGGGGTGTTATTCCATTTGAAGTGGCTTCTGCTATGATTTTGGGTGAAAATATTGGTACTACGATTACAGCAGAATTGGCTTCATTAATCGGTAATGTGCACGCAAAACGATCTGCTCGCATACACTCGCTATTTAACATTATCGGTGTAGCATGGGCGATTTTACTCTTCCCTTTCATTCTTAAAGGGATAGCGTTATTCATTGAAGGAGATCCATACAGCGACGGGGGATCAGCAAACTTAGCTTTAGCAATCTTTCACTCATCATTTAATACCATCAACGTATTACTATTACTTCCTTTTGTGCCTTGGCTGGTAAGAATTGCTGAAAAGACTGTCAAATCAAGAGGAGGAGCAGATGAAGAGTTCCATTTGGATTATATCGGTTCAGGCATGATGGGCACTCCGGAAATGTCGATCTTTGAAGCTAAAAAGGAGGTTGCTAAATTTGGCGAAATCACTAGCCGAATGTCCGGGTTTACTCAAGATTTATTGACGGAACAAAACAAAAAGAAAAAGAATAAGCTCCACGAGAAAATAGAAAAATACGAAGAGATTACGGATCGGGTGGAAGTAGAAGTGGCTTCTTATTTAGCAAAGGTTTCTGAAGGCGAAATGTCTGAGTCAACCGCAGAGCGAGTTAGAGCAATGAATAGCATTGTAAACGATTTGGAGCGAATTGGTGATATCTTCTATCAAATATCAAAGGCTATCGAGCGAAAAGAAGAGCATAAAATTTGGTTCTCTCCTGAGCAAAGAACAAGTTTAACCGAAATGTTTGAGTTGGTTGATAAAGCATTTGCAGTCATGGTCGATAATTTAAATGCAGAGTGGGAAGCTGTAACGATTGATTCGGCAAAAGCAGCAGAAAACGCAATCAATAAAAAGCGCGATGAGATGCGAGAAGAACATCTTGAGAACTTGAAAAGCTCAGATTTTAACATGGAAAGTGGTATGACATTCAACAACTTATTCTCGTCATGCGAGAAAGTTGGTGATCATATCATCAACGTTACCGAAGCGATTACTGGAAGAATCTAAACGATATGTTTAAAATATAAATCCCGCTATTGGCATAAGCTAATAGCGGGATTTATTTATCTAGTAATTTAGATTTAGCAGCAAGAGCCGGCAACGTTATCGCTATCGGAACCAGCATCAAAAGGCATAGCTCCTCCACAACCTTCAAATATCCCATAATGGGTATCCCAAGTACCATAAAAATCAAAATACGCTTTAAAGCGTGTATCATTTAGCATGCGATACGTATTGCCGCATACGGTCATGATTTTACCTTTTGGGAAATGATGATGATCGTCTAAATCAAATGCAAAATCAGCACCTGTTATACCACCTTTATAGGCCACAGCTTGACCATAGTCTTCGCAGTCTGACTCTAACCCCTCGAGCTTAAATAAGCGATAAGTAACGGAATAAAACTGGATTGGTCCTACCCGTTCTTCTACCTCAATATTCTCAATGGTGATAGGTTTATTTTCCACAGCACGAGGATCGGTAAATCCAGCTGCTTTTGAATAATTCAAAAAATCATTCCAATATAAAGCACCACTTAAACATTCTCCCCATAACACCCTGTCTTCTTGCAATTTTTTCGGAATTCGACGATCTGAATAAACATCAGAAAAGTACATCTCCCCTCCCGGTTTTAATAAAGCATAAGCATCACGCAACACTTTTAATTTATCTGTTGCGAGATTAATGACGCAGTTAGAAATGATCACGTCAAAAGAATTTGGCTCAAGATTTAATTCATCTAGCGCTTCATTATTCCCTTTTAAAAAGGTCACGTTCGGTTTTTGATAGCCAAACTTTTCGGTATGATAATCGACATACTTATTCGCTACATCCAATTGCTCATCCGTCATATCTACACCCACCACATATCCCGCTTCACCAACGAGTTTACTCGCAATATAACAATCTCTTCCACTCCCTGATCCTAGATCTAAAATTCTCAACCCTTCTACATGATCTGGTATCGTCAATCCACAGCCGTAATATTTGGCTTGTACTTCATCGTGAACCTCTGCTAACGCTTTGCGAATACGCTGTGGCGGGGGAGCAATCGTACAACAGGCATTGGTTTTTAAATCTTCCGATTTTTCCAATTGTTTACCATAATAATCCTGAACTTCCTCGTGTACTGTAGCCATAATTATGTTTTCTTGTTAAAAGTATAGACGAATAATTCGCTATAACTTACAGTTTCTTTAAATGTTCCAATGCGGACTGCACATCTAAATCATCTTCAACATAAACGGAGTAATATCCATTGTCCTCCCAAACATGACGTGCAATTTCTGCTTTCATTCTATTTTTGATAACACTTCTGGATGTAATGATGTCAATATTGTTACGCTCAATGCCTAAATTTGTCGCATAATTGATAAAACGCTCAAACATATCAGGTGTCACATTAAATCGACGTGTAAAAGCGTCAAAATCATTTAATCGCTCTCTATTTTTATCCAAATAATCAATCGCCCAATGGTTAAAAACTCCTGCGTAATATAACTCTGTGAGATAATAAGATGCTCCGGAAGTGTCATTTGGAATAAAGACATCTGGATAGATCCCGCCTCCCCCATATACAATGCGGCCACCAGGAGTTTCAAACTTTAAAGATTCATCTACCTTTACACTGTCCTCATTGAGTAATTCACCATTTTCAATGCGATGGAAATAGTCATTTTCATAATCGACACCGTTACCATAGGGTTTCTGAATACACCGGCCTGTTGGGGTATAATAACGTGAAATGGTTAATCGTAATGCAGATCCATCCTTTAATTCCATTTGATCTTGAACCAGTCCTTTTCCAAATGATCGACGTCCCATGATAAAACCACGGTCATTATCTTGAATAGCACCAGCTACAATTTCGCTCGCTGATGCTGATAAGGAATTGATTAATACGACAACCTCTGTTTCTTCCAATATCCCTCGAGATGAAGAGAAGTATTCGTCTCGCTCCGATTGGCGTCCTTCTGTATAAACGATGAGTTTTCCAGCACCTAAAAATTCATCCACAATATCAGTTGCGGCACTCATATATCCACCACCATTATTCCGTAAATCGAAAATCAACTTCTTCATTCCCTTTTCCTTCAACTCTTTCGCTGCTGCTTTAAACTCTTTCCCCGCTAAAAAGGTAAAGCTATTTAACTTGATAAAACCAATTTCTGGTGTAAGCATAATAGCAGCATCTATACTACTCACGCCTATTGATCCTCGCGTAATCGACAAATCTTTCGTGATGCCCTTACGATAAACCGTAACAATTACTTCTGTTCCTTCTTTCCCTTTCAGGAGATCCATTACTTTTTCATTGGTTGCTTCGCCATCAGTAATATGTTCATCATCTACTTTAATGATTCGATCTCCTGGTAGCATTCCAGCTGCCATAGATGGTGACCCTGGCAATACATGCGTAGCCACTAATGTGTCATTATGAATCAAAAAACGGATGCCTACGCCACCGAATTTACCATCTAACTGTTCGTTCACTCCCTGCAGATCTTTAGCAGGAATATAGCTACTGTGCGGATCTAATTTTTCAATCATTCCTTGAATTGAGCTTTCAATCAACAGTTGATTATCAACGGTGTCTACATAATTATCCTCAATCATTTGCAGAACCGTATTGTATTTATTGGACGTTTCGGTGATCATTGAACCGCTCCCGCTTGAAGGAATAAACATAGTGCCCAGCCACAAGCCAATAGCCAATGTCACACCCATTAATATGGGAATTAAGAATGTATAATTCGGTCCACTCGGTGGTTCCGCTAAAGGCTGTTGCTGCTGTGGTGTCTCAATCATAATTCTTCTAAATGGTTAACGTCTATGCCAAATTTCTCTAGAAATTCAACACCCGATTGATCTTTATATTGTTTCAAATAAACAACGCGCTTAATACCTGCCTGAATGATCAATTTGCTACATCCTTTGCAAGGTGAAAGCGTTATATATAAGGTAGCCCCCTCTGCGTTTTGTGTAGATTTTGCTACTTTCAATATCGCATTGGCTTCTGCATGTAAAACATACCAATGTGTTTCTCCCTGATCATCTTCACAAGCATTGGTGAAACCAGAGGGAGTTCCATTATACCCGTCAGAAATGATCGTCTTATTCTTAACTATTAATGCGCCGACCTGTTTTCGGTTACAGTGAGAAAGTTTTGCCCACTCGGCGGCCATTCGTAAATAAGCTCTATCGTATTTCTCTTGTTTTTTTATCACTACTATATGCTTGGCAATTGTTGAACGTACAAATTTACGATTGTATTCAATAGGTTATGCTAAAAAAGGTTAAGGATTTTTCTTTCTGATTGGATTGGTAAATATCGCGTTTCAATGGCAAATCACCTTGTTTTACCCAGCCCATATTTTAAGATGCACCAAACGGCGCGAAATCCATCTTTCCAACCAATTTTTTTTCCTTGCTCTTCTGAACGAGCGTTATATGAAATCGGGACCTCAGCCCATTTTAACGATTTATTCTTTGCAAGTTTTGCCGTAATCTCCGGTTCAAAACCAAAACGCTGCTCCACGAGTTTTAAGGATTTAAATTCAGTTGCTGGCACTAGTTTATAACAGGTTTCCATATCCGTAATCCGAATGCCAAAAATCCAGTTAGATAGGCGGGTTAAAAATCCATTTGCTAGATTACTCAAAAAGGATCCGCCCTTTACTTCTTTACCTAAAAATCGGGAACCATATACAATGTCAGCACCCTGCTCTGTCACTCCTTTAATGAGAAAATTAATCTCTTTAGGATCCAATTCTAGATCTGCATCTTGAATGATAATATAGTCTCCTGTGGCCTTTTGAATACCAGTATGTATTGCTCCACCTTTTCCTTTATTCACTTCATGTTCCAACAAAATAAAATTTTCTTTAGAAACCGTTTCGAGTGCTTTTTTTATCTCAGAAGAAGACCGATCTGTTGAATAATCATCTACAACAATCACTTCCTTATCGATATCTCCTACCAATGGCAGTTTATCAATTAGCTGCAAAACTTCACCAATGGTATTTGCCTCGTTAAAGACAGGTATGATGATGGAGAGCTTTTGCATGAGACCAAAGATAAATGTTTCAGTGATATATTGAATAAATGGTTAAAAAATGCCATGACTTTTCTGCGGTAGAATAGTTGGATAATGTTTAATTTTAGATCAAATTCAAAAAAACTGAAAAAAGGAACTGTAATAAAATCAACTGGTAGCTGGTACTCTGTTATGGATGAGGCAGGAAAAAGATGGGATTGTCGTATTCGCGGAAAACTCAGGTTAGCAGGGATAAAATCAACGAATCCGGTAGCTGTCGGCGACCATATAGAATTTGAAATAGAATCAGACGAGGAAACCGGAGTCATTAAAAAGATTTTACCGCGTAAAAACTACATCATTCGAAAGTCAATTAACCTGAGTAAACGATCGCATATTTTAGCTGCGAATATCGATCGCGTTTATCTCTTGGTTACGCTTGTTGCTCCTCAGACGCAAACAGGTTTTATTGATCGATTCTTAGTAACGGCAGAAGCGTATCATATTCCAGTTACCTTATTGTTCAATAAGATCGATTTATACACACAAGTAGAGATCGACGCCATGGAAAAACTAAAAAAAATATATGAGGGTGTCGGCTATCCTTTTGAAACTATATCCGCTAAACGTCCTGAATCAGTTGCCTTTATTCGCGAGGAGATCAAAGGAAAAAAAGTGATGTTCGGTGGACATAGCGGAGTCGGCAAATCAACTTTAATTAATACACTTGCTCCAGATTTAAATCTCCGAACAGGTGAAATATCGGAGAGTCATTCTTCTGGTCTTCACACCACTACTTTTGCTGAGATGTTTGAGTTAGAGACCGGTGGTTTTATAATTGACACACCAGGTATTCGTGCTTTTGGTTTGATCGATTTTGATAAAAAGATTTTGTCCCATTATTTTCCTGAAATGCGAGACTTATTGCTGGAATGCAAATTCAATGATTGCCAGCATATGAACGAACCTAAATGTGCCATCAAAGAGGCGTTTTATGGAGATGAAATCGCTGAGAGTCGGTACCTGAATTACCTCAATATGATGGAAGATGATGAATCAGAAACGTACCGAAAAGATATTTACAAATAAATGAGAGTCGTTTTACAACGTGTTTCTGAAGCCAGTGTAACGATTGATGACGTTATTGTTGGTTCTATTGGACGCGGTTTATTAATCTTGTTGGGGATTGAATCTGATGATGATCAAGCAGATGTAGATTGGTTAGCAGCAAAAATTAGCAAATTGCGCATTTTTAGCGATGATGAAGGTCTGATGAATTGTTCTATTAATGACGTTAATGGAGATGTTCTTATCGTCAGTCAATTTACACTTCATGCTAAAACCAAAAAAGGCAATCGCCCTTCATTTATCCGTGCTGCCATACCTGAAATTGCTATTCCACTTTATACCTCATTCATAAAAAAATTAGAAGAAGAAATTATTGGTAAAATTGAAACGGGAGAGTTCGGTGGTGATATGAAAGTTGCTCTTGTGAATGATGGACCCGTTACCATCACAATCGATACAAAACAAAAGGAATAATCCGATATCTTCTTGCTTTCAAAAATGAACTTGTGCTGGTAATTCAAAAAAAATGAATTAAACACCAATCGATTGTTTAACTTTGAACATCTTGAAAAAGGTATTAGTCATAAGATTCAGTTCAATTGGGGATATTGTATTAACCAGCCCTATCTTACGTTGTTTAAAAAAACAACATCCTGAAATTGAAATTCACTATTTGACCAAATCATCTTTTAGTTTTATTGTCGAGCAAAATGAGTATGTGTCTAAAGTACATACCATCGACAATGATATTGATGAAGTATTACCTCAATTAAAGGCAGAAGAGTTCAATTTTGTTGTGGACCTACACCACAATTTGCGCACATGGCGATTAAAGCAAAAACTCAAAACTGCTTCAAAAGCTTTCCCGAAATTGAATTTTGAAAAATTTATGCTTACGACTTTTAAGCGTCGTAAGATGCCAGATATTCATGTGGTAGATCGTTATTTTGAAGCGGTCGCTTCACTCGGGGTGGAAAATGACAAGGAAGGATTAGATTATTTCCTGCCCGTCAATGTAATTTTACCCAGTGACATCGAGCATATCAAAGATTATGTTGCTGTGGCCATCGGCGCTCAATTTGCCACCAAAAAAATGCCTGTCAACAAATTGATTGCGTTGATTCAAAAAATTGATTCGACCGTATTGTTACTCGGTGGACCAACGGACATTGAAGCGGGCAAACAAATAGCCGAAAAATGTACTAATGGTATTAACTTATGCGGGCGAATGCATTTAAATGAATCGGCTTTGGTCATAAAAAATGCCAAAAAAGTGATTACTCACGACACGGGCCTTATGCACATCGCTGCGGCATTTAAAAAACCGATTATTTCTATATGGGGAAATACCGTTCCGGAATTGGGGATGTATCCTTATCTACCTTCAGACAGGGCGCTATTTACGATTCATCAAGTGGAACTGCCTTGCCGCCCTTGCTCGAAAATCGGACATCAAAAATGCCCGAAAGGTCATTTTAAATGTATGGAGTTACAAGATTTAGAGGAGATTGCAGCAGCGACAAACCGCTGATGCTAGGCTTTAAAAATTGCGCGTAATTCCGTCGCGTCTTCCGCTTTCATTCTACCAGCAATGACTAAACTTAATTGCCTTCTGCGCAAAGCTGCGTCATACCGTGCTTGATCTTCTTCCGTTTCAGGTGTAATCTCCGGCACAGCGATACTTCTCCCATTCTGATCAACCGCTACAAATGTCAAGATCGCTTGATTACTCAAGTCTTGCTCGCCTGTTACACGATCTTCGACAGTAACGTCTATAATTACTTCCATGGAGGAATTAAACGCACGTGATACTTTTGCGCTCAGCGTAACGATCGCTCCTAAATCAATCTGCTTGCTAAAAGACACGTTGTTAATCGCTGCGGTAACAGCTACACGTCCGGAATGTCGAAATGCGGCAACAGCTGCAATCTCATCAATCCATGCCATTAAAGCGCCTCCAAATAGCTTGCCTAAGGTATTTGTATCATTCGGAAGCACAACCTTAGTTGTTGTAGCTATTGAAGCACTCGGATATTTAGTTTGATTCGCCATGATCTCCAAATTAAATTGCAAAGTTAGGAATTAAAGCTGTATACCTGCTCTTCATAAATAAAGAAGCAAAAAAAAACCCTCGTCAAAGACGAGGGTTTTCCAATATTTTCAAAAATCTATTGATTATCTAAATTCGATCTTTTTGCGATTATCCTCCAAATCTGCCTTCTCACGTAGTGCTTGAATGACCGCTTGATCAGCCGAACCTTTTCGCTGCACTTCTAATGGAGCACGAACTACTTCTGTATCTGTAGTCTCAGGAGCAGGTGTTTCGCTTTCAACGATAAACACATAAACGCCATCTTTACCTTGGATTGGAACAGTCATATTTCCTGTTTTTAATTCATCACGGAACAAAGCTCCAATAACTGCTGGCTCTTGACCACCACCATTATAAACTGATTTTGAATCAAAAGATAATTCCGCTGTTTGAATTCCACCGTAAGTTAATAACTCGCCAATTTCTTCCAATGAGTTTTTCCCTGACATTATTTCGATGTATTTCTCAGCTTGCTTTTCTTTTAAAGCTTCTGCTCGCATTACTTCTTTGATGTCTTCAAACGCTGGTACACCTTCTTCAATCTTGTTATCCAAGATAGCGACTACATATTTTCCGTCATCCAGAATAGGATTAGAGATTTCACCTTCAGTTGCTGCCGCATTAAAAGCAAATTTCATAATCTTACTTGTTTCTGCCATCCCAATCACAAACTCATTTGAGATAAACATTTTCGTTGCTTGCGGTGTCATATTGCTGTCTAAAGCAATTTTGCTGAATGCAGAATCCATTGCAGACTCGGTTACCTGATAAATAAAATCGTAAGCACGCTCTTCTGTTCTTCGGATAGTTGTTTCACTTGGTTTTACAAATTTACCTACAACAGCCAATTTCGGCGTTTTACGATCTGCTTGTCCCAATACCTCAACGATATGATATCCGTAAGCCGTTTTCACTAATTGTAATTTCCCGATTGGTCCATTAAATGACGCTTCTGTAAACTCAGGTACCATGGTTCTTTCATCAAACCACTTATACTCACCACCTGTTTGTTTTGATCCTGGATCTTCACTTACCGCATTCACCATTTCAACAAAGTTGTCATTTGCACGAATTACGCGCATCACACTATCGGCGATTTCTTTGGCACGTTCCTCTGTTCTTGTTGCTCCAGCGCCAATTAATATGTGACGTACCCAAGCTTGCTTTTCTGTTGGTGTATCTGTAACCTTAGCAATCACCAGCATATTTTGTTTTGCTTTATTATCAAAAGCCATGAACGGGCCAACAACATCACCTGTTTCGGCATTTTGCATCATCTCGTCCATTGCTTCAGGGTAAACCCCTGCTCCAGGTGCGTTATTAAAACCGAAGTTTTGTGCACCCATACCCAATTTAAAAATGGTAGAATCAGACAAATAATCTGAATCACTGTTTTGATAAACAAAACCTATATCACTTACGGCGTTTTTAAAAGGCTCCTTAAGCGTTTCCATATTTGACTTGATTTCTTCCATGTCTTCAGCAGTTGGTTGAATTGGGAAGTAAACCATACGAATTGCAGCAGACTCTTCTTGCTCATAAAGACTCTCGTTCTTATGCTCTTCGTAAAAAGCTTTCAGATCTTCATCCGTTAGGGTAACTTCTTCCTCTGGAATATCTCTGTAACGCTGCATTACAAATTTAACCTGCTTCTTACTATAAAGCGCTGAATATTGATTTTCTGTTTCAAGCTTGTTCACATATAATCCGCTACGAATCATCGAAACATATTTATCGGCTTGACGAGAAGACTTCAATTCATCCTCGAAGTTTTTCCATTGCTTACGTTGATCTTTCCAACCTTGCATCGTTTCATCATCAGCTCCAACAGGTTCTATTTCTAAAGTCGTGATGTAGTTTTGGACGGAGTCTTTTGAGAAACCACCTGGTCCATTGAACAAAGGGATTTGACGCACCCATGGGTGTATATGATCTCCAAGAATCATATCGTTTAGCTCATCTGGAGTACAGACAATCCCTAATTTCTCAAATTCTTGATTTAGAATTGTCTTTCTCACCAACTCATTGAATGCATCATTCTCAGCTGATTTTCTATCAGCATCAGTAAACGCTTTTTGCTGATAAGCAAAATCGTTTTGAGCACGGAGCACATAATCATCTTTCAAGTCTCTGAAGGCCTGCTCATCAATTGGATCACCATACAATGTAGCGGTTGGAATTTGCTCCGGTCCAGAACCTCCACCCTTAATAAAATCTGTGAAAATAAAAGCCAACATGGCTAATCCCACAACTACAAGTAATAGCAATGAATTTTTTTGAATTTTACCTATTACAGCCATTTCTGTTTATGTTATAATTTTAGAATGTGCGAATATAGTCCTATTCCTTTAAAAAAGAAAGCAGCACAAGGATATTTTTCGGGTTTCAAAGGATGGTGCTCAAAAAGTTGGAATTTAATTGATTTTTCAAACCAATAATTCGTAGATTTGGGCCGATCAATTGGGTACAGAGAAGACGACCCTCAAATATTAAGAAACATGAAGACAGTTCAGTACAGAGAGGCATTAAGAGAAGCCATGTCAGAAGAAATGAGAAAAGACGAAAACGTTTTTTTGATGGGCGAAGAAGTGGCCGAATATAATGGTGCTTATAAAGTGTCTCAAGGAATGCTCGATGAATTCGGAGAGAAACGCGTTATTGATACGCCTATTGCTGAATTAGGATTCTCTGGAATTGCGGTAGGTGCTGCGATGAACGGTTTGCGACCTATTGTTGAGTTCATGACCTGGAACTTCGCGATTCTTGCTGCTGATCAAATTATCAATAGTGCTGCTAAGATGTTACAAATGTCCGGTGGACAGGTTGGTTGTCCAATTGTTTTCCGAGGAGGAAACGGACAAGCTGGACAATTAGGTGCAACTCACTCCCAAAGTTTTGAGTCTTTTTACGCACATGTTCCTGGATTAAAAGTGGTAACACCATCAACGCCTTATGATGCGAAAGGATTACTAAAATCGGCTATTCGTGATCAAGATCCTGTTTTGATTATGGAGTCGGAAAAGATGTATGGTGACAAAGGTGAAATTCCTGAAGGTGAATACATTGTTCCGATTGGAGTTGCTGATATTAAAAGAGAAGGTTCTGATGTAACTATTGTAACATTCGGAAAAATCATAAAAGAAGTACACAAGGCAGCTGAAGATTTAGCAAAAGAAGGTATTTCACTTGAAATCATTGATCTTCGTTCGGTTCGCCCGATTGATTATGGAACGGTGGTTGAATCGGTGAAGAAAACAAACCGCTGTGTGGTTGTTGAAGAATCTTGGCCTATCGCGTCTATTGCTTCTGAAATTGCTTATCACTTGCAAAATTATGCATTTGATTATTTAGATGCTCCTGTTTTAAGGGTTATGCAATCTGACACACCTTTCCCTTTTAGCCCAAGTTTAATGGCTGAAGCACTGCCTAACCCTGCTCGCATCATTGCAGCAGTGAAGTCTGTCATTTATAAATAAGCTATCATGTTGGATCGTGTCCACCGATTAATCAGACACGAAAAGATCCCTCCTAAATCAGTTATTGATTTATTGACGCGGACCTATATTGGTACGAATGGTACATTGTATCAATTATTAGACACAAAGACTAAAATCCATAAATTACATCAACCTCATTTCATTTTTATTGAGCGAAATAATAAGGCTATTGGTAATATGACCATTTGCCAGCGCGAAGTGATGATTAATCACGAAAAAACACCCTCAAATTATATCCGATATTTCGCATTTGATCAATTGTTTCAAGGGGGATCCCAAAAAGGGAAGGGGTCATCGCAATTGCATCAATATTTTAAAGCTCTTTTTGATACTAGCAATTTTGATCCTGTAAATCCGGAAAAAGACCCATCAATTTATTGGGCTTTTATTGATCCTGATAATATTCGATCATTCAATATGAACGAACGCTTTGGCTTCGAAACAATCGGGCAATTTAAGACGTTAGCTTTTTCCAGAGTTAATCCAAAAAACAGAAACATATCCGCATTGCGAGAGGTTGAAAAAACTGAAGTAATGGCGGAGATCAAATCTTTTTACGCGGATCATCAATTCTTTTCACCGATTCATCTTTTCGACGATAATAATTATTATGTGCTGCGAAAAGATGGACAAATCATAGCAGGCATTCAAGCTAATCCAGTCAAGTGGAAAATTAAAAGTTTGCCTGGAATTTCAGGTCGGTTTTTGCTTAAATCTGCGCCTTATATTCCGCGCATTCGAAAATTAATAAATCCGGATAACCACGAATTCCTTGCCACTGAAGGACTTTTTTGGAAAAAGGGTTTTGAGCATGAAGTTCAAAACTTATTAGAAGGAGTGTTGGCCGAAACAAAACATCACTCCTTACTGATATGGCAAGACCTTAAAGACGAATCGCTAAAAGGAATACCAATCAAATGGGGGTTTATCCAGCGGATAAAACAGGATAACACGATTCATATTGTCGCCAAGATTAACGGGCACCCAGCTGATACCAAGGAGAGCTTTCACAAAAAGCCATTTTATCTTAGCGGCTTTGATATGACATAGATAAAAGATCACCAAGAAAGAACTTGCGAAAGAAATACTTACCTTCGCTAATATGACCAAGGTGCTTTTATATCTCTTTTTTCTATGCTTATCATTGGGTGGTCGAAGTCAAGATTTTCTTGAAAATTCCAAGGATTATAATCGAAATAGAACCATCGGTGTAACCAGTTTTCATACTTTAACTTGGGGAGGATCTATTGCTGGTTTGCAATATGTTTGGTATGCTGACTACGACAAAAGCCCCTTTCATTTTTTTGACGATAGTCAACAATGGAATCAGATGGATAAGCTGGGGCATTTCTATACAGCCTACCAAATTGGAAGATTGTCAGGAGACCTGTACAATTGGGCAGGTGTCGACCGTAAAAAGTCTACTTGGATCGGAACAGGTTTTAGCTTTGCTTATTTATCAACTGTGGAGATATTGGATGGATTTAATTCAAATTGGGGCTTTTCATGGTCTGATGTCGGTGCGAACGCACTAGGCGCAGCAAGTTATTTCGCTCAAAACTACGGTGATAACACACCCTATGTCCACTTTAAATTTTCAAGTGCTCCTTCCGACTTAGCCCAATATCGTCCAGGTGTGCTTGGTTCGGACTTCGCGAGCAGAACACTCAAAGATTATAATGGCCAAACTTACTGGGCCAGTTTTAACCCGGTTTATTGGTTCAAAAAAGACAGTAAAATTCCAAAATGGCTGCAAGTTTCAGTGGGATACAGCACTCAAGATCAACTTATTGGTGATGGAGGTACTTATGTTTATAATGGGGGGGATGAACAAATCACATTTACGCCTTATCGGCAATACTTTTTATCGTTAGACATTGATTTTGAGTCCATACCGACATCTAGTCGATTACTTCAAGTGATGTTTAGAGTATTAAATGTGATAAAAATGCCTTTTCCAGCTTTAGAATATGGTAATGGACAATTTAAATTCCGCCCGCTATACTTCTGATTTTATCAATCTGCCATTGCTTGATAGACACCCTCAAACTTGGTTTCAATTTCATCCAACGTAGCGCGCACTTCTGCCAAATCCATTGAGGTAACCAACTTCGTTCTGTATTCTTTGAAATGTGGGATACCTTTAAAATAATTCGTGTAGTGACGTTTCATTTCATTAATAGCTAGTATTTCTTTCTTCCATTTTAATGACATCTCTAGATGATCTCGCGTAGCCATGACCCGCTCTTTTAAAATAGGTTTAGTAAGATGTTTTCCGGTCTCAACAAAATGTTTGATCTCATTAAAGATCCAAGGGTAACCAATTGCCGCACGACCGATCATGATTCCATCAACACCATATCTTGTTTTGTATTCTAATGCTTTTTCAGGACTAGTAATATCGCCATTTCCAAAAACAGGTATTTTCATTCTTGGGTTGTTCTTGACATCGGAAATTAATTTCCAATCGGCTTCACCTTTATACATCTGCTTTCTTGTTCTGCCATGTATAGAAATAGCCTCAATGCCAACGTCTTGAAGACGCTCTGCTACCTCAACGATATATTTAGTAGAATCATCCCAACCTAACCTTGTCTTGACTGTTACAGGCAAGTGGGTCGTTTCGACAATCCTTTTGGTCATCTCAACCATTTTTGGAATGTCCTGTAAAATACCAGCCCCGGCTCCTTTGCACGCTACCTTTTTAACCGGGCAACCATAATTAATATCTATAATATCTGGCTTCGTCTGCTCCACGATTTCGGTCGTTCGAATCATGGAATCGATATCATGTCCGAATATTTGGATTCCAATTGGACGCTCGTATTCATAGATGTCTAGTTTCTCAACTGATTTAACGGCATGACGAATCAAACCTTCTGATGAGATAAATTCTGTATACATCATATCTGCTCCATACTTTTTACAAAGCGCTCGAAAAGGCGGATCACTTACATCCTCCATTGGCGCCAATAAAAGTGGGAAATCACCCAAATCGATATCACGTATTTTAACACTCATTTCAGTAGTCCTTTTTTCAATAGTAAAGGTGGTGCAAAATTAGAACAAAAAAAGGGATGAATCAAATTGACTCAGCCCTTAAATTCTATTATAATTGGTTTAATGTACTCGGTTGTTTCTCAAGTTACGTGTTCCAAATTGGATGCGGTAACGTAAAAAGAACTCCATACTTCCTACTCCTTTTGTAGCCACATTAAGTCCTGAAACATTTAAGTCATAAGAAGCACCAAAACTAAACCCTGATAAATCCAGAATTGCATTTACGACGATTGCATCTCCCCATCTGAAATAAGCTCCAGTCGAGAAGGTGATCTCTTCAAAATAGCTTGTAGCTCTTGATCCACTCTTTAATAAGAAACGGAAATTTGACCCAAAATTAATTTCCTTATTGGGTCCCTGTAAAAACGCACTAAAGGCTGGTAAGATCGTTACACCAGATTCTTCCATCAAAAACTCTCCTTGTCCGTGTATCACCAACTTACGGTACAAACGATCATCATCTTCTGTTAAGTTGATACGTTGTTTAGTCAAATGGTGTCCAGCGATTCCTAATCTTAATTTCGCCGTACGACTGATGTAGCTGTCCCAGTAAAAGCCAGTTCCAATATCAAATCGACTGATGTTAAAATTCTGACTTAATAACAGCTCTCCATTATCAATCCCCTGATCATATGCAACACCTGTCCATTGATTAAACCAGTTCATCTCCTGATTCTTGATGACACGCTGGTACCAAGCAGGCTGAAGACCAAATGAAATTAAGTTGTTACGATCAACTCTTAATGTGTAGTTAAACGGTAACGCAATAACGTTAGTGGTATATTGAGGCACGCCAGCCACATCATTATAAAACGTCACACCTGCACCCATATAATTCCCTCCGCGATCAAACATACGCCAATCAGAACTAGCCGATATGGTTTGATATGGATTATCCGAAACAGTACTCCATTGTAGACGATAATTCGTAAACAATTGCATATCTCCTTGTGTAAATCCGGCTACTGCAGGATTCATATACAGCTGTGACTCTGTAAACATGCTAAAATGCTGATCTTGCTGCGCATTCGCATTTGTATGAAATACGGCTACCAACAATGCCGCAATGACTACCCCTTTTTTCATATTATCTAATTAACGTGGTGGTTCCTTTTAATGTCCCACCACTGCCATTAACAAATGTATAATCCAGAACCCATGTAAACACACCACCATTTTGCGGTCGCCCACGGAATGAGCCGTCCCAGCCGATACTTTGCGTTTGTGATTCAAAGACTTTCTCTCCATACTTATTGTAGACAGAGAATTTCATAGCAGCCAATCCTAATCCTTGTACATAAAGGATGTCATTCACACCGTCATTATTTGGCGAGAAGGCATCCGCAACACCCAAGGCTTCAACAAAGTTTACAAGAACCAATACGGAATCTGTGGCAGTACATCCATTAACATCCCTTAAAGTAACCTTATATGTAATGCTGTCAATAGGGCTTGCGGTTGTCGTCTGACAATCATCACAAGACAAATAGTCATCCGGTGTCCAGATATAAGCTGCATCTGGAACACTTCCCGTAGCAACTAAAAACGCTGTACCTCCTAATTCAATGATTGTATCGGTTGCTGCGCTAACAGTTGGACTTTCATATACCGTTATAGAGTTCGTAGTCGAAGCACTTTCTCCAATCGCATTAGTTACTGTTAATTGAACATCATAGATACCAGGCGTATCAAAACAAACCGTTGGATTCATTTCATCTGATGTTGGAGGATCAACAGCTCCACCAAAATCCCACAACCAGGTTACAGGAACGCCCAATGAAGTATCAACAAAGGTTTGACAATCTCCTACACATACAATATCATCATAAGTGAAGCCAACCAATAACGGTTCACAGTCAATCACTGTAATCGTAATTTCGTCTGTATTTTCGCAACCAAAATTGTTAACTCCTGTAACGGTAAATGTTGTTGTTGCATCAATTGTAAACGGTGTGCCATCGATTACACCACCATCCCAAGTATAGCCAAGCGCATCTCCAGTACCTGAAAGTGTCACCTCTCCTCCAACACAAACGGTGGTAGCAGAAGCTTCTGCATTCACTGTAGGTAAAGTATATACGGTTATCGTTATGGTTGTATCATCAAATGTAACACCATCAGTAATGGTAAGTGTTACATCCACCGCTCCTTCGTTGGTAAAACATACCTCTCCAGGGTCAGCCCCTGTAAGTGGACCTCCAATATCTGGATCAGTGAATGTCCAAGCCCAACCTGTTATCCCGGTTCCTGTGCTCAAATCTGTAAATGTCAAACAATCACCGATACATGCACTGTATTCAGAAGGTTCAAAAGATGCGTTTAATGCATCACAAGTTATTATCGTCACTGTTATGGTTGCAACATCTACAAAATCACAAGGTGCCACACCTGGTCCAGTTTCATAATCAAAAGTAAAGACATCTCCTGGTGTTAATCCTGATCCGTCTAAAACACCTGTTGGTTCATCAAACATACCACTCGGCACACCAGATGTCTCAGTCCATGTTCCGTCACCATCTGCACCCGGAATCAATGTATTTAAATCTAAGGTTTCACCTTCACAGAGATCAATACTTGTTGACTCTCCTGAATAAGGGCCGTCCAAAACGGTTACTGTAAAAGAAGTATCGTGTGAGCCAATACCATCGGTAACGGTTAAAGTTGTTGTATAAACACCTGGTGTTGTATAGGTCACATCATGTGGCCCAACAGTTAAAGCTGTTGCTGGTGTCCCTCCCTCGAAATCCCAGTTCCAATCTGTAATTACGTCTGCTGTTATACTCGCATCAGTATATGTTATCGTTTCACCTTGACATATAGTTATATCTTCAGGATCAAATAATGCAGTTGGACCACCATCTACGACAACCACGTCTTTAACAATCACCAAATTATCGATTGCAATAGAAGGATCTGTCGCGACTCCGTCATCAACATTTTGCCAAACGAAACTAATACGCAAATTGGCTATCTCTTCGCATTCTGCCGGTAAGGGATATGACTTTGTTTCCCAAAGGCCTTGCTCAACACCTGTACAAGGAACACCACCGCAACAGAAAGAGGTTAGTGGCCCATCTATTGAAGTCCATGTTGTACCACCATCAATACTGTAAAAAACTTCGGCAAAATCATCAGCATTACCCCATCCAATCATGTCAAACTCGAGGGTTAAATCTGCGTCTCCTATCGTTGAAATATCTCCCGACTCTGCTCTTCGATTTGTTCCAGTTAAGCCAGCTCCCGTTTCAGCATATGCTGCTCCCAGGTCACCAAGTACAGGGTTTGGACCAATATGCAATGTTTGATCCCCGGCTCCACAAGCCGTTCCGCAAACTCCTGCACCAACACCCTCTTCTTCACACGAAATATACCATGTGTTTGGGTTTGCTCCTTCAGCTGTTAAATCTGTATTAATTGACCATGTCAATGGCCCGTCAAAGTCTTCTGTATAAACTACGACCTGTCCGAAAACAGATGCCGTATTAAATAGACTGACAAAGAGTATAAAAAATCCTACTATTTTCTTCATGTCTGAGTTTTTCGGTCAACTACTTCTTAAAGATACATAATCCTCACTGTAAATATTCTTTGGGAGCAGGATTTATACCTTCACGGTTGCACTCTTAATACGTAACCAAAAAGCAAATGGTTGATTATTTCGGGAAGTTTATTATTACGATTCTGAGACGACCGCAGATAAGGCTTCTTTAAATCGTTTATTGATATCTCCATAAACATCTAAATAATCCTCATTACTCAGTTTTATAACCTCTAAAGCTTCATCCCGACCGTAGGTATGTGTTATTTCCACTTTCTTGTCAGAACCATCATTGTTTGGGTTTTCTTTATAGGTTAAAAAGAAATGTTTAACGCGATCAACTACCTTTGACGGTAGGTCTTCAATATTTCGAATATCTCCGTAAGCTTGATCATCTTTTAGTACAGCGATAATTTTATCATCAGCCTCGCCTCCATCAATCATTCTAAATCCGCCAACGGGAATGCAATCAACTAAAATATTCCCGCGATCTACGTGTCTCTCCGTTAAAACTATAACATCAAGGGGGTCTGCATCTCCAACAATATCAGTACGCCCACTTTTTTCCATACAAAAAGCCGCTACTTTTTTATCACAATATGTTTGGGGAACAAAACCATATAAAGCCGGTACGATATTCGAATATTTTTGAGGACGGTCAATAAAAATATGCCCACTCTCTTTGTCGATCTCGTATTTAATCTGATCAGTTGGATTGATTTCTACGAATGTTTTTATTTCTTCAGGAGCGTTTTCTCCAATAGAAACACCATGCCATGGGTGAGCAACAAACTTCTGTTCAAATATGCTGAGTAATTCTTCCGTTTTATTCATTTCTTCTTGTATATCTGTAAATCGCGACAAAAATAGTCTTTTTTCAGTAAAAAAACGACCTTAACCTTATTGCAAACTCCATGACGTTCCTTCACGTTCATCTTTGACAACAATCCCTGCTTCTTTTAATTTATCGCGAATAAGGTCTGAAGTCCCCCAATCTTTCGCTGCTCGAGCATTCTTCCTCAATTCCAGAATGATGTCCATTGTCGCATCAAGGGTGTTTTTCGCATCATCTGATAAGCCTGACGCTAAAATCGGTTGTAACCCCAATACATCAGAAACGAGCTCTTGCATCACTTTTGCCAATTCATCGCGATCCACTGCTGAGATTTCAGCTTTTTGATCATTGACTTTATTAATATAAGTGACAGCATCGAATAGACGTGCTATTAATATGGGCGTATTGAAGTCATCATTCATCGCCGCATAAAATCCTTCGATCATTTGTTTAACATTCTCAGAACTTTCACTTGACACCTTCAAGCTAGGCACCAGACCTAATCCTGACATGAGTTTAGCGAATCCTTTTTCGGACGCGTTTAACGCATCTGAGCTGAAATCCAACTCGCTTCTATAATGCGCCTGCATCATAAAAAAGCGAGCTACCATCGGGTGATATCCCTTTTCAATATTCTGATTTTCTCCAGAAAATAACTCATAAGGAAGAAGATTATTCCCTGTTGACTTGCTCATTTTTTTACCGTTCAATGTCAACATATTGGTATGCATCCAGTAATTAACCGGTTTTTTACCGGTATAAGCCGTTGCTTGTGCTATCTCGCATTCATGGTGGGGAAATTTTAAATCCATTCCACCTCCGTGAATATCAAATTCATCTCCAAGGTATTTGTGAGACATCGCTGTACATTCTAAATGCCACCCAGGAAATCCATCACTCCAAGGTGAAGGCCATCGCATAATGTGAGAGGGCGATGCCTTTTTCCAAAGTGCAAAATCCAAAGGGTTTCTTTTCTCCTGTTGACCATCCAATGCCCTCGATCCTGAAATTAGATCTTCTATTTTTCGCTTTGACAACTCACCGTAGTTACTCGTTTCATCGTACTTCATCACATCAAAATAGACCGAACCATTACTTTCGTAAGCCAATCCTTTTTCCAGAATTGATTTCGTTATTTCAATTTGTTCGATAATATGACCTGTCGCTGTTGGCTCTATACTTGGAGGGAGTGCGTTAAATAAGCGCATTACATCATGGAATCCAGTGGCATACTTCTGAACAATTTCCATTGGCTCTAATTCTTCAAGACGCGCTTTTTTTGAGATCTTATCTTCTCCTTCATCTGCATCATTTTCTAAATGACCGGCATCCGTTATGTTTCGAATATAGCGCACTTTATAATCGAGATGCAAGAGATAACGGTAGATCATATCAAACGAGATAAAAGTTCGGCAATTACCTAAATGAACATCACTGTATACCGTCGGTCCACATACATACATGCCGACCTGATTCGGGACTATAGAGGCAAACGTTTCCTTTTCACCTGATAAACTATTATATATTTTTAAATCCTTAGACATGACTTCTCCTTTAACATAAAAAAACCCGTCTTTCTCCTAAACTGGAGAAAGACGGGTTCAAATTTACTATTAATTTCTATTATAGTTGACCGTCTGAATGGTACTTTCCTGTTTTCCAAACTTGGATCTTTAGGAGTATTCCGTCAGCGTCATACTTATAAAGCTTTCCATCCCAGAGCTTGCCGTTCTTGAACTCACCGTCCATCCAAAGTTCTTGGTCTGAATTGTATACTTTATTATATCCATTTTTCTTGAATTTTTTACCGTTAGTTGTACCTTTCGTACCATCAGGCGCATCTGAAGAAGGAGCTACCGGTTCAGGTTTAGCATCAAAGGCTGGATTTACGCGCTCTTTTTCTATTCTTGAAGCAACTGTTCCGTCATTGTTATACATGATGACTTCTTTCACATCCCCATTTGGATAATATCTTTTAGCCTCACCGGTTGTAACCCCATCTTTTTTGGTATACTCAAATTCTACTTTACCATTGGGGTGGAAATAACGTATTTTACCGTCTTCTTTACCGTCTTGATTAAAGAACTTCTCTTGAGACATTGTGCCTGTATCGTAATACCTTCTGAATACTTCAACCTGCTTACCCGAAGTAAACTTGCCTTCTTCCATTTTTACACCATTCTCGTAATATTTTGTATAGGCACCGTTTGGACGATTATCAACATAAATTCCTTTCAACCTTGGAGTCTTACCGTCCTTATGAAACTTCACCCATTCGCCATTTTTTCGATCATCAACGTAAGGACCTTCTTCAATCTTACCATCTTCAGGATATCCTTTGTCGGGCTTCATTCTTCCCCAGATCGTCCACATTCCCTGACGACCATTCTCATCTTTTTTGTTGGGATGACCATTTGCGTCTTCGCCTTCCTGCCAAAATTCATTTGGCTCAGCGTGTAGCCATGAGTCAGAGGCAAATGCCAATGTCAGTGACAGTATAAATAAAAAGGATAGTAATAATCTCTTCATCTTTAGGGGGTTGTAATCTGGTTTTTCGGTTATCAACAGCAATCTACAAATAAATATTCATTTGCGCGATCAAAATTCGATTAATACTTGAAACTCAAGGATGAATTTATTTATTCAATCGATCATTTTTTTAACTCCCCTGAAAATCATGCTCAAGTACATTGTCTAGCATTACTTTACACATTTTTTCAAGGTCATAACTCGGTTTCCAACCCCAATGTTCTTGAGCAGCTTTATCATCAATACTGCCAGGCCATGAATCCGCGATTTTTTGTCGGAAATCAGGATCATAAGTGATTTGAAAATCAGGCTTAAACTTTTGTATTGCTGCTGCGATCTCTGCTGGAGTAAATGAAATGCCCGCAAGATTGTAGGAAGATCGAATCTTAACATCTTCTTTTGGCGATTCCATTAACGAAATTGTCGCGCGGATGGCATCATCCATATACATCATTGGTAAAGCAGTGTCTGCCTTTAAAAAACAAGAAAAGTCTTCTCCACGTTTTGCCGAATAAAAAATCTCAACTGCATAATCTGTTGTTCCTCCGCCGGGTAAAGACGTATACGATATTAAACCAGGGTAACGAATACTTCTCACGTCGACGTCAAATTGCGTTGCGTAATATTCACACCAGCGCTCACCTGCCAATTTACTGATTCCGTATACCGTTGACGGCTCCATAATCGTATACTGAGGTGTGTTTCTTTTTGGTGTGTTTGGGCCAAACACAGCGATTGAACTCGGCCAAAAAATCTTTTTAATCGTTCCCTCTTTTGCTAGATTGAGCACATTGAACAATCCTTCCATATTCAATTTCCAAGCAAAGTCAGGATGCTTTTCTGCAGTTGCTGACAATAGCGCTGCTAGCTGATATATCTCTGTAATTCCATGTTTTGACACAATTGTTTTTAACTGACTGGCATCCATAATATCCAACTTTTCATATGGCCCATTCTGAAGAGCAGGTTTTATTTCATCCTTTATATCTGAAGCAATTACATTTTCATTACCAAATTTACTTCTTAAAGCGACCACCAACTCTGTTCCAATCTGACCGGAAGCACCAACAACGAGAATTTTTTTCATAGTATAGTTTCTTTTCAACCTTTAACAAAAATAGATTTATTTCAATAAGGAACTGACAATTGTCATTGAAAAAAGTCTTAACTTTCTTTATCTTTGTTAAAATAGTGAAAGTAAGATGAAACGAATATTTGAATCGCTTCCCATATTACTAAAATATCTCATCAAAAGAGATCCCGAATGATCGACTCATTAAACGAGTTCGATTATTCATTCATATCACTTTAAAACGGATTATATATGCCTTTTTATCATAAAATGGGGAAGATTCCTCACAAACGACATACGATTTTTCGCAAAGAAAACGGAAAATTGCATCACGAGCAGCTGTTCGGAACGATTGGATTCGATGGTATGTCATCTCTATTATACCACCTTCACCCACCAACGATTGTAAAAAATGTTGGCGACAAGGTTGACTTAAATCCTGAAATCGCATTAGATAAAGATCTTCAAATGCGCAGTTTGCAAGGATATAAAGTAGCTCCAAAGGAGGACTTCCTTGAAAGTCGGGTACCCGTATTGGTGAACAGCGATTGTCATATCGTGTTAGCTTCACCCCAAAAGTCACTGACCGACTATTTCTATAAAAACGCGGATGCTGATGAAGTTATTTTTATTCATGAAGGAAACGGTGTGCTTAAAACACAGTTGGGGAATATCCCTTTCAAATATGGAGACTATTTAGTGGTGCCGAGAGGCATGATTTATCAAATTGAATTTGAAACGAGTTCAAATCGTTTGTTTATCGTCGAATCTTTTAGACCGATCTATACGCCAAAACGGTATCGCAATTGGTTTGGACAATTATTAGAACATTCGCCTTTTTGCGAGCGCGACTTCCGTCCACCTTCAGAACTTGTAACGCATGATGAAACCGGCGACTTCCTCGTCAAAATCAAAAAGCAAGGTATTCTATACAATTACACTTACGCCCATCATCCATTTGATGTAGCAGGCTGGGATGGATTTAATTACCCATATGCTTTTTCGATTCATGATTTCGAACCGATTACTGGCCGTGTGCATTTGCCTCCACCGATACACCAAACTTTTGAAACTGATGCGTTTGTCATCTGCTCATTCGTTCCTCGTCTTTATGATTATCACCCAGAAGCTATCCCTGCTCCCTATAATCATAGTAATATTGACTCAGACGAGGTCTTATATTATGTAGACGGTGACTTTATGAGCAGAAACAATATCGAAAAAGGACAAATCACTTTACATCCAGCAGGTATCCCACATGGACCTCACCCTGGTGCTTATGAAAGAAGTATCGGACAGAAAGAAACGTTGGAACTTGCAGTGATGGTGGACACATTTAAACCACTAAAATTAACGAAACAAGCCATGGATTTAGAACTTGATGATTATTACAAGTCTTGGCTACACTAACCTAAAACATTAAACCATGAGTACAGATAATAAATCATTAAAATCCGTCGATTACGGATTAGAAAAAATTTTTGAAGGCGCACAAGACTTTTTGCCGCTGTTAGGAACCGATTATATAGAGTTTTATGTAGGAAATGCAAAACAAGCTGCGCATTTCTACAAATCGGCATTTGGTTTTCAATCATATGCATACAAAGGATTAGAAACCGGTTCAAGAGAATACACCTCTTATGTGTTGGTACAAGACAAAATTCGACTTGTATTAACCACTCCTTTAAATTCTTCTTCACCGATCAACGAACATATTGTTAAGCACGGAGATGGCGTAAAGGTTGTTGCATTATGGGTAGAGGATGCTAAACTAGCTTGGGAAGAAACGACAAAAAGAGGAGCTAAATCATTCATGGAGCCGACAATAGAGAAAGATGCAGATGGCGAAGTTGTTCGAGCAGGCATATATACCTACGGGGAAACGGTTCACATGTTTGTGGAAAGAAAAAACTATAACGGCTCTTTTTTACCTGGTTTTACAAAATGGGAGTCTGAATACAATCCAGAGCCAGTTGGCTTGAAATTTATTGACCATATGGTTGGTAATGTTGGGTGGAATGAAATGAATACTTGGGTAAAGTGGTATGAAGACGTAATGGGCTTTGTGAACTTCTTGTCTTTTGATGATAAGCAGATACATACAGAATATTCAGCCCTTATGAGTAAGGTGATGAGTAATGGTAATGGTCGAATCAAGTTTCCGATTAACGAACCTGCTGAAGGAAAGAAAAAGTCCCAAATTGAAGAATATCTCGATTTTTACGAAGGACCAGGTGTACAGCATATTGCTGTAGCAACGGATGATATCATAACCACGGTTTCAAAATTACGAGCACGTGGGGTTGAATTTTTATCCACGCCGCCCGAAGAGTATTACAGCGCTGTTCCTGGAAGACTCGAAGAGTATAGCCACGAACTTCTTGAAGACATTGAAACCCTGAGAAGTTTAGGTATTATGATCGATGCGGATGACGAAGGCTATTTATTACAAATCTTTACAAAGCCTGTTGAAGATCGTCCGACATTATTCTTTGAAATTATTCAACGAATGGGAGCTCGAGGTTTTGGAGCTGGTAACTTTAAAGCTTTGTTTGAATCGATTGAAAGAGAGCAAGAAAAACGAGGCACGCTTTAATTAAGATTAACGTGCCAAGGAAATTAAAAGAGCCGATTCGTCAATGACGAATCGGCTCTTTTAAATTTATGATCTAAGTAATTATTTTCCTACGATAGTAGAAGTAAATCCAATATTTGGATCATGTTGTTCTTCTTCTGGCGCCTTAACATCCTCCACATAGAAAGGCATTTCTAAAGCGCTGAAATCTAATTTAAATTCACCAACCTCGATTGTAACCCCTTCTTCAGATGCAGAAATGGTTAGAGGAGCTTCAACTGGCAATTCCTTGTCAATTATAGTTGCTGTTCCATAAACCATACCGTCTTCGTGACGATCAAATGAGAAAGACGCCGTTGCAAATTGATTTACATCAAAGAAATCAGGGCTCATTAGGTGACCTACCAATTTTTCACTTTCCTCATTGATCGAATTTAAATCAATGTTTAAGCTTGCAGCAGTTACTTCCATATCTTCACCTGTTTTAGTGATTTCAAAAGAACCATCTAGTGCTTTAACCGTACCTTGGTGATCGATTTCACCAGCATTAAAAGCCATCCAGTTTACGATTGAGCTTGCTGTATCGACTGAATAGTTTGTTACTGTTACTTCTACTTCTTCAGTTTCAACTACAGTTGAATCCGCATCAGTTACTTCTGTTTCTGCTTCTGAACCTCCACAAGCCGCAAATAACAACGGAGCAGCGATTAAAATTGGGATAATTGTTTTCTTCATTTTTAAAATTATTTGTTTAACCATACAAATGTAAGGGTTTCTTAAAAAAAGTTATACAACTTTATCATTTTTTAATTCAATCGTAATATTATCCCTATTTTTAGCCTTGAAATGAAACGCGGAGGAATCAAAGCCAAAAGAGGATTAAAAACAGCATACATTGCAACGATAGTTGGAATTGTGATGGTTTTGTTTGTGATGGGCTGTGTCTCGTGGTTTGTGTTGGGTTTAAATAATCTGAAAAATGATAATATAGAGAGTTTTGAAATCGATCTGTTTTTCGATCAATCTGTCAACACGCTTGAATTAGGCCTTATTGAAGAAGAAATTGCCACTAAAGAATATACCAGCAGTGCTTATTACCGTTCTTCACAGGAGGCATGGGAAGTTTACAAGAACGAAATTGGGGGTGACACGTCTTTAGCCGTTTTAGATTTTGAAAACCCAATCAATCAATCCGTGATTATGACCCTCAATAAGTCCTATTTCGCATTAGATAGTATGCGCTGGATTGAGCAGGAATTAATGAACGAGTATGAAGGACGCTTATTGGAAGTCTCCTATCGCCCTGAAATTTTCACAGAATATAATGAAGGCATCAAAAAAGGGGTATACTTCTTATTAATTATTGCTGCCATGCTCTTGTTTATTGCCATTGGTATGATTAATAACACCATTAGACTCGCCCTGTTTTCTAAACGCTTTTTAATAAAGACGATGCAATTAGTTGGCGCTACTCCTCGATTTATTAGACGGCCGTTTTTCTGGAATGCCGTTGGACAAGGGGTCATTTCAGGTATTATAGCTGGAATTATGGTTTTTGGAATGATATTCTTGCTATATAACTATAACCCACTATTTCTTAAAATGACAGATATGACGACCTTCTTTATGGTTATGGGAGGAATCATCTTGTTTGGTATTTTAATTACAGTTACATCCACCTATTTTGCATTGCGCAAGTATCTGCGAATTAACCTGGATAATTTATATTAATTTTGCGCTAAAGCATAAATAAGACACACAATTATGAGTCATAATAAAGAAAATTTTGTTTTTGGAACAGCTAATTATCGTTTAATTATTGGAGGATTTGCCTTGACCTTAATTGGGTTTTTACTGATGATTGGCGGAGGCTCTGAAGAGTTAAATGATTTTAATGGAGACGAACTATTCAGCACAACTCGTATCACCCTTGCTCCGCTGTTAGTTATTGCTGGATATGCTGTTGTGATCTACGGGATCATGAAAAAGAAGAAAGTCAACTAGATTAGAATGGGAATTCTTGAAGCCCTTATCTTGGGTATAGTGCAGGGATTAACAGAGTTTTTACCTGTCAGTAGTAGTGGTCATCTTGAGCTTACCAACAGTGTTCTTCAAACCGGAATTGATCCTAAAAGAAGTCTTTTAATGACGACTGTTCTGCATTTTGCGACGGCGGCGAGCACGTTGGTTATATTCAGAAAAGAAGTTACTGAAATCATAAGCGGACTTTTCCAATTCAAATGGAATGAAGCTACTCAGTTTTCAGTTAAGATTATTATTTCAATGATGCCTGCAGCATTTGTCGGCGTTTTATTTGAAGAAGAAATTGAATCCTTTTTTAGTGGTAACATTTTACTGGTAGGTATGATGCTAATTTTAACAGGTGGACTTTTATTTCTGGCCGATCGTGCTAAAAACACGGATAAAAAGGTAGGGTTTGGACAAGCGCTGATCATTGGTTTATCTCAAATGATTGCCATACTTCCTGGGATATCTAGATCAGGATCGACCATCTCAACATCTGTATTATTGGGCATCGATAGAGAAAAGGCCGCTCGCTTTTCCTTTTTAATGGTAGTGCCTCTTATTTTTGGTAAAATGGGTAAAGATGTTTTGGAAATGGTCAAAACACCAGACACCCTAGGTGACATTGATGTTTTGGCCATGACGATTGGTTTTATTGCTGCTTTTTTTACCGGTTTAATCGCTTGTAAATGGATGATTGCACTTGTAAAGCGTTCTAAATTATCATACTTTGCCTACTATTGCTTCATCGTTGGAGGCATAGCTATCGCGGCATCTTTCTTAATGAAATAGTCATGAAAAAAGTCTATGATTTCAAAGCAGGTGAAGTTTTGCTTGTGCATAAACCATTGCATTGGACGTCATTTGATGTTGTCAATAAACTGCGCTATCACATTAAACAAAAGTTAGGCGTAAAAAAAATAAAAGTTGGTCATGCTGGTACATTAGACCCTCTTGCGGATGGATTGCTCATTATTTGCACTGGAAAAAAAACGAAGTCCATCAATGATTATATGGGTTTGACCAAGACCTATACAGGTACAATTACCCTAGGCGCTACCACACCATCATACGATTTAGAAACTGAAATCGATCAAACATTCCCTATTGAGAATCTTAATGCGGAGAAAATAAAAGCAGTAGCAGAAAGTATGAAAGGGGAATACGATCAATATCCGCCTATCTTCTCTGCCAAAAAGATAAAAGGAAAAAAAGCTTATGATCTAGCGAGAGCGGGTGAAGAAGTTAAACTTCAATCTAAACTCATTCATATCAACACCTTTGATTTGGAGAAAATAGATCTTCCTGAAGTCAATTTTCTCATCAAATGCTCTAAAGGAACGTACATCAGAAGTATTGCCCATGATATGGGTAAACACTTAAATAACGGCGGTCATCTTACCGCTTTAAGACGTGAAGCCATTGGTGAATTCAATTTAAATGAAGCCAAAACTGTTGAAGAGTGGCTTGAGATCATTCAAGAAAATGAGCTTTGACTCGTTTCTTTATCCCAAAAAAAGGCACATTATTTTCGCTACGATCTAAAGTTTGCATTGTATCTTTGCACAGATGTATAGTGTCAAAGAGATAAAGGCAAATGTATCCGAAGAAATGGCACTTTTTGAGGATAAGTTCAGAAATGCCATGAAGTCAGATGTGGCATTATTGGATAAAATCACCCATTATATCATTAAAAGAAAAGGGAAACAAATGCGCCCTATGTTCGTTTTCCTGACTGCAAAATCCCTAAATGGAAAAGTAGAAGAAGCTAGCTATACTGCTGCTGCACTCATTGAACTATCTCACACTGCATCACTCGTTCATGATGACGTCGTGGATGATGCAAACGAAAGACGAGGTGTTTTCTCTGTCAATGCATTGTGGCGAAATAAGATTGCTGTTTTGGTAGGTGACTATTTATTGGCGCAAGGATTAAGACTCTCAGTCGATCAATCACAGTTTCAATTACTGAAAATTGTTTCAGATGCGGTGAAGGAAATGTCTGAAGGTGAATTGTTGCAGTTAGAAAAAGCTCGACGATTGGATATCACAGAGGATGTCTATTATCAAATCATTCGACAAAAGACTGCTTCGCTTATCGCGTCATGCTGCGCAGCAGGCGCAGCTTCAGTGACGGATGATGTCGACACCATAGCTAACATGAAACGGTTTGGAGAATTGGTTGGTATGGCATTTCAAATTAAGGATGATATTTTTGATTACGGCGACGATAAGAAAATAGGAAAACCGACAGGAAATGATATCAGAGAACGCAAAATGACGCTTCCTTTGATTTATGCGTTAAATAATTGCGACAAAACTACGCGAAAAGAGTTAATCAATATTGTCAAAAACCATAATGAAGAACCAAAATTTGTGCGAAAAGCAATTGATCATGTCGTTAAATCTGGCGGTGTCAAATATGCCTATGAGCGTATGATCGAGATTAAAAACGAAGCACTCGCATTATTAGATGGGCTGGAAGACTCAAATTCTAAAAAAGCCTTAATTGGACTCGTTGAATACACGGTGTATCGTGAAAAATAGATGATTATGCAGACGAAATTCTATCTTATCCCTGTTTTTATTTTGACTCTTTTATTTGGTTGCCAATCGGAGCAAGAAGATAATAATGTGTCAAATAACCCGAAGACTGAAGTTGAGGATTCTTTAGAAGAAGCTTCAGTATCAACCACAGAAACTCAATCACCAACTTTTGAAGCCGAATACGATAAAGCAGATTATCAAGAATATTATGAAGGTGGTCAGCTAAAAATCGAAGGGAATTACAACGGAAATGAGCAGCGTCATGGACGATGGGTTTCCTATTATGATAACGGCCAAAAATGGAGTGAGTCTAGCTATAAAAATGGTGTTAAGAATGGCCATTCTATTACGTTTTACCCGAATGGAAACGTACGCTATGTCGGAGAATACAGGAATGATGAAAAATCAGGAACCTGGACTTTTTATAACGAAGAAGGTGAAGTCGTGAAGGAAGAAACGTACTAATTTCTTTCCTTTTTTTAGTCAAACTTTTGTTTTTCATCGGTTTGCGCTCCAATTTTTCTTTAAATTTATTGATGAATCAGCAAACTTTATTGCTTTTCGGACGTCTTATAAAAGTCGAACAATAAATTATTACTACCGTATACAGATTTAATCCCCAAAAGGTCATTTGTTTTGAGTAGTTTAAAGGTTCGAATCAATCATCTCATTTAGGTGATTGAGGTATGATTTTTGTTATAAAAATGAAACCAAAGCCCAAAACCTGCTTCGGTCTGTTAATATGAAGTGTAAATTAATTTTGCTACAGATTATTTTGCTCAGTGCTACCGCGTTAGCACAGGGTGAGATATGGATACGTCCGAACCAAGGGCAGTGGCATGATAATGTTTCATATCAGATCGATTTACCGGGAGGTAAAATGTATCTGGAAGATGGAGGTTTCACCTATGGATTCACCAGCAATAATGAACATTATCATCACGGGCATGAAGAGGAAGAAGCAGCGCCAACTCATTACCGAACGCACGCGGTCAAAACGACTTTTATTGGCTCAAATCCAAGTCCGACCTATTCTGAATTAAATCCCTCTTCGTTTTACGAGAATTACTTCATCGGTAATGACCCCAGCAAATGGGTGACCCATATCAATGCTTATGAAAAGATCATTTACCATGAACTCTATGATTACATTGACTTGGAAATTTACACTAAACCAGAATTGCTTAAATATGATGTTATCGTAAAGCCAGGTGGTGACCCAAATGATTTTCGGGTTATCTACGAAGGGCAGGACGGTATCTCGATCGTTGACGGCGAATTGGTTATTAAGACATCTCTTGGGACGATAACAGAGGGTAAACCAATGGCCTATCAAAAAACGGATATTGGACGCTCAAAAGTTCCTTGTGATTATATTCTAATGGGCAATGAGATGTACTTTCACTTTCCTGAGGGATATGACACCACAAAAGTCCTGGTCATTGATCCTGATTTAACCTTTTCAACTTTCACTGGAGCAACATCAGATAACTGGGGAATGACCGCTTGCCCAGATGTAAATGGATTAGCCATTGGAGGCGGAATTGTATTTGGTGCAGGTTACCCTACCAGTCCCGGAGCAGCGGACAGCGACTATAATGGCGGTGCTGTTGATGTCGGAATTACAAAATTTAACGCGCTTGGAACTGGAATTGTTTATTCAACATTTATTGGTGGAGCGGGAAGCGAGACGCCACATAGCGTAATCGTTAACGATGCAAATGAGCTTTATATCATGGGCGCCACTTCCTCACCAGATCTTCCTGTTGGTGGAACAGCCTATCAGACAGTCAATAATTTAGGAGGAGGAGCAGTCATTGATGGAATTAACTTTTTAGGCGGGGCAGACATCTACATCATGAAGCTTGCTCCTGGAGGAGATGCCATACTTGGAGGAACCTTTCTGGGAGGCTCAGACTTTGACGGCATATCTGAAGACGGTGATGTTGCTTATAATTATGGAGACCAACTCCGTGGAGAAGTGTATGTAGATGAGGCGAGCAATGTTTATATTACCTCTACAGCTACCTCAGACGACTTTCCAATTATTGGAGGATTCGACGCGACGCTCGACGGAGGTAAAGATGCCATTGTTGCTAAATTTAATCCCAATCTATCAAATTTATTATGGAGCACTTATTTGGGGGGCTCCGAGGATGAATCAGGCAATTCAATTAAAGTTTCTCCTTCCGGAGATATCTATGTTGTAGGTGGCACTACTAGTAATGACATGCCAAATACGGGTGGAGGCGTGCACCCTACCTATCAAGGAGGTGATGTCGACGGTTATATCATGAAATTTCCAGGCCCGAGTTATGCAGCTCCAAATGGAACTTATCTCGGCTCAAACGATTATGACCAAGCTTATTTTGTAGATTTAGATATTGATGAATTTGTCTATGTCTATGGACAATCAGCAGGTCCTTATGATACAGATGGGCTCAACTATATCAATGCAAATAGTGGGCAATTTATCCATAAGTTGACAAATGACCTGAGCACAACCGAATGGGCATCAGTTTTTGGTGCAAGCACAGGTGATACGGAGATTTCTCCTACAGCGTTCTTAGTAAGTGAGTGTTATGAACTTTATATAGCAGGTTGGGGCGGAAATACAAATGGCGTTCCGAGTACGACGGATGGCTTTCCTACTACACCTGATGCTTATCAATCAGCAACGAGTGGAAGTAATTTCTACCTTGCTGTATTTGATGCCGACATGCAAAACTTAAAATATGGAACCTTCATGGGGGATCCTAGTTCTGAAGGCGACCACGTTGATGGTGGAACAAGTCGATTTGATAAAAATGGAACCATCTACCATTCTGTCTGTGCCGCCTGTGGCGCAAATGATTGGCCCACAACAACCGGCGTGTATTCTGAAATTAATGGTAGTCCAAACTGTAATATGGCCGTTTTCCAATTTGAATTAGCTCAAATTGATGCAACATTGAGCACTGGTGTGCCGATTGTTTGTATTCCTGATCCTATTGAATTTGAAAACGAAAGTATTAATGGCGATACTTATTTCTGGGATTTTGGAGATGGAGGCACGTCAACTGAATTCGAGCCGACGCATTTTTACGCAGATCCGGGAATTTATGAAGTCATGTTAATCGTCTCAGATGCTTCCGGTTGCTATGAGCCTGATACGGCTTATTTAGAAGTTGAAATTCAATTATTTGAAGGAGAAGCTGGTGCTTTAACCGATACCATCTGCCCAGGGACCTCTGTCGAACTTTATGCGAATGGGGGTGATAGTTACACTTGGGGACCGCCAGACGTTTTAGATGATCCATCTGATTCTAATCCTATTGCAACTATTGATGAAGAGACGACATTCACAGTGCTAATAGAAAGTGTTTGTGGTGAAACTGAATTGGAGGTAACCGTTTATGTGTTTGATGTTAGCGGAGCTGCCTGGGGAGATACGGCCTTATGTGTGGGAGAAGAAGCCACGTTGCACGCTAGTGGTGGCGATACCTATTCCTGGTCTCCTCCAGAAACGTTAGATGACCCAACGAGCAGTGATCCGGTTGCCTCGCCGCCATTTACAACTTATTATGAAGTTGAAATAACGACAGAAGAGGGATGTGTCATAAACGATACGGTTAAAGTTCGTGTAGATCACGATCTTCCATATCCAAATCTAGTGGATACCGTTCACTTATGTAAAGGAGATAGTGTTCGTATCACTGCGGGTGGTGCTTTTGATTATTTATGGACGCCAGATTATATGTTGAGTGATCCAACTTTATACAACCCATATACATCATCAGATATCGATATTACTTATGTTGTTGCGTTCTCCAATGCTTGTGGAACAACTTATGACAGTGTTTTTGTAGATGTCATTGAAATCGAAGGACGCGTTTCACCAGATACGACAATTTGCCCGGGTGGTACTGCTGTACTTTTGGCTGACGGCGGAACCAATTATCGATGGTATCCACCAGCTTACCTGTCAGCTACTGATCTTTCGACGACATCGAGCTCTCCTCCACACGATATGAATTATACAGTTTATATATCAGATGACTACGGATGCGTGGATACTGGTTATGTCAATGTATTCCTCTATGACCCGCCATATATCCAAGTTTCAGAAGCGAAATATCCAGTTGTTGGTGACACCATTAATATTTGGGCTGATACGGATGGTTCAGTCATTTGGACTCCTCCATATAATATTTCTTGTACTACTTGTCACGAAACAGTGGTTTGGCCTGAGACCAATACAGTATATACAGCAACGGTAACCGATGAAAATGGATGTACAAACTATGCTACTGTACCAATCGAATTTGAACCGATAATATATGTGCCGAACGCATTTACGCCAGATGGAGATTCTTTTAATAATGAATTTAGAGCGATTGCCCACAACATAAAGGATTTTAAGATGTATATCTTTAATCGTTGGGGCGAGTTAATCTATACTATGAATGATTTGAACGATTCGTGGGGTGGCAGTTATAATGGCTCTCTTGTTCTTGACGATGTTTATGTTTGGCAAATTGTATATACAGATCTTAATGATATTGATCATGAACTTCGTGGTCATGTAACGCTGCTTAAGTAGTTCATCACCCTCAGTTTATTGCTCAAACTTTCTTTGAACACTTTTGATTAATTGACTAGCCCCGTTCTATCGGCGCTATGGTTGCACAAACGTTTCTTTTCCATGATTGCTTGCGTGCATTTATTATGTTTACGAACCTTTAATCACCGTTTTAGATTCTTGGTAACCACATAAAAGATGTTCTTGCATTCGTGACGCTATACCTGCCAACTATGACAAACGCATTTAATCCGTACATCTTAATTGATTGAGAGTAGCTTGATGCATTGCTATTTAAACTCTTTACGATCCAAATAGACAGAAATGATAAGCCTAGGGTCACAAACCTCGCCCAAGAAGGGGAGCTTTCTTTCCTAAACATCGAACACGAAGATTAAACCTTTTTTAAAAGATTTAGAAGAGTCGTGTCGACCTTCCAACAAAAATTTACTTGAATTGCTTCGGTCCAATTAACAAAACAATATTATAAATACGCTAAATACACATTTTGCATCGTTCTGCACAACTATTGCGACTTAATCAACAAACCGTTCATCTACATCCATTACGTGCCCGCATTTATCGCATGTACGCAGTTCCTCTGAAGAATAGAAATGTTTGAATCTTGGCTGAAAGTCTTTTTCCACATTTTGCAACTCAAAACGAGTATCATGAAGCTTATGATTACATTCATCACAAAACCACATCAAGCCATCCTTTAATTCGGTGCCTTTCCTTACACGTTCAACAACAAGGCCGACAGAATTAGCCGGTCGTACTGGATTATGAGGTATACCTGCTGGTAATAAAAACATATCCCCTGCCTTAATGTCTACTTTCTTAGCTTTCCCATCTTCTTGAATGGTCACAATGATATCACCTTCTAATTGATAGAATAATTCCTCCGTTTCATTATAGTGGTAATCTTTGCGAGCATTGGGACCTCCCACAATCATTACGATATAATCACCAGATTCTGTATACAAGTTTTTATTGGACACTGGCGGCTTTAATAAATCCCGATTATCATCTATCCATTTTTGTAAATTAAAAGGTCCAGCAATTGCCATAGTTATTGATTTTTAGCTACTCGCTATTGAGTAAAGATTCGTGTTACTAATTTACACAATTATTCAAAAGGTGCTATGAGAAAATCCAAATAGAAAGCACAAAAAAAAGGCGGGTTCAAATGAACCCGCCTTCTCTATAATCTATAGTAAGTGATTACTGCTTCACAACGCGTACTTTTTGTACTGCGTCTTCAGCTGTAACTCTTACGAAGTAAACTCCGCTTTCAACATTAGTCATGTCGATTGTGTAGTTTCCGAATAAGTTAGATACGTTGTCAGAGATAATTACTCTTCCTTCGATATCCATTACTTCGATAACTGCGTTTCCTTCGATTTCGATGTTCTGTACAGTTAATACATCTACTACAGGGTTAGGATAAACTACTAGGTTGTTAGCCGCTTCTTCAGCGTCACCTAAACAGTCAACCAATGTTACTGTAACATATGCAGTATCAGTAGGACAATATTCGTTAGCTACTGTGTACATGAACTCATATACTCCTGGAGACATTGCAAGTGGTGTAAATAATCCACCAGCAAGTGCTACGTCAGGATCAATTCCTGTGTACTCCCAGATACCACCACCATCGTAATCACCAACTAAGTGATCAGATAATACGATATCGTAAGTATTACACGTTGTGTAGAATCCATCTGCACCAGCGTAAACACCAGTTTCAGTTGTAACAGTTGTCATTACCGTGTCAGCGTCACATCCGTTTGATACTACATAGTAGAAAGGGAATGAACCTTCAGTCATCGGGAATACAACATCTGCAGGGAATTCGTTACCTGGAGCAACCGATGGGTTATACCAAGTTCCGTCTTCACCAGAGAATCCAGCGATAGCATCGAATAGGTTATATTCTGAACCTTCACAGATAGTTGGGCTCAAACCTAATCCTGCAGAAACTTCTTCTATTGAAGATAATGAAACTGAGAAGTGAACATCAGTTTGGATATAAGATACTGGATTAACCATTACATAGTATACTTGACCAGGAGTCAATCCACATGCAGTCATCTCAGAACCATAAGGAGGCTCAGTAGCTCCTGGTGCTAATGTGTTCGCTGCAACTAAAGTAAAGTTGTCAATGATTCCACAATCACCAGTTGTATAAACTGCGATCTCAGTGTATCCGTTAGTAATACAAGTACTTGTATCGAATGTACTTAATACTACTTGTCCTGAAGGTGGAGCAGTGAATTTGAACCATACAGTTCTGTCAACACCATCACCTGAACACCATCCGTCAGAGCTAAAGCAATCAGCTGCATCAGGAACCAATGCTGTTTCACCAGCTTGAGTAGTTGCTTCGAAGTTATGACGTAATAATGGATCACCATCTAATACTAACTCTTCAGCTTCACAAGCATCATCATTTTGGATATCTGTTCCGAATAAAAATGGAGCAGTCCATTCTGAAACCTCACCGTCACATACCGCTTGCACATATACCCAGTAAGGAGTAGAGTGCTCAAGTCCAGTAATATAATAAGGCTTAGTATCAGTAGTCGCCATTCCAACTTCTTCACCCATTCCAGGCTCGAAACAAGGAGCTCCCCATTCGATGTTCCACTCATCTCCATCAGGAGAAGCGAAGTTAACGAATGCAGCAGTGTTTGTGATGTTGATCATTTCCATTGCGAAAGGAACTTCACAAAGTGCTGGTTGAGTCCAACAGAAAGGACCAGCCCAGTATGAAGATGAATCAGCATCATCACCACAATCAGCTTTTACATAGTAGCAGTAAGTTTCACCTGGAGTTAATCCAGTTAACGCGATAGCTGGGAATACAGCAGCGTCTTCATCAGTACCTTCAGTTAATGGATCGAATCCGGCTACACCCCATCTTACTGTCCAATCTTCTTCATCGTCACCAGGTGTCCATGAAAGAGAAGCTTCCGTTTCAGAAGTACCTTCAGCAAATAAGCTAGATGGCTCTTCACAGAAGATAGAAGTAGTAAAGCAATAAGGACCCCACCAATCAGATAATGAATCTTCACCGTCACCACATACAGCTTGTACATAGAAACAATAATCAGTACCTGGCATCAAACCTTCAAGCGTGAATGGGTTTGTTGGGATATTCGTTACAGTAGTACCTTCTCCAATTGTGAATCCAGGCTCACCATATTGCAGGTTCCACTCAGACTCAGCAGGATCGTTGTTTATATCCCAAGTTAAAGTAGCACTAAGACCACCTGAGGCGATCATTGAACCACCAGTTGGAGCTAAACAGTTCGGTTGCGTACAGAATTCTGTTTCACCAACCCATAAAGAGTAGAAAGTCTCTAAACCAGCTCCAGTATCTACCTCACAAACGGCACGTACGTACCAATCATAACATACATCTGGCATTAATAACCCGTCTAATGTATCAGTAGGATCAGTATCAATTAAGTCAGTTGCAATAGGATCATCAATTAAGAATCCTTCTTCACCCCATTGAACTTCCCACTCTGACTCAACACCGTCAGGTGTCCAGTTAAAGACAGCATCCATATTTGTTAAATCTACAGTCTCAGGCGCTAGTGGTGCAGGACAGATAGCCGGTGTACAGAAAGTAACAGGACCTTCTGGGTAACAAGCTTCTTCAGCACCACAGATTGGCTGAACGTAGTAATCGTAACATGTTAACGGCTCTAAATCAGTCAACATGATAGTTGTTGCACCACCTGTAAGAACAGTCGTTCCTTCTACAGCTGGATCAAATCCTGTAGGTCCGTAAATAACTGCAAAGTCAGTTTCTAAACCTGAACCGAACCATGCTAACGTAGCAGTCTCGAAATCAGAAACGAAAAAAGACAATGAACTCGGCTGAGGACAATCATCGTTTTCGTATGTTAAACTGAACTGAGCACGTCCATCCCACGTATCCGTGATCTGTACATAAACAGTTTCACCACCTTCAATCGGCGAGTGGGAAATAGATGCAGTAGACCATCCACCGAAAGCCTCCTCAGTTAAAGATCCACACACCCCTGAATGGATACGCTTATCACTTTCATTTGGTCCTGCATGCGCTACTACCAACTCACCGTCACATGGTGCAACAAACGAATACCAGTGATTTCCCGCAGGGAAACCATCAGATGGTGTTGCCCAGACTCCGGTAGTAATCGGCACGGCCTCTTCACATGTCAACCCACCCGGAAGGACGGTCTGGCCGAAAGAGACATTCGCGAAAAGTGCGAGAAAAAGCACCTTTAGCATTAAGTCAATTTTCTTCATAACTAGTTTTTAAATTATTGATTATAGATTTAATTTCGCTAATGTAGTAAAACATGATTGATTAATCAAATATATTTCAGTAAAAATAAATTCAAAAAAAGTGATTTAGAATCAATATAAACGGTCTTTCATTCATTTTTATCGACCGATTACTCAAGTTGAATTCAAATTCTAAATCGCAATTAATTACTTTTTCATCGAATATACTAACAGAAAAGGGGGAGGCTTAGGCCTCCCCCTTTTTGAAAGATTTTACATTATTTCTAAATTGATTAATTCAATAAGAATGTTTTTGCCTTGTTACGATTGGACACCGTAATTAATAGGACTTCGTTATTATAAGTGACTAATTCCATGTCTTTACAGTCATTCATCTCAAAGAATCCTGATTCCATTGGAGACAGTTGATCAAAACCCCCCTGACCATCACCAAGCAATACGGCACCACGCCCGCCGTCATACCTTATAGTCTCGACTTCTGCCGCGTAATTATTACCTACGGTCACCACGTCCATATTCCCATCGTTATTAATGTCCATACATATAGACTTATTAATAGGGCCTAACTGAGCATATCTAGGTAGGTCTTCTTGATTAAAAGCAGAACCCTTTCCACTTAATAAGATTACGGAATGGAAATTGGTCGCAGAATAGTGCAGTGCCTTTCCTAATTTATCTTCACCATATATAGACTGTAAGTCAGCTGTTGCATATTCAGAGTATGTTGGAAACTTCTCTCTGATAAATGGCATTTGTTCTGAAGAACATTGGCGTCCACGAACGGGATAACAGATATTGTTTTGATACTTAGCCAATACAATATCATAAGTGCCATTCTCATCAAAGTCGTGTGTATAAATTTCCAATGGTTTTTCACGACTCGGATGAAACTTATTGTTTGCTCCTAGATTGCCCGCTATATAATCATTCTTTCCGTCTCCGTTGAAATCAGCCACGGTAATGGAATAGAACCAGCCAATATCTCGAGTAGGATTATACTCTTGTGTGACATCCTTAAATTTACCATCTGAATTTTCAAAAAAGGTTACCGGCATCCATTCACCTACGACAACAAGATCAAGATCCTTATCTCCATCAATATCATCAAATAAAGCATCCGTCACCATACCCGGCCCCATAATGCTTAACTTACCTTCAGCCGCTTCTTCGCCTACTGCTTTTGGCGTCGCATCTGTAAAAAACCCTGTCCCATTGTTCTCCAATAGATAACTGCGTGGGGCAAAAGGATAATACCCGGGAGTTTGACGCCCACCTACAAATAAATCTTGATCACCATCATTATCGTAATCTGCAACAATAACACATTGAGCAGATGTTTCCATTTTCGGCAATCGTGTTTTTGATTGATTATCAAAATTACCGTTTCCATCGTTAATGTATAATTGGTCTTGCATTTGCGGTGAATTATAATTGTATTCATTCCCGCCGGAAGTCACGTATAGATCCATATCGCCATCGCCATCCACATCGATAAATTTTGAGTCCATTTCTTCTCGCGCTACCTCATCATTCCAAGGTCCATTCTTTTCAACAAACCCTTTACCCGGTGTCTGAATGTATAATACACCTGGAAAATCAGCTGCGCCTGAAACGTACATATCTTCTAAGCCATCTCCGTTTGCATCTCCTTTCGATACAAAAGGACCTAATTGCGACATCTTATTTGGCAGAAGCACTTCGCTTTCAAAATCATTTAACATCTCTTCCTTGTGCACAAACTCAAATAAAGAATCCGATATATCGGTAAATAAAGTCGCCTTCGGCTGTTCAGGTTTGTAGGTGCCGTTAGCGTCTGCAACCGAAAGATTGTGGATTTGATTTACTGCTAAATTCTCTTTTTTCAAAACCTGACCGTTTGGCCAAATAATCTCTACCTCATCGACTTTGTTGTAGCCTCCTAATCCAAAATGCACAATTCCTTCAACCGAAGATTCATATCCTCTTGAAACTTGAATTTCATGATACTGAATTTCATCACCGGTTGTTATTTTAACTTTCGCTCCAATGGCGTTGACATTGTTTTCTGTACCGTTTACTTTCAATCGCACATAATTATTTTGACTCTCTAATTTGTTTTCCATGACGAAAGAGACCTCTTCCATATTATTTACAACAAGATCCAAATCGCCATCATTATCAAAGTCGGCAAAAGCTGCTCCATTGGAATTAACCGGCGTTTCAATATTCCACTCTTTTGTTTTCTTCGAGAAATAGATATCTCCTTCATTTTTGAATAGGTAGTTGAAAATTTTGGCCGTTGGCATTAAATCAAGTTCAGATTCAAAATCCAATTCTTCTCCCTTTTCTTCTCTAATCTTGTGCCCAATCGTATAATCATTATCTCTTGCCTCTCTGCGATAGCCGTTCGTCACAAATAGATCCTTTCGACCATCATTATCAAAATCAGCAAATAATGGCGCCCAACTCCAGTCAGTTTTTGAGATGCCAGCTACCTGAGCTACTTCTGTAAATGTTCCATCACCATTATTCATCTGTAGTCCGTTGAACATGTATTGATAATGGAAACCGATAAAGACTAAATCCCAAAAATCCTGCGTGCTCATAGCACCCATATTTCGCTTTGAGCGAACATGGTCTTCTGCAGCCATATCAACTGTCATAATATCCATATGGCCGTCATTATTAAAGTCAGCCATATCATTACCCATAGAGAAGGCTGAAATATGTTTCGTTCGTTCATTTACTTCATAAGAGAATGTGCCATCTCCATTGTTCATTAACAAAAAGTCAGGATCTTGATAATCATTTGAGATATATAGGTCGGCATAACCATTCCCGTCTAAATCTGCAGCTGCAACACCTAATCCAAAACAGTTAATTTCAATTCCCGCTTTTGCCGTGACATCTACATATTTTCCGTCTTGGTTTTCTAAAAAGACGTGTGCGTCTCGTCCATACTTCTTAATCTGCATTAATTCATCGACTGTAACACGATCAATACTTGGATCTCTTACTGGGTGATTTAAAACATATAAATCTAAATCTCCATCATTATCATAGTCAAAGAAGATCGAGTGCGTTGATCGTTTTTGAACGTTCACGCCAAACTCTTCACCTCGCTCTGTGAATGTGTTATCCTGATTGTTGACAAAAAGCATATTTTGCAACTGTGTTTCATCTTCTGGACTACCTGATCGGCAAACATAGATATCCAACCATCCATCATTATTGATATCCACCATGTTGACTCCGGTATGCCATCCATCATTAGCGTTTGCATCAAATGCCGTTTCGGTGATGTCTTCAAACTGCATATCACCTTTATTCAAGTACAATTTATCTTGGACTTGATTTCCTGTGAAATAAATATCCGTTAAGCCATCATTGTTAATATCACCAACAGCAACACCACCTCCATTATAAATGTATTCATAATTGTAGAAGTTAAAATCTTCGCTTTCCGTGATACTATTATAAAAGTCAATTCCTGTAGTTGACTCATCCAATGTTTCAAACGACATAGAGGTTTCCACCACTTGTTGGGTTGAATCACTATCGTTTCCTGTCGGATCTTCTCCTCCTCCACTACATGCAATCAAAAATGCTGCTGGAAATAGTATCCTTAGTTGGTTCTTCATTTTTCGAATGTTTTCCTTAGTTTCAGCTACAAATATACTAACTTTATCGTAAAAAATATAGACATATGAAGCTAGGACTCAACGGTAAAACAGCAATTGTTTGCGGAAGCACGCAAGGTATTGGATTGGCTGCGGCACAAGAACTCGCAAACTTGGGAGCTAATACTATTTTGATTGCACGAAATGAAGAAAAGCTTAAAAACGCAATCAGTACCCTGCATGCTGAAGCTGAAAATCAAACCCATGACTATTTGGTGGCTGACTTTTCTAAACCGGAGGAATTGAAGTCCAAACTCAATACGTTTATCAAAGAAAGATCAATTGAAATATTGATCAATAATACAGGGGGGCCAGCTGGCGGACCTGTGAATGCTGCTCAAACTGAAGAGTTTTTAAGTGCATTTAATCAGCATTTGATTTGTAATCATATTTTGGTTCAAGCAGTGAAGGATAAAATGATTGCTGCCGGTTACGGGAGAATCATTAATGTCATTTCAACTTCTGTCAAACAGCCTTTAGATAATTTAGGTGTTTCCAATACCATTCGAGGTGCTGTTGCCAATTGGAGTAAAACACTTGCCAATGAACTAGGTCAGTATAATATTACCGTAAACAACGTTTTGCCAGGCGCAACGAACACAGTTCGATTAAAGTCAATCATCGAGAATAAAGCAAAACAGACGGGCAAAACAACAGATGAAGTCCTGAATGATATGTCCAATGCTTCACCCATGAAACGTATTGCCGAACCTGAAGAAGTGGCTAACGCTATTGCTTTCTTGGCATCTCCCGCTGCTAGCTATATTAATGGAATTAATGTCCCTGTTGATGGTGGGCGAACAAAATGCCTGTAATGACTTTTGAATAAGCTTAGAACTCTTGAAATAGATGCGCATCGTAAACATACTGATGTGCATTTCCTCTTATACCATAATTATAAATGCGATTATTAACGGTTGGATGAACGCGATTAGATAAAAATATGAACGAAATTTTATTCACCGGATCCATCCAAATACAGGTTCCTGTAAAGCCTGTATGACCATAAGTTTGAGGCGAGGCGCTATCCGCGCAGCCAAAAGCTGATGTATTCATTGAGGGTTTGTTAAATCCGAGCCCTCTATGCGAATCTGGTTGTGCTTTAGTAAAAAGATCTACCGTTTCTTTTTTGACGTAGCGTTTTCCGTTATACACACCCCCATTCAACCACATTTGCGCAAGAATTGCGAGGTCATTGGTGGTTGAAAAAATACCGGCATTTCCAGCTATCCCTCCATAAAGTGCAGCGTTAGGATCATGCACATATCCTTGCAATAATTGTTTTCGCCAAAAACGTTCGTTTTCCGTAGGCACTAAACGGTCTTTATTGACCTGTTTTCTCGGCGTATACATGGTATTAACCATCTCCATTTTTTTATAAAACTCGCGATACAAATAAGCTTC
>Ga0181553_10000224_pt1 | contig 46585 bp, 40 predicted proteins | sample 011ome_17_FD_133753 | JGI IMG/M metagenome (GOLD analysis project Ga0181553, IMG submission 133753) | Coastal salt marsh microbial communities from the Groves Creek Marsh, Skidaway Island, Georgia - 011502XT metaG (megahit assembly) | ecosystem: Environmental > Aquatic > Marine > Intertidal...
CTACCACCATACCCAATACCCGGAAAAAGAAAACGATTTCCGATACGTGTATCAGATCCGATTCCTATTCGAACAGCATCTACATCTGCACCAACGAGTTCACAAAAATTTGCGATTTCATTCATGAAGGTGATTTTTGTTGCCAAGAACGAGTTGGCTGCATACTTAGTTAGCTCAGCAGATTTTTTATCCATAAAAATGATTGGATTACCTTGACGAACGAATGGCTTGTATAAATCATTCATGATTCCTTTAGCACGATCAGAACTAGTTCCAATCACTACACGATCCGGTTTTAAAAAATCATCGACAGCAAACCCTTCTCTTAAAAACTCAGGATTTGAAACAACATCAAAATCTACTGTTGCATGTTTAGCGATAGCTGCATTTACTTTTTCAGCAGTGCCTACGGGCACTGTAGATTTATCCACAATGACCTTATAGTCCGTCATGCATTTACCTAATTGATCTGCAACGTTCAAGATATAACTGAGGTCTGCGGAACCATCCTCACCCGGCGGTGTTGGGAGTGCCAAGAAAATGATATCGGATGCAGCTACAGCAGCTTCCATATCAGTCGTGAAGGTTAATCTGTTTTGTCTAATATTTCTTTCAAAAATCACATCTAAGTGAGGTTCGTAAATTGGAACTTCACCATCTTGCATTCTTTTTACTTTCGATTCATCAATGTCAACACAGATGACCTCGTTTCCTGTTTCAGCAAAACAAGTTCCTGTAACTAGGCCGACATAACCAGAACCAATGACAGCAATTTTTTTCATTTATTCGTAGGCATTTAAATCCTTATCAAGGATGCTTTATGAGCGATTAAGAAATTCGGTTAGATTCGTGCAAATATAGGCCAATTGCTCTTGATCCAATTCAGTATGCATGGGGAGTGAAATAACCGTTTTGCATAATTTGTTGGTTATAGCAAAATCCTCGTGTTTGAATTGCTCAGGACCATAAGCTTTTTGTGTATGCAATGGCATTGGGTAATAAATCATGGCTGGAATACCTTTTGATTTCATGAATTCCTGACATGCGAATTGATCTAAGCCTTCAATTTTTAAGGTGTATTGATGAAACACATGAGATACATTTGGAGCGATATACGGTGTTTCAACACCTTCTATATCCTTAAAATGATTGGTATAATAAGCTGCTGATTTTTGACGAGCCGCAATATATTCATCAAGATGACCAAGCTTTATGCGCAGAACAGCAGCTTGAACTGAGTCTAATCGTGAGTTCACCCCTAATCGATCGTAATAATAACGAACACCCATTCCATGATTAACAATCGATCGCATATTTTCTGCGAGATCATCATCATTGGTGAAGATAGCCCCTCCATCTCCAAAACAACCTAAGTTTTTTGAAGGAAAGAAGGAAGTTGTCCCTATATGTCCTATAGCTCCAGCACTTTTAGTTTCACCATTAGAAAAAGTGTATTTAGCACCAATTGCTTGCGCTGTATCTTCTATAATGGTGATATTATTGGCTTCAGCAATTTCCATAATAGCTTCCATATTAGAAGGTTGACCAAAGAGATGCACAGGGATGATCGCTTTAGTTTTCGGTGTGATTGCTTTCTGAATAGCGTCGATGCTGATATTGAAAGTGTCTTGATCAACGTCAACTAAAACCGGTGTTAATTGCAATAAACCGATCACTTCAACAGTCGCAGCAAAAGTGAAATCACTTGTGATGACCTCGTCTCCAGGTTTTAAACCTAGCGCCATTAAGGCGACTTGAAGGGCGTCCGTTCCATTTGCACATGGAATGACGTGCTTGACATCAAGGTATTCTTCTAATTCTTTCTGAAAATGTTTAACCTCTGGTCCGTTGATAAATTGAGCGCTTCTAAAAACTCCTTGTGTAGCTGCGTCAACTTCTGATTTGATTTTTTCGTATTGAGTGACCAAATCAACCATTTGAATTTGTCTCATGCTTTCTCTCTATCTTTTTTTATTGGCCTTGAATATGGTTTGATTCAAGGTAACTGTTAATTATCCCTAATGAAGTAAAATTAACTTTGCGAATATAGCCAATAATATCCGTTTTTAACCGTTTCTTTACTAAATTCGCAACATGTAAACAGCCGTTTATATGTTGCTAAAAACGGTTCGCCGACAACTATATTTTGCGGTAACATGAAATTTTCAAAATTCCATTTAATGATAGGAAGGAAACATGTATTATTCGTTCTCTTATTAACAACAACGCATGCTTTTTCGCAGCGTAAATCACTTCGAGATTCTGTGGTAAATACGGTGCTTATCGGTATGCACTACAAGGCGTCATTAACAGCAGGTGAAATGGCTGATCGCTGGGGTTTTAACAATCAGATTGGGTTGGATTTGACAAACAAATACAAGAATAATATGACGGTTGGTTTAAACGCAGGGTTTATCTTTGGTAATCAATTGCGTCAACCTGAAATCTTTGCCGGATTGTTAAATGAATTTGGCACTATAACAGGAACAGCTGGCACGCCAGCTGATATATTGTTTCTGATGCGCGGAGTAGTTGGACATGTGTCTGCTGGTTATGTCTGGAATCGATTTGGGAATAATCCAAACTCGGGTTTCTGGTTTAGTGGAGGTCTGGGTTACATGATGCATAAAATGAGAATCGAGAGCTTGTATGATAATGTTCCACAATTACAAGGAGATTATAAAAAGGGTTATGACAAGCTGACTATGGGCGTTTCTAGTCGACAGTTTATCGGTTATCTTTATCAAGCTGATGCTCGATTAGTCAAGTTTTATGCAGGTTTAGAATTCATTCAAGGTGTGACGCAAAATGTTAGAACATATAATTTTGATACAGGCGGACGAGAGGATGAATTACGTTTCGATGTGATGTATGGTCTAAAGTTTGGCCTGGTTATGCCTATCAGTCAGAGAACACGCGGAGAATATTACTACGAATAAGATGCGTTTATTTTACCTACTTAGTGTTAGGCTATATGCTTTTGCCGTTAGGGTTGCTTCGTTGTGGAGTCCAAAAGCTAAAGCTTGGGTAAAAGGTCGTCAAAATGTATGGAGCGAGGTCTCCAGTTGGAAGAGGAATCCAGAAATACCGGTTTATTGGTTTCATTGTGCCAGTTTAGGGGAGTTCGAACAAGGGAGGCCATTGATGGAGCGTTTAAAGAAAGAAGGCGATTGTCAACTCGTTATTACTTTCTTCTCGCCATCAGGTTATTCCATTCGAAAGAATTATGAACTGGCTGATTTAGTGATTTATTTGCCTCATGAAACCGGAAAAAATGTCAATCGATTTTATGAAACAGTTCAGCCGAACAAGATCTTTTTTGTGAAATACGAGTTCTGGGCCACCTATATACTTAGGGCTAAAAAGCGTCAAATTCCGATTTATTCGATTTCCGCCGTTTTTAGAGAAAATCAAATGTTTTTTAAGTCATGGGGAGGCTATATGCGGAAGGTTCTTAAGGCATTTGACACCATCTTTGTTCAAGAGATGACTTCGAAGAATTTACTAGAAAGTATTCAAATTCAATCCGTTTTAGCTGGTGATACCCGTTATGATCGCGTCATGGAAAATGCTAAAAATGTGAAATCAATTCCTATGGTTAGTGATTTTGTAAAGGATAAAAAGGTTTTTATCATGGGATCTTCTTGGTCGGTAGGAGAGGAGGTCATTTTTCCTTCAATCGATAAGTTGTCAAGTGATTGGAAAGTGATTATTGCACCGCATGAGATTCATGAAGCGCATATCGTTGAAATTGAGAAAAAATTAAATAAAGAGACGATCCGTTTTTCCAAATTAGAAGAAATACATGATGGGTCGGCTGACATATTAATTATTGACAATATCGGAATGTTGATGCATCTTTATCAGTATGCCGATATCGCATATGTTGGTGGTGCATTTGGCAGTGGTTTGCACAATGTCCTAGAACCTGCTTGTTTCGGAGTACCCGTCATATTTGGACCAAAACACGATAAATTTAGAGAAGCTCAAGACTTTATTGATCATGAGATAGGATATGCGATTGAAGACCGCTCGGCATTTGATTCAATTTTTAGTGATCTTCAACGGCAAGATAAAAAGCGGGCTATCCAAAATTTTATGAAGGACCGAACAGGAGCTACTGAGATTATTTATGAGGGGATTGCCTAATCGAACTATTCATTGATAGGTTCAATTGGTAGACGATTTAGATTTTGAAGGTATCGTTTTTCGTTATAGCTTGCTCCGTTTTGAATGACATCCAATAATTCTACGGCTAGACATTTTCCAATTAGCTCTTTGGCTTCCGTTTCGTTGAGTCCCAGTATTATTAATTTGTCCATGGTTTTTCGAACTACCTTTGGATCATTATCCGCGATTTGATTGTCAACGATTGTTCTGACTTCTTCTCTGAAATCTTCATCTTCCATATACTTTAGTTTTGAACAAAAATAAAACGATTGCAAATGAATGCAATCGTTTTATTTAAAATTCAGTAGCTTAATTATTTTTTTGCAACGGGATAAACAGCATTACCTGATGCATTTTTAACGCTAACATAATACATTCCCTTAGCATAAGATGATAGGTCCACAGTTATTCCGTCAATACCATTTCCGTTCAAAAGAATCGTCCCATCTATACCAAATACTTGATAAGTAAATGTTCCGTTTTGTTCAATTCTAATTTGACCATTTGTTGGGTTAGGATAGATGTTAACTTGAAGACTTGCCTCAGCAATACCAATTACGCTTTCCACTTCAATCACTTCTGCGACATTTTCACAAATAGACTCGTCTTGAACTACTATTGTATAAGTTCCTGCAGTTAGGCCAATAAGATCTTCACTGTCATCAAAATCTCCAGTGCCGTCATTATCCCAGTCGTACGTGTAAGCTCCACCACCACCGGTAACGGTAATGTCAATTGAACCATTTCCAGGTAATGTCTCAGGAGATACGCTATAAGAGATAACGATTGGATCACAAATTGGTGTGATAATTACTTGCCCATTTCCAGTGCCTACTCCTGCTGAATTATCTTGATTATCTCCAGCATTGAAAGAGCCTGCTCCTCCACCGCCATTGAATTCTCCAAGTACAACTTCTCCGCCAGCACCACCTCCAGAGTAGCCGCCTCCGCCACCACCGCCAACAGCACCGCAACGAGCATTTCCACCTCCACCTCCGCCGTAGCCGCCATCAGCTGATGAAGCATCACTTCCTCCCCCGCTTCCGCCAGCAGCACCATCTAAAATTAGTTGACCTCCAGTGCATTCGTATGTGCATCCGTGGTCCGTACCGATATTACCACCAGATATCCAGCCAGCACCTCCGCCAGCCCAATTAGTACAGGTGGTTGGGGTTGTTCCTCCTTCACCTGCTGTGCCAGCACCATCAGGAATTCCATTTCCGTTTACACCATTTTCAGTGATAGACGCGTCAGTACCGTCTTTATATAAATCTCCACCGTCAGTAGCTCCAGATCCGCCACCACCTCCGGCAGCAATTAATAATTCAGCGTCAGCTTCAGTCCAAACAAAGGATCCACCTCCACCACCTCCAACATATTGAGCGCTTTCACCTTGTTCTCCAACAAGAATGACAAGATTGTCTCCTGGGTTTACGGCAAATGATCCCGTCATTCGAGCTCCTTTACCAGCAATGCCGCTATTTGCAGACATTCCATTTCCTCCTTCAGCTCCAGTTGTCTCTATTTCAATATAATAGACATCTGCAGGAACGGTATAAAACTGTAAATCTCCCGTGTAATCATACACATCTTGCCCCCAAACTGTTGATGCGCCAAATAGCATCAGTGCTGAAAAAGCAAGTTTCTTCAAAAAGTAATTCTGTTTCATGTTATAAAAGTTATGGTTATGTTCTACAAAGTTACTAAGATATACCTCTATGTTTGATGTTAGCCGGCTGATTATTATCAGGTTTATAACAGAGAAAGGTCATCCGTCTTAGACGAATGACCTTTCTTATAATGCGTGTGTGTTGCTTTAACTACTCTACGTTTTTAACTAAAATCGCTTCGCAATCAAATGTTGTTTCAGTTTTATCTTTAGTAATCGCGTCATATTCTGATTGCGCAACCTCTTCTCCGTTTTCAGCAGCATCGTCTAACAGGTGCTTTTGAAAATCAACCGTTAAAGTATCCATTACTGCTTGTCCCAATAAGATTGCCTCAGTACCAGAAGCAGTCTCTGTCGGAATGGTGAAGTGATCTCTGAAAAATACTCGGACAGATTCTTTATCTCCATTAGCGAAGGTAATCCAACATCCTGCTTTTTGACAAACTTCATCGATGGTAACTTTTACTTTACCTTCAAATCCGCCATTATCAGCAACCGATTGCATCATTTCTTCAGCGGAAATTTCATCTCCACTCGCTTCAATTTCAGAATGTCCGTAAAGGGTATAATCACCTTTTGCAACACCATTAAACGCCAATGGCGTTTCTTCTTCCATATCAGTTTCGACCATTGTCGTGTCAACTGCTGTTGAATCAGCGTCGTTCTGTTCTGCTTCAGCATCATTATTTCCTCCACAAGAGGCGAATCCTAACATTCCAACTAGTGCTAATCCCCAAATTAATTTTCTATTCATGAGTTTAAAATTTTGTACGAAGATAGTTATTTTAAGCAATTGAAGTTCCGTTCGCAACTTGCAAGTCTGGCTTGAGTAGAGATACTTCTCCATTATTAAGTGCCCCCAACACAAGGCATTCACTCATGATGTTAGCAATTTGTTTGGGTGGAAAATTTACAACAGCAATAATTTGTTTTCCTAACAAGGATTCAGGTTCGTACAGCGCTGTAATTTGAGCCGAGCTTTTTAGCACACCTAATGGTCCGAAATCTATTTTTAAGAGGTAGGCTGGATGTCGCGCTTCTTTGAATACGCCAGCCTCTACAATAGTGCCAACTCGAATATCAAGGCTGCTAAATTGGTCAAAGCGAGTGTCTGGTTTTTTATTCACCACTACCCACTTCTAATTTGAAACCAACCCCATGAATATTATTGATCGATACACTTTCATCTGGTTTGAGGTATTTTCTCAATTTGGTTATAAATACATCTAAGCTGCGACCGACAAAATAATCATCCTGACCCCAAACGGCATTTAAAACAATGTCACGCGTCAGCACTTTATTGATGTTCTGCACAAGTAAATGCAAAATTTTCGTTTCTTTTTTTGTCAATTTTTTTTCTTCACCATTTGGATAAATCAATTTGAAGTTTTCACTGTCAAATACGATAGTGCCCAATTCAAAACGCGTTTCAATTGCTTGCCCATCAATGAGGTTGACTCTTTTTAATATGGCTTTAATACGCAATAAAAACTCTTCAGTACTAAACGGTTTGGTCAGATAGTCATCTCCTCCTGATTTGAATCCTTCTATTTTATCTTCGGTTTGATTTTTAGCAGTCAAGAAAAGAATCGGTATATCAACATTGATTTTGCGTATGTCTTTTGCTAATGTAAAACCGTCTTTTTTGGGCATCATCACGTCGAGAATGCACATGTGAAAAAGCTCCTCGTTGAATTTCTTTAATCCATCCACACCGTCAGAGCAAAGATTGACATCATAACCTTCTGATTTCAATTGGTCTTGAATTACGAACCCAAGATTGAAGTCGTCTTCAACCAATAAGATTTTTAGCTTCTCGCTCATAACGCTTTGTTTTTTGTGTTAATTGGAAGTGTTATTAAAAATTCACTTCCTTTGCCAACTATGCTCTTTACTTGTATGGTTCCATTCAGTGCCTCAATGATTGTCTTTACATAAAACAAACCAAGACCAAATCCTTTTACATCATGCAAATTACCAGTTGGTACACGATAAAATTTATCGAAAATGTATTTTAGGTTTTCGCGTGCAATCCCTTTTCCGTTATCTTTAATTCGAATGGTAACCTTACCCGTTTTTGGGTTGGTTGTTTCAATCAGAATTTCCGGTATGGCATCACAGTATTTTATGGCATTATCAATAAGGTTATTAATGATATTGGTTACGTGGACGATATCGGCACTGATTACATTTTGGTCGGCTGACAAAGTGAGCCTAATCGAACCACCCTTTTCCTCTAATTGATTGAATTCAAAATTGTCTTTAGCTTCTTCAATGATTTCATGCAAATCAATGGTGGTCAAATTCAATTTAACCTCCCCTTTATCTAGGTTCGCTACGTTTAAAACTCGTTCCACTTGAGACTCTAAACGTTTGTTTTCTTTGTAAATAATACTAGCATAACGCAGTAATTTGTCCTGATCGACCTTACCTAAATTCATTAATGTTTCACTGGAAAGACCAATCGTTGCAATAGGCGTTTTGAGTTCGTGAGTCATGTTGTTTATGAAGTCATTTTTTATTTCAGAAAGTTTCTTCTGCCTAAAGATGATTGAAATAGAAAATCCAAAAAACACCAGAACGAATAAGATGATCCCGAACATATAATACCAAGGTGTCACGTCATGGGGTAGCTCTTCAATAGAAACATTCTCAACATCTGGAAATACGACCGAAAAATAATGTAAGTCAGAGTTTAATTTAACCTGAAGCTTTTTGTCCAAATGCTCATCACTTACGGAATGATTTGTAAAGGCTGAATCCCCTTCAAATTGAATATAGTCTCCATACACAATACTATCTGAAAAGCAGTCGTAAATGCCGTATTGAAAATCTTCTCGAATATTGTGATCGTAGAATTCATGCTTAAGTAAGAGCTCAAGTAAAAAAGGGTGTAGTGTATCCTGTAATTCAACCGTGAAATAATTCGAAGTTAATTGCCGCACATTTCCATAAAGGTCGCCAGGTTGTTGGTTGATGCGTTGAATCTCAGTAGCTACATTTTTGAGCGCAATTGTAACTTGGTCTGCAAATTGCGCTTGGCTCAGACTATCTTGCCGATTTTGAATAGCAATATTTGTCTCTTGAAAGTCAATATTCTTTTGTATCCAAAAAAATTGAATGGTGAGAATACTCAGTATAGAGGCAATCCCCAGAAATATGACTGTTCTCAGATTTTTATTGCTCATTTTCAGTTAAAAATACGTGTAAATATCCTTATAAATAGAAGAGACAACAAGTGAATCATTCACTTTTAACTAAAAATTAAGAAATAAGGGGGGTAATGATCCTACATAAATGTCTTAATAGATAAGCGTGTAGGACACTTCTCGTTCATTGCCTTTACCATCTTCTGCAAAAATCCGGATCGTATTATTTCCTTTTTTGAGCAGTGGTTTGCTTCTTTCATCGAGCGGAATGATATAACGTTGTTTGGGACGGTCATAGATGGTTAAAACCCAGGTATCGTTCAGATAAGATTTAAAAGTCCAGACTCCTGATAGATTATCATCAATAGCCATTTCAAGTGTCCGATATTTGGTAATTGTCTTACCTTCATTAAAATCGAGCGGTTTTATTACTGGGGCAATCGTGTCGACCACTAAAGTGTAGGTTCCAAAGCCTCGAATAGCAGATTCAATCCATCCATCTACATAATCACCGCCTTTAAAACTGAGATAACCACGATCCGAGATTAACCCAATTCCTATTTTGTACAAAGGAAAGTCTTCAGGCAGATTTTCTGGCACCTTAATTCTTACATCAAATTTTCGTTGCACCGGAACACTGTATTCTCCAAATTGATAGGTAGGCGACAAGTACTTATTTGAAGAATCAACACGATATATAACTTGCAACGGTTCATAAAAACAAGCAGGTTCAATAAGCAATTGAAAATCTTCTTTCATAAAAGTATTGACCGAATCCGGGAAAAAATAGCGATTATTTGAATTAAATGGATTTGGTTTAGCTTCATTGGAAGGAGCAGTCAATGTAAACTGAAGCATAATGGAATTCCCATGTACGTCTTTTGCCGTGAAAGAATAATTTCCAGCGGCTTCGGTCCAATTTATTTTCCCATCGTTTTGCGGATAGATTTCGAGCGGATTAATGATCGTTGAAAAATGTTTATGTATATTTTTTTTCTCCTGTTTAAACGCCCAATAGTCTTGGTGAGAGTTAAGAAAACGGTTGTGTTCAAAATCGATATAATCAATTTGTTGTTCGTGTTTTTGGATATCGTCTTTGAGTAAAGTGGTATGATGCACACCACAAACATTATTAGCAGCATCTAGTTTGTCAGTCGTGTGGAAACCAATACCTAATTTTGAGTTTTCGGTAACTAACGAACTCAAGTCGATTGGTTGATTATTATTTATAACCCATTTGCCCGCCTTTTCTTGACAAGAAAAGTATTTCGTTTTGCCAGGAATCATATAACCTTCTGGAGTAATTGCATAAAATTTCACGCCCGAAAGTCTCGGTGGACGCTTATCTGAAATCATTTTACGATAGCAATTAAATAATAATGGATTTAATGCATGCTCGGTTACCGTTTCTCTTATTTCAAAATGAAGGTGTGGCGCGTAAGAACTGCCCGAGTTGCCAGAAAATGCAATCAAGTCACCTTTTTTAACGAATATCGAATCTGTTAGAACGATTTCGTCGATGGTATGGCTTTCTTGTTTTTTCTGCTGCGCATAGATGATAGAATCAACTGCTGCAGGGAAGCGGCTCAAGTGGGCATAAAGACTCGTTAGTCCATTTGGGTGATCGATATAAATGGCTTTACCATATCCCCAAGGAGAAATTCTGACTCGCGAAATATAGCCATCTTCAATCGCAAATATTTTTTTCCCAACGACGCCTTCTGTTTTGATATCTAAACCAGAATGAAAATGATTGCCACGCATTTCGCCAAAATTTCCCGAAAGAATAAGAGGGATACTCATAGGGGCGGCCAGATCGATCTCATCAAAGTTGATGCTTTTTGGTTCATAGGATTGTCCAAAAGATATCAGCGGTAAAAAAATAAACAAGCGAATCAGGTGCGACATAAAATCAATCTTTTTTTGGGTAAAAAACAAAAATAGTTCCATACTTCCGGGATTGTCAAACGTACCGGAAATTCTTATTAAAAAACGGTTTTTAATAAATAGAGAATAATTGCTTTGAAATTGGCGTTCCGAATTGTATTTTTGTATCGTCTATTAAGAACCTTACCCGTAATGTCGGAAACTAAAACATTGATATCGGAATTAGATCAGAAAGTGTCAGGTTTGCTGGAGCGTGTTCAGCATCTGCACCAAGAAAATCTGTCTAATAAATCGAAAATTGAAACTTTAGAGGCTGACTTACAAGTAAAGGCAAATGAGTGTGAGCACTTGAAAAATGAAAACGAGTTACTCAAACAACAAGAGTCAACTAATTCTGAGGTTGTGAAAGACCAAGAAGAGTTGAAAGGAAAAATAGGCGAGATGGTTAAGGAAATCGACAGATGTATTTCGTTACTAAAAGTGTAAGAGAAGATGGATAAGGTTGCTTTAAAAATAATTATTGCAGGAAGAACTTATCCTTTGACGATAAAGAAGGAAGAAGAGCAGGGAATTAAAGATGCAGCAGAACGCATCAATAGAAATATAAAGAAACTCCAAGGGAGTTACGCAGTGAAGGATATGCAGGACTTATTAGCAATGACAGCTTTGCAAATGGCTGTACAAAGTGATCCTGCAAAACAACAAACGCCCGACTTTAGCACTTTCAACGAAGACATTCAACGAATTATAGAAAAGATCAATCAGGCAGGTTGATCTTTCCATTCTTTAACCCTCTCATTAGGACAGATAGGTCCGGACTGGAGAGAAGGGATTCGATTATAAATATTTAAACTATGGAACTGACAAGTGTTATTGTTGGAGGAGTAATTGGTTTAGTCGTTGGCGGATTAATTGCGTTTTTACTTCAAAAAAGTATCTTAAAAGGTAAAGCTGAAAACATCATAAAAGAAGCTGAGGCAGACGCTGAAGCATTGAAAAAAGACAAGGTTTTAGAGGCGAAAGAACGTTTTTTGCAATTGAAGGAAGAGCATGAAAAAGCTGTTCGAAATAGAGAGAGGAATATTCAAAGCCTAGAAGACAAGACAAAGAGTAAAGATAAAAAACTGAATCATCGCCTAGAAGAAATTAACCGAAAAGATAAGAAGATTGAAAGCTTGAAGAATCAAGTGGAACAGCAGTTAGAATCAATTGAAGCTAAAAAAGCGGAAATCGTTAAACTGCATCAAAAGCAGGTGAATGAATTAGCTAAAATTTCTGGTTACTCGCCGGACGAAGCGAAGACAACGATGATGGAAGCGCTGAAAGATGAAGCGAGAACTGATGCTATGGCCTTTATTAAGGATATGGTGGATGAAGCAAAAATCACTGCCAATGCAGAAGCGAAGAAAATCGTTATTCAGTCGATTCAAAGGGTGGCAACAGAGCAGGCAATCGAAAACTCTGTTTCTATCTTCAGAATTGAAAGTGACGAAATGAAAGGTAGAATTATTGGGCGTGAAGGACGAAATATTCGTGCGCTAGAGGCTGCAACAGGCGTTGAGATCATTGTTGACGATACGCCAGAGGCGATTATCTTATCATGTTTTGATGCTGTTCGTCGTGAAGTGGCGCGATTGGCATTGCACCAATTAGTTTCTGATGGACGAATTCATCCAGCTCGTATTGAAGAAGTCGTTGCCAAAACTAGGAAATCACTCAATGAAGAGATTATCGAAACAGGTAGAAGAACCTGCATAGATTTGGGTATTCACGGTTTACACCCAGAATTAATGCGCATGATCGGGCGAATGAAGTATCGTTCTTCTTACGGCCAAAATTTATTACAGCACTCGCGAGAAGTGTCTAATTTATGTGCGATCATGGCAACTGAATTAGGATTAAATGTGAAGCTTGCTAAACGGGCTGGACTCTTGCACGATATTGGAAAAGTTTCTGAGGATGAGCCAGAATTGCCTCACGCAATTTTAGGGATGAAACTTGCTGAGAAGCATGGTGAAAAACCAGATGTTTGTAACGCGATAGGAGCCCACCACGATGAGGTGGAAATGACAACGCTTATCTCACCAATTGTGCAAGTTTGTGATGCAGTGTCTGGAGCGCGACCTGGGGCAAGACGTGAAATTGCAGAATCGTATATTAAGCGAATTAAAGAACTTGAGACGACAGCGCTTGGATTTGATGGTGTAATTAATTCATATGCTATACAAGCGGGAAGAGAATTGCGTGTAATGGTGGAAAGTGAAAAGGTAAATGACCAGCGTGCGGATGAGTTGTCATTCATTATTTCGCAAAAGATTCAAAACGAAATGACTTATCCCGGACAGGTTAAAGTCACAGTCATTCGTGAAAAAAGAGCGGTACACTACGCGAAGTAAGTAGATAGAAACTATTAATTTAGTCGTATAAGTACTTAGCTATGTTCAAAGAAAAGAATAAAAAGATATTGATTTTAGCACCACACACGGATGATGGAGAATTCGGGTGTGGTGGGACCATCAATAAGTTAATAGAAGAGGGGCATGAGGTCTATTATGTTGCTTTTTCACCATGTAAACAGTCTGTTGGTTCCGGTTATCCATCAGATATTTTGATCACGGAAGTTAAAGCAGCTGTCAAAGTATTAGGTGTAAAGCAGGAGAATCTGAAATTATTAGATTATGATGTCCGAACATTTAACTATCGTCGACAAGAGATCTTGGATGATATCATAAACTTGAGAAGCGAGATTCAACCGGATATGGTTTTTATTCCTGCTTTAACCGATATGCACCAAGACCATAAAACTGTTGCTGAAGAAGCATTACGTGCTTTTAAGTTTACCACAATTCTTTCTTATGAATTGCCTTGGAATAATATTTCGTTTCAAACTTCATGTTTTTTCAAATTATCAGAGGATAATCTAAAGGCCAAAATAAATGCTTTAAAGAAGTATGAGTCGCAAGCGCATAGACCCTACGCTAATGAACATTTTATCGAATCGCTAGCAACTGTTCGTGGCGTTCAAATTAACGCCAAATACGCTGAGACATTTGAGGTTATACGTTGGATAAACTAAATCTTAATTGCGATAAACGGCTGATTATATGCGTTCGTATTAAACAATCCTTTGTTGATCGTTTTTTTTAAGTATCGTAGCTCTGAAAGTCCTATATTTATTTCAGTTTTGAACGCATGGAACGATCTTGTTCAAGCGGATATTACAAAGATCAAATCTTTCTTAGATTACGAGGTGAAAACAAATTTTAGAGAGGGAATGGAGCAATATCTTGATATACTGATTAGACAGCTGGCTATACAGTGATCTAAAAAAAACAGTTTTAAACAATTCTTCCATTTTATTTTTTTCTATGTCCAACCGATATTCATAATAATCTGTTGACTGAATCCGTATAATTAAGAGTTTGGCGACAATAAGTTTCTTATTTTTGTGTAAAAGATCAGATTTATGATTCCATTTTCTCCGCCTCGCATGGATCAACATATCGTTGATGAAGTGTCAAAGGTTTTGTTGTCTGGATGGATAACCACTGGACCAAAAACCAAATTATTCGAGCAGAAGCTAGCTGACTATGTCGGTTGTCGAAAAGTTATTTGTTTAAACTCTGCAACTGCCGGAATGGAGTTGGTGTTGCGCTGGTTTGGTGTTGGCCCGGGAGATGAAGTCATTATTCCAGCTTATACGTATTGTTCTACGGCAAATGTCGTTATGCATTGCGGAGCAAAGCCGATAATGGTGGATATCGATCAAAAGGACTTTAATATAAGTTTAGCCAATATTAGAAACGTTGTCACGAATAAAACAAAGGCCATCATTCCGGTTGATATTTCTGGTTTTCCATGTGATTATGATGAAATTAATGCCTTGGTAAGAGAAGATGAAATTAAGAGATTGTTTAGTGCGAATACGGAAGATCAGCAACGATTAGGACGTATTTTGGTCATGGCAGATGCAGCGCACAGCATTGGAGCAGTATATAAAGGTAAAATGAACGGTAGCGTGACAGATGCGGCAGTTTTTTCTTTTCACGCGGTAAAAAACCTGACGACATCTGAGGGAGGGGCGGTTTGTCTAAATTTGCCAGAAGAATTTGATGTTGACGAAATTTATCGTCGACTGAATATGAAATCGCTGCATGGGCAATCTAAGGATGCCTTGGCTAAAGTCAAAGCGGGCGGCGGTAATTGGCGTTATGATGTGTTAGAGCCAGGTTATAAATGCAATATGATGGATATTCAAGCAGCCATTGGCTTGGTTGAACTCGAACGTTACGATTCAAACCTCAATAGGCGAAAAGAAATATTTTCATTTTATGATAATGCATTTGCTAATGAAGATTTGATTATCTGCCCGACTTATAAAACGGATATAAAAGAAACTTCATATCACCTCTATATGATTCGCGTCGCAGGAGCAACAGAGGCACAAAGAGATGAGATTATCAATCATATCTTTGAAAAGCAAGTATCGGTTAATGTACATTTTCAGCCACTGCCGCTTTTAACGGCCTATAAATCGCAAGGCTACGATATTAGAGATTATCCAGAATCATTTGGAAAATATCAAAATGAAATCACCTTACCCGTATATTTTAACTTAAGCGACGATGATCTTGCCCAGGTTACAAAGGCAGTGAAAGAAGCGGTTAAAGAAGTTATGACATAGCTAACAGGCTTATGATAAAAGTTCTAACAGTAATTGGCGCGCGTCCCCAATTTGTAAAAGCAGGAGCACTCAGTAGAGCATTCAATGAAAGTGGAGCCATTGAAGAGGTAATTGTCCATACAGGACAACATTTCGATACGAATATGAGTGATGTCTTCTTTGATGAAATGGCGATTCCTAAGCCAGGGTATAATCTGGCTATTAACAGTTTAGGACACGGAGCGATGACTGGAAGAATGTTAGAGGGTATTGAAGAATTAATCGTCCAAGAAAAACCTGATTTAGTTCTAGTATACGGTGATGCCAACTCGACATTAGCGGGAGCTTTAGCCGCTAAGAAATTACAGATAAAAGTAGCACATGTAGAGGCAGGTTTGCGAAGTTTTAATATGGAAATGCCAGAAGAAATTAATCGTATTTTAACGGACCGTATTTCAGATTATTTATTTTGCCCAACTCAAGCTGCTATCGACAATCTTTTAAAAGAAGGTTATGGCTATATGGATTGTGATATGGTTTTATCGGGAGATGTCATGCAAGATGCGGCATACTTCTATGCAGAACAGTCCAAAGAAAAATCGAATATAATAAAGGAAATCCCCTTTGATAAATTTATCTTGACGACGCTTCATAGAGCAGAGAATACAAATGATCCAGCGAAATTATCTAGCATTGTGGATACACTGAATCACATGCATGAACATGTAATACCTATTGTAATGCCATTGCATCCGCGAACCAAGCAAAAACTTGCAGCTTTTAATCTCAATTTAAAAGTTCATAAGATTAATCCCGTAGGTTATTTTGATATGATCGAATTGATCCAAAACTGTTCCCTAGTTATGACTGATTCAGGGGGGCTGCAAAAAGAGGCTTTCTTCTTCAAAAAGCATTGCGTGACCATGAGAGAACAGACTGAATGGGTAGAACTGATTGAAGCTGAAGTAAATGTAATTGTGGGATCTAATCCTGACCTGATCAAAGCTGGTGTAAATGATATGCTAGCCAAAGAATCAGATTTTGAAATCGATCTTTATGGACAAGGAGAGGCTTGTCAAAATATCGTGACTTTTTTGAAAGAGAAATTGAACTAAGATGTATCACTTTTTCAAACGTATTTTCGATCTATTATCCGCTTTGATCGTAATCATTGTATTCTCACCTTTACTCATTTTATTATCTGTTTGGATTGCTTTTGATAGCAAGGGAGGTGTTTTTTATAAGCAAGAACGGGTTGGTAAAAATGGAAAATTATTTAACTTATTAAAGTTTCGGTCCATGCGTCCTAATGCAGATCGCGCTGGTCAGTTGACGGTTGGTGATGATAATCGGGTGACAAAAGTCGGACGTTTTATTCGAAAGTATAAATTGGACGAACTTCCACAGCTTTTTAATATTGTCAAAGGTGAAATGAGTGTTGTCGGACCAAGACCAGAAGTGCCGAAGTACGTTGATATGTATAGTGAAGAGCAAAAGAAAGTACTGCTCGCTTTGCCAGGGCTGACGGACTTTGCTTCTATAGAGTATTTGGATGAGCAAAAGATACTTGGTGCAGCTGATAATCCCGAAAAAATCTATATAGAAGAGGTGATGCCGGCCAAATTAGAATTGAACCTTAAATATATTAAGGAGAGAAATTTTTGGCTGGACATTGGTCTGATTTTTAAAACTATATTCAGTATTTTTCGTTGATTTTCACCCTATAACTGGCTAAAACTATTGAAATAGTAATAGGGGAATCAGCTCTTTTTCTCGTATATTAATCGAAACCAAACTACCATATAATGAAAGGATTATTACTTTTTCTTGTTTGTGCAGGAAGTCTTTTAAGCAACGCGCAAATATTAATACCGGCCTTTGACGATATTTATATACCCGTTCAAGATGGAGCAGAATTAGAGGCCGACGTTTATATCCCCGAGGGAGTAGATTCGGCAGAAGTGATTTTAATTCAAACGCCATATAATAAGGATTTCTTTCAATTTTCATTGCCGATGGGTGTGGGTACGGATTTAGATGATCAGCCTTTTATTTGGGTGATTGTTGATTGGCGTGGTTTTTATGGGTCTATGCCAGCGGCTGATCCGGATGCTGATAGGGGAGAGGATGGGTACGATATTTGTCAATGGATTTCAGAGCAAGATTGGCACCGCGATCGTATCGGAACTTGGGGTCCCTCTGCTTTAGGAGGAATCCAATATCAAACCGCACGTGAAGATCACCCCAATCATACTTGTGCCGTTCCTTTAGTTGCCACAGGGCATCAATCTTACGATTCATATTTTACTGGCGGCGTTTTGGAAGAAGCACGCCTTTATCAGTTGGATGCATTGGGTTATGGACTATCTCCGATTGTGCTTGCAAATCCGTATGATAATCTAATCTGGGCGGCTGCAGAAAGCGGCAGTTGGTTCCCGAGTATATTAAAAATTCCGACCCTACAGATTGGCGGTTGGTATGATCACAATATTGATAAAATGATGGATTTTTATAAGGATAGCAGATCTTTAGCGGATCCAGCGGTTATGGATGAGCAATGGTTGTTAGTGGGGCCGTGGGTTCATGGCGGAACGGGAGAAGCTTACGTTGGTTCCGCTGTTCAAGGTGAATTAGAATATGATAATGCAGAGTTCCGAAGCGATACGATGGCTTGGGATTTTATGATGTATTATTTAATGGATGAAGGCAATGGTTGGGATGAAACGCCAATGGTCACTTATTATGAAATGGGCGGGAATGATCAGTGGAAATATTCAGATGAAAGTGATATTGCAGCAACATCTACTGACGATATTTATTTAACCCAATCAAATGGATTAGGTGCAAGCCCAGGTAGCGGTTACTCCAACTTTATTTCTGATCCTGAAAATCCATCACCAACTATTGGTGGAGCTACTTTAAGTGATGAATTAGAACAAGGACCTTTTGACCAATCTTCTCTTGATACGAGAGATGATGTAATTACATTCGAAACCAATGCACTGTTAGCACCAGTGAGTATTACAGGTCGCGTTAAAGTACATTTATATGTTTCGGCAGATCAACCCGATTGTGATATTGCTATTCGTTTGGTAGATGTTTATCCTGATGGACGAAGCATGCTGATAACAGATGGCATTCAGCGGATGCGTTTTCGCGGTGGGGATTATACAGAAGCAGCGGAAGAATTCATGGACCCTGGAGAAGTCTACGAAGTCGATATTAACCTGCCATTCACGAATTATACGTGGTTGACTGGACATCAGATTAAGATTTAAGTCTCTGGTAATAATGCCATTCGATATCATGTTAATTTGCAAGATGGTGGAGAGATGCACGTCGACGGAGCTGGGAGTATCGCTCAGATTAATGTGCATCATTCTGATGCCTACCCAAGCTATGTGAGGTTACCCGGAGAGAATGCCTTTTTATCGTTAAATGAGGATTACCAAAACCCACTGATGAGTCTTTTCCCTAACCCAACGGAAGATCAACTTTTTATTCAGGTTGATGAAGCATCGAACATAACTTATCAGATTTATGACATGATGGGACAGGTAGTGTTGCAAGATGCGCTAAATGATGAAAAGGCTATAAATGTAAGCAGTTTGAATACAGGAATGTATCACATTCGCATAACGACAGAAAATAACAAGACGTATATACGTTCTTGGGTGAAGAAATAAACATGTTACGTCAATAAAAAAACAACCCCGAATTAAATAAATAATTCGGGGTTGTTTATAGATCCGTCCTACGCTATCCCGCAACAAGTCACGAGGAAACGCGGTCGTCTTAAAGGCTTACATCATTGGCATACCGCCTGGCATACCTCCACCCATGTGACCAGCTGATTCGTCTTCAGGGATTTCTGCAATCACGCACTCTGTTGTCAATAACATTGATGAAATCGACGCTGCATTTTCAATTGCGATTCTAGTCACTTTCGTTGGATCAATCACACCGGCCTCAAGTAAATCTTCAAATACTTCAGTTCTGGCATTGTATCCAAAGTTGCCTTTTCCTTCCATCACACGTTGAACAATTACTGCGCCTTCTCCGCCTGCGTTCGTCACAATTTGACGCAATGGTTCTTCAACTGCTCGTCTCACGATAGCTACTCCAGTAGTTTCGTCTGCATTTTCTCCTGTTAGACCTTCTAAAGATGAAATAGCGCGAATAAGAGCAACACCACCACCAGGAACAATACCTTCCTCTACAGCAGCTCGCGTAGCTGATAAAGCATCATCAACACGATCTTTCTTTTCTTTCATTTCAACCTCAGTTGCAGCACCGACATATAAGACAGCAACTCCACCTGATAATTTAGCCAAACGTTCTTGAAGTTTTTCACGATCGTAGTCAGAGGTTGTACTTTCGATTTGAGACTTGATTTGATTTACGCGAGCTTCAATTTGAGCTTTTTCACCGCTTCCGTTAACAATAGTTGTATTGTCTTTGTCAATATCAACTTTTTCGGCAGTACCTAAATGCTCAATCGTTGTGTTCTCTAATTTTAAACCTTGCTCTTCAGAAATAACCATTCCGCCAGTTAGCGTAGCAATATCTTGCAACATAGCTTTACGACGATCACCAAATCCAGGAGCTTTCACAGCAGCGATTTTCAAACCTGCTTTCAAACGGTTAATCACTAATGTTGAAAGAGCTGTTCCATCAATATCCTCCGCAATAATCAATAAAGGTTTTCCTGATTGTGCTACTGGTTCTAAAACTGGAAGAATTTCTTGAATATTAGAAATTTTCTTATCGTAAATAAGAATGTATGGGTTCTCTAATTCAGCGACCATTTTCTCAGCATCCGTAACAAAATAAGGAGAAAGATATCCACGATCGAATTGCATTCCTTCAACCGTTCTTACTTCTGTATCTGTACCTTTTGCTTCTTCAACTGTGATAACACCTTCGTTTCCGACAACTTTCATTGCCTCAGCGATAAGTTTACCAATTGAGTTGTCATTGTTCGCAGAAATGGTTGCTACTTGCTCAATCTTTGCATTATCAGACCCAACTTCTTGTGATTGGTCACGAAGATTCTGAACAATAACTTCAACTGCTTTGTCAATTCCTCTTTTTAAATCCATTGGGTTTGCACCCGCAGCGACGTTTTTTAAACCAGCAGAGATAATAGCTTGTGCTAATACTGTAGCCGTCGTTGTTCCATCTCCAGCAATGTCAGCTGTTTTTGATGCTACTTCACGAACGAGTTGAGCACCCATGTTTTCAACAGCGTCTGCCAATTCTACTTCTTTTGCAACAGTCACACCATCTTTTGTAATATGTGGTGCTCCGAATTTTTTGTCGATAATTACATTTCTACCTTTTGGTCCTAATGTGATTTTTACCGCATTTGCTAAGGCATCAACTCCTCTTTTAAGTTGATCTCTTGCGTCTATATCAAATACTATTTCTTTTGCCATTTTTATTTTAAATTAAAATGAATAACCTTGATTAAAGAATTCCATAAACATCCGACTCGCGCATGATAAGATAGCTCGAACCGTCAATTTTGATTTCAGTACCTGAATACTGACCATAAAGAACTGTATCTCCTTCTTTAAGCGTCATAGGCTCGTCTTTTTTGCCGGGACCTACAGCGATCACTTTTCCTTGCAAAGGTTTTTCTTTTGCCGTGTCTGGAATAATGATTCCGCTTGCGGTCTTCTCCTCAGCGGGAGCAGCTTCGATGAGAACTCTGTCTGCCAATGGTTTCAACATAATCGTATTTTTTGATTTTTATATTCTTGTTAACATTTCTAAATGGTCACATTTTGTGCCAAGTCACTACTTGACAGTTTCCATGTCAAATTTTCATTGATTTTCACTTTTGAGCAAAAAAAATGTCAGTATGCATGACATACTGACATTTTATTAATATTTATGTGATCCTTATTGATTAGGATTCTGAATTGGAAGGTTACTTCCTCCACCTTCTGGTGCAGTTGGTAAGGTTGTTTCATCATCAGAAGTTACTTCTGAAGCATCCACTTCAAGGTCAACAGATTCTTCTGTTTGAACTACCGTATTTCCTCCTGCTGCCATCCCTAAACAGATAACAGCAATCGCAATTGCTAATCCCCATGTTCCTTTTTCTAGAATGTCAGTCGCACGTTTTGCTCCACCCAATTGAACAGCTGAACCAAACTCAGAGTTTAATCCTCCACCTTTAGGGTTTTGCACCAACACAAAAAGAATCAATGCAGCACAGGCGATTAAGATTAATACAGTTAAAATTCCTCCCATTTTATTTCTTTTTAATTTCTTCTATTTTTTTAATCTGATCTGCAAAGAAAGTCTTTTTTTCTGGATATAACAAAATTAATTTTTGATAAGAAGATATTGCCTTGTCATAATTCTTTTGCATCAGATGTATTTTCGCTAATGTTTCACTCACTAAATCGTCTGATTCTTCAACGCTTTTTTTAGCAGTCTTAACCGGACTGTAAAAGTCTTTTACTGGTCTCGAAATCTTCGGTTCTTCAGCAATAAACTTTTCTAACAACGCATCTGTTTTTGACTTACGTGAAGCTTTTGTTTCGGTTACGCTGGATATTGCCGTTGATTTGGTACTCGGTTTCTTTGCTTCGGTTGGTGTACTTTCTTCAGAAGCAATCTCCGATCGTTTATGTTTTAACCACTCAACAAAACTCAGCGGTTCAGCTGGTTGTTCAGAAGTGTTTAATTCAACTTCATTGTATAATCTATTGGCCGCTAAGTCCTCCAAATTGGTTTTAGCCTCAGCTTCTTTATCTTCAATTTCGCTTACTTTTTCTTCTTCAATAATATCAGTTTCAGGTTCAGTGTCTTTGGTCCGAATCTCAGTATCAAAAGATAAAACCGTGTCCACATAATTCTGATCAATGGTGTCGGTCAGTATAGTTTTTTCTAGTTCATTGTTTTCTGTAATTGGTTCTTCGTCTTCAATTACCTCAGTTTGCTCAGCCTCTTTATTGTTTTCAAGCTCAATTATTTTTGATTCGTTTTCCAGAATTTCTTTTTCTTCAACGGAAGTGACATAAGATTTATCATCCACTATGGTTTTTTCTTCGCTTTCGTCGGGTTGGCTTTTTTCAGGTGTTGTATGGACGGTAGTAATTTGATCTTCCGTATGAATGAGGTGGTATAAATGTCCACGATCATGCACATGGGCAGCAGCTATTTTTAACTGACTTTCAAATTTCAGGTCATTTTCAAGCGCCATACCTTTTAGTAAAAGCATATGTAATGAGCTGCAATAAGGGAATTTTTCAACCAGTTCGCTGAGATCATTTAGCTGATCCGCACTGATAGAAGCAGGATGCGCGATAAGATGTTGTATTTGATCGCCTGAAATCACCAGTTACTTGTAAGTTTATTGATGACATCCTGTGAGAGTTTTTCATTGATATCCTCTAGGAGTTCATCCTGAACACTAATCAAGTCTTGACCGGCTTCAAAATCAGAAAACTGACTGAAGTTTTGCTCAAAACTTTGCTCCTCGTTAACATTGTTGATGGCCGTTACATTAATCGTCACAGTAAGCCGATTTAAAGCGGCTCCACTTTCAGATTGCACCGCCACTGGAGAGGTATTGAAAAAGGTGACTTTTCCAAATAATTCAATATCTGCACCTTCGTTTTTTAAGTCCAACTTTGTCCGAGAAATAACATAATCCTTCAAGTAGTCGGTATAAGTCGCACCATAACCTGAGGGCGCGTTGGCATCTTGCTCCTCAAAGATTTCTATAGAAAATGTATCTGCATCAATACTTCCATCAATCATACCGTATTGAACGACACCGCAACTGACAATGCTTATAAGCGTAACAAGTATGGCTAAAAATCTTTTCATCTATGCTTTGAACGTAGTTTGGGAGGTCTTATTTTAAATCATACTCTTTAATCTTCCGGTAGAGTGTGCGCTCAGAAATTCCTAAATCTTGAGCTGCATACTTGCGCTTGCCTCTATGTTTTTCTAGAGCTTTTTGGATCAATTCTTTTTCGCGATCTTCCAATGATAAGGATTCTTCTACTTCAATATGTTCTTCAAAATCATCCGGATAAGTTGAGCCTGAGTCTAAAACAGTTTCTTCTGGATAATTAGTTGTTGGAGGTTCTTGCAAAAGAGCGGCTGCTGCCGCTGAGCTACCTGCATTAGAGCCTTCGTTGTACAAACGTGCGATCATGGCATTACGATCCTCATGACTTAAATCATCCGTTCCGTCTTTGAGCATAGTAATGACCATTTTCTTTAATTCACTCAAGTCTTTTTTCATATCAAACAAGACTTTGTACAATAGATCTCGTTCACTGAAATTATTATCGTTCTTATCACTGCTCAGCACTGGTAAGTTATTCGCACTGTAGTTTGGTAAGTAGTTTTTAAGCACTACTCCCGCAATTTCTCTTGCGTTTTCAACAACCGATATTTGCTCGGTAACATTTTTTAATTGACGAATATTACCAGGCCAATTATAGTTCATGAGCATATGTGCTGCTTCGTCGGTTAATCGGATCGCAGGCATGCGGTATTTTTCTGCAAAGTCTGCAGCAAATTTCCTGAATAATAAATGAATGTCGTCTTTGCGTTCGCGCAATGGAGGAAGTTTAATCGGCACAGTGCTGAGACGATAAAAGAGATCTTCTCTGAATTTACCCTTCTGTATGGCGTCAATCATGTTTTCGTTTGTTGCTGCAATAATTCGAACATTAGTTTTAATCGGTTTAGATGATCCAACTCTAATAAATTCACCAGTTTCAAGTACACGCAACAATCTTACCTGAGTGGTAAGCGGTAATTCAGCTACTTCGTCTAAAAATATGGTGCCATTATCGGCTACCTCAAAATATCCTTTTCTTTGGTCATGAGCTCCGGTAAAGGAACCTTTTTCGTGACCAAATAATTCACTATCGATCGTTCCTTCTGGAATTGCACCACAGTTAACAGCAATATAGGAGCCGTGTTTTCGAGAACTGAGTTGGTGAATGACTTTCGGCATGACTTCCTTACCTGTCCCGCTTTCACCCGCAATCAATACACTAATATCCGTTGGTGCAACTTGCGTAGCAATATGCAAGGCTTGAATTAGCGCACCCGCATTGCCGATAATTCCAAATCGCTGTTTTATCTGCTGAATATCCATTATGCTTCTTCAGTTTGAATTAATTCTCCTCGAAGTGTTGCCGTCGTACAATCGGTTATGATAACATCAGCATAATCTCCAGGTTTCAAGTTATTCTTTGGTACAATGACCACAACATTTTGTGAGTTCCGGCCAAATACTTCATCATCCGATCGTTTTGAAGTTCCTTCAACTAGGATGGTGCATTTTTCTCCGAGCATCTTGCTATTTGCAGCATGAGACAGTTCAGCTTGTACGGCTTGTATTTCTGTTAATCTTCTTTTTTTTGTTTCTAGAGGGATATCATCTTCAAACTTACGTTCTGCCAATGTTTTTGGTCGTTCAGAATAATAAAACATATAGGCAAATTCGTACCCCACTTCTTTCATTAAGGAAAGGGTGTCTTGATGTTCTTCTTCTGTTTCGCCACAAAATCCAGAAATAATATCTGTTGAAATTGCACAATCAGGCATGATTCTTTTTATAGCTTCAATGCGATTCATATACCATTCTCTTGAATACCCTCTGTTCATGCGTTTCAATACGTCAGTATTTCCTGATTGCACAGGTAAATGAATATACTTGCACAAGTTCTCGTACTTAGCCATCGTATGAAGTACGTCATCCGTCATGTCTTTCGGGTGGGAAGTCGAGAAACGAATCCGTAAAAGAGGATTGACTTGCGCTACCATCTCCATCAGTTGAGCAAAATTCACAACAGGTTCTGAAGGGTCGATAATTTCTCCTTTTTTGGTGATGTTCCATTTATAGCTATCGACGTTTTGTCCCAAAAGCGTTACTTCGCGATAACCTTGATCAAATAATTCTTGAGCTTCTTGCACAATTGATTTTGGATCACGACTTCTCTCTCTTCCTCGTGTGAACGGAACAACACAAAATGAGCACATGTTATCACAACCGCGCATGATGGAAATAAATGCAGTTATACCACCTTTTCCTAGACGCACGGGAGAAATATCAGCATAAGTCTCTTCACGAGAAAGAAGGACATTCACAGCCTTTTGACCACTTTCAACTTCCTGAATTAATTTGGGTAAATCGCGATAAGCATCCGGTCCTGCAACAAGATCAACTAATTTTTCCTGCTCCAGCAAATCTTTTTTCAAACGCTCAGCCATACAGCCAAGAATTCCGATAACTAAGGATGGTTTTTCTTTTTTTCTTTTTTGATATTGGCTTAATTTATTACGAACGCGTTGCTCTGCATTTTCACGTATAGAACAGGTGTTCATTAAGATTACATCCGCTGAGGATGAATCTCTCGTGGTAGTAAAACCGTTCTCAGAAAGAATGGAAGCTACAATCTCGCTATCTGAAAAATTCATTTGACAACCATAACTTTCTAAATAGAGTTTTTTTCCGTTTTGGTTTTTTCCTTCCTCTTGCGCTATCATCGTTGCTGCCCCTTGCATAGTCTCATCAATCACTTTTTCCACGTCGTTGAATTCTTTCATTATTCGTTCTCGTTTTTTACAAATTTAGGGATATTATCGATTTTACTGACAAACTGTCAGTAAAGTTTTATTTGTTTTTTTATTATTACATAATAAGGGGTGGCAAAAATCTTTTTTCCGGTTTAACTGTTACGTTAATTGAAATAACATTCATAATTTTGGCCACGCACATTTCAGAGGAAGCGTGTTCAAAGATAACGTAAGTCAACTGTAAACTATGGGGAAAAACCTAGTTATTGTCGAGTCACCAGCGAAAGCGAAGACCATTGAAAAGTATTTAGGCAAAGATTTTATTGTGATGTCAAGTTACGGACATGTAAGAGATTTAGCCAAAGGAGATGGATCTATCGATATCGAAAATGGATTCAAACCAAAATATATTATCTCTTCCGATAAGAAGAAAATTATCACCGAACTTAAAAAGCAAGTCAAAGCTGTCGACTTTGTATGGCTGGCTTCCGATGAGGATCGAGAGGGAGAAGCTATATCCTGGCACTTAAAAGAAACGCTTGGTCTTGATAAAAAAGGATACAAGCGTATCACATTCAATGAGATAACCAAATCAGCAGTATTGAAAGCGATTGAAAAACCAAGGGCAATTGATGATGATTTGGTCAACGCGCAGCAGGCAAGAAGAATTTTAGATCGTTTAGTTGGTTTTGAATTATCTCCTGTCCTCTGGAGAAAGGTGAAGCCTTCATTGTCTGCCGGACGTGTGCAATCAGTTGCAGTTCGTTTGGTTGTGGAGCGTGAACAGGATATCGAAAAATTTACTACAAAATCATTCTATAGAACAGAAAGTGTTTTTAAAGTGGGTAGTTCTATCCTCAAGGCAAAACTTAATAAGCAGTTCGATAGTCAGTCAGATGTTGAATCGTTCTTGTCTGATAGTGCTGATTATGCATATAAAGTGAAAAGCATTACAAAGAAGCCAGCAAAAAAGAGTCCTGCGGCTCCTTTTACAACTTCTACATTGCAGCAAGAAGCGAGTTTGAAATTAGGTTTTTCGGTGTCAAGAACAATGTCTGTCGCGCAACGATTATACGAATCAGGTTTGATAACTTATATGAGAACAGATTCAGTAAACTTATCAGAAACAGCGCTGTCAGGTGCGAAAAACGAAATCGAACAGTCATACGGAAAAGAATACCATAAAGTAAGAAAGTTTAAAAATAAATCAGGTGGAGCTCAAGAGGCACACGAAGCGATTCGCCCAACTGATTTTACATTGCATAGCATTGATGCGGAACGAGATGAAGCGAGATTATATCAGCTTATTTGGAAAAGATCTATCGCATCGCAAATGTCTGACGCCCAATTAGAAAGAACTGCAATTAAAATTGATGCACCGCAAGGATTTGAATTTGCAGCTAATGGTGAGATCGTTTTGTTTGACGGTTTCTTAAAGGTTTACCTCGAGTCTAAGTTAGATGACGAAGATGATGAAATGGAAGGCTTGTTGCCTGCTATGTCGGAGGGCGATGTTCTTGAACAAACCGAATTGAAATCGGTACAAAGATTTACACGTCCACCTTCACGTTATGTGGAAGCAAGTTTGGTAAAGAAGTTAGAAGAGCTTGGTATTGGTAGACCTTCAACTTACGCGCCAACGATTTCGACGATTCAAAAAAGAGGTTATGTAGAACGAGGAGAAAGCGAAGGGGAACTAAGATCATACAAACTACTTTCGCTTGATGCAGGTCAAATTAAAGTAGATGAAGCTACAGAGAAGACAGGAAGCAATAAAGGGAAAATGATTCCAACTGACATTGGCCGTGTTGTTACAGAGTTTTTAATGGAGCACTTCGGTCAAGTAATGGATTATAATTTTACGGCAAACGTTGAAAAAGAATTTGACGACATTGCCAATGGAATGGTCGAGTGGACCAAAATGATTGAAGAATTTTATGGTCCTTTCCATAAACGCGTGGAGGATACGATTGAAAATTCAGAACGTGCTTCCGGAGAACGGATGTTGGGTGTAGACCCTAAAACTGGCTTGAATGTTTATGCAAGAATTGGAAGGTATGGTCCAATGGCGCAAATAGGCGAGTCTGATCAAGAAGAAAAGCCGAAATTTGCCTCTTTAAAGAAAGATCAAAGTATCCAGACAATTACAATAGAGGAGGCTTTGGAACTCTTCAAGTTTCCGAAAGTAATTGGACAGTACGAGGATGTGGATATTAAAATCAATAAAGGTCGTTTTGGACCTTATGTTCAGCAAGCAAAATTGTTTGTTTCAATAAAAGAAGAAAACGGTGATACGCTGGAAAACATGACTATTGAGCGTGCGATTGAGCTGATAGAAGAGAAAAAAGAAGAGGATCGAAACAGGATAATCAAGTCTTTTGATGAGTATGATACTATGCAGTTACTGAATGGTCGGTACGGTCCCTATTTGAAAGTTGGAAGAAAAAATTATAAATTGCCAAAAGACGTTGAACCAAAAGATTTGACTTATGATGAGTGCTTGCACATCATGGAAAATCAGCCGGCAAAAAAACGGAAAGCAAAAAAGAAGTAGAAACTTTCGAAGCTTAACAATTGAATGAAAGATATTAGTATTTATTTTACTCCCGATGTAGAACCCGTGCAATATACCGATCAGCAGATTGGTGGAATGCTAAGGGTGAATAGTATCACTGGTGGTTTTCCAGATTTAGATCAGAAGGGTGTTGCACTCATTTTTGTTCCTGAATATCGACAAGGCAATGGTGACAGTGAATATAAATATTGGATACAAGCATTTCGCGCGGCTTTTGCTAAACAATTTAAGGGAGATTGGAAATCGACTATTTACGATCTTGGGATAATTATCCCGGGTAATGAGGTTATGGATACCTACATGGTACTGGTAGAAGTTGTTGCCGAATTATCCAAGAAAGACATCATACCGTTAGTCATCGGGGGTAGCCAGGATTTGACGTTTGCGATTTATAAAGCATACGAAAAACTAGAGCAAACCATTAACCTAGTCGCTGTTGATGCAGAATTAGACATGGGTGATCCCGAAGATGATATTCATGCAAGGGGTTGGCTCAATAAAATTATTCTCCACAAGCCGAATTACCTGTTTAATTTTTCGCTCTTTGGTTACCAGTCTAATTTGATTTCAAGGGAAGAACGTAAATTGTTGGAAGAGCTTTACTTTGATCATTATCGTCTAGGGGATTTCTACAATAATCAACGGATGGCTGAACCATTATTGCGCAATGCTGATATTTTAAGCTTCGATTTGAATGCAATTAAGGCTGCTGACTATAGAGGAAATAGTACTTATTTGCCAAACGGCTTTTATGGTGAGGATGCTTGTCGGGTTATGCGATATGCAGGAATGAGTGATAAATTAAGCGCCTTGGGCTTATTCAACTTTAAGCTTGCAGAAAGTCAGTCAGATCAAAAAGCCGATATCAATCTGCTGGCGCAAATGTGCTGGTATTTTATTGAAGGGCATAACCTAAGAAAACAAGATTACCCTGTCGGAAGTAAAACCGCTTATCTCAAATATCGTGTCAATATTGACGACTTCAAGGATGAAATTATTTTCTACAAGAGTAATAAAAGTAGTCGATGGTGGATGGAAGTGCCATACCCAAATATGAAAGGAATGAAATTACAGCGTCATTTGCTAGTTCCTTGTGATTACGAAGATTATGAAAACGCCTTAAATAACGAGTTGCCAGATCTCTGGTTGCGGACTTATCGCAAATTATCGTAGTGACCGAGGTTACTTTCCCGTTTTATCGACATAAAATCATGATGAATGTTCTGACGTAGATGGTGCAACAACATTCACATGATAAAATTACTCAGTACATTTTTTCTTATTTCAGCATCTTGTTTTTTGTTTGCACAACAAGATCGCCAACTCACTTTCTATTCATTCGACGGGATGTCATTTAATCCAGCTATTACCGGATTTAAAGGTTATACGGGAACAATGATTTATAGAAATCAATGGGATAAAGTTGAAAATGCTCCAAATACTACCTTGTTTAATGTGCAAGGTAATTTGGATAATATCATTCACGTTCCAGGTGCAATCGGACTGGGCTTATCATTTAATAATGATGCGATCGGCTCAGTGAGACAGAACAATTTAAAGCTCAATGGCGCATACCATATCCAAACACCAATTGGGAAATTTAGTACTGGACTTGGGTTAGGGTTTTTACAAATGGCAATCGATGGAGAATGGATTACACCGACTGACCCTATTGCGATGGATCCAACAATCAGTAACCTCGTAAATAAAGTAGCTGAAACTAAATTTGATTTTAACGGAGGACTCTACTATACCAATCGCCTTGGTTATATTGGTTTTTCCACAACACACCTAGCTGAAGCAGATTATCAGCAGATGAGTTATACGAGTCAACGCCATTATTATGTTTTAGCTGGAACTCATTTTAATGTCGGAAACAATCGGCAGTTTGAGTTAAAACCTTCGGTTCTGATAAAAGCAGATGGAGCAACGGCAGTTTTTGACTTTAATATTCGCGCAGAATATGATTTAATGAATTCACAAACCGTATGGGTTGGAGCAACTTACCGATTCAGTGACGGAGTAGGCTTAATGGCTGGTATGAGTCTAGGTGACCTGAGTTTTGGTTACGCACTCGAGTTTATGACCAACCGGATGAAAGTGTGGGGTAGTGGTTCACATGAATTAATGATCCAGTACAGCATTTTTCCTCCAGCAAAGAAAATTATTCGCACGGTTTGTCCGCATATACTCATGTAAAACCAAGGTTTTAAATTTTTAACATAAAGTAAGCTTCTTGTTGATTAAACGGTAGTATTTTCTTGTTCATTGAAACTTTTAAAAGTTGATAGCGTATTAACTTAAGACAGAGGAATCTGTTGAGCGCTCTTTATTTTGTGGTTGAGATATTGGATAATAGATAAGAACTGAATGAATTTCAAAATATGTTTTGTTTAAAATCGATTGAGAATTTGGTTTAGAACCGCCGATGAAGAAGATAAAACTTTAAAAGAAAAAATTTAGTTTTCCATTATTTTTATTTATTTTAGCCACTTGTTGGAGTGTTCTGACACTAAAATGGTATAGAAAAACTTGTTTATGAAGAAAGTTTTATCGTTGTTATTGTGCTGTATATCAGTAAGCTTGACTTACGCTCAGCAGGATAAGCAGTTTACACATTACATGTTTGATCGCATGTCATTTAATCCGGCAACAACTGGATTTAAAGGTTATTGCGGAACATTGATATACAGAAATCAATGGGATCGAGTGCAAGATGCACCGAATACAACATTGTTTAACGCTCAAGGAAACTTGCAAAATGTAACACTTGGACCAGGTGGTTTAGGCGTTGGTTTGTCTTTTCATAATGATGCCATTGGTTTTATGCGAAATAATAACCTAACGGTTAACGGAGCGTATCACCTTCCTACACCATATGGTACGTTAAGTGGAGGTTTAGGATTGGGGATTATTAACGTTGGGTTTAGCCCAAATTGGGTACCGCCAACAGATGTTTATGATGCAACAATCGCAGATATTGAAAATCCAGTTGGACAAACAAAGATGGATATGAACTTTGGTTTGTTCTGGTATGGTAACGAAGGTTACTATGTTGGATTGTCTTCAACGCATTTGGCGCCAGGTTTATCAGCGCTTACTCAAATTAATTATTCAGTTGCTCGTCACTATTATGTGATGGCTGGTTACAAGTACCGTTTATCTGACGCAATTGGTACTGCTAACGTGATCGATTTAAAGCCTAGCTTATTGTTAAAAGCTGACGGATCAACAATGGTGTTTGACTTAAACGTAATGGCTGATATCTGGATTAATAATAAAGCCTACTTCTGGGGAGGTGTAACATACCGACTTTCTGACGCTATTGGAGTAATGGTTGGTTACGGATTCCCGCCGAGTGATGATTCTCAAAAAGATGCTTTACAAATTGGATATTCATTTGATATTATGACAAATCCATTGAATGAATATGGTAAAGGAACACATGAATTGATGGTGAACTATTGTATGTTCCCGCCGCCGCCAATTGTACCAAGACATGGTAATCCATTCATCTTGCAGTAAAAAAAATGTAACCTAATTATAATTCTGACGTTAAAAGAAGACCTAACCCTTATTAAGTCCTGATAGTCGAGAGATAAAGATTGGTAGAAAAACGAAGGTAGCATGAAAAAATTAATGGTTTTTGTAGTAGGTATTACGCTTGTGTTAACAAGTTGTAATCCGGGGTCCGGTCATCTGACCGGAGTGCAGGGTAGAAAAGTGTTTTTTCCTGAGATTCCAATGGGTATGGTATACATTCCTGCGGGTTCATTCACAATGGGAAATAGCGATCAGGATGTTCCATTCCTGCATCAATCACGTGCACACGTGGTTTCGATTCCAGCTTTTTATATGGATCAAACAGAAATTACAAACAACGAATATCGTGAGTTCGTCTTTTATGTAAGAGATTCCATATTCTTAGAAAAAGTTTATGAGAATACGAACCCGACGGGTAATGATGAGATAGATGAAGAGGATATAGGGGACATGTTAAGTCACCCAGACATCTATTATGATGAGATGAACCTTGAATGGAAAGAATTCGATCCTTCTCAGCCATATATCAATCGCGAATTATTCTCGTTGTCTTGGAAAATGAAAGGAATTACTGATCAGCAGATCATTCCACTTATTTCGGATATGTACCTTCGTCCGAATGAGCGATTCTACAAGCGTCGTGAAATCGATACGCGTAAATTGAAATTCAGATACTATTGGATTGACCTGCAAGAGGCAGCTCGTAAAGGTCGTGTGAATATTGTTCGTAATGGGTATGATCCAGATGGAAACTATACGAATCCGTCATTAGATCCTCAGCACCGTGGGCTGAAGAATCCTGATCATCCTTTTACAGGAGAGCCAGTTGGTCAAGAAATGGATTTAGGCCATTTCAATAAAAAAGGTCAAAACAACGCGTTGCGTTCACATGAAGATCGTTCAAGATTTATTATCGACGAGGTAATTAATGTTTATCCAGATACGTTATGTTGGGTGCGTGATTTCACCTACTCGTTTAATGATCCAATGACGAATATGTATTTCTGGCACCCAGCTTATGACAACTATCCAGTAGTTGGTGTAACATGGGTTCAAGCAAAAGCTTTCTCTGTATGGAGAACTCAAAAGTTGAATAGCTGGTTACATTCGGTAGGGTCACTTTGGGTACAAGATTTTAGATTACCAACTGAAGGTGAATGGGAATTCGCTGCAAGAGGTAACTTAAAGCAAAGTCCATATCCGTGGGGAGGGCCGTATATCAGAAACTCAGGTGGATGTATGCTAGGAAACTTTAAACCTATGAGAGGTCGTTATTTTGACGACGGTGGTTTTTACACAGTAAAAGCGTATTCATACAATCCGAACGGTTATGGTTTATATTGTATGTCAGGGAATGTTGCAGAATGGACAGAAACAGCTTTCGATGAGTCAGTTTACGAATTCACTCATGATTTAAGTCCTGAATACCGTTATCATGCAATGGATTGGGATCCACCTTCAATGAAGCGTAAAGTGATTCGAGGTGGATCATGGAAGGACATAGGATACTATTTACAAGTAGGTACAAGAACTTATGAATATCAGGATACAGCGAAGTCTTATATCGGATTCAGATGTGTTCAAACACACATTGGACGAGGTGGACGTGACTTCGAATCAGAAGGCGGTAACGAACTTCGATCTGATATGGAGTTGAGATAATCATTCAACTCATTGAATAGGCAATCAAATAAATAACCAAATAGATAAATGTTAAACTAAAAGCAAAGGAAACTATGAGACCAGGAACTAAAAAATGGAAATTATTTATGGCGAAGCTCTACGGTATTGGAGCAGCAGTCGTAATTTTGGGAGCACTATTTAAAATCATGCACTGGCCAGGTGCAGGACCCATGCTTGTTGTCGGTCTATTGACTGAAGCAGTTATCTTCTTCTTCTCGGCATTCGAACCGTTACATGAAGATCCAAAGTGGGAATTAGTATACCCTGAACTAGCTTTAGCACATGATGAAGATTTCGATCTTCATGCATATCTAGACGAAAAAGGTGAGTCAGGTTTATCGCATCACGGTGGTGGTGGCGGAGGTTCCGTTACTGGTATCACTGAGAAGTTTGATAGCCTACTAGAGGAAGCTAAGATTGACGCAGAGTTGTTAAATCGCTTAGGGGATGGTATCAGAACATTGAGCGAAAACGCTGAAGGTTTGAAAGCTGTTTCTGGAGCTGCTGCAGCTACAGATTCTTATGTTTCTTCTTTGGAAAGCGCTTCAACTAAAGTAGCTACTTTATCAGAGACTTATGATCGTGCTTCTGAGTCATTATTAGGGTTAACTTCAAGTGCTGAAGAAGGAGCTTCTTTCGGTGAGCAATTACAGAAAGTATCAACTAACTTATCTGCATTAAACAATGTATATGAGTTACAATTGAAAGGTTCTAGCCAGCATCTAGAAAGCACTGAAAAATTCCAATCTCAAGTTACTGAGATGATGGAAAATTTAAGTGACTCTATTGAGGATACTAAATTGTACAAAGAAAACATGGCAATGTTATCTAAGAACTTGACTGATTTAAATCAAGTTTATGGTAATATGCTAAAAGCTATGACTATATCTAGAGATTAATCATCATTCTTGAGTGATATTAATTAATTGTTAAACAAAAAAATAGATAAATCATGGCAGGAGGAAAAGAAACCCCCAGACAGAAAATGATCGGTATGATGTACCTCGTACTGACTGCCCTTCTTGCATTGAACGTTTCTAAGCAGGTAATTGCTGCTTTCGTGACGATCAACGATAAGTTGGACCGCAGTGCTGAGATCATTAATACAAATAATAACGGAATCTATGCTGCTTTTGAGAAAAAGATCATTACTGCAAAAGCACAAGGTATGGACATCAAGCCATTAAAAGTATGGCAAGATCGTGCTGCTCAGGTTCAGGAAGAAACAAAGAAAGTCGTTAGTTTCCTTTTAGGGGAATGTAACGAAATGATTAAAGAAGTAGAAGGTGGAGTTGATTGGGTAGAAGAGAAGGATGGAGAATACATTGTTAGTTTAAAGCCTTTAGCAGATATCTCTGCTATGGACAACTATGATGTACCAACTAACCGCTTCATTGGTGGAAATCCTGAACAACCTAAAGAGGAAGGGTTAGCGATTCGTAAAACAATTCTCGAATACCGAAACAAAGTGGCAGAAATCATGGGTAATTATGATGATGCTAAAGGTAAATACACCTTTAAAGCTCCAGAAGACATCAGTCAATTGGATGCGGCTTTGAAAACGGCGAATCCGGATGATACAGCGCAAATCAAGAAATTCATGATGGCGTTGGATATTCCAGAGGAGATTACGCGTAAGGTTCACGGAGTTGAGGAAACTCTTCCATGGCCTTCAGTAATGTTCGATCACGCACCAATTGTTGCAGCGGCAGCAATGTTAACTTCTATGAAGTTGGATATTAAGAATGCTGAGTCAATGGCGACTGGTTTCTTATTATCGAAAGTAGATGTTCAAGAGTTTGATTTTAACAAAATTGAACCATTGGCGTTTGCGGAAACTGGTTATATCAACCAAGGAGATTCATTAAAGCTTCGCGTAATGATCGCGGCTTATGATTCAACTGAAATTGTGAAACTAGACTACGGAATGGATGCTGATACATCTAATACTGAAAACTGGAAACGATTCTTAGATGAGAAAAGAGACGGTATTTCTTTACCAGGTGATCAAGCAGGAGCGCACAAAGTAAGAGGTGTGATCTATGTTAAGCAACGTGGTGTTGAAGTACCAAAACCTTGGGAATTTAATTATACTGTTGGTCAGCCAATGGGTGTAGTTTCATTACCTGAAATGCGTGTATTATACCGTGGTTATGACAATAAAGTAGAAGGAACCGCTTCAGGTTTCCCTGCAGATCGTGTAACCTTATCGGGTAGTGGGTGTTCTTTAAGTAAGAGCGGACCGGGATACATTGCAAAAGTAGGAGCTGGTGTTCGTGAAGCAACGATTAGTGTGAACGGTCGTAAAGACGACGGAGGATCTGTGAATTTAGGTTCTTTCAAGTTCAAAGTTAAATCATTGCCAACACCAAATTTATACTTGGGTGGTATTTCTCAAGGACAGTCTCCTGGTCTTTCAAGTGTGAAATCTCAAGGACGTGTTTCTTGTAGATACGACGACAGTGTGCCTTTGACAAATGTTAAGTTTAGCATTGTAAATGGAACAGTATCTGTTGACGGTGTAATGCGAAAAGGTAAAATTAACAGTGGTGGATCACTTGATGCAAATGCTACGAAAATTTTAGCACAGTCACGTGGAAAACAGGTGACAATCATGGTGAACTATCGTGGACCAGATGGTGTTTCGAAAAGAACAGCATTGGTTTTCACAACGAGATAATAAAAATGGAGAGTGAGCCTTCACTCTCCACTTTAAACAAATGTAAAACTAGGCGAGATGAAAAGATTAATTTTTTCTTTGATGATGTTGAGTGCTGGAGCTACTATAGCTCAGGATATTCGCGGTCCAATCGCGAATCCAGCGCCAGGTGTTTTGGATGGGGTATATGTGAAAGAACATGTACCAACGAAGAAAGTAGTCCCTTACGAATACGTTCGTGAAGCGGATGTTACTTGGAGTAAGCGTGTGTGGAGTGTGATTGACTTAAGAGAGAAATTCAATCATCCGCTTTATTATCCAATGGATGACCTTCAGGAAGGGATGTGGAAAAAGAACTCGTCTCGTTGGAGTTTATGGACGATCATTCGTCATCATGTGATGACAGGAGATTTGACTATCTACTCTCCATTTAATCCTGATTGGGAAGATTGGAAAGATGGTGATATGTTCAAGTATCCTGTTGTTCCTAATAATCCTGGTGGAAATTATTACAATGACAAAGAGTTCCGTGAAAGAATGTTTATTTACATGGGAACTGAGCTTGTTGATCCTTTTGCTGAGCCATTAAAAAGTTATGTATATCCGGACGAAGATAGTTTGGTTCAGGATGAATTTGGTAACTGGACAGCGGTATATCCTCCAAGTGATACCATTTGGTATACTTCAAAGGATATTATTCAGTACAAGATTAAAGAAGATTGGTTTTTTGATAAAGAACGTTCAGTATTAGATCGTCGTATTATCGGAGTAGCGCCTGTAGTATATCGAATAGATGGTAATGGAAACATTGCTGGACTTCGTGAACTATTCTGGTTGTATTTCCCGGAGTGTCGATATGTATTCCAGAACTTCTTCGTTCAAAGTCGTCACAACGACTCGCAACGAATGTCATTTGATGACTTATTTTGGAAACGAATGTTCCAAAGTTATATCGTCAAAGAAACAAATTTATACGATCGAGATATAGATAGCTACAAAGCTGGGGTTGATGCCTTGCTCGAGTCTGAACGGATTAAAGAGAAGATCTTTAATTTCGAACATGACCTCTGGAGCTTCTAGTGTTGATCCATAAGAAAATGAAAAGGTGTTAGTCTCTGACTAACACCTTTTTTTTGTAACGAATTTTATAATTGACATTGTATTGGTACCGGTTTTATACGAATCATGCTCCCTCACGTGCATTGTATCACTAAAACCAAACCTATGAAGTACTTAATTCTATCGTTAGGCTTGTCCATGGCCTTTTCAAATCATGCGCAATTTATCAGAGGACCAATACCAACCCCAGCTGCTGGTGTAATGGATGGTGTCTATATATCAGAACATATTCCAACCAAAAGAGTCGTTGCCTATGAGCCTGTTCGTGAGGCGGACGTTGTATGGAGTAAGCGCGTTTGGAGCGTCATTGATCTGCGTCAAAAATTTAATCAACCCCTTTATTATCCACTAGATGACATCCAAGAAAGTATGTGGAATAAAAATCCGCAGACATGGAGCATGTGGACAATTATACGTCAACATATTCTAAATGGTGACTTATCCCTGTATTCTCCTTTCAATCCTAATTGGGAAGATTGGAAAGATGGCGACGGCTTTAAGTATCCTATCCAATCAAGCCTACCAGGGGGAAATTATTACAATGATTCATTGTTCCGTGAAGAATTATTTATTTATCTCGGATCCACTTATCAAGATCCATTTACTCCCCCGTTAAAGAGTCAAATCGATCCTGCTGAAGATAGCACCATCTATGATCCAATTCTTGATATAAGGAAGGTTGTTTATCCCGATCCAGATACAACGTGGTTTACATCATCAGATATTGTGCAATATAAAATTAAAGAGGATTGGTTTTTCGATAAAGAAAGATCAAAGACAGAACGTCGTGTTATTGGAATTGCACCCATTGTCTATGAGCGAGATGTAAATGGAAACATAACAGGACTTCGAGAATTATTCTGGCTCTATTTTCCAGAATGCCGTTATGTTTTTCAAAATTATTTTTTGGCCAATCGACATAATGATGCGCAACGCATGTCATTGGATGATTTATTTTGGAAGAGAATGTTTCAGAGCTATATAGTCAAAGAATCCAATATTTATGGGCGTGAAATTGACAGTTATAAATCTGGCCAAGATGCACTCTTAGAATCGGAAAAAATAGAAAATCGATTAAATAATATTGAAGCTGATCTTTGGGAATATTAACTTTCATTAACCCAATGAAACGTGAATAAAAAGGCGAGAACACTTCGGTGTTTCTCGCCTTTTTATTGTTGGCGTAAATGTTTTTTGTTACTTCTTATTCAATTCTGTATTCCTTCTATAAACCATCCCTGTGCAAGGGGAATTAAAATCAAATACAATGGCAGGAGGAAAGCAAACACCAAGACAAAAAATGATCGGGATGATGTACTTGGTCTTAACAGCCTTATTGGCGCTCAATGTGACCAAAGAAGTTGTTAACGCATTTGTAACCATCAATGATAAGCTGGATCAAAGTGCAAACATTATTAATGATAAAGTCAATGAGGATTATTTAATGTTCGATATGAAACGAATGACCTTAATAGCAAAACAAGCAGACTTAACCCTATGTAATACATGGAAATCCAAAGCGGATACACTTAAAGCAGAAACCAGTGAGTTGGTTGGTTACCTTCTACAAGAGTGTAACGACATGATTAAAGAAGTGGAAGGGAAAGATTGGATAGCGCAAAATGGACGGGATGAAAATGGTAATGTCAATCAGCTAAAACCTTTAATGGAGATCGGAGTCAAAGATAATTATGACGTACCGACTCAATTATTCATTGGTGGTAATCCTGAGAAACCAATAGAAAGAGGCTTGGTCATTAGAGAGCGGATTCATGCCTTTAGAGATAAGATTGTTCAATCAATGGGTACTTATCAAGAAAAAAATAAGAACTGGTCATTTACGCCCCCTGGTAACGCGAGTGAATTATCAAAAGCTTTACTAAAGGCAAACCCAAGAGACACCGCTTATCTCGCTCACTTCTACAAAGCACTGTCCATTCCGGAAACTTTATATGATCCAGGAGAAGAAAAAGAAATGCCTTGGGTATCGGTTACTTTTAATCATGCACCGTTAGTCGCTGCTGCGGCAATGTTCACATCATTAAAGGTGGATGTTAAAAATGCTGAGTCGATTGCTTCGGGATATATGCTCGCTAAAATTGATGAGCCGCCTTATCCGGTAAATAAGATTGAACCAATGGCTATTGCTCCTACGGCATATATGAACATGGGTGATTCAATGGAATTAAACGTTTTGATTGCGGCCTATGATTCAACGGAGGTATACAAGATAAAGTGGGGTATGGACGCCGATACGCTTCCAGAAAGATGGAAAGAAACAACCGGAGGAATCACCTTGGACGGCGCAGCACCGGGTCCACATAAATTAAAAGGAGCGATTGGTGTGCGCGAACGTGGTGGTCTTTTATGGAAACCTTGGTCATTTGACTATACAGTTGGTCAACCTATGGGAGTTGTATCGCAACCTCAAATGCGTGTGCTTTATCGCGGATACCCAAATGTGCTGGAAGCAACAGCAAGTGGTTTTCCTGCAGATAAGGTAACTCTAAAAGGAAGCGGATGCAAAATAAGAAAAGAAGGCGGCCAGTGGATTGCATCACCCGTAGATGGAGCAAGGGAGGCAACGATTAGTGTTATCGCACAAAAATCAGATGGTACTTCCGTTAATTTGGGTTCTTATGCTTATGATGTCAAAGGCTTACCAGCTCCACAAATCATGCTAGGATCCATTAAAAGCGGAGATCATGTTTCAAGACCGACAGTACTAGCGCAGAATCGCCTGAGAGGAACACTGGGGTCAGAAGTTAATTTAACGGGCATAACCTATACGATAACAGGTGGTACGGTAATGGTAGGGGGACTCATGGGGAAAGGCAAAGTAAATCGAGGAGGAACTTTAGATACTGATGCAATGCGCTTATTAAGGCAAAGTTCTGGAAAAACCGTCACGATATTTGTAGACTATGCTGATCCTTCCAATACTGTCCGCAAGGGAGCTGTGACATTTACCGTGAGATAGACCAAAATAGAATTAAAAATAAACCGTGTAAAAAAGGCGGGCTGAGCAAGTTTGGTGCTCATGCCTGCTTTTTTTTGTTTGCAAGATTCGAATGCCTACATTTGCACCAGAAATTTAGATTATGGTTCGTATTGGTGCCCTTTCCTATCATTTACCGCAAGGTTTCCTTTATAAGGATATCTCCTTGTTTATTGATCGTGGCGATAAAATTGGTCTTACAGGTAAAAATGGAGTCGGTAAATCAACCTTGCTCGGTATTATTTCTAGACAAATAAAACCTACAGAAGGAACTGTAGTTGTCGAAAAGGGAGCATCGATTGGTTATTTAACCCAAGACATTGAGATCCGAAAGGATATATCCGTTCGTGAGTATATCAAACGTTCGAATCAGGAAATTCAGTCATTGAATGAAAGATTAAATTTTGTCAATAATGAATTGACGACACGTACTGATTATGAATCAGATGAATACATGTCACTGATCAACGAAGTGACAGAGATTAATGATCGTTTGGTTGTTTTGGACGCTCATTCTTTTGAGGAGCGAATAGAACTTGTTTTAAAAGGTTTAGGTTTTAACCAAGGTGAATTTGACTTAGAAATTGGTAGTTTTAGTGGAGGTTGGCAAATGCGTGTAGAATTGGCCAAATTACTAGTTAACAACCCTGAGGTTCTATTGATAGATGAGCCAACCAACCACTTAGACATTGTTTCAATTCAATGGTTGGAGAATTACTTGATAAACTTTAAAGGAGGCTTGGTTTTGATTTCGCACGACCGGCGATTCTTGGACAATGTTACAAATCGCACCGTTGAGATTGCAAATCAACGACTATATGATTATAGTTGCAATTATTCAAAATATTTGGTTTTGCATGAAGAGGAGATGGAGCGCGCCATTGCTGCTAAGAAAAACCAAGATCGCGAAATCAAGAGAACCGAGGATCTCATCAATAAATACCGAGCAAAGGCCAATAAAGCCGCTTTTGCTCAGAGTTTAATCAAAAAGTTAGATAAGGTTGAGCGTATCGAAATTGATACCATTGCTAGAAAAGCATTCCATTTGCGTTTTTCACTTGAAAACCCGTCAGGAAAGCGAGTATTGGATTTGGCAGGATTAAAAAAATCATTTGGCGAAAAAACCATTTTTAACGGATTAGAAGTGGTGCTAGCAAGAGGTGAAAAAATCGCATTGCTTGGACCCAACGGAGTGGGGAAATCGACCTTGATCAAATGTATCACTCGCCAAACCGAATACGATGGGCAAATTGAATATGGCCATAATGTTCGTGTTGGATATTTTGCGCAAGATGCAGCAGAACAACTCGATCCTGAAAAAACGGTATTTAAAACAATTGACGATATCGCTGTGGGCGAAAAACGAAAAGATATTCGAAGTATACTCGGAGCCTTTTTATTCAGTGGTGAAGACTCTGAAAAACAAGTTAAGGTTCTTTCAGGTGGGGAGCGCACGCGTCTAGCTATTTGTAAACTATTATTTGAGGATTTTAATTTCCTGATCATGGATGAGCCAACCAACCATCTAGATATCCAAAGTAAGGAGATTCTGAAGGATGCATTAGGTAACTATGAGGGAACCTTGTTGCTCGTTTCGCACGACCGTGAGTTTTTAGATGGCTTAAGTAATAAGATTTGGGAAATACGAGAAGGAAGGATTCGAACGCATTATTTTGGTGTTAATGAATTTCTTAAACGCTTGGATGAAGAAGGAAATGCTCAATCAATGCAAAGCGAGCATGCCAAAAAGAAAGCGAAAACAACGCCGAAGCTTGAAGAGGTAGTGGTTGAAGAAGAAAAAGTGTTATCGAGAGAAGAACAACTTCATCTTAAAAGACTGGATAATAAGATCAAAAAATGGGAGCGTAGAATTGAGGAGTTAGAAGTTGAGTTGAAAGAAAAAACGGTCATACTTGATGAAACGCCATACAACGAATCTGAAGAATATAAATCCCTATTGGCTGGTTTTAATGCGACGCAAAAAGAACTCGAAGAAGCAATGGCAACTTGGGAGAATGCCGAGTTAGAAAAAGCGGAATTAGAGGATTAAATCTTTTTGAATTCTCGGCGAATTCGAAGTAACGGCTTTTCAAGTATTTTGTAACTGATATTGGCAGCAACGATGGCGCCAATGAAACTACTTAGCAAAATAAGTAGTAGGGCATAAGGTGAGTTTAAGTCACCTTCAAGCGATTCAAACGCAATCATCACCAAAAAAGCGATCAGACTTTGATAAACAATTAGTCCAAAGCTGACCCGTCCCAGATGGGTTAATACTTTTTGGTTCTTTAATTGAACAAAAGAGTTTTTTCCAAACGTTTGTTCCACAATTACATAGCCGAAAAATACAGATGTAAACAACGGGATAAACGCAGAAGAAAAATGCTTCGAAGTTAGGGTATACCCGCCAATGATTAGAATGGTTCCAACAATATATATAACGGTATTTATGTTTTTTGGGATTTCTTTTAGTCGTTGGATTATTTTCAAATCAGCCCTTACTGCATAAGCTAAAAAAGCACCAACGCCAATAGGTGTTGCATAAGCCATGGTATCCAATACATGACTTGTGCCTTTGTAGATATGGACCATGCGAACAACAATGCCAAATACCACTAATGCGATACCGACATGAGGAATGAAGTCCCGTAAATATTTTAATACGATTCCCCATACAAAATAAAACTGCAGAAAAAGATAAATTGACGCTATTATGGCAATAAAGAGGAATTGAAATGAACTTGAAAAATAATTAGGTAGCATGTATAAAAAAGGAGCAGCACTTGGAAGTGAAATTTCATGCAAGGCGAGCTTGTCATTCATCCATGGATGGAAAATAAAAGTAAAAATTAATGCTAAAATGAGGACCGGTGCAATTCTGAAAAGTCGACGAATGTAGAAGTTTTTTAACGAAAAGCCTTCAAGGTATTTATATTCACGTAAAGCATGGGAGGTCAGAAGAAAAGCCGATAGCAAAAAGAAAAAATCCAGTGAGTTCTGAGCAATTTTCTCTACGAAAAAATTAATTTCTTTAAGCATACCATTTTGACCAGCACTAATGTAATAAAGCGTGCAAAAAATGAACACTGGAAAAAACGCAAGTCCTCTTAAGGCGTTAAGATCTTTAAAATGAAGTCGTTTATTTCTCGGCATCTGGTTAAGTTGGTGCAGGGCTTCTCAGTCCTACAAATATAGAAAAAGCATTTCAAATCAAAGTTCTGACAAAACTCCGCTTAATTTCTTATACATTTGCATCCATGAAATTGAAACCAATTCATTATCTTATTTTGGCTCTAGCCGGAGGGTTAGGGATGGGCTTCGCATTTCCATTTACGGGCGGTATTTTTCCTTTAGCTTTTGTTTCTTTCGTCCCGCTGATCATCATGAATGTTCAAATAAATGATTGGTCAAAAGGGAAAAGGTTTTTTGGTCGATTTCTATATAATTACCTCTATTTTTTAGTTTTTAATGCCATCACCACTTGGTGGATTTATTATGCGTCAGAAGGTGGGATGTATATGGCGGTATTGTCCAATTCATTGTTAATGACATTGCCATTTTTCTTCTTTGGCTTCATGACACGTGTGCTTGGAGAGAATAAAGGATTATTAGGTTCGCTCGTGCTATGGATTTCTTTTGAATATGCCCATTATTTTTGGGAATTATCATGGCCCTGGTTGAGTTTTGGACATGTTTTCGGGAATCATCCTTGGATCATTCAATGGTATGAATATTCTGGCGTAACTGGAGGTTCTTTCTGGGTTGTAATGATCAATATCATGGTTTATATGATTGTGCGCAATATTAAATTTCGTGGAGAGAAATGGAATATTCAAACCCCTATTTTGATGTTTATTGGTTTAGGTTTGGCAATTCCGATTCTGAGTTCCTTGATCATTTACAATACATATGAGGAGACAACAGACCCTGTCGAATTGGTCATTGTGCAACCCAATTATGATGCTTATACCGAAAAGTTCATTATTCCATTGCCGGATCAACTGAATACAATGTTCGAGTTGGCGGCAAATGAATTAACCGATTCAACTGATTTAATTGTCTGCCCAGAAACAGCCATTTCAAGACGGGTGAATGAGGACAACTTAGATAATGAACCGGCCATTATAGCCATCAAAAGTTTTTTAAGGGCACATCATAATGTCAATATGTTAATCGGTGCAGATGGCTATCGTTACTTTCGAGAGGAGAAATCTTTGGCTTCATTTTATAGCGAAGGTGCTAGAGCTTGGATAGAAAATTATAACTCGGCATTTTTAATAGATCCTAATCGCCCGGTGCAAGTATACCATAAGGCAAAACCAGTCTTAGGTGCAGAAAAAGTTCCTTTTTTAGGATGGTTTCCTTCATTAAAAGAATATTCGGTAGAGCTGGGAGGAACCTCAGGTATGATTGGACTAGGAGAGAAACCAATCAATATGGTTTCTGGAGATTATCGTTTTGCGCCGTTAATCTGTTACGAGTCAGTTTATGGTGATTATGTATCCTATTTCACAGGAAGGGGAGCAGATATTCTTTGTGTCATAACCAACGATGGTTGGTGGCAGGATACACCGGGTTACAAACAACACCGTTCTTTTTCTCAGATTAGAGCGATAGAAAATAGAAGAAGTGTTGCTCGTTCAGCAAACACAGGGATCTCTTGCGCCATTGACCAGTGCGGTGAAATAATAGAAGAAATAGGTTGGAATCAACGCGGAGCTTTTAATGTGATCTTAAATCGCAATAAAGAAATAACCTTTTTTGTGCGTTATGGAGATGTAATTGGACGTTTATCCATGTTCCTGACTTTAGCGCTGTTTATCTATGCGATTACAACATTTTTACGTACTTCAGGCTTCACAGAAAAAGCGCATTTAACGCGTAAATAATTTGTATCTCTTTCAACAACCCATTTGTCAGTAGGAAGCTGTAAATTTGCCACTTTGCCACGCATATGTCTTTGAATAATTAAGAAAAAGTGACAGAATGTCCTAATCCTAGGAGTGGCAGCCTTTTTGTGATTATTAGAAAAAACGAAATAAAATGTCTGAAAAAGAAAACGAAAATAAAGGACAAGAGCATGATGAGCAAACTGTAAATACTGAAGCAGGAGCGGAAAACAGCGATACGGCAGAATCAAATGCAGCAACTGAGGAAGCGATTGAAAAAGAGCCTACCATTGAAGAGCAGCTCACTGAGATGAATAATAAATACGTCCGCCTTTATTCTGATTTTGACAACTATAGAAAAAGAACGACAAAAGAAAAAGCGGATATCATTAGCACTGCTAGTGGAGGCTTAATGACGGATCTACTTGGTGTTTTGGATGATTTTGAAAGAGCCATTACAAACAACGAAAAAGTAGATGACGCTGAGAGTCTAAGAGAAGGTTTTAAATTAATATATAATAAATTCTCCTCGACCTTAAAGAACAAAGGTCTTGAACCAATGGACTGTAAAGGAGATGTATTTGATGGTGATTTACATGAGGCGGTAACGAATATTCCTGCCCCAACTCCAGATGATAAAGGGAAAATTGTTGACGTCATTGAACGTGGATACAACCTGAAGGGGAAAGTCCTTCGTTATGCTAAAGTAGTAGTAGGACAATAATAATTACGGTCTAAAAGAACGGAAATGAGTGAAAAGAGAGATTATTATGACGTGTTGGGGGTTGAGAAAAATGCGGATGAAAAAACGATCAAAAAGGCGTATCGTAAGATTGCGTTAAAATATCACCCGGATAAAAATCCAGATGATAAAGAAGCAGAAGACAAATTCAAAGAAGCTGCAGAGGCATACGAAATATTGAGTGATGCTGACAAAAGAGCACGGTATGACCGTTATGGTCATCAAGGTGTAGGTGGCGCAGCAGGCGGAGGTTTTGGGGGATCTGGTGGCTTTGGC